>Ga0208864_1000256_pt1 | contig 17804 bp, 17 predicted proteins | sample CryBogmetaGMA05M_FD_184542 | JGI IMG/M metagenome (GOLD analysis project Ga0208864, IMG submission 184542) | Freshwater microbial communities from Crystal Bog, Wisconsin, USA - MA0.5M (SPAdes) | ecosystem: Environmental > Aquatic > Freshwater > Lake | place: Crystal Bog, Wisconsin, USA...
TGTGGATCAACGCGGATCGCAGCCCTGGTGTCTATCTCGCGCATTAGCGCCAGCTGGGTAACCACATCTGCATGTGCCAGGTGGACTGCGAGATGGGAATTCCGGTCAGGATCGGGAACATCCAGGCGAAGTTGGTGATCACCAGCGCCAGGTAGCAACTGACCACGAGCATGCCGAGGGTTCTTCGTTCAGCATTGCGGGTGGGCTTAAACAGGATGTCGCCGAGAATCAGGGCGATCATCATGACCAGGAAAGGGGCCATCGTCACCGCGTAGAAGAAATACATCTGCCGGTCGATGGCAGCGAACCACGGCAGCCAGCCGGCGCAGTACCCCGCCAGTGCTACCCCGTACCGCCAGTCGCGGCGCACGAACGCCCGCCATGCGGCGTAAAACAGCACCGGGACTGCGAGCCACCACATCGACGGCGTTCCGACCAGCATGACGGCCTTGACACACGACGCCGGCCCGCAGCCGGGCACATCGGAATCGTCGATCGCATAAAGCACCGGACGCAGCGACATCGGCCACGTCCAGGGCTTGGATTCCCATGGATGGTGATTTCCCGCTGAGTTCGTCAGCGTGGAATGGAAGTGATAGGCCTTGTAGGTGTAGTGCCACAGCGACCGGATTGCGTCCGGTGGTTGGTACCACTGGCGCGGGCCGATCGACTGCCCCACCTCGTGACGATTGACCGCCGTCTCGGAGGCGAACCAGGGCGCGTACGCCAACAGGTACACCGCAGGGGGAATGATCCCGAAAACCCACATCACCGGGCCGAGGTCGCGCCACAGCACCCCCAGCCACGGCCGGGGCACCCGGTAGGCGCGACGGGCCGAGACATCCAAAGCCAGTGACATCAGCGCGAGGAACACCACGAAATACAGACCGGACCATTTCGTCGCGCAGGCCAATCCGAGCAACACTCCGGCGCCGAACCGCCACCAGCGCACACCGAGTCTTGGGCCCCAGGGGGTTTCGTCGATCCGTCCCGCAGCGAAGGCGATGTGCATCCGCTCGCGGACCTGATCCCGGTCGACCATGAGCGCGCCGAACGCTGCCACCACGAAGACGGTCATGAAGTTATCGAGCAGCGCCGTCCGGGAGGCGACGAAGCTGACTCCGTCGCAGACCGCGAGCAGGCCCGCGATCGCGCCGACCAGTGTGGAACGACTAATCCGTCGGACGATGCGGACCAGCAGCGCCACCAGAATCACACCGAAGACCGCGCTGGTGAACCGCCAACCCAGACCGCTATAGCCGAACAGTGCCTCGCCGAATGCGATGAGATGCTTTCCGACCGGTGGGTGGACCACCAGGCCGAAACCGGGGTTGTCCTCCACCCCGTAGTTGTGCAGCAGTTGCCACGCCTGCGGCGCGTAGTGCTTCTCATCGAAGATCGGTGTGCCGGCGTCAGTGGGTGAGCCCAGGTTCATCAAGCGCGTCACTGCGCCGATTGCGGTCACCACAGCCGTCGCCGCCCAGCCCTCCAGGCGGTCGGTCGGCCCGAAGTCGGCGACGGGTTCGATGGGTCCGGCGCTGATGAAATCGACCGCAGGCTCGGCGGCACGGAGCTCATCGGCCGGGGCGGTCACGTCTGCGATCGTAGGGTGTGGGGGTGAATCCCGGTCGCCTGCTACTCGGTGCCACCCCGCTGGGGCAGGCGGGCGACGCGTCGAAACGCCTGATCGACGCGCTGGGCACAGCCGACGTGGTGGCTGCCGAGGACACCCGCCGGGTGCGCATCTTGGCCAAGGCGCTGGGCGTCGAGATCACCGGCCGGGTAGTTAGTCTGTTCGACCAGAACGAGGCGGCCCGGGTGCCCGGCCTGCTGGCCGATATCGCCGCGGGCAACACGGTGCTGGTCGTCAGCGATGCCGGCATGCCGCTGATCAACGATCCGGGCTACCGGATGGTGACGGCGTGTGTGGCCGCAGGGTTGACGGTGGCGTGTCTTCCCGGACCGTCCGCGGTCACCACCGCGCTGGCCGTTTCAGGTCTGCCGGCGGATCGGTTTTGCTTCGAGGGGTTCGGTCCGCGTAAGAAGTCGGCCCGACGGGCGTGGCTGGCGACGTTCGCCGCCGAGGCACGCACGGTGGTGTTCTTCGAGTCACCGCGACGACTGGCGGACTGCCTGCGCGACGCCGTCGATGAACTAGGTGGGCAGCGTCGCGCGGTCGTCTGCCGCGAGTTGACCAAGATCCACGAGGAGATCAAGCGCGGGACACTGCAAGAACTCGCGGAGTGGTCGGCTGACGGGGTGCTGGGCGAGATTACCGTGGTGCTGGCCGGTGCGACACAGGTCATCGATCCCGAGTCGCTCGTCGCTGAGGTCGGTGTGCTGGTTGCCGGCGGGATGCGAGTGAAGGACGCCTGTGCTGAGGTAGTAGACGGGCACGCGGGTGCGCCATCGAGGCGTGAACTCTATGAAGCGGTTCTGCGCGCGCGGGATTGATGAACCGCGATCGTTTCCACGATCGGCGCAGCCTTGTGCAGGCACTCCTGCCATTCTGCGTCCGGGTCCGAGTCGGCGGTGATCCCGCCGCCCACACCCAGAACGGCTCCTCCGCGGGAGTCGAACTCCACGGTGCGGATCGCAACATTGAGTTCGCAGCCCGACACCGGAGAGATAAGGCCCACGGTGCCGCAGTAGACACCGCGTCGCTGCGTCTCCCACTGCGAAAGAAGTTGCCGAGCGCGGATTTTCGGCGTTCCGGTGACCGAAGCCGGTGGGAAGGTGGCTTCCAGCAGTGCCGATGTCGGAAGGTCGACCGGTATCTGCGCCGCCACTGTCGAGACCAGATGCCACACCCCGGGTGCCGGATACACCGCCAGGAGTTCCGGAACTGTCACCGAACCGGTCACGGCGATCTGGCCCAAGTCGTTTCGCACCAGATCGACGATCATGATGTTCTCGGCGACGTCCTTGGCCGAAGCCAGCAACCGTTCCGGTTCGGCGTCCCGCGGCAGCGTGCCCTTGATCGGGGCCGAGATGACCTCGGTGCCGACCCGGCGTAGGAACAACTCCGGTGACAGCGACGCCACCGCGCCCCATTCACCGGCCAGATAGGCCCCGCGTGCTGGGGCTGTCCGGGCCACCGCCTCCGCGAAGAAGTCCAGCGACGAGCCGACGACGGTGCCGGTGAACTGGGTGCAGACGCATGCCTGGTAGACCTCGCCGGCACGAATAGCTTCCAGGCAGGACAGCACGCCGACTCGGTGTTGCTCGACATCCGGCTGCTGCCAAACGATTTCGCAGTGCTGACGTACTGCGGGCACCTCCAGCGCCGCGGCCAGCCAGTGTGGAAGCGGTTCGCCGGAAAGACTCTCGAACCACCAGCATCCGGACCGGTCCAGCCGCAGTACGGCATCGGTCCATCCGCCGGCCGCCTCAGGAATCCGCGGTGGGCATCCGTCGGTGCCGGCGTCGGGATAGGACAGGTAACCGATCCAGCCCCCGCCCACCGCGTCGGCTTCGGATGGACGTCGGCGAGCCGAATCGGGAAACACCTCGGCTGGATCAACCGGTCGCACCGACACGCTCGGCGCTATCACCGCGAGCGAGCCGAACCATTCCCCGAACAGGGCGGCCGGTGGCGGCAGTCGGTGCTGGCGAGCACCCGCGGCGACCGCGCGCAACACGTCGTCGGCGGCGCCGAGGTCACCCAGCTGCTCGGTCAGCATTGCCCTAGTCCGGCCGCTCATAGCGAGGGAACACCCCGCTGGGCGCTGGCAGCACGGTGCCCGGTGCCAGGCGCGTGTGCAGTGCGGCGAAGTCACGCTGGTCGGACGATTGACCCAGCAGATCAAGCAGTTTGGCGGCCGAGTCCGGCATCACGGGCTGTACCAGGACCGCGGCGATCCGAACCGCCTCCAGCGTTGTGTACAGCACGGTTCGGAAGCGGATCTGGTCGGCTTCGGTCTCCGACTTGCGCAGCACCCACGGCTCCTGCGCGGAGAAATAACGGTTGGCCGCGCCCAGCATCAGCCAGATCGCTTCCAGGCCCTGGTGCATGGCCTGATCGTCGAATGCGGCTCGCACGCGAGCCAGCAGGCCGTCGGCCAACCCCAGTAGTTCGGTGTCCTCGGCGCTGAACTCGCCGGGTTCGGGCACCCGAGCGTCGAGGTTCTTGTTGACCATCGACAGCGAGCGCTGTGCCAGATTCCCCAACTCGTTGGCCAGATCGGTGTTGATCCGGCCGATGATGCCCTCTTCGCTGTAGCTGCCGTCCTGGCCGAACGGCACCTCGCGCAGCAGGAAGTAGCGAACCTGATCCACCCCGAAACTGTTCACCAACGAAACCGGGTCGACGACGTTGCCTACGGATTTGCTCATCTTCTCGCCGCGGTTGTACAAGAAGCCATGCGCGAAGACCCTGCGCGGCAACTCGATTCCGGCCGACATCAGAAAGGCCGGCCAGTACACGGTATGGAACCGGATGATGTCCTTGCCGATCATATGCAGATCGGCAGGCCAATAACGTTGGTAGAGGGCCGATTCGGTGTTCGGGTAACCCGCGCCGGTCAGGTAGTTGGTCAGCGCGTCGACCCACACGTACATCACATGGTCGGAGTCGCCGGGTACCGGCACACCCCAGGTGAACGAGGTTCGGGAGATGGATAGGTCGCGCAGGCCGCCGGAGACGAAGCTGACGACTTCGTTCCGGCGCACCTCCGGCGCGATGAAGTCAGGATGTTCGCCGTAGTGCGCAAGCAGCCGATCGGTATAAGCCGACAGCCGGAAGAAGTAGGTCTGCTCCTCGGTCCAGGTGACCGGCGTGCCGGTCTCGGTGCCGACCCGGGTGCCGTCAGTCTTGACTTCGGTCTCTGCCTCGGTGAAGAAACGCTCGTCGCGCACCGAGTACCAGCCGGAGTAACTGTCCAGGTAGATGTCGCCGCGCTCAGCCATCCTCTGCCAGATCGCCCTCGATGCCGCGTAGTGGTCAGGGTCGGTGGTGCGGATGAACCGGTCGAAGGAGATGTTGAGCATCTCCTCCAAGCGCTCGAACTGATCGGAATTACGGCGGGCGAAATCCGCGGTCGATATGCCTTCAGCGGCGGCGGCCTGCGCCATCTTCAAACCGTGCTCGTCGGTGCCGGTCAAGAACCGCACATCGAAGCCATCCAACCGTTTGAATCGGGCGATCGCATCGGTTGCGATGTACTCGTATGCATGCCCGACATGCGGTGCGCCGTTGGGATAGGCGATCGCGGTGGTCACGTAGTACGGGGTCTTTCTCATGTCAGGATCACCTTATGGTGTTGGGCGTGAGTTCGAAGCGTCCGGCACCGCCACCACCGGAGCCGTTGGCTCCGTTGATCGATGCCCACACCCATATGGACGCGTGCGGTGCGCGAACAGCCGACGACGTGTGTGCGATCGTCGACCGCGCCGAGGCCGTCGGCGTGGGAGCCGTGGTGACCATTGCCGACGACCTGGACTCTGCGCGCTGGGCGGCGGCAGCCACCGAATGGGATGAGCGGGTCTACGCCGCGGTCGGACTGCACCCCACCCGCGCCGACACTCTCACCGACGCGGCCCGCGCCGAGATCGCGGAGTTGGCCTCCGCGCCGCGGGTTGTGGCCATCGGCGAGACCGGGATCGACCTGTACTGGCCTGGCAAGGTCGACGGGTGCGCACAGCCTGGCAGCCAGCGCGAGGCGTTCGCCTGGCATATCGACCTCGCCAAGCGCACCGGCAAGCCATTGATGATCCACAACCGCGAGGCCGATGACGAGATTCTGGATGTGCTGCGCGCCGAAGGAGCCCCGGAGACCGTGATCTTTCATTGCTTCTCGTCCGGTCCGAGGATGGCGAAGGTCTGTATTGAGGCCGGCTGGATCCTCAGCCTCTCAGGCACTGTGAGTTTCAAGAATTCTCACGCACTCCGCGAGGCGGCGATGCTCATTCCGCCCGGACAACTGCTGGTGGAGACCGACGCACCATTTCTCACCCCGCACCCGTTCCGGGGCGCGCCCAACGAGCCGTACTGCCTCCCATACACCGTCCGCGCTCTGGCTGACCTGCTGGACCTCCCGGCTGAACAGGTGGCGCAAGACACTGTCGCGACTGCCTGCCGGGTCTACGGAATCCGCTGAAATCCGGGATCTAAGGGTGCGCTGAGGGCTATTCACGCAGGTTGCCCGCATCCAGCAGGTTCGTTACCGTCTCGTGATGTGATGACCAAGCTGCAGTCCTCGGCCGCTTTGCGCCTAGTGGTGGCTGCATTGCTGATCACGCTGATCGTCGCCGGCGCGCTGGCCATCGGATCCCGCAAGAACGTGACGCTCAATGTGGACGGCACCGCGATGACTGTCGCCACGATGAAGTCTCGGGTATCGGACATCGTCGAGGAGAGCGGCTTTACCGTCGGTGAGCGAGACGAGTTGTTCCCCGCCGCCGGTCACTCGGTCGGCGATGCCGAGACCATCGTGTTGCGGCGTAGCCGTCCGCTGCAGATCTCGCTGGACGGTCAGGATCCCAACCAGGTCTGGACCACGGCGTCCACGGTCGACGAGGCGCTGGCGCAGTTGTCGATGATCGACACCGCTCCGGCCGCCGCGTCCCGTGGTAGCCGGGTTCCGTTGCACGGCATGTCCCTGCGTGTCGTCAGCGCAAAGACCGTCCAGATCAACGACGGCGGTGTGGTCAGCACCGTGCGGCTGGCCGCTGCGGACGTCGGCGCCCTGATTGCCGCTACCGGGGCGCCTCTGGAGCAACGTGATGAAAGCGTGCCCGCGGCCTCGACGCCGGTGGCTGATGGCATGCAGATCGTCATCACCCGGATGCGCGTCCAGAAGGTCACCGAACGGCTTCCGTTGGTGCCGGTGGCCAGACGGGTGGAAGACCCGACGATGAACATGAGCCGACAGGTCGTGGAGGATCCGGGCACGCCCGGCCTTCAGGACGTGACCTTCGCGGTCGCCACCATCAATGGCGTGCCGACCGGCCGGCTTCCGGTTGCCAACATCGTCATCACCCCGGCCCGCGACTCTGTGCTGCGGGTAGGAGCCAAGCCGGGTACTGAAGTGCCCCCGGTGACCAACGGGGCGCGCTGGGATGCCATCGCAGGGTGTGAATCAGGAAACAACTGGGCCATCAACACCGGCAACGGATATTACGGCGGTGTGCAATTCGACCAGAACACATGGGAGCGCAATGGTGGTTTGCGGTACGCTCAGAGGGCTGATCTAGCAACAAGAGAAGAACAGATAGCTATCGCCGAAGTGACGCGTGCCCGACAGGGCTGGGGGGCGTGGCCCGTGTGCGGAAGAGGGGCATGATGACCATCCGTTTTCTGACTCGCACCGAGATCCGGAACTTAGCCAAGGAACTCGACTTCCGACCGCGAAAAGCGCTGGGCCAGAACTTCGTCCACGACGCTAATACGCTGCGTCGTATCGTATCGGCCTCCGGTGTCACCAAGGGCGACCATATTCTTGAAGTCGGTCCCGGACTCGGATCGCTGACCCTGGCACTGCTTGATCGTGGCGCGAACGTCACCGCCATCGAGATCGACTCGGTGCTCGCTGATCGGCTGCCCAAGACGATTGCTGATCACTCGCACAGCGAAATCCACCGCCTGACGGTGCTGAACCGCGACATCCTCGGGATCCGGTGTGCTGACCTCACGGATCAGCCCACCGCGCTGGTGGCGAATCTGCCCTACAACATCGCTGTGCCCGCACTGCTGCATCTGCTGGCCGAATTCCCGACGATTCGCACCACCATGGTGATGGTCCAATCCGAGGTCGCCGACCGCCTAGGTGCTGAGCCCGGAGGCAAGGACTACGGCGTGCCGAGCGTCAAGGCCCGATTCTTTGGCAATGTCCGTCGCTACGGCACGGTCTCGCCGACCGTCTTCTGGCCCATCCCGAGGGTGTACTCCGGTTTGGTGCGCATCGATCGCTACGAGACGTCGCCCTGGCCCGCCGACGAGGCGTTCCGCGAGCAGGTCTTCGAGCTGGTCGATATCGCTTTCGCCCAGCGACGCAAGACTCTGCGCAACGCATTTCTGGAATGGGCCGGTTCGGGCAATGCCTCGGCCGAGCGACTGCTGGCGGCCAGCATCGACCCGGCCCGGCGCGGCGAGACACTGTCGGTGGTCGACTTCGTGCGCCTGCTCCAGCGGTCCGGCACGGCAGTGGGTGAGGACGGTGCCACCGAAGGGGTGGCGCAGTCGGCCGACGTGCACTGACCGGCGCGATACCCTCAAGCAGTGCCCAATACCGGCAGCATCGCTGCGCAATGGGTGCCGACTGGGTCGGTGACGGTACGGGTTCCCGGCAAGGTCAACCTCTACCTCGGCGTCGGTGACCGGCGTCCGGATGGCTACCACGAACTGACCACCGTCTTCCACGCTGTGTCGCTATCCGACGAAGTCACCGTGTGCGATGCCGATGCGCTGTCGCTGCGACTCGTCGGGGAGGGTGCTGATGAAGTGCCCACGGACGCCCGTAACCTGGCGTGGCAGGCCGCCGAGTTGATGGCCGAGCATGTCGGGCGGGCACCCGATGTGGAGATCACCATCGCCAAGTCGATCCCGGTGGCCGGCGGCATGGCCGGTGGCAGCGCTGACGCCGCCGCTGTACTGGTCGGGATCAATGCATTGTGGGAGTTGGGTGTGCCGCGCCGCGACCTACATGCGATGGCAGCGCGACTCGGTAGCGATGTGCCCTTCTCTTTGCACGGCGGGACGGCACTGGGTACCGGTCGAGGCGAGGAACTGACAACTGTGTTGTCCCGCAATACCTTTCACTGGGTTCTTGCCTTCGGCGTCGGCGGGCTCTCGACCGCATCGGTCTATGCCGAGATCGACCGCTTACGCGAGGCGGGCGAGCCGTCACGGCTGATGAATCCCGAGCCGCTGCTGACGGCACTGTCCGCCGGTGACCCATGCGGGCTTGCGCCGCTACTGGGCAACGACCTCCAACCCGCGGCCCTGAGCCTGGACCCGAACCTGCGGCGCACGCTGCGCGCGGGTACCGAGGCCGGCGCCTTGGCCGGCATCGTTTCTGGTTCTGGTCCGACCTGCGCGTTTCTGTGCGCGTCGGCCGAGGCATCGGTCGACGTGAGCGCCGAGTTGGCCGGCGCGGGGGTATGCCGAACGGTTCGGGTCGCAAGTGGGCCGGTGCACGGGGCCCGTGTGGTTCCCGCGGCCAATGACTGAGAGCCGGCCAGCAACGAAGATGCGCCACGGGTCTGCTGACGGATGGGTTTGGCGTGATCTTAAGGAATGTTTAAGATAGAAGGCGCCATCACCGATTCGAGACTGAAAAGCTCCACACATGTACGGGCGCGCCGCAGACGCGATCGCTCGCGCCGGGCGGAGCATAACTGTCCGGGGTGCTGCGCCGTTGGCGACGGCAAGCCGGATACCGAGGAGGTCGCGTGAGCCGTTTCACGGACAAGATGTTCCACAGCGCCATGACCAGCACCAAGGGCATGGTCACCGGCGAGCCTCAGGAATCGGTCCGGCACACCTGGCGGGAAGTGTATGAACGTGCCCGCTGCATCGCCGGCGGCCTGGCCGCTGCCGGTGTAGGCCGGGGTGATGCGGTCGGCGTGCTTGCCGGCGCACCGGTGGAGATCGCACCGACCGCCCAGGCGCTGTGGATGCGCGGAGCCAGCCTGACCATGCTGCACCAGCCCACCCCACGCACCGACCTTGAGCACTGGGCGAAGGACACCGCCAATGTCATCGACATGATTGAGGCCAAAGCCGTCGTGATCTCCGAGCCATTCCTGGTGGCCGCCCCGATCCTCAAGGAGCGCGGCGTGAACGTTCTTACCGTTGAGGAGCTGCTGGCCGCCGAGCCCATCGATCCGCTCGAAACCGGCGAGGACGATGTTGCGCTAATGCAGCTGACATCCGGGTCGACCGGTTCGCCTAAGGCTGTGGTGATCACCCACCGAAACATTCATTCCAACGCCGAGGCAATGTTCGTTGGTGCCAAGTATGACGCCGCCACCGACGTCATGGTCAGTTGGCTGCCCTGCTTTCATGACATGGGCATGGTGGGGTTTCTGACCGTCCCGATGTATTTCGGCGCCGAACTGGTCAAGGTCACCCCGCTGGACTTCCTTCGGGACACGCTGCTGTGGGCCAAGCTCATCGACAAGTACAAGGGCACCATGACCGCGGCGCCCAACTTCGCCTACGCACTGTTCGCCAAACGACTGCGCCGACAGGCTAAGCCGGGCGAGTTCGATCTGTCGACGCTGCGATTCGCACTGTCGGGCGCCGAACCTGTCGACCCCTCCGACGTGGAGGATCTGCTGGATGCGGGCAAGCCGTTCGGGTTGCGACCGGAGGCGATCCTGCCGGCCTACGGTATGGCCGAGACGACCCTGGCGGTGTCGTTCTCCGAGTGCGGCGCCGGACTGGTGGTCGACGAGGTCGACGCCGACCTGCTGGCCGCACTGCGGCGTGCCGTCCCGGCCACCAAGGGCAACACCCGTAGGTTGGCGTCGCTTGGCCCCCTGCTCCAGGATCTCGAGGCTCGCATCGTCGACGAGGAGGGCAACTCACGGCCTCCCCGCGGCGTCGGGGTCATCGAACTGCGCGGCGAGGCCCTGACGTCTGGCTACGTCACGATGGGTGGATTCGTCGCGGCGCAGGACGAGGACGGTTGGTATGACACCGGAGACCTCGGCTACCTGACCGAGGCCGGTCACGTGGTGGTGTGCGGCCGAGTCAAGGACGTGATCATCATGGCCGGCCGCAACGTCTATCCCACCGATATCGAACGCGCTGCGGGAACCGTCGCGGGCGTTCGCCCGGGTTGCGCGGTCGCAGTGCGACTGGAGGCCGGCCACTCGCGGGAGACCTTTGCGGTCGCCGTCGAGTCCAACGAATGGGAGGATCCCGCCGAGGTGCGCCGTATCGAGCAGCAGGTCGCCCATGCGGTTGTCGGCGAGGTGGGCGTGCGACCTCGCAACGTGGTGGTCCTGGGGCCGGGCACCATCCCCAAGACCCCGTCGGGCAAACTGCGCCGGTCCACCTCCTTGATGCTGGTCACCTAGTCGATAGCGCCGACCACCTCGCTGACGCCTTCGCCGTATCTGTCGCTTCACCGCACGGGATGCCCGTTGGGTCTAGTACACTTCCGGCAAGTTCAATCCAGGAGAGGACGGCATGGCGAAAACCCGTTTGGTGTTAGCGATGGTAGCGGCGGGGATACTCGCTGGAGGCATGTCTGGCTGCTCTAAGTCGGAGAGTCCTGCTGCCGAAACAAAGGCGGCGGAGGACATTTCGGTGGCTGTCGGCACCGGTGAGTTCACCGACGCCGACGGCGACAAGGACCCCGCCACCAACACTATCGTGGGTTTCACTGCCACCGCCGCGACCAATGACGAGGCTTCGGCGAAGGTGATCAAGGCCTGCGAGGAGGCCGGCGGTGTCGAGTGCACCGCCGACGAGGTGACCAATGACAGTGTCTGCATCGTCTCCGCTGCCTCAGACGCCACCAAAGTAGTGTCCGGTGGTGCCGGAGCGACGGTCGAAGCTGCCCTCCAGGACGCGATCACCAAGGCTGCGGATAACAAGACCCCACTCGGCCCGAATCCCGTGGTCGTCGTATCGGCCTGCCCCTGATGGGTATGCGGATGTCACAGCGTGCAGCTACCAGGGCAGCAGCCCGAGAGGGGAAGTACACAATGACCGGTTCAGCAAAAGCGGCGGTGGTGTTGGCGGGCTTGGCTGTCGTGGCGGGGGTTGCGGCTCCCGCCGCCAGCGCCCGGCCCACCTGCCAGGACACCGCGACCACGACCATCTGCCAGACAAGCGGCAGTGTGTCGATCAAGGCGAGGCCGGGTACGACGGCACCCCCCGCTAACCTGCCGGTGTTTCCGTGGCTGGGTATGCCGGGCGCTCGCCGCTAGTACCGCACTAGCTTTTCGGCGCAGGGCTCTCGACACAGGGCTGATACCCGTAGGGGTTCAGCCCTGTGTTCGGTTTCGGTGGAGTCCGTGCCAACGGTTGTGCTGGGCCTGAACACCGCTACCAGGTGTGCACCTGATTCTGTCCGGTTTCCAGGCCCGCCTCGATGAGCAACTCGGTGGCGTCGGCGGCCAGCTCGCAGATCGTGGGCACCTCGGCGCGTTCCGCCGCGGTGAAAGGTTCCAGGACGAATGCCGCCGGGTCCTTTAGCCCGGGCGGGCGCCCGACCCCGATCCGCACCCGCTGAAACTCCTTGCTGCACAGCGCATTGGCGACCGATCGCAGTCCATTGTGCCCACCCTCGCCGCCGCCGATTTTGAGCCGGATCTTCCCGAAGTCGATATCGAGTTCATCGTGGATGACGATCACGTCCGCGGGTGACACCGAGTAGAACTGGGCCAGCGGGCCGACGTGGCGGCCGGACTCATTCATGTAGGTCCGCGGTTTGGCCAGGACGACGGAACGACCCCCCAGTCGACCGGTGACGATCTCGGCACCGGAGCGCTTGTGCACCTTGAACGGCGCACCGAGGCGTACGGCCAGCAGGTCGGCAACCATGAAACCAACGTTGTGCCGTGTCTTGGCGTACTGCGGTCCGGGGTTGCCCAGGCCGACAACCAACAGGGGGCCCCTCCCGCTTGCGGGGGATGGCTCGGCCATATTCGTGACTGGGCCCGGGCTACTCGGACTCGGCCGACTCGCCCTCGGCGGCGCCGTCGGCAGCACCCTCGGCGGTTGATTCGGCCTCGGCGGCCTGCTCCTCCACCGACTCGCCGCCACCCTCGGACTCCAGGTCCTCGGCCGTCGGCGCCGCCACGATGTTGACCACGAGCATGTCGGGATCGCTGATCAGGGTGACACCGCTGGGTAGTTCGACCTGTCCTGCAAGGATCTGGGTGCCTTCCTCGACTCCCTCCACCGACACGGTCAAGCCTTCGGGGATCGACAGCGCCTCTGCCTCGATCTCGATCGTGGAGGCGTCCTGGGTAACCAGGGTGCCAGAAGCGGCTTCACCCTCGATGTTCACGGCGACCTCGACGGTCACCTTCTCGCCGCGACGGATCACGATCAGGTCGACGTGCTCGATGTTGCGGCGCACCGGGTGCACCGAGAGTGCCTTGGTCAGGGCCAGTTGCTCGGTGCCGTTGATATCGAGGCTCAGTACCGCGTTGGTGCCGGAGTGGCGAAGCACCGCCGCGTAATCGCGGGCGTTGAGTTCGAGGTGCTGCGGATCGGCGCCGTGGCCGTAAAGAACCGCGGGGACCTTGCCCTCACGCCGCGCCTGGCGGGAGGCGCCCTTGCCAGTACGCGTGCGCACCGCGACGCTCAGCTTGTTGGTGGTGGCGCCTTTAGCCATGATGCTCCTGCCTTCGGGATGTATCGCACAGCGAAGGCGGGCATGAAACGAATATCGCTTCGGCCTCGCCGATAACGGTGGTCGGACCACCCTCGCCGTGACGCGACACCAGGCTAGCCGATGGAGCCTCTAGAACTGAAATTCGATGCCGGTGAGCTGCTCAGACAGGGTCCACAGGGCGCTGGCGGTCTTGGCGTCGCGGGCCAGCGGACTGCGGCGCACCGCAGTGACCGGGCCGCGGGCGCCGAACTTCGGGCCGATGAAACTGTCCGGCGGCAGATCTGCGGAAGACGCATACAACGTCGGTGCCGCCCCGAATTCGGCGCTGGTGGCCACCAGCCGGTTACCGGCGTTCCATAACGACGTTCCGAACCTATCTTCGGTGTTGCCCTGCAGGTTCGTCGCCGAGTAGCCGGGGTGGGCGGCGTGTGCCTTCACCGGCGATCCGGCCGCGGTGAGTCGTCGTTGCAGTTCGCTTGTGAACAACAGGTTCGCCAGTTTGGACTGAGCGTAGGCCAACCAGGCCGAGTACGGCCGAGCCTTCCAGTTGAGGTCCTTGAGGCTGATCCGGCCGGCTAGGTGCGTCGCCGAGGAGACGGTCACGACGCGGTCGCTGATCTTGGGCAGCAGCAGGTTGGTCAGTGCGAAGTGGCCGAGATGGTTGGTGCCGATCTGGCTTTCGAATCCGTCCCTGTTGACCGCGTACGGGACGGCCATGATGCCGGCGTTGTTGATCAGCACGTCGACCACGGCGACGGTGTCGGCGAAATCCCGAACTGAAGCAAGGTCGGAAAGGTCGAGGCGACGCACCTGGACGTCACCGGTCATTCCGGCCGCGGCGGCATTGCCCTTGTCGAGGTCCCGGCAGGCCAGAATGACCCGCGCCCCGACGCGGGCGAGTTCGGCCGCGGTGACGAGTCCGAGGCCGCTGTTGGCGCCGGTGACGATCGCGGTTCGGCCGGCGAATGACGGAAGATCGGCTGCGGTCCAACTCATGGCGGTCACTGTAGTTCGGGCCGACCGGAGTCCGGCGTGACAGATCGAACTACTTGACGGTCAGGTTGAACCCATCGATGATCTGCCCGACGTCGGGTGCCTGGGCCGCCGCCTGCTCGGCCAACGTCGTCACAGTCAACTGGACCAGGTAGCGCTGAAACCTCGGCGCGGGCGTCACCGGGATGACGACACGGTTGTAGCTGTGCAACCGGTCTTGGCCGAGGTCGTAGCTGCCCTCGATCATCGACGAGGGAAACCCTTTGAAATCGGCGTTCGACGAGTTGAGCTTGGTGAAGTTCCGGGACAGTTCGGCGTCGGCGTCGGCATGTTTCAGCGCGGCTTGAACATCGAAGTCGCCGTCGAGTTTGAACACCATGAGCAGCGCGGTCGGGTAGGTGTTGTTCTTGGCGATAGCCTCGGTGCCGGGGGAGAAGCTGGGGTTGGTGTATTTGGTCCACCCGGGCGGCCGGGGCAGTGTGACGGTGAGATCGGTAAGCTTGTCGAGCGGGACCTGCTGGCCGGTCACCCCGGTACTAGCCAGATATTGAGCAATCGGCGTCGGTGTGGCGGTGGTGCTCTCGGTGCTCTCGGTGCTCTTCGCACTGGTGGTCACGATCGACGAGTAATCGGCCGTGCGGGCACCGCAACCCACCACTGATGCGGCGAGAACTACCGCGGTAATACCGAGACCTCTGAGGGCACTGGCGATCATCGCAGGCGACTCTACGCGTCTCCGTCGAAAAGGCCTGTGACCGAACCATTTTCGAACACCGCATGGATTGTGCTGGCCAGCAGCGGGGCAATTGACAGCACAGTCAGCTGAGGGAAACGCTTGGCCTCATCGATCGGCAGGGTATTGGTGACGATCACCTCGCGGGCGCCACTTTCGGCGAGTCGCTCGGCGGCCGGGTCGGATAACACACCGTGGGTGGCGGCGATGATGACATCTCTGGCCCCGTCGTCGCGTAACAACTTCACTGCACCGGCGATGGTGCCGCCGGTGTCTATCATGTCGTCAGTCAATACACAGGTCTTGCCCTCCACCTCACCGACGACCCGGTTGGACACCACCTGGTTGGGCACCCGCGGATCGCGAGTCTTGTGGATGAACGCCAGCGGTGTGCCGCCCAAAGCGTCAGCCCACTTCTCGGCGACGCGTACCCGGCCGGAATCCGGTGAGACCACAACGATGTTCTCGGTTGCATAGTTGTCCGTGATGTAGCCGGTCAGCAGATTCTGTGCGCGCATGTGATCCACCGGGCCGTCAAAGAATCCCTGGATCTGGTCGGTGTGCAGATCCACGGTGACGATGCGGTCGGCTCCGGCGGTCTTGAGTAAGTCGGCGACCAGTCGAGCCGAGATCGGCTCGCGGCCGCGGTGCTTCTTGTCCTGCCGGGCATACGGGTAGAAGGGAACGATCGCGGTGATCCGCTTGGCGCTACCGCGCTTGAGCGCATCGATCATGATGAGCTGTTCCATCAGCCACTTGTTCAGCGGTGCGGGGTGTGACTGCAGGACGAAGGCGTCGCAGCCGCGAACCGACTCGTCGAACCGGACGAAGATCTCGCCGTTGGCGAAATCACGCGCGGTTTGCGCGGTCACATGGACATCGAGTTCCTTGGCGACCTGCTCGGCCAGCTCCGGGTGCGCCCTGCCCGAGAAGAGCATCAGATTCTTGCGGTTGTCGGTCCAGTCCGTGCCCACTGTGCCCTGCCCTTGCCCGTAGGGATCCACTACGACAGTCATCGTACGTAGCGACGGGGCCGGCGTGGTGCCGGGGCGCGCGGTTTGTGGACTTAGGCCCGGTCCGGATCGGCCGGTTGCGCCTGCGCTTCAGCCTCCGCGCGGGCGGGGTCCTTCGCTTCCGCTGCGGCCCGCGCGGAGTCGCTGTCGGGCCGGTTGTGCAGCACCCAGTCTTCGATGACGCGCTGCTGGCCGGCAGAGACCGCCAGTGCACCGGGCGGAACATCCTCACGCAACACGGTGCCGGCTCCGGTGTAGGCGCCGTCTCCGACGGTTACCGGCGCGACGAACATGGTGTCGCTGCCGGTGCGGACATAGGAGCCCACGGTGGTGCGTCGCTTGGTCTCGCCGTCGTAGTTGACGAACACGCTGGAGGCGCCGATATTGCTGTGGTCGCCGATATCGGCGTCACCGACATAGGTCAGGTGCGGAACCTTGGTGCCGACTCCGATCACGGAGTTCTTGGTCTCGACGAAAGCGCCGAGCTTGGCTTGCGCCCCCAGGCGGGTGCCCGGTCGCAGGTAGGTGAACGGCCCGACGTCGGCACCGTCGCCGATCACCGCTCCGATGCCGTGGGTGCGGACCACCGAGGTGCCGTCGCCGACATGGACGTCGGTCAGTGTGGTGTCCGGGCCGATGTGGGATCGGGTCCCGACCCGGGTGGCGCCGAGAAGTTGGGTGCCGGGCGCGATGACGGTGTCGCGGCCGATCTGGACGTCAACGTCGATCCAGGTGGTGGCCGGGTCGATGACGGTGACACCGGCCCGCTGGTGCGCAGCGACGATTCGCCGGTTGAGCTCTTTGCCGATTTCGCTGAGTTGTACCCGGTCATTGACTCCGGCCACCAGGGCCGCGTCATCGACGTGCTTGGCATGCACCACCTGCCCGTCGGCGCGCACGATTGCGATGACGTCGGTGAGATAGAGCTCTTGTTGGGCGTTGTTGGAGGACAGCCGATTCAGCGCCGATCGCAGTGCGGCGATATCGAAGGCGTAGACGCCGGCGTTGATCTCCCGGATAGCCCGCTGCTGCGGGGTCGCGTCGGTCTCCTCAACGATCGCGATAACCCCGCCGTCCTGGGTCCGCAGGATCCGGCCGTAGCCGGTCGCATCGGGCACCGTCGTGGTCAGCACCGTCACCGCCGCCGATTCACCACGGTGCACGGCAATTAACTCGGCAAGGGTGTCGGCATCGAGCAGCGGGATATCGCCAGAGGTGATCACGACGACGCCGTCGAAATCATCGGGCAGAGCGGCCAGCCCGCACAACGCTGCGTGCCCGGTACCCAACTGTTGTTCCTGGACGGCCACCTCTACCGTCTGGCCGAGCTGTTCGGCTAACTCGCCGACGGCCGCAGTGATGCGCTCGCGATCCTTGCCTAGCACCACCACGAGATGTTGGGGGGCGACTTTGGCGACGGCGTGCAGGGCATGTGACAGCATGCTGCGTCCGCCGAGGGTGTGCAGAACCTTCGGGGTGTCCGAACGCATTCGGGTGCCGGCTCCGGCCGCGAGCACAAGAACAGCCGACTCACGCTTCGCTGCCATATGAGCCTCCTGAGTGTGCGGTGTCGTACGCGACACCCGGATCGCGCCATACGAAAACGCACAGTCGCGGGAAAACGAGCCTCGCTCCGTGCCCGATTGTCGCTCGCCGAGCCTCGCTCCGTGTTTGATTGTCGCTCGCCGAGCCTCGCTCCGTGTTTGATTGTCGCTCGCCGAGCCTCGCTCCGTCGCCAGGACTCGAACCTGAACTATCTGAACCAAA
>Ga0208864_1000258_pt1 | contig 17665 bp, 11 predicted proteins | sample CryBogmetaGMA05M_FD_184542 | JGI IMG/M metagenome (GOLD analysis project Ga0208864, IMG submission 184542) | Freshwater microbial communities from Crystal Bog, Wisconsin, USA - MA0.5M (SPAdes) | ecosystem: Environmental > Aquatic > Freshwater > Lake | place: Crystal Bog, Wisconsin, USA...
GCCCCGAGCTTGATGCCGCGGACGCCGCTGGTGTCGCGGCCCATCGGCCGGGCGTCCGACTCGGGGAAGCGGATCGCCATCCCCTTGGCGGTGGCCAGCACGAGTTCGTCGCCGGGCTTGGTGATCACCGCATCCACCAGTTCGTCGCCGTCGCGGAGCTTGACCGCGATCAGGCCCTTCGTCCGCCGGCGGCGATACTGCTCCAAGGCGGTCTTCTTCACCACGCCGCTCCGCGTGGCGAGCATCAGGAACTGATTCGGATCCTCGAAGCCGCCGACCGCGCGGCAGTCGGCCACCTTCTCGCCCGGCTCGAACTCCAGCAGGTTCACCAGCGCCCGCCCCTTGGCGTCGCGGGCCAACTCGGGCAGTTCGAAGACCCGCATCGAGAACACCTTGCCGAGCGTCGTGAAGACGAGCAGCCAGTCGTGCGTGCTGGCCACGAAGAGGTGCTCGATCGGGTCCTCCTCGTCGGTGCTCGTGCCCTTGATGCCCTTCCCCCCGCGCCGCTGGGCCCGGTAGACGTCGGCCGGCGTCCGCTTCACATAGCCGGCCCGGCTGATCGTGACCACCATCGTGGCCTCGGTGATCAACTCCGCCATGTCGCGGATGTCGCCGGCCTCGCCGCTGATCTCGGTCCGCCGCTCGTCGCCGTGCTTGGCCTCGAGCTCGACCAGCTCCGCTCGGATCAGGGCCTTGATGTTCGCCTCGCTCGAGAGGATGCGACGGAACTCGCCGATCTTGGCGAGGAGCTCGCGGTGCTCGCCGCCGAGCTTTTCCTGCTCGAGGTTCACCAGCTGCCCGAGCGTGAGCCGCAGGATCGCGTCGGCCTGCACCGGCGAGAGCCCATAGGTCTCGGCCGCACCCCGCTCGTCCTGTAGGACGGCGAACCCGTCGGCCCCGAGCGCCCGTTCGAGGAGCGCCGCCGGCGCCTGCAGCTGGCAGAGCCGCTCCTTGGCCTCGGCCTGCGACTTCGAACTGCGGATGATGCGGATCACCTCGTCGATGTTCGCCAGCGCCACGAGCAGACCCTCGAGGGTGTGCTTGCGGCTGCGGGCCTTGGCGAGGAGGTGCTGGGTGCGGCGACGGATGACCGCGGTGCGGTGCCGGAGGAACTCCTCCAGCATCATCTTGAACGAGAGAATTCGCGGCTTTCCGTCGACGAGCGCCAGGAAGATCAGCGAGAACGACGTCTGCAGCGGCGAGAACTGGTAGAGCTGGTTGAGGACGACGTCGGGATCGGCGTCGCGCTTCAGCTCCAGGATCAGCCGGACCGGCTCCTTGAGGTCGCTCTCGTTGCGGATCGCCGAGATGCCCTTGATCCGGTCCTCGTTGACGAGTTCCGCGATCTTCTCCTCGATCGCGTCGCGGGTCTGCTGGTAGGGGATCTCGGTGACGACGATCCGGTGGCGGTTCTTGCCGAACTCCTCCACGTGGGCCCGGGCCCGGAGCGTGATCGTGGAGCGGCCGGTCATGTAGCCGCGAATCAGCGCCTCGCGCCCCATCACGATCCCGCCGGTGGGGAAGTCGGGGCCGGGGACGATCTGGAGCAACTCGCCCATCGACACCGCGGGGTTGTCGATCAGGGCGACGAGGGCCCGGCAGACCTCGTCGAGATTGTGCGGCGGGATGCTCGTCGCCATGCCGACCGCGATGCCGCCGGCGCCGTTGACGAGGAGGTTCGGGAACCGGCTGGGGAGCACGACCGGCTCGGTGTTCCGCTCGTCGTAGCTCGGGACGTAGTCCACCGTGTCGAGGTCGAGGTCGTCGAGCATCAGCGCCGCGATGGGCGAGAGCCGCGCCTCCGTGTATCGCATCGCGGCGGCGGGCAGGCCGGCGATCGAGCCGAAGTTGCCCTGCTTGTCGATGAGGACGTGCCGCATGTTCCATTCCTGGGCCATGCGGACGAGCGTCGGATAGATCACACTCTCGCCGTGCGGGTGGTAATTGCCGCTGGTGTCGCCGGAGATCTTGGCGCACTTCACGCGGGCAGCGCCCGGCGAAAGGTTGAGGTCGTTCATCGCGACCAGGATCCGCCGCTGCGAGGGCTTGAGCCCGTCGCGGACATCGGGGAGCGCCCGGCTCACGATCACGCTCATCGCGTACGTGAGATAGCTGTCCTTGAGTTCTTGCTCGATCGGCAGCTCGATGAGCCGGCCGCCGGAGATGTCACGCAGGCCGTCGGCTTCGGGCGGCGTGTCGGGGGTGTCGTCGTCGCCTGCCGGGGGGTTCTGTTCGTCTGCCAACTATTCGGCCTCCGGCCGCGTGCGGACCCGCGTCGGCCAACCTGGAGGGGCCCTGCGGCGATGCTTGAACATACCCGTCCCCCGGGGTCGGTCAACCGGCTCGAAATGCGGTGAATTCCGTTCGATTCGGCCCTTTGGTGACGGCTTGACCCGCGCCGGCTCCGGCCCCTACTCTCCCGCCCCCCGCAAACCGCCGGGGCGTCGGGTCGTCGGGGCCCGCCATCGGATCCACTGGGCTGTCGTCATGCCGATCACACGCTCCGCCGGCTTGACGATCGTCGCCCTGGCAGCGGTCGTGCTCCTGCCCAACCTCGGCGGCTCGCCCCTGTGGGACGACGACGAGCCGCGAAACGCGGCCTGCTCGCTCGCGATGCACGCCAGCGGCGACTGGATCGTGCCGACCTTCCACGGCCGGCTGCGGGTCGAGAAGCCGGTGCTCGTCAACTGGCTGCAACTCGTCGGCTTCGCGGTCGCGGGCGTGAACGAAACGGGGGCCAGACTGGCCTCGGCCGTGCTCACGATCGCATCCTGCCTGCTCACCGGTCTGATCGCGGGCCGGATCTTCCGGCCGGACGTGGGCCTGTGGGCCGGCGTCGTCATGGCGACATGCCTCTGGACGGGCGTCGGAGGCAGGGCTGCCACGCCCGACGCGGCGCTCGTGTTCTGCACCACGCTGGCCCTCTGGGCCTTCGTGCGAGGAACGTGCCGACCGACCGCCGATGGCACGGGCTGGCGGGATGGCCCGGTGGTCATCTCGCGGACTGCCGCCGTGGGCGTGGGCGCGGCCTGCGGCCTGGCGTTGCTCGCCAAGGGGCCGATCGGCCTCGTGCTGCCGCTCGCCGCCCTGGGGCTGTTCAGCTGGTGGCAGGCCTGGCTCGACCCCGGTCGCGTCGGCCCGCTCGCCGGGCGACTCGCCTCGACGACCTTCGCAAGCCTGCGCGGCCTCAGGCCGCTGATCATCACCGCCGCCGCCTGCGCCGTGGCCGCGCCCTGGTACGCCGCTGTGACGATCCGCACCGATGGCGCATGGCTGCGGGGTTTTCTGTTCGTGCACAACCTCGGCCGCTTCATCGCGCCGATGGAGGGGCACGCCGGCTCGCCGCTGCTCTACTTCCCCGCCGTCATCCTGCTCGGTACGTTCCCCTGGTCGATGGCGTCGGCGCTCGTCGCCAGCGATGCGGTCCGCGCGGCTCGCGATGCCGTCGGCATGCGGCTGGCGGTCTGCTGGATCGCCGCCTGGGTCGTGCCGCTGTCGCTTTCGGGCACGAAGCTGCCAGGCTACGTCTGGCCGGTCTATCCGGCGCTCGCGATCGCCGCGGGACACTTCCTCGCGGACTGGATTCGGCGGCCGGCAGCGACCACCGACCGCTGGATGCGGGTGGCATGGCTGTTCCTCGCGACGTCGGGCCTCGCCCTCGCGATCGGCCTGCCGCTCGTCACCCGACGGATCGCCCCCGGCGCGGAATGGCTCGGCCTGATCGGCCTCGTCCCCGTCGTGGGGGCCGCGGCGGCCTGGGCCTGCCAGTCGCTCTCGTCGCGAATCGCGGCGGCATCCGCCTGGGCGGCCACGGCCTGCGGCACCGTGGCGCTGCTCCTCGCCATCGGGCCAGCCGCCGTCGGTCATGTCGGCGGCACGCGGGATCTCATGGCGGGGCTTCTCCGTCATCCAAACGGGTCCGTTCCGATCGCGACCTTCAAAGCGCCGGCGAGCGCGGTCTTCTACGCCGGACTGGTCGCCCCGTGCGGCGCCGTGGCCGAACTCGCCGCCCCGGCAGCCGCAGCCGTCTTCGTCGCCGAGCATCCCGATGCCCACCTCGTCGTCGATGCCCGCTTCGAGGCCGACGTGCAGGCCGCCCTGCCGCCGGAGTACGGCGTGCTGCGGGCCGCCAGCAGTTTTCCATCGGCGCGGCGGATGCTGCTCGTGGGCCCGAAGGACACCGTTCGTCCTGCGCGGCTGGCGACGGAGCCGGCGCCGCCCTCGTCGCGTCACTGACGCCCTTCTGCTCCTCGAGTCCGTCCAGGAACCACCCGATGTCCAGCTGGAACCGCTCTCTTCTCGTCGTGCTCGTCGGTGCCCTGGCCACGCTGGCCGTCGCGACCGCTCCGACACCGCTCTGGGACGAGGACGAAGCCCGCTTCGCCGCGATCGCGCGGTCCATGGTGGAGACCGGCGATTGGGTCGTGCCGATGTTCAACGGCACGCTCGCCGTGGACAAGCCGGTGCTCATGCACTGGTGCATGGCGGCCTGCATGAAGGTCTTCGGGATCAACGAGTTCGCCGCCCGTCTGCCCTCGGTGATCGCCACGCTGCTGACGGCGCTGGCGTTGTTTCGGGCGGGCCGCCGCTGGTTCGACGAGACCACCGGCGTGGTCGCGGCGCTCGCCTACGTCGGCTGCCTGCTGGTCTCGATCGAGGCGCACGCCGCCACCCCCGACGCGATCCTCACCGCCCTGACGGCCTGGGCCACGCTGCTCGTGGCGGAGAGCGTCATGCCGGGCCCCGACGGTCGCCTGCGGACGTGCGCCGTTTCGTCCGCCGCGACTGCAGGCCTCCTCCTCGGCCTCGCGGTCGTCTGCAAGGGTCCCATCGGCGTCGTCGGCCCGCTCGCGGTGCTCGGCCCGTGGGCCTGGTGCCTGGCGCTGCGGGCCCGCGCGGCGGCTCATGGCCCCCCCGCATCGAGGATCGGTCGCCTCGTCGCAACCGCCGTGCCGGCGGGGTTCGAAGCTCTCCGCTGCCTCCGCCCCGTCACGCTCCTGCTCGCCGCCGTCGCGGCGGCGGCGCCGTGGTACGTGGCCGTGACGCTCCGCACCGACGGCGCGTGGACGAGCGGCTTCTTCTTCGTGCACAACGTGGGCCGATTCATGGCCCCGATGGAGAAGCACAGCGGCGGCGCGCTGTTCCACCCGCTCACGATGCTCGTCGGCTTCTATCCGTGGTCGTGCTTCCTGCCGTTCGCGCTGGTCGTGGCGGCCTGGCGGGTGGCCAAGGGCACGATGTCCGGCGTCGCCGCCGCCGCCACGCTCCTCACGCTCGTCTGGCTGGGCGTCTGGGTCGGCGGGTTCTCCGCCGCCGCCACGAAGCTCCCCAACTACGTGCTGCCCGCCTACCCGGCCGCCGCCTTCTTGGTGGCGATCGTCGCGGTCGACGCCGCCCGTCGCGCTGCTGGCGGCGCCTGGCCGCACCCGCGTTGGATGGCCACCGGCCTCGCCTCGCTCGTCTTCGGTGGCGTGGCGACCGCGGTCACGGTGGTGGTCGCGGCCCGCTACGGCATCCCGGGCGCCGAGGCGGCCGCCGCCGTCGGCCTCGTTCCACTCATCGGCGCCGCCGCCTGCTGGAGGCTGGCCGGCCGGCGACCGCTCGAGGCGCTGGCCGCCTTCACCGCCACGGGCCTCGTCTACGCGGCGCTGGCGGTCGGCCCCGCGCAGACGCGGCTCGCCGCCGCGAACACGCTCCCCCGCTTCGTGCAAGACGTGCAGCGTGGCCGCGAGTCGGCGCGGCTCGGCACCTACCTCGTCTCCAGCCCGAACGTGGTGTTCTACGCACGCCACTCCGTCAGCCAACTCTCCGACGGGAGCGTGGGGGCCGTGGCCGCCTTCTTCCGCTCCGCGCCGGACACGCTGCTGTTGGTGCCGGAAGACTCGTTCAGCGCCGTCGAGCCCGCCCTGCCGCCGGGATACGGGATCGTGAGCCGCACCCGGCCCGTCTTCCGTCCGCACGACCTGCTCGCGCTCGGCCGGCTGGCCGAGCGAGCGCCGCGCACCGCCACGCTCACCGACGAGGAGCCTGCCCGATGAGCCACCACGCCTCCCCGGCATCCGCGTCCCACGAAGCCCCCGCCCCCACGCTCCGCAGGGCCGCCGACCGACCCGTTCACGGGCTGCTCTCGGTGGTGATCCCCTGCCACAACGAGGAGGAGGTGATCGACGCGACGCACGCGCGGCTCGGGGAGGTGCTGCCGGCCAGCGGGCTCGACTTCGAGATCATCTACATCGACGACGGCAGCCGCGATGGCACGCTCCGCCGCCTGGAGGCGATCGCGGCCCGGGACCCGCGGGTGCAGGTGATCGAACTGGCGCGCAACTTCGGCCAGCAGGCGGCGATGTCGGCCGGTCTCGCCGCCGCCCGGGGCGACGCGATCGTGATCACCGACGCCGACCTCCAGGATCCTCCGGAGGTGATCCTGGAGATGGTCCGCCGCTGGCGCGAGGGCGTCGACGTGGCCTACGGACGGCGTCGGTCGCGCGACGGCGAGACGGCCTTCAAGCTCGTGACGGCGAGCCTCTTCCACCGGCTCTTCGCCCGGATGATTCCCTACCCCATGCCGGTCGACACGGGAGACTTCAAACTCATCGACCGCGCGGTCGCCGATGCGGTCGTCGCCCTGCCCGAGAAGCGGCGCTATCTGCGGAACCTCGTGCCCTGGGCGGGCTTCCGGCACGAGCCCGTGTTGTACGACCGCCATGCCCGCATGGCCGGGGCCACGAAATACTCCCCGTGGAAGCTGCTGAAACTCGCCGGCGACGCCCTGATCCTCTCGTCCGACGCGCCCCTGCGGCTCACCTGGGTGGCCGCGGCCGCGCTGACGGCCGTCGGCCTCGGCGGCCTTGCGGTCGCGGTGGCATCCGCGTGGAACGGCACCGCGACGCCGGGCCCCTCGCTCGCGGCGATCACGGCGGTCGTGGCGCTCGTGGCCGCGGTGCAGACCGGGGCCGTGGCGATCGTCGGCGAATACGTGGTCCGCGGCTACCGCGAGGCGCAGGGCCGACCCACGTGGGTTGTGCGGCGGACGATCGGGCCGGGCCGCGCCGCCACTCGGTCGAGTTCGAAGGCCGCCTGACCGCGAGGGCTCGCGACTGCCCATGCCCCGTCGCCGAGTGGCCGCAGGTTTTCAACCTGCGGGGCCCGAGGTGCGCCGCCCTGCTCGGGGCTGCCCCTCACGGTATCTTCGTGTTCATCGGACTCCGGAAGGGCGAGCAGCCGGCCGGAGGCACGCGCAGAAGCCGGTGACACTTGTGGACGCTGGGCGCCGACATTCCGTCAGAGCCGTGAACTCACAAGTGCCGCCGGCGCCGAGCATGCCTCCGGCCGGCTGCGGTGCTGCATCGCCAGCGGCACGATCCCATGGAGCCCGGCCTACTTGGCGAGCGCCGCCTCGATGGCTGTGATCAGGGCCGGGTCGTCCGGCGACACGCGAGTCTTGAAGCGGCCGAGCACGGCCCCGTCGCGACCGACCAGAAACTTCTCGAAGTTCCAGCCGATGTCACCGGGCGGATCGGACGATTGCGTCAGCGTCTTGTAGAGCGCCGGTGCCTCGGGGCCCTTGACCGTGATCTTCGAGAACATCGGGAAGGTCACCCCGTACTTCGACGAGCAGAACTCGGCGATCTGGGCGTCGCTCCCCGGCTCCTGCGCGCCGAAATCATTCGCTGGGAAACCGATCACGACGAGGCCGCGGTCCTTGTACGTGTCGTAGAGTTTCTGCAGGCCGGCGTACTGCGGGGTCGCCCCACAGCGGCTGGCGACGTTGACGACCAGCACAACCTTGCCCTGGTACGACGCGAGGTCGATCGGCTTGCCATCGAGGCCGGGCATCTCACCCGTGAGCGGCGACGCCGCCCGCGCTGAACCGCAGGCCGCCATGGTCACCACGACGAACGCCAGCATTGCAGCCCACCGGATGAGCACCATGGCATCAACTCCTTGATCGAGCGAAGGTTGTGTCGAACGAAGATCGAACGCAAACAGATCCGCCGAGGGCCGTGCGGCAGTTCGGCAAGACGCCTTCATTAAAGGCCGTCACCCCAGCGGCGTCCACCGCTCGAACGTCGCCGCCTGCCCTTGCAGCGTCCCGGCCGCGTCGATCAGGTTCCAGACCACGGCGCGTTCGATCTTGAAGCGGCGGCCGGTCCGGGTGATCCGCACTCCCGAGTAGTCATCGACGAAGCCCTCCCGCTTGGTGCGGTCGAGAAGCCTCGCTCGCTCCTCGCGGTGCACGAACTCCGCGGTCAGCCGCGACGGCGTCCGCAGGAGCACGTCGGCCTCCATCTCCCAGAGCCGCAGGGCCGCATCATTGCCGTACGAGAGCAGAGGATCCAGTTCCACACCGTGGGCGACCACGACGAACGGAGCCCGAAACAGACGCTCGGCCTTGGCCAGATCACTCCCCTCCGGATCAACGAGCTGCCGACCCACGAGGGCCGCATGGGATTCGAGTATCAGCCGCGCCCGAGCGACCCACTCGGGCCGGCTCCAGGGCTCCGGACTTGTAGCGCCGCGCCGCTTCACGGGACCTCAGCCACCATGGGGACCGACGAGCTTTTGAAGACAGGGAGAATCACGGCGGGCCTTGGATAACGAAAACGCAAGTTATCTGCCACCACGACGGGAGGGGGGGTTCGGCGGGATCTCGACGGGATGACGTGGATCGAAATGAACCGTAGCGGCAGGGCGAATCATACAAAACCGCGACGATGGAGGGTGGAAAAAGTCATGATTCCGTCCACAAAAATGGAGCGAATCGCAAAAACTGTGAAACGAATTCGCAATTGTGGTGAAATCGGTTACGCTGCGATTGACCCGTGGCCGGGATCACAAAAACCGCTCCGACAGCCGCTCGTCGGGGCCCAGCGACACCTTCCCCATGGAAGCTTCCTCCGCATCCCAGCCCGCGAGTCCTTTTTCCCGCGCCCGTGCGGCGGGCCGAACGGAAAAGCGTTGGCCTCGACTCGAAGGCTCCTCCGAGGCCGTCCGCCGGCTCGAGGAGAACATCGCCCGGGTGGCGACGTTCGATTGCTCCGTTCTGATCACGGGCGAGACGGGCTGCGGCAAGGAAGAGGTCGCCCGAGCCATTCACGCCGCCGGGCCGCGACATGACAAGCCGTTCGTCGCGATCAACTGCGGCGGACTCGTGGCCGATCTCGCCGAGAGCCAGCTCTTCGGCCACGAGAAGGGCGCGTTTACCGGCGCGTTCGGATCCTCGCTGGGTGCGTTTCGCGCCGCGGAAGGCGGCATCATCTTCCTCGACGAGATCGGCGAACTCCCGATCGACCTTCAGCCCAAGCTGCTCCGGGTGCTCCAGCGGTGGGAAGTGACGCCCGTCGGATCGACGGCCGCCCACCCCATCGACGTCCAGGTGATCGCGGCCACGAACCGCGACCTCGAGTCGGAGGTGGCCTCCGGCTCGTTCCGCGAAGATCTCCTCTATCGGCTCAATACGATCCACCTCACCGTGCCGCCGCTGCGGGCCCGCAAGGAAGACATCCCGCGGTTCGTCGAGCATTTCTCGGCCCACTTCGCCCGCGAATACGGCCGTCAGCAGTGGATGCCCGACGACCGCATGCTCGACCGGTTCATGCGGCATTCCTGGCCGGGCAACGTCCGCCAGCTGGCCCAGACGATCCAGCGGGCCTACGTGTTCGAGGATCGCATCGACGCGGTGCTCGCGGAGGTGTTCGACGCCTCGGCGGCTCCGACCGCCCGCGCGGTCGCCGCAGCCGCCGAGACCCAGCTCGACCAGTCGGGCGAGCCGCAGGCCGAGACGCCCCCGGAGACCGGCAGCGAGCCGCGGGTGCCCGTGTTCAACCTCGACGAGCTTCGGCGTCTGGCGGTGCGGCAGGCGCTCGAGTTCACCCAGGGCCACCGCGGACAGGCGGCCACGCTCCTCGGCGTGTCGCTCAACACCATGACGCGACTGGTGGCCGAGTCGTGCCCCGACGTGCAGTCGAAATCAGGTCGTCGTCGCACGTCTGCTCCGCCGCGTCCGCGGTGACGCCGACGGGACAACGGGACGCCGCGGGCTGAAAAACCTGCGGCCACCTCTGCGGAGTGGGGGCAGGTTTTTAACCTGCACAAGCAGCACAACCGGCGCCGGGTTCCCGCAGGTTGAAACCCTGCGGCCACTTCAGAAACCCACGGCCACTCCGGGACCGGGATCAGCCCGTTGCGATGGCGAGCCAGGCGGCCATGCCGGTGACGCCCGCGCCGGCCGCGAGAAACGCCCAGGCCCATGGACTCCGCCGCACGCGAACCGTGCGGATCGCCCGCCGGAGCCGGCGGCTGAACTCGGCCCACGCCTCGGCTGAGGTCTTGCCGGCGGCGATCACACTCACCGTGCGGGCCGGTCCGCGGTCGTCGAGATGCACCTGCAGGCCGCGGGCAGGCAGGGCGGCCGTCTCTCCGGCCCAGCGGGCCGTCGGATCGAGACTGGCCGCCACCGACGCCACGACCGGCCGCAGCTGGTCGAGCCCCACGTTGTAAATCACCATCCGCGGCCGGGCCGCCAGCAGGGCGCCGGCGACGATGACGGCGAAGCCGAGCAGCAAGACGACGGTCGTCCACACCGACGTGCCCGCCCCCGGCTGCAGCAGGGCGAGCGGCCCGGCGATCACCATGCCCGCGATCCCCAGCGCCAAGAGGGCCACGTCCACGTGGCCGGAGAGGGCCACCGGCCGGCGGCGCAGATGGAGGCAGCCCACCGCCACGAGGTAGGCGGCGACCGGCAGGAGTGCGGCCCAGAGCGGCACGTCGGTCAGGGCGATCCGCACGGGCCAGCCTCCTTCATCCGCGCCACGCGAGCCAGGCCAAGACCGCCAGCCACGATGCTTCGGCGACCGCCGCCGCGACGAACCACACCCTCCGGGGCCGCCGCGCCGCGGCGACGTCGTCGCGTGCCATCGCTCACACCGGATCCGGAACGACGAATGCGAGGTCGCGCGAGAATCCGTCCTCGAACCGGTAGACGTCGTGGAAGTCCTCCCGCTTGTCGGCCCGCGTCTTCCGCATCTGCCCGATGCCGATCATGTTGAAGACGATCTCACCGATGTCGTCGGTCCGCCGGATTCCCCAGGCCGCGAGCACCGTCGGCGCGAGGTAGCCGTATTGCTGCAGTCCGTATTTCCGGGCGGCTTCGCAGAGTTCCTGCCCCGAGACGTGCCGCTCGACCTGCCGCCGCCGGCGGCCCGGCCTGGAACGCGTCGGGCCACTGCCCTCCGTCGGCTCGGCCGGCGCGGGCTCGAGATCCTCGGCCCGCGGCTCCTGCCCCATGCCCAACGACTCCTGGGCGAACGACAGCGACTCCAGGACGAACAGGTAGGCGTCCAGCGAGTAGCGCCGATCGCGCTGGAGCAGTTGAAACAGCGGATGCGAGGGATCGACCAGGGGCATCTCGGGGCTCCAGAGCCTGACCGGGACGGGAAAGGTCCAAGTATAGCCGGCCCCCTCCCCCGCGAGACACACCGTCGAGCCAATCGCCCGCGGGCGCCCGTGGAGCGCCTGACGGCCATGCGTGGGCGAGGATCGTGTCGTGAAAAGCCCGCTCAGCGCACGGTTCCGGCCGCGGGCGGCGGCCCCGCGGGCTGCGCCTGGAGGTCCTCGAGCACGTACTTGTACCCGAAGGGCGTCATCGGCTTCGCGAAATCGCGGATCATGTCGAGCCCGCGATCGATCAGATTCGTCCGCGGATCGAACTGGTAGACATCGCGATCCTGGCCGGCCGGCTTGTAGATCTGGATGGCGAACGGCATCAGATCGCGGGACTGGAGGATCAGCTCCACCTTGGAGAAGTTGGCGGCGTCCGCCTGGAACTTCGGCAGGGCCTCGAGCCAGATCTGGTCGCGTACGTGCGGCGGCGTGACGAGCCGCATCCAGTATCGCTTCTTGAGGGTGTCGGCCTTCGCCCCGAACACGAACGGCAGCGGCCCGTCACTGATCGCCTTGCCGCGCATCTCGGGAGGCAGCTTGGTCTCGCGGAGCTGCCGTTCGGTATGCCGAAACTCGTAGATGCTCTCGCCGTTGCAGACCCAGTGTTCGCCGGTGTCGCCGCCCCGTACCTCGTACCGCCGGGCATCCGGATTCCACTGCTTCGTCTCCTTGACGCGAAACAGGCCCTTGTCGGGAGCGGCGTATTTCAGCTCGCCCACGCTCTCGGCGAACTGTTGCCGTTCGCCATTCGTATCGACCGGACTCCAGGCGTTGTATTCCCATTTGTGGAACGTGCAGGCCCACGTCCGCACGGCGGCGTTGCGGGTCTCCCAGGCGGCGAGCAGTTGATCGAGTGCCGCCTGCTGCTCCGGCGACAGCGGGGCCGGCTGCGGGGCGGCCGGCGCCGCCACAGCGACCCGCTGCGGGGGCGGCTGCTGGCCCGGCTGCTGGCCCGGCTGCTGGCCCGGCTGCTGGCCCGGCTGCTGGCCCGGCTGCGGGGCGGCTGGCAAAGGCTGGACGCCCTGCGACCACGCCACGCCACACTGGCAGCCCACGACGACGGCCGCGACCAGCGGCACGAGCCTGCGGACGGACGGCGTCGGACGACCAAGCATGGCGGTTCTCCACGGGGCAAGCCGGGCGGGCGGGGGACTCTAGCAACCCCGCGCGACGCGGGCGAGGCCGGTTCTCGCCGCCGTTTTGCCGCCTCGAGGCGTCAGACGACCGCGGCCACGGCGGCCCGAAGGTCGGCCAGTTCGCGGGCGAACCCGCCCGAGAGGATCGGAAACCGGCACCAGGTCTTGGGGTCGAGATTCTCGTCGTCGAGGTGAAACGAGGGGGCGTAGCGCTCCCGCTTCCACTGGTTACGGCTCCAGAGCGTGAAAAACCGCTCGGTCCAGGCGGCCAGTTGCCGCGGATCGTGGCCGGGAAACGCCCCGCGGAGGCGGAGCCACGCCTCCAGCGGCGTCTGCTTGTCGCGGATCGCCGCCCGCTCGATCGCGTCGAGGATCTCGTAGGGCATGAGGTCGTCCTCGTCGGTCTGGCCCGACGCGGCCGGCCGGAGCTCGGCGGTCGGCGCCTGGGCGTTGACCGCCGCCAGCGCGGGAATCGGCCCGAGCCCCTCGGGGCCGTCGCGTTCGAGCCAGCGTAGCCAGCGGCGGAGATAGGCCTTGTCGATGCCTGCGAGCGGCGCGATGCCCCCCGACGTGTCCCCGTCCATGGTCGCATAGCCGACGGCGGCCTCGGACCGGTTGCTCGTGGAGACGAGCAGGGCTCCGGTGAGGTTCGCGAGCATCCACACGCCGGGCGAACGGACCCGGGCCTGAATGTTCTGCAGCGCGACGTCGTCGCGGTCCCAGGAGAGGGGCCGGCCGATCGCCCGCGACACGATCGCTTCGTAGCCGCGGACGAGCGGCTCCACGTCGAACTCGTGAAAGGTGGCGCCGATCGCCTCTGCCAGCACGCGGGCCGCGTGCCGGGTGACCGGGCCGGAGTTGGCGGTGGACTGGTAGACGCAGGTCAGCGCCGCCGCCGTGAGCCGCCCGGGATCCGCCACGGGGGCGTCGGCCAGCGCCGGAAAGCCCAGGCGGCCGGCCGCTTCGACACGGCCGCGCTCGCGGCACGCGAGCCGCACGGCCGTCACCACGAGGCAGGCGACGGCCGAGGAGTCGGCGCCCCCGCTCGCCGACACCACGAACCCGCGCGACCGGCTCTTGCGGACGTAGTCGAAGAGCCCGAGGGCCACGGCCCGCGTGAACTCCTCCTCCTTCACATGGTCGCCGTGCTCCCATGCGTCGCGGCCGTCGCGGAACACGGCCGCGCGGGCCGGTGCCGAGGGGAGCGTGAACGCGGCGTCGATCAGGTCTCCCTCCAGCGTGTCGGCGATGGCGTCGATGGCGAGCCGCGACTGGGCCTGCCGCAGGGCATCCAGATCGACGTCGGCCACGGTCAGGACGTGATCCGTGAAGGCGAACCGCCGCCCCCAGGCCAGCAGGTCGCCGGCTGCCGCGATGATCACGCTCCCGTCGTAGATCGCCCGCCCCGCCTCGTTGCCCACGAGGTTGGCGTAGACGTACGCCGACGCGAACGCGCGGGAGCCTTCCTGCACGAACCGCCGCCGGATCTCGTCCTTGCCGAACGCGAAATGGCTGGCCGAGGGATTGAGAATCAGGTCGATGCCGCGGGCGGTGAGCGCCGCCCCAGGCCGATCGGCCACCCAGGCGTCTTCGCAGATCTCGAAGCCGACGCGGACGCCGCCGCAGGCGAACCGCAGGTCGCCGATCGCCACCTCGTGCCCTCCCACCGTGACGGTACCGCGACGGCCGCGGATCCAGGGCCGGAACCAGCGGGGCTCGTAGTGGATCCCGTCGCCGGCGAGGTTCTGCTTGCAGGCGATGCCCGCGATCCGGCCATCGACGACGAACGCGGCCGCGTCGAACAGTCCGCTCTCGAAGCGGAGCGGCAGCCCCACCGCCACGGCGATGCCCCGCGTGGCCGGGGCGATCTCGGCGAGCATGGCGAGGGCCTGCCGCTGCACGCCGGACGACTGGAAGGCGTCTTCGCAGCCGTAGCCGGTGATGCAGAGTTCCGGCAGGCAGAGGACGGCGACCCCGGCGTCTCGCGCGGCGGCGATGGCGGCCATGATGCGGTCGCGGTTGCCGTCCCAGTCGAGGGGCGTCTGGTTGAGGGCACAGCCGGCAACGCGCATCAGGTGCATCGTGGTCTCAGCCCGGCCACGGCCGGGGCGTGCGGGCGGCCCGATCCGGTCTGCCTGTGGCCGCGGTCGGATCGCCGATCAATGGCCCCCGTCAGCCCGGCTCTTCCAGGTAGGTGTAGCCGCCCAGGCCCTCTTCGTAGAACTTCAGGAATCGGCCCGCCTGGCTGTCGCAGATCCGCCCCTCGCGGACGGCCTGCTCGATCGAGTCGCGGAGCCGCTGGACGAGCTGGTTGGAATCGAATTCCACGTAGTCGAGCACCTCGCGGACCGTGTCCCCCTTGATCACCGCATCGACCACCACCTCGCCCCGCTCGTCCATGCTGACGTGCACGGCATGGGTGTCGCCGAACAGATTGTGGAGGTCGCCCAGGATCTCCTGGTAGGCGCCGATGAGAAACGCCCCGAGGTAGTAGGGCTCGTTCTGCCAGGTGTGCAGGGGGAGCGTCCGCTTGACGTCGCGCCGGTCGATGAACTGGTCGATCTTGCCGTCGGAGTCGCAGGTCACGTCGCCGAGCACCGCCGCCTGGGAGGGCCGCTCGTTGAGCCGGTGGATCGGCATCACGGGAAACAGCTGCTTGATCGCCCAGCTGTCGGGGATCGACTGGAACAGCGAGAAGTTGCAGAAGTAGGTGTCGGAGAGGGCGGCCTGCAGGCCCTCGAGCTCCTCGGGCACGTACTCCAGTGTCTTGGTGAGCTTGCAGATCCGGCGGCAGATCGCCCAGTAGAGATTTTCCACCGCGGACCGCTGGTCGAGCGGCAGGTAGCCGCTGGAAAAGAGGTTCATCGCCGTGTCGAGCGACTGCTGCGCGTCGTGGTAGCTCTCCAGCAGGTTGCGGACGTTGATTCCCTGATACGCCTCCCAGAGGTCGTGAAGCGGCTGCTCGGCGTCTGCCGCCGGCTCCGTCACCTCCGCGCTGCCCCCCTGCTCCGACACGCCGAGCACGCCGAAGATCAGCATGCTGTGGTAGGCCACCACGGCCCGGCCGCTCTCGGAAATGATCGTGGGGTGGGGCACGCCCGCCTCGTCGCAGGCGTTCTGCACGTGGTAGACGACGTCGTTGGCGTATTCCTGAAGGCTGTAGTTGACGCTCGACTCGAAGTTGGTCTGCGAGCCGTCGTAGTCGACCCCCAGCCCGCCGCCGACGTCGAGGTAGCGGAGGCCGGCCCCCCGCTTGACCAGTTCGGTGTAGATCCGCGACGCCTCGTTGAGCGCTCCCTTGATGTGCCGGATGTTGGTGATCTGGCTTCCCTGGTGGAAGTGGAGCAGCTGGAAGCAATCCTCCATGCCCCGCGAGGCCAGCAGGTCGAGCCCCTTCACGAGCTCGCTCGCCGTCAGACCAAACTTGCTGCGGAAGCCGCCCGACGACTGCCAGCGACCACTGCCCCGCGTGGCGAGCTTCACCCGCATCCCGATCCGGGGGCGGACGCCGAGTTTTTCCGCGTACTCGAGGATCAGGTGGAGCTCGGAGAACCGTTCTACGACGGGGATGATCTTCCGGCCGATCTTCTGGGCGAGCATCGCCGTCTCGATGAACTCCGCATCCTTGAAGCCGTTGCAGATGATGGGGGTGTCGTTGTCGGCGAGGGCGATTACCGCCAGCAACTCCGGCTTGCTGCCCGCCTCCAGGCCGAACCGATACGGCTTGCCGAAGCGGAGCACCTCCTCGACGACCTGCCGCTGCTGGTTGACCTTCACCGGATACACGCAGCAGTAGTCGCCGCGGTAGCCGTTCTCCCGCATCGCATGCGCGAATACGCCGTGCAGTTCACCGAGCCGGTGCTGGAGGATCTCCGCGAAGCGGAGCAGGATCGGCAGGTCGATGCCCCGCACCTGGAGGCGATCGACGAGCTGCTTCAGGTCGATGCTCTTGGTCGGATCCTTGTCGGGATGGACGAGCAGGTGCCCGTTCGGTCCCACGGAGAAATAGCCGTTGCCCCAGCGTGCGACCTCGTAGAGATCGGCGGCGTCCGCGGTGCTCCAGTGCTTCAGGTCGAGATCGACCGCCATTCGAGGCCCTCGCTCGCGAACAGGGGACTGCCGGTGCCTGGAGTCGTCCGGGATCGCCATCGAACGCGATCCGCAGCGTCATCCTGCCTCGCAGAGTGTAGCGTTGCCCGGGCCGGGGGCCATGGCAATCCGCGACGGCATGGCCGCCTCAGACGCGAACCCGCGTCCATCCGGGCCGGGCCACGATCGCCGCCATCGCCAGCCCGCGGATCGTCAGGTCGGCCGCCATCGCCAGCCATGCTCCACGGGCGCCCAGGCCCATCCCCTCGAGCACGCCGAAGCCGCCCGGCAGACGCACCGCGCCGCAGGCGAGCAGCAGGGCCAACGGCAGGCGAACCGCCACGAGTCCCAGGAAGTTGACGACGAGCGGTGGCCGGGTCGCGCCGCCGCCGCGGAGTCCGCCGGAGAGCACCATCAGCAGTGCCAGCGGCGGCTGGGCGAAGGCCACGATCCGCACCAGATCCGCCGCCAGATCGGCCACCTCCGCCCCCGCGCCGCCCCCCGCGAACCAGGTTGAGAGGGGTAGCGCGAACCGGAAGAAGGCCGCGCCGGCGAGGCCCATCAGGAGGGCGGCGGTGCCGGCCGCGAGCCAGACACCTTGTCGGGCCCGCCGCTCGTCGCGGGCCCCGAGGGCTTGGCCGGCCAGCGTGGCGGCCGCGACCTGGAACGCGCTGCCGGGCAGGAAGGCGAGCGACTCGATCGTCACCGCCACGGCATGCGCCGCCGCATCGACGTTGCCGAGCCGGTTGACGATCGACAGGAAGGTGAGATGACAGGCGGCATTGGCCGCGGCATCGACGCCCGCCGGCACGCCCACGCGGACGATGCGTCGCTGCCAGGCGAGATCGGGCATCCAGTCGGCCGCTCGCGGCCGCAGGCCCCGGGCGTTGCCGGCCACGATCGCCAGCACGACCGCGGCCCCGCACAGATAGCCGGCGAGGGTTCCCCAGGCCAGCCCCTCCCAGCCCAGCCGCGGGAGGCCAACGGCCCCGGTGGCC
>Ga0208864_1000262_pt1 | contig 17558 bp, 18 predicted proteins | sample CryBogmetaGMA05M_FD_184542 | JGI IMG/M metagenome (GOLD analysis project Ga0208864, IMG submission 184542) | Freshwater microbial communities from Crystal Bog, Wisconsin, USA - MA0.5M (SPAdes) | ecosystem: Environmental > Aquatic > Freshwater > Lake | place: Crystal Bog, Wisconsin, USA...
CTCTTGAAGAAGCCTTTGAGAGCATTGACGAGGGCCTGCACTTCTTCAAGGGAGTGGGGGCACTGGTCACGGTCACTCGCCAGCAGTACCAGACCACTATCGTCATCAACGGCCCCTCCAAGTCGGTTGCCAAGATCGTCAAGAGTGAGGCTGGCCTGCCCACCCCAGAGAACCCGTCCATGCTCGTCCAGCAAGAGCCGGACGGGAAGTGGATGAAGATGACCTCGCCGGAACTGGACAAGCCCTTTGGCCCGCCCCAGATGGTGGACATCTTTGCCACCGCTACCGACCTTGCTGCGCTCGTATCCAACCAGAGCCAGTTCCTGACCCAGCAAGACATTGATCTGGTCAATTCCCAGCTTCAGGCCCTTGCCACCGTCACTCAAGATGTGATGGACAAGGTAGATACCAAGGCCGACAAAACCACGGTAAACACCCTTGGCAGCACCCTGATGGCATCCATCACGGAAGTGCGGGCCGACACCTACACCAAGCCCGAGGTTGATGCCAAGGTTGCGGCCCTCCAGCAAGGCGTGAACGACGCAGAGCTTGGGGTTCAGTCTGTTGCCGACCAAATCCCTTTCGTCGCAGAGCAGCTTGCCTCCCAGCTTGGCGACAAGATCAATCTCAAGGCCGACAAGGCCACCACTTACACCAAGCAAGAAGTCGATGACAAGCTGGAAGCCGACAAGGACTTCTCCATTGCCAATGACAACGTGCTTCTGGCCAGCATCACTTCCCTCCAAGAAGTTGTGGCAAATCTGGGCACCGAGATTGGCACTGGCCAGATTGACGTTCTTGATGCCATCAGGGGAGTGGAGATTGAGCCCTCCGCTATCAAGTTCACCGAGAGCGTGATGAGCCCGATCAAGTGGAAGGGCGGTCTGTCTTTGGCACCGACCAAAGAAGGCGACACCTATCACCTTGCGTGGAACAACGGCAAGGATGTTGGCAACCTCCTGACATCGGCTGACCTCAGTGATTACGCACTTCTTGATAGCTATGGGCAGGTCATCACAGCCAGTCAAATGAAGGCCGAGACGTTTGTCTTCACCAAGGCAAACACCACCATTGGCTACACCCGGTTCCCCGATTACCCCGATGGTCGGCTGGGCATCCAGATCAATGGCCCCAGCGGCGAAGTCCAGATCGTTGCCTATGTCTCCGACCTGTCTGGCTATGCCAAGAAGGCTGACAACACCCAGAACGTGGTGGCCAAGGTGGTCACGGCGCAGGGGTACGGCTTTGGCGACAAGAACGAGCCGCCAGTCGCCCTGACCTACACCGACACGGGCGAGGGCTACAACGAGCGGTTGGTGCTGGCCACTGCTTCAGGCATCGACTATGTGGTGATGAAGTCCGACCTTGATGAACTGCAAGGGCTCCTGCCCCGGATGGAGAGGCTGGAAGGCAAGACGGCTCCAGTAGTTGACTTGTCCCCCTACGTCACGCAAGTAGATGCCGATGCCAAGTACGAACTCAAGGCATCCAGTGATCTTCTGCGTAGCCAGACTCAGGCCATTTTCGACAGCATCTACACCCGGGTTGAGAGTGACGCCCGCTACGTCAAGCTGGCAGATGCCGATGCCAAGTATGGCACCAAGGAATCCCTAGACCTGCTTCGCAGTCAGACGCAGATCATCTTCGATAGCGTCTACACCCGGCAAGAAGCCGATGCCCGCTATCCAGCCAAGGCTGACGTTTACACCCAGAAGCAGACCGAAGACCGCTTCATCCGTATCGAACAAGCCTTCTCAAAGGCCGACTTCGACAACCAGATGGCGTTGTTTCTGTACTCCCGCAAGCAGGTAGATGACAAGCTGGCTGCGATCAGCCCGCTTGGTTCGCCTTCGATCAACGACCCCGCACTCGCGGATTTCAAGAAGTCGGTGCTGGATTCGGTGGCGTTGATGTTGGCAGGTGGTGGCAAGCAGCCCCCTGCGGACATCGGCTGGACGAAGTGCCGAACGGCGGCTGGCACGGCAGACAGTGTTCTGGAAGTTCGCATGATTGGTGGCGTGATGGAGTTCAAGGGAACGCTTTCCACTGGGAGCATCTCTGGCTCACAGAACGTGTTTCAGTTGCCGGCCTCGTTTCCGACGCCGGAACTCACTGCCAGCTACCCGATTGCCGCACGGCTTGTCGGGTCGAACGCTGTCTACACCTACATCAACTTCACTACCAACAGCCGTCTTGTCGGTGTGACGATGGCTGGCACCATCAACGAAATCACCATCTCGGGCCTCAGAGTGAAGGCGGCTTACTAACCATGCACCCCCACAAAGTGAGACACATCATGAAGGTAATTGCTTTCATCACCACGTTCTTTCTTGCTTTGGTCTGGCTTCTCCAGCCAGTCACGGCCGGGACTATTGATGCCTTTAGGTTCAGCTTTGAGAACGCCAATGTCGGTGACATAACTGCACCAGCAAGTGCAACTGCCACCGGGGTTAGTGCAACTTGGTTTACCCCCAACACCGGGATCGAAAACCTAGGATCACCGCTGGGCAATGCCGGTCTGATTAGGCAGTTTAGTTCCACCAACTACCAGCGGGTCACGTTCACGACCTCTGCGGCAATGGACATCACCGGCCTGTCGTTCTTTTATCAAGGCAATACCAACGCTTACCCGACCTCACCCTCCTATACCGTCAGTGCAATCTTAGACGGTGTTACGCTTGGGACGTTCACCAACTCTGAATCCAACGTCCCTTTTGAAGTGACCCTGACCGGCCCGGGTGTAGTTGCTGCTGGTAGCCATGAGATCAAGTGGATCGCCCCTACGTTCACTGAAGGGCTCACCTCCGGCACTGACTACATGGCCCTCAACGACATCGTGCTGACTGCGGAATCCCAAGCCCCGTCATCAGTACCAGAGTTTGGCGGGTCACCAGTGGGAGCAATCATTGCCGCCTTGGGGGCCCTGTCCGCACTGAGAAGGAAGTAACCAGTGGAGCCAATGCTAGTCACGATTGCGGTAGTCACGGGCACCATAGTGCTGGTGGGCTACCTCGCGTTCCTAGCCATCGACTGGTTCCTCGACGCAGAACACAGAGCCCTCCAGAAGTGGCTAGACAACCACGCCAAACAGCTTGAGGACGATAAGTAATGGCAGCTTTGTACTACTGGTCGGGAACTGAATGGCTCCCCATCGCTACTGGCGGTGGTGGTGGCGGTATCGGTATGCCCGGCCCCCAAGGCCCAGCCGGTGAGAGCGTTACTGTCTTTGAGCAGGCCGCAGAGCCCACTGCCCTCCGTACCGGTGACCTGTGGCTGGAGCCTACCGTCATTGCCAAAGACGGGCTGACGCTGGCAGAGGTGGAAGCCGCCATTGCCGACAGCCTCTCCAAGCTGCCGCCGCCATCTGGAAGCGGGCTATCCACTCCTGAAGTCCTCGACCTTATTGATGCCGCCATTGCCAAGCTGCCCCAGCCAGAGCCGCCGACGCTCGACCTGGGATGGATACCGCTCACTGGCGTCACTTCATTCGGCGTTTCGGTCAGCGGATTCGCCCGTGAACTGAACGGGGTCGTTTATCTGCGAGGCACCTACAGGTCTGACTTTGGATTCATCGCGTCATCGCAGTTTGCCACCCTGCCAGCGGGCATTCCTCGCCCGGCATTCGACTACACGGTTTTGGTTTTCGGCACGGCGACAGGCGACGAGACTCCGATTCCCGGCAAGCTGACCATCAAGGCAGACGGCAAGCTGATCATGAATGCCGCTGGATGCAATATCGTTGTTTTTGACGGCGTAACTATTCCGGTGAAATAACATGGCAGACGCTCTAAAGCTCAACGTATGGGACGGCACTAAATGGGTGCCCGTTGCTGTTGGCGGCGGTGGTGGTGTCCCCGGCCCCGCTGGTGCTGACGGTATTTCCATCAATGTGTCGGGCCCGCAACCCACAGCCCCTACTAACCCCCGCAAGGGCGACCATTGGATTGATAACGCCATCAGGGACGCTAACGGTGTTGTACTCATGCAAGCACCAACCCCTGTGCCAGAGACAATACTTATCAAAAGACTTCCCCCAACACCTGAACCTGTGATAGTTTATCTCCAGTAACACCTAGACTGAAAGGTATTGAACATGGCATCTGACGTAAGAGTATGGGACGGAAGTGCGTGGGTAAGCCTGAAGGGCCCCACTGGTAATACTGGCTCCCCCGGCACGGCAGCGACCGTCACCATTGCAGGTGTTACGGCTCTCCCTGCTGGCTCTACCCCAACGGTTACTGACAGCAACCCCGATCCCAGCATTGCCAACCTGACGTTTGGTATTCCGGCTGGTGCTGCGGGTGCGGCTGCCACGGTTGCTGTGGGAACGGTCAACAGTCTTGCCGCTGGCTCCACCCCTACCGTCACGAACTCCGGTTCAAGTACGGCGGCAGTCCTCAATTTCGGGCTGGTCAAGGGTGATAAAGGTGACCCCGGCAGCGGTGTTACCATCAAGGGAACTCTTTCAGGTGCTGGTACTGCACTCCCGGCTGGGCCTGCCGCAGGTGATATGTATATCGTCGGCACCCCGGTTCCCACGGCGGTAACTGCTTTGGTGCCGACTGCTGTAGCTGGCGACGGTCTGGTATGGAGCGGGACGGCTTGGACTGACGTTGGGCCCGTCAGAGGGCCGCAGGGCATTCAGGGTAACGCCGGAACCGCTGGCACTAATGCCACTGTTTCTGTGGGCACTGTCACTACTGGTGCGGCTGGAAGTTCTGCGGTTGTTACGGACGGCGATCTGGCCAATCCGAACAACGTGATCCTGAACATGACCATCCCGCAGGGCTTGAAGGGTGACCCCGGGACCAACTATCAGGTCTACAACCAAGTCGCCACTCCCACCGGGATGCTGCAAGGTGCCATCTGGCTTGTGCCTTGATCTCTTGTCTTAGCAAAGGGGATGGCAATGGGGCCTCCCCTCACAGACCTAGGAACGAATCATGGCTTCTGACATACGGGTATGGACTGGGACTGCATGGCAGAGCATTGTCGGGCCTGCGGGCCCCACTGTTGTTAGTGCTGATGCGGGCAATGTCGCCAAGCTGGGTGCTGATGGCCGCATCTCTGTTCAGCCTGCCGACCTTGACTCTCGGTTTGTCAACGTGACCGGGGACTCCATGACGGGTGCCCTGTCCGTAACCCAGAACTCTGGAAACTCATACGTCTTCACCGTCATCAACGGCCAGAGCTACACCTACCTCAATGGGGCAACATTTACCTCTGCCGCATTCGGCCCCCGACCAGCTAATGATGGTTTCTGTAGCGTCCGGTATGGCTGGAGTACCTTAGCCAGCAACAACGATTGGAGCTATGACTACAGTGCGACTGGGGTGACGCTCACCCAAAGGCTTGCTGGAGTAGGAACAGCCAAGCTGGCGATCTCCAGCACCGGCAACATCACCAGTCCCGGCACCGCACACTCGTTCGCAGCAGCTTCGATTGCGGCTTCTGCAATATCGGGGCTCCCTGCCGCATCTGCGGTTGTTGGAACTGCATTGGCAGCCGCTGGGGCAGTTGGCGTAAGCACCGCTTATGCCCGTGCCGACCACGTTCACCCCCTGCCAGCCGGAATGCTGACGCAGGCCACAGCCGACACGCTTTATGTCAATGTGACCGGCGATGCCATGACGGGCAGCCTTGCCGTCAAGCCAGCCACCATTGCCAACGGCACGGTCCTAGCACCTAGCTCCGGGGTCAAGTCAGACACCACTTCGTCTACTGGAACCAACGTAGCGGCTTTCTACGCTGCCACCATTGGCGATGCGGCAGACCCAGACTTTACTCCCAAGCCAGATGACTATGCCTTTCTCAGCACCGGCCCTGCCCCATCCAAGCTGGGTGGCAGCCTGAGTGTAAACGGAAAGGTGATCGCATCAGGGGATTTGATTGGCGACCGGCCCATCCTGAATGTCACAGCCAGCACCACCCTGAGCCTGCTGTTCCGCAGCTACACGATCGCCAACACCTCAACGGGTGGCGGCACGGTCACCATCACGATCCCGTCCAACGCCACGGCAGCTTTCCCGATTGGCACCAAGTTCGACATTCTCGACCTGTCAGCGACCGCTCCAACCATTGTTGCCGGTGCGGCTGGGGTAACAGTCCAGTGGAATGCCACTCTCACGGGTGCCCCTGCTGCTGTAGCAGGTGGTGTTGCAGGTTCTGTCCAGCTTCCCGGCCCGATCAGCAAGGTGACTGTCTACAAGGTGGCGACCGATAGCTGGGTTGTCTTCAACTAAGAGAGAACAATGGCAGACGAAATCGTATGGCCCCTGAGGGGCGTGAGCAAAGACCCCGGCAACTTCATCAAGCTGGGCACTGACGGTCAGGTGATGACCGCACAGGCCGACCTGGATGCCCGCTACGTCGAGGTCACGGGCGACACTATGACGGGGCCGCTGACGGTCAAGCCTACGGTCGCTGCCACCTCGCCAGCCGGTCATGTCCAAGTCGTTGGCGACAACATCGCGCCTTCGATGTCGATTCAGTCATACACGGCGAACGGCCAAATCAGATTTGCACGGGCGGACGGCACGGCGGCGGCACCCACAGGAGTCGGTGCAGGGGCCACTATTGGGCTTATCAATTGTGTGGGCCTGCGACCAGACGGAACCTATGCAAATGCCGGAAGCCTTCGATGCTTGGCCGAATCCGCTGCGACGAATGGGGCGTCGGTCACAGGAAGATGGAATATCGCTGCGCTAGATGCTGGCGGGGAAGTCAATTTGATCTCAGCCACAGCGAGTGTGCTTTCTGTCAGTCAGCGGGACGGCAGGACAACAACTGGATCGTATGTTCCGCTGGTGATCCAGCCCAACCTAATCACCGTTCGGTCGAATGATGCCGGTGGTACTCTCGGCATTGTCTCGGCATCTACTGGTGGCTTCTTTGTTACCCAGCGAGATCCTCGTACACCAACAGGACAATACGGGGCGTTTTTTCTCCAGCCCGCCGGATGCTCAATGTGGACAGGCGGGCCGACCGGAACTTTCCAGACAGGCTTTCAGGCCCAAGACGACGGCCAGCTTGTCATGCGGTCTCCGAAGTCTGAGTTTGCCTGTACCGCAACTGGAAATGTTTATGTTCTCAGTAAGGACGGCAGCACAAACAAAAACGTATTTTTCTACACGCCAACAAACGGAAACCTGTCCTTTCAGGACTGCGATCACTTCACCATCGGTGCAGTCGGCTCACTGACATACGGCTTTGAGGTCAACCGGACGGCGATATTCCGGCAAGGGCTAGACGTTACCGGCAACATCACGGCCAGCGGTACGTCGCACAGTTTCGCAAACGGTTCGATCCCAAGCCCAGCCGTGATCGGCAACATACCCAGAACCATCGCAGCAACCGGCAGTGCGGGCATCTCTGGTCAGATGGTATGGGACGATAATTTCATCTACCTGAGAACTACCGGCGGCTGGAAGAAAGTCGCACTCACAGCAATCTAAGGGGAGACCATGACCGAAGATACACCCGTCACCGAAGTTCCAGCCGCTCCTGTCATTGACGAGTCCGCAGTCCAACAGGCCAAGCTCGACGCTGAGATGAAGAAACATCAGGCAAAGGAAGCGGCCGAACAAAAAAAGATGATGGACGCTATAGAACAGCGTCGGAAGCAAGAAGCCGAGATCGCTGCCGTGCAGGAGATACACCTCAAGAGCATTCGGGACTACTGCGAGGCAGGACGAGCGGCACTAGAAGCGGCCACGCGACAAGTTAAGTAACCAAGGTAAGAACCATGAGCTTTGTTCCAAGCACCTGCAACCCAGCCCCTTATGGCTGTGGCTGCAAGTCTCCATCACCGTTCTCCATGCCAGCCAAGACCGCCATTGAGTGGGCCTTGGCTAACCCTGTGCTTGCTGCCGGTGCCTGCGCTTATGAGTCAGACACTGGCAAGTGGAAGCTGGGGAACGGCACTGACAAGTACATGGATCTGAAGTACCAGTCTGAGTCTGGGGCTCCCGGTCGAGATGGTGCGGCTGGGCCCGCTGGCACTAACGGCATTAACGGACAGCCGGGGCTTCCATGCTCTCTGACTATCGGTACGGTCAGCGTCGGGACTACAGCCAGTGCCACCATTACTGGCAGCCCCCCAAACCAAATACTGAATCTTGTGCTTCCCGTGGCAGTTAGCAACGGCAACACCAACACTGGTGCAACCCTGAGGTTCGTGACCCAACCTCAGGGAGATTCAGTTACTGACGGTGATGCGGTGGTGTTTTCCGCAGAAGCTGTCCAGTCGGCAGGGGAGTTGATTGCTTACAAGTGGCAAACTCTCCCGGCCAACACCTCCGACCAAACCAAGTGGTCAGACGTTGCGGCACCACCAACTAGCACACTTAGGCTGACCGCCGACGTAACCCTCAACGGCAATTTGTATAGGTGCATCGCAAGCTCTGGAAGCCTGTCTGTCACCAGTGCTGCCGTCATGCTTTCTGTGGCACCTCAGGGGGCTGGCTTTGTTGTCTTCGATGCCCAGCCGTTCGACTGTAGTGTTGGGTCTGGAAGCACGGCGATATTCAGGACTTCCGTGACAATCATCACAGGAGCGGTTTCTGCAAGGTCGAGGGCTTCATGGATATGGCAGGGGTCGGCACCTGTTGTCGGTGGCGGGTGGAGCAGCAGTGCGTGGGTGGACATCGCCGGATCATCGGGCAGTCAGGTCGGGTTTACGGCAAGTGCTGTCCTGTCTTTTGCGGCCAACACAAATGACAGCGGCAGAAAGTATCGCTGCGTGGTGACGGCAGAAGTGGGCACTACTACGAACTACATTACGAACTACCTGCCAAAGGGCACCGAATACAGCAACCCGGCCACTCTTACGGTGACTTGATGTACACAGCATTCGATGCCATTTCCTACCTGATGGACTCCACCGGGGGAGGTGCCCAAGACCAAGAGAACCGTGTACTGAGGCAGGCCCTATTCTCTGCCTATAGGGATTTAGTCTCTGTCAGGGATTGGCGGTGGTATCAGGCCGAAGAGCAAATCGACATCTGCGGTCAGAACACCGTATCCCGGCATACCTTGCCGTGGGGAGTTCAGTCCATAGACGCTTTCATGCTTCCCCAGACGGGCATAATTGCTGAGTATCTGCGGCCTACTGAATGGGCCCGCCTGATTGAGTCACAGTTCCGAGGATTCACCCGGATTGCTTGGACGGTTATTCCCTCCACTCAAGTCCCCGACCGATTCGATCTGTGCGTGTTCAACGGGTGGGCATCTGACAACTGCGTGACGGTTACTTATCGGAGAAGACCCCGTGATCTCAGGTTCACTGGCTGGGAGCCGCAGACCAGAACCGGCACCATTTCGTGGGATGGACCCGAGGTGCAAGGTGATGGCACCACTTTCACGAACCTGATGATCGGGTCTGTGCTGAGGGTGAGTGCCGACCCAAAGAGACACCCAGAATCCCTCACTGGAATGAATGCCTACTCAGATGAAGGCCTGATTTATGGGGTAGCCAACACCGGCAAGCTGTATGCCCACTCACCGGCAGGCAAGATGGCCTACCCAGATGGGACCAAGTTCGTAATCACCGACTACTTGGACATTTCCCCCGGGATGTACACGGCCCTCTTGAGTGGTGCTGAAGTCTGGATGGCACGGATCACTGGCAAGAACGTCGAGGGTGCTGCCGGTGTCTACGGGCGTGACCTGAGGATGGCGTTTGAGAGTGATGCCATTGCTGTCCTCTCAGGCCGCAGGGATTACGGTGGCACTGGCGGTGGTGGTGGTTACTACGCTCTCTGGTATCTCCGACCGGGCGTGGATCAGGGTGTAGCCGGCAGGCCCTTCGGTGGTCCCAATGAGAACGGAACTTGCCCCATCCCCGGAGAAGTCTTTGGCGGCTCCTCTGACACAGCCTACGACAGTTGTGGGGCACCTATCCCGTGAAGATCAACAAGTTCAAGGGATGGGCCCCTGCGTTCTCGCGGTACATCCTGCCCCCTGGCGGTGCCGTCGAGCAGGTAAACTTGAACTGCCTAACTCCGGGGCAGCTTGCCGTTCGTGGTGGCAGCAAGAAGACCGTCTCCACAAGCACCCGCATGGTCGAGCTATGGGGATTGTCTACCGGCACCAGCCAGACCGACATCATCCTTGGTCAGGGGGACAACGGGAATATCGTGGAGTTCAAGGACGGGGTGGAAACCGTCAAGAACTCAGGGGTCTTTACTGGCGACCACCCAGTGGCGTTCAGTCAGGGAAGGCGAGGTGAATGTTACATCTATGGTGGATATGGCAAGCGTGGGCTGGTAAGGGACATCACCGGCACGGTTAGGCCAGTTGGCCTGGATGCCCCGACCGACAAGCCAGAAATCTCCATAGATTCCAGTGCCAGCTACTACGTTGCCCGAGTGGACATCACTGACGCTGGCAACGGCTATCACCTCCCACCAACCGTCAGCATTGCTCCTCCTCCCGCAGGCGGCAAGCAAGCGACTGCCCTGTCCCAGATAGCAGACGCCACGGTTTCCTCTGTGACCGTGACCAATGGCGGGTCTGGCTACGACAAGGTGCCATGCGTCAAGTTCGTGGACACCCCAAACGGTCCAGCCACAGGAGTTGGGGCCACCGCAGCCATTCAGCTTGAATCTGGATGTGCAGCCGGCGACCAAGAGACAGGCATCTGCTATTGGGAAATATCACAGCTCCCTACTTGGTTTTGGTTTTGTTTAGCCGGCTACGCCCGAGAGGGGACCGGAATCATCGTCAATGCAGTTGGTGGATCAGGCCGGGGTGCCAAGGCTATTTTCTGGATTGATGGTATTTACGCCCAGCAGTGCTTTAAGCCGACATCCGATGGAACTGACCTTACCAACCTCGGTGTTCGCGTTCAGGTCTACGACTTCGGCTCTGGGTATAGCCCAAACGACGTTGTGTATGCAGAGGTCTATACCGCACAGGCATTCGTGTACGGAGACATCAACACTGGAGCGGCCATTGGAATTGGCCCAGACTGCCGCTTCAAGCAGACATGTCAGCTTCAGGCCCGTGGCGTAAACAGGTATAGCCCGCTGGCTCCAGACATACTCTCCATTGTTCAGGCCAACACCTACAAGCAGCGGCGAATCAACCCCACTGTGGCCAATGGTGGGTCTGGATACCTGACCCCTCCGATCTTCACCACCGAAGACGGGGACATCATCAACACTGAGGTGGACTGTGACGGCAGGGTCACCAAGCTAGTTCTCGACCAGCCCAACAAGACCTATCTGTTCCCCCCTACCCTAGTAAACGAAAACGGTGACGTTGGTGGTGCCAGAGGGCTGGCTATCGTCCGGCCTAACTTCAGAGGCAAATACCAGTGCTACTACAGGTACGTCAACGAGTCTGTGACCAAGGAGCAAGGCGGGCCGCTCTACTCAAACCTGTCTCCAGTCAACGAGGTGGACTGCGGGGATGTGGCCAAGAAGCTGACCTGGGCTTTCCCAGGAATGCCGCCGGCCACGGCAACACACATCGAACTCTGGCGGTCCACCGGCAATCAGGCCACCACGTTGTTCAAGGTGGCCAAGCTCCCAGCCACTGCCACGACCTACGAAGACAGCCTCTCCGACTACGACCTGACAGATGCCAGCCGAGAGGACTTCCTCGCCCTGCCGATCTTGCTATCGGACGGTAGGCTTAACGCCAACAAGTACGGTGTGGCAAGTTCTGACTTCGCTGTGGGTGTGGTGTTCCAAGACCGCACATTCCTGGGAGTGGACACCACCGGCAAGCGGCCCAACACCCTCTTGTATTCAGAGGCCGACGAGCCAGAGAGCGTTCCCGATATCAACGAGCTAGTCCTACAGACCAACGTAAGAGACACGGACTACATCACGGCACTGATTCCCTATGCGGGAGCCTTGATGGTTTGCCAGTCTCGGCACATCAACAGGCTGAACTTTGTATCGCGGCCAGAGATCGATGCCACCACCTCCCTTGTTGCCTACCGAGGCTGTCTAAATCAGAGAACTTGGGACATCTGGATGGGTCAGGCCTACATCCTAGATGACAACGGCTTCTACACGCTTGATCCCCAGGGTCAGGTCGAGGACGTATCGGCCAACATAGCCACCCTATTTAGGACCAGCACAGATCCAACCGTAGACACCATTGATTTCTCTAAGAGAGAGTGGTTCTTTGTGCGGGCTGACAAGAACTTGGGGGTCATCCGCATCCATGTAGCATTTACTGGGGACGAGGGCACCTACCCCACCCGGCAGATTGTCTATGACCCCGACTCCAAGACATTCTGGCTGGAGCATTACCCCTGCGTTTTCAGTGCCGCCACCGAGATCAGGACAGAAGACGGGTCCATCAACCTTCTGACTGCCAGTGACAAAGGCTTGCACCTGTTCTCTGAGGGTTTGACCGATGACGGCACCCCGGTGGACTACAGCTTCCGCACCGGGAACATGGAGTTCGTTACGGACAACACCGGCAAGAACGGTGGCCAGCAAAACTCCCGTAATGTCTCAGTTGTCTACCGGCCAACAGACTCAGAGTGCTTACTGAAACTGTCCAATTACTACAACGGCAGCAACACTCCCCGTAAAAATGTAGCCATGCGGGATAGAGGGGTAGGATTCATACACGATATGGATGAGCCGGAAGCCTACGTTGACATGACCAAGCTGCCACACCAAGAGGCAGAGTCCCACGGTATTGCTAGGGCCCTCTTCGCTGGCAAGACCATAGAGGCTTTCTATGGCAACGACTCCCATGTCTCAGTGAGTCTGCACGGAAGCCAGAATAACGCTGGCCCGGTAGTAATCCACTCGCTACAACTGGATGGAGTAGCAGACAGCGGGAGCGAGTGATGTCTTACAACAAGGCAATCAACGAGATAGCCAGCATCCTCACGCAGGCTGGCATTCCCGCAGGCCATAGCCAAGACGTAGCAGAGCGTCTGGCTGTGGCTCTTAGTTCTTACTACGACTACCGGGCTGGCATAAACACCGGCACCTCGCCGGATGGGACTATTGGCCCTGCTGCTGCCAGCAGTCCAGCTTTTCAGGCCAGCTATGCCTCGCCAGAATCAAAGCGGACAACTAGGCTGGGCGGCGGCTTTCAGTCTGTAACCAACCTCAACAACAGCACTACGTTTTCCGGCGGTGGATTTGGCACAGAGGGGGAGGCAGGCCAGGACGGCCAGCAAGGGGCGGACGGTCAAGCCGGAAGGGACGGCAGCACTGCAAACCTGTCTCCCTTGTTGGGCTATCTGGCAGCTTTCAAGAAGGCATTCGATGACCTGATGAAAAGGGTTAAAAGCCTAGAGGGCAGGACCACCCCGAGGCAGCCGCCGCTGGACACCAGCAAGCTCAAGTGTTCTGGCGGCAGCAAAAGTATCTGCGAAACCCTCAAGGACTTGAAAGAAAACACTAGCGACTGCGACTGCAAGAAGATCAACGAGCGGCTGGACGAGATTGAGAAAATGCTCAAGGACACCGTGGAGTGCCCATGAGCTTCCTGACTATCGATGGCAAACTGGCCACCAAAAACGGGAAACTGGTCACCACCAACAGTCCAGAGGATTGCGATTGCTGTGGCCCAGCCCCATCTCCCTGCCCACCGCCTTCCTGCATAGTTGACCTTAGGCCGGGCAATCCTGCGGGTGGCCTGTCTGGTCAGGGTCACGCCAACGCCGACCTGAAGCAGGCCCTCCAGAACATCACGATTGTCTGCCAGCAAGTGGGCGGCGGGGGCTTTTACTGGGAGGGGGCGATTGTCCCGAATGGTGCTTCCCAGCCGGTCACGGCAGTGGTGGGTTTTGACTTCTCTTCTTCAGGACGCTCGTTCGTCTACATCCGAGGCGGCAACAACGCCAGCCCAGACTCGTCAAGCAGGCTCAACCTGCCAATCCCAAACGCCACCTTAACGCCGCCGGGAACTAGGCCAGCAACCATTAGTTTTTTTGGCTACGGGAGCAATGACGATTCAACGCCGCCGATGACCGAACAGAGCGTTTGCCAGCCCGGCACGACATTCACCTTCCCGGCTACTTCTGATAACCCAGTGGGTGCCGTGTACGACGGACGAAACATCTTAGGCACTCAAGACTTCTTCTTCTTCGACCAAGACTTTGGTGACCCGCTGGCCACCATCACGGTCACCTTTTTGCCAAGGAGAAGGAACCCACTTCCATGATCGTCTGTGAACCTCAGTACCTAGAGCAGAGATGCCGGGAGCGTGGCTACACCCTAGAGGAAGTCATGCCCTGCGTAATCAAGCAGGATCAGGGCTTGTTCTGGATAGACGAGAACCACCCCAGCTACCCGCACCCCAAAACACCCGAACCCAAGTGCCTCGCCGGGACGGAACTCAAGGCCCTTCTAGGCTGGCTTGGAATCGACGCTACCCCTGACTGCCCGTGCAACGACAGGGCTGGCCACATGGACAGGATGGGATGCCAGTGGGTTAAGGATAACGTGGAAGAGGTGGTTGATTGGCTGGGGGAAGAGGCCAGGAGAAGAGGCCTGCCTTTCATTCGCCTGTCAGGCAAGGCCCTGGTGTTGCTGGCGGTCAGGCAGGCAGAAGCGAAAGACCATGCCCAAACCCAGACAGACCGGACATAAAAGGGATAAGAGGTATTCCCTATGTTTGGCATGCTCGGATCACTACTTGGAAACTGGCCCGCTTCAGGACCTGCTCAGTCCCCAGGTGGCGGCGGCCCCGAGGAGGACAAGGACGATGGCGAGAGGAAACGCCGGCAGGGCTTGATCCAGCAAGACGCCAGGGCACAGCAGGCTCGCAACAACGCAGCCCAGCCCATGCAGGCTCATGGTGACTGGATGCACCCCGCCGGCCGGGAGCATTTCGCTCACTTCGGAAACATGCTCAACGCCACCAACAATGCGTGGCAGAGAGAGATGGATAACCGGACTCAGCAGGCCAGCGAAGCCGCCCAGCGGGACCACGAATACAACATCGAGTCCATGAGGCAGCAAGGTGCCATGGCCCGAGCCCAGCACCAGCAAGCTACAGACCAGCAGCAAGAGCAACGCCGGCAGCAGAAGAACGCCATGATCATGAACATGGCCGGCATGGGCGGAACCACGATTGTCGGTGACTCTAACGGCATCAGGGTCAGCCCTATTGGAAGATCCCTTTTGGGTTAAGCAATGCCACAGTACGCACAGACACCCGGGTATCAAGCACTATTCCAGGCCAATGGCCAGGGAGTGAACAGGGGAAGTGTGCTTTCAGGTCTTCGTCACGACAGCCAGACGAAGTTCAACACCGGCAGCAAGGACGGTGATCGAGGAGCGGCAGACGCCGCCAAGTCCAACCTCTACCAAGCCCAAGCCAACATGGGCCGGGAGATGACCAAGAAGAACGCCCAGTTCCACGGCCAGCTCCAGGACCAGAAAGAGCAGCTCACCCAGCAGGGCCGACAGCTCCAGATGCAGTGGGCCCAGCAGCAGCTCCAGCAACGGCAGGCCAAGATGCAGCTCGGGTTCCGGCAGGCCACAGACCAGAACGATCTGAGCACTCAGTTTCAGACAGGTCTTATGGGGCTCATCACATGATCGGCTCACAGCCAAACCTTAGCCCCGGCCAGTCCGCTTGGAAGAAGAATCCAATCGCGGACCTGTCTGGCATTGCCCGCCCACGGAAGATTGCAGACGTAGACACCATGAGTGTCGGCAATAACGCCCAGGCCGACAAGCTCCGTGAAGGCGCAATGGCCTACAGAGATACCCAACACTCCCGGGACGGCCAAGGCTTTTCCCAGGTCGGCCCCAATGCCATGTTCGCCGCCCAGCAGCTAGGTCAGGCATCGAGCGAAGGGGCTCAAGCAAGAGCCGGGATCGAGGCCGAGGACCAGATGTTCAACGCCGGCCAAGACGCCGCCTACCAGGGCCGTGTTCTGGGTCGGCTCAACAGCAACAGAGGTCAGGCAATGGCAGCCAACGACTCCAACTTCAACTTTGGGATGGCCAAGAACCAAGGCTTGTGGGATGTGGCCAAAAATCGGCAGCAGAACTGGAACCAGATCCGGCTGTCCATGATGTCGAACCTTTCCTAGGAACTTTGCGATGCACCACTTTGCTGACCTAGACCTCGATGACCTGACACCGAAGCAGATGCGGAAGCTCTTGAGTGGGTTCGCCCGCCAGAAGCTCTCATCTGAAGAGCGGAAGAAGGTTAAGGAGGAGCTAGACGAGGAAGACAGCAAGGAGAACGATGACCTTGTTGATCTCCATGAAGAGAAGAAGGGCGACTCCAAGCCTCCGAAGGTAACCAAGGACGATCTCCCCCGTAGCTTCCGGCTCGGCAAAGAAGACAAAGAAGACAAGAAGGGTGACGCCTAATGGCCGGACTCTCAAGATTCAACAAGCCATCCCCCAGCAAGGCACCCAATACCAAGGGTAGCTGGAGTGGCGACGAAGGCTTTGACTACAGCGTTGCCCCCCATGTCCGTGGGAAGCCGGCGGTGGGGGCAGACGGCCAGCCAAAGAGTGCCCTCGACCAGCTCTTCCAAGTAGCGTTCGCCCAGGAATCGAGCATTCACGATCAGCGTGTTCTTGCCATCAACCCAGAAGGTGAGCGAGTCGGTACGGCAGCCCGCACTGGCAGCAGCAAGAACCCCGGCGGCCCCAAAATGAACGAGCGGGCCTACGGAATCTTGGGCACGATCTTCCATGAAGATCCCCAGGTCCGGCTTGCCACCATCCAGAAGTACCGCAGCCTAAATCCCGCCCAGAAAGAAGTGATTGCCAGGGCTATTAACGAGGCGTTCCCCAACGCCCAGTCCCAGTTCGGCTACTCGCCCCTGGCCGACGAGATCATGCAGTCCCTTAACGGAAAGCCCCCATCCCAGGAACGTCTAGCTGCTGTAAGGGCCGCCGCCGAGGCTGATGGTTTCGGCCAGACCCAGCGGGCCAGTGCCGACAATGCCGACCGCAGCAACACCAAGACTGACCGATACGGGAACACGGTAGAAATCCCGGGCGGCAAAGCCAGCAAGTACGACCATGCCATCCTAGAAGACTGGGATGCCGTTGATGACAGCATTGACGGCATGAGCATGGTCTCCGAGAGCAACCTTGATGACCTGCCAGTAGGCGTGGACCTCTCTGAGGTAGCAGCCCCTGGCGACATCCTGCCCGAACGCGGTGCCCCAGGAGTCAAGCGGCCGGCTGGAGTAGACACCGATCTTGTCCGAGACGGCTTTGAGAGAAGTGCCAGCCACGAACAGCTCAGGCCCCGCACAGACGGGACCACCAACTTCCATGTCATCCCAGGCGAAGAGCCCGATGCCCAGTCAGTCCAGGCCTACGAACGCCGGTGGCTGGAGGATGCAGTCAAGCAGGCTGCCGGCGGTGAGGTTGTTGACCTGTCTAACGTGAAGCCCGAGTTCCTGAAGAGCTGGCTACGACAACAGGGCCTGCCTGATACCCCGCCACCGATGCCAGCCAGTGGCCAGCGTCGAGTTCCCATGAATACGTTCCCTGACCTGACTCCCGCCGAGCAGGCCAGCAGCATGTCCTCTATCGACCTTGGCCCATTCCGTGGTGCCATGGAGGACGAGACTCCCACCTTCCCGGGCACTGGAG
>Ga0208864_1000263_pt1 | contig 17551 bp, 19 predicted proteins | sample CryBogmetaGMA05M_FD_184542 | JGI IMG/M metagenome (GOLD analysis project Ga0208864, IMG submission 184542) | Freshwater microbial communities from Crystal Bog, Wisconsin, USA - MA0.5M (SPAdes) | ecosystem: Environmental > Aquatic > Freshwater > Lake | place: Crystal Bog, Wisconsin, USA...
CTACTGGTTAGAACAGATAAATCCATAATCATCACCACACCCGCCAGGTTACCAGCACATTTTTCGGTTACCAGCACCCACCAGCACTCCCCACAATCACGCGAAATCAATTATTACCAACAATTCATACCAAACAAATTTCATTTTATTTGAATGAATTTCTCAATTAATCACATGCTTTTACATTTTCCAAACATTGTTCTTCGCACTACTACGTACCGCAACTACTATAATCCACTACTTAGGCATAAACCCCAAGTAATTCGGGCGTTTACGCGCGCGAGTTGAGAACACACAAAGAGTGGGATCTACTTCCATCCTCTTCTTCCTCCTCTCCTTCTTCTTCTTCTTCTTCATCTCCTCCTCCTCCTTGCGAACTACTTCATCGTATTCCGCATCAAGTACCAATTCAAGCTCCGCGGCAAAATCCTCATCTACAGAATCCTCATCTGCGGAATCCTTCTCCGAAAAATAACCCGGTGAAGTCGGAGAGTAAGTCGGCGAGGTTGGACGGTAACTTCGAGTGTTAGGAGAATAAACTTGCTCTTCCTCATCACTATCACTGCACAAATCGATCACAATGCGTTTCATGATGCTTTTATTCGTCTGACTTTTTTTTAGTTTATTAATTTTAGTGATCTGTTCAAATTGAATCTGAAATGCAAGCATTTTCATACTTTAACCGGTACAACATACTTCGAAACAGCTATCTTTTTCCTGGCGTAGTACAACATTGGACACCTCGTTTTATTGAAGTGAACTATTTGACCCTGATATTTTTGATAGTTTTGAACCAGTACCGCAAGTGTATCGATTTCAGTGGACGTCAATCATTGGAATCTGACTTCTCGATGATTTTTTTAGGGGGGTACATAGTAACATACAAGAACCACTCGTTCGACTTGCACATAGCACATTAATTCACGAATTTGTGTTTCAGAATGAAGAAGGGTGCAAAGACGAGTCGAGTATCGAGACAGGCACGTGGAAACAAAAGGAGCAAGAACATGCCTCGTAAGTCTATGCCACGAAGAAGAAGAAGTAAGGATATGCGTCGACCAAACCGTTCGAAGCATTCCGCTCAGCGATCCAGAACGACAAAATCCAGTCGTCATCGTGCATATGCCCAGTCAGTCAAAACCAATTTCGACATACTTGATCATGACGTTCGATATGGAATGTCTTCGTTTTTTAATTCATTCAGCATATCAGATTTGCGAAAAAGGAGGAGAACAACAAGTGAGCCGTTGAACACAGCAGCACTTGAAGTGTTAAGGAACCCAGATTTAATGAACAAAATTGCACAATGCGTGTTTAACGAAACTGGTGAACCGCGGGATATTATTAACCTTGCACAAGTAAATAAAATTAGTCATGAGCAGACAAAAAACTTGTTGCTTGATTTGGCGGAAGCCTCAAATCCAATTTGCACAAGTGAAGATTATGAGTTTGCAACTGAATTGAAAAAGTGGTGTTCATATGACACATTCACAAACTTCTGTAACAATCAGTTCAGCATAAACGTAGAAGCCGAGGAATTCGACCTTAAAGACAAAGACGGGTTTGTAGAACGCATAAATAATAGAGATAAACTCACATTTGACGACAAAGCGTCATTCCTACAAGAAAACAGTTTTAAAGCTGAATGCTTTCGCGTTGATCAAAAGACAGTACGCCGTATGACTATTTGGGAACGTTTCATAAGCTACGTTCTCCCTCGATTGTTACCAACTCTACCTACCGAACAATTAAGAGAAATGACTCTTAACTTCTATCATAATACGCTTGAAACTGTATTACCTAATGATGGAGTGTTTGTATATCCAGAAGTAGTTCATTTCTTTCAACAACCTTATGTAGTACAGACATTTATTCAAATACTTAAAGCAGAGCAAACCCTAAGATTAGTCACAATTGCAAACTTTTTGCAAGATTCAAAGTGTGCTTATGGTAAATTTCGTTTTATGATGGAGACACGAGGGGCAACATTAAGTGCGTTACAGAATGACGTTCCGGAACTCAGAATACCAATACTGCGTGTACGTACCATGCTGGGAGGTATCAGCATGGAACGGTTTACGAGTGTTGCTGACATGTGGTGTACAATACTCGATAAATACAGTGAGTTCGAACTTCATTTTATTGTGAACATGGATCCGGATGACTTCGCAGATAATGGCATATCTTATGTGTTGACGCCATTCCAGAAAACCATAATCAATTATTGCAATAACTTGCCAGATCATAACAAGTTTACTATTTTGTTTCAGATCATAGGGGTGGGAATACTAAATCATGAACAAGTATTAGATTTATCACCATTAATTGCAATACCCAAAGTGCAGCCTCAGGATTTGCAGATGCTTGGGGCTTGGAATACTATACGTCCGCCACTTTCATACTACTTAGGTAACCGAACACCTCCTAATGTTTTGGAACAAACGCTATAATCAGAAGCTACATGCTACATGCGTCCCTCAACATGCTACAGTGCGCATTATGTGCGATTCATGGTGCAAAGCGTTCATTGCATGTGCGGATAAAAATTACTATGTCTTGAGCAAGAAAGAACGTCATAGTTCTACTTGCTCTCGGAGAATAAGGCATGAAATAATCAGAGGCTTACTTCTTGACTTTTATTTTTGAAACAGACCTTTATTAACGAAGCAGACTGTTAACATACTGAAAAATCAAATTTATTGAAATCAATTAATTGATTCATCAGTACGTTTCATGCTACTCGACCTTTATTTTTGAAACAGACCCTGAGATTATGCCACAAAGTACTTTGGGCGTTTGCGTTCACGCTTAGATGAAACACACAACGTAGGATCCACATTCATCCTTTTCTTGGACTTTTCTTTCTTATTCTCGAAAACTTCTTCATTATATCCGTTGTCAGGATCTTCATCGTACTCCGACCCAAACAAGGGATATGGCGCAAAATACCACATTGCGTTACGCGAGTGCTCCTCCTTGTACCACGTAATGCGCAACGAAGATGGGTCCCGCAATACAAAATTGCCATAGTCATTGGAATCACACTTCGCCGTAAGCAGGTGTTCCACGCTCGAATTCGCAATGGCCGCAATGGCATGCGTTGGGAGCCTCCAGGCATAGAAGAGCGTCTTCAGGGTCTTGCAGTCCATTACGAGCTTTTCGATCGACTTGTAAGTGATGCCCTCCAAGTAAATGGGAAGGATAGTGAGATCCACCAGTGGAGTTTTGAATTCCACAAATGCCTCAATTGTGCGGTCCGTGAGTTGACTTCCATGTGTCTCAATGACCACCTTCTCAAGCGCAAGACAGTGCTTCGCCATGATTTCGAACTTGGCATCTGTGAACTCGTTCTCACAAATGTGAATTTCGCGAAGCTGCTTCACGTTGCCGAAGAATGCATCCAATCCTACATCTGACACCTTAGAAAAGGAGTACACCACGAGCTTCTCCAGATTCGTGAGACCCTTGCTTATGTTGTAGACCTCCATGTCAGAAAGAGAGCATGAGTTGTGGAACTCCAGGTGCTTGATTCGTAGCTTCTTGTCGCAGTCATCCTCGGCATCCCAGGTTACTTGGCCACACATGTCAACCAATGCATATGCACCTTCTGCTTCCAGCTTAGCAAACGAGTATGACATTGAATATGAGTCAGTGGTACCTATATACAAAGCAGAGGAAATGTTAAACATTTACATACTTTGTATTGAGAATGGAAGCAAGTGGCACCTGCAGAGAGAAGAGAGATTGTCAAAAATTCACGAATTAAAAATAAAACTACAAAATAAATGCAAGCACTTTCTTATTCTTACTTCAAAATATGTTCTCCAGTAACTTCATATTTTAACTGAGTTACTTATTAATAATTATTGCAAGTCAAATCATGATCCTTTTTTTTAATCTACATTCTGTCAAAACAAAATCGCGACAAAGACCACATACGTTATCAACTACACAAATAAAATAAGATTCTATGTATATGAACATGAGAGGCAGTCATAGTAAATATGACAGGTTTCGTGGACGTGAAGATGAAAATTCATTTGCGTATCGAGGAAGATACGGCGACAACATATTTTTCAAAGTACTGTCAATGATTGGTAATATGTTAAAATGGATCCTCATTGGACTTACAACACTAATAGTTTCACACGTGTTGGATGCAGCACTAATTTTATTAGCAATTACTTTATTACCTGATTCTTTACTTTCGCAACTTGCACTGCATATTTCAAAATTTATGACAATTGTACAACGCAATATGCCTAACACAACAGCACCAACCACATCATTTCCACCACAACCACAGCCAAACATATATTCTACTTTTGGTCCTTCGTCTACAACAAACACTTGATTTCAATCAAGTTAGGCAGCGTTGTCCATAAAATGAAATGCATAAATTAACCAAACAACATAGAATGATAAGGAAGAATCACCTACACAATAACGACGACGACGATGAATCACAATCGGACGATCCCACCGCGTTAAATGAACTTACATTTAACAGACAAGAAATAGAATTAGTCATTTGTTCACTTGCAAATTATCTCCACTTAATGCGAGATCATCGACGATCCATCTTATCGTTCTTGTACAATGCTCGTCGTTTACGAATATTCAAACACAAAGAAAATCGTTTGATTTCATTACTACGATCTTTCTTTGATCTTGTAGAGCAGTTACAAATATTCCTTGACATGTTTGATGTAGAGTATAAATCTCTTTTGGATTCTCAACACGAAATGGAGCAAGGCGAAGCGTACACCTTATGGCATGATATATGTGACACTCTCGATTCGGCTTCACAAGTTCACAAATCACTCTCAAAAACGTATCACGCGTTAGACAAATATGCTCGATCATTTACATTAGTTGATAAACGTGCATGTATGGACCTTGCTAAGCATGATTTAGAACAGCTAAAAAAAGATTTGAGTTCAGCAATTTCCATTAATAAGTCAACAATTACAAAAGTAGCCCCTACTGTGCAAACTTTGTTCACAAATTGCAATTCGGAACTCATTGTTGTGAGCAAGAAACTTGACGTTGTTGTGCATGCGTTTACGCAATCGTGAGTGGTGCATTCTATTTTTTATATGCTGCATTTATTACTATTAAGTTAATGCATGCTAAAGAGAAGAATATAATACAAATAATTAATATGTATTCCGGTATATCTGTTGCTTCTACATCTATAGATGTATTTGAAAGTGTAAAGTTCATTGGACTGGATGACTTTACGATATGTCTCGAAAATAGTTACAGACTGTCAAAACAAATATATCAAATATTTAATTTATGCTCGTCAAAACCGTCAATGTCATCAAATGCACCATTAGGATGATACACGTGAAAGAAAACAGGGAATGTACATTTCTTGTGCTTCTCGGTGTGCATTTTAAGAACGTTCTTCATGCTCATGGCAGAGTGTGGTTTAACCTGCACACCTACTAAAATGTTTACTGCAGGAGGTACGTATGCTATGTAATCAACTCCCAAATCCAAATCTTCGTGAACGGTAGCCTTGCGTGTCTTCACTGTAGGATATCTTTCTTTCAAAAGACATTCTACAATACATCGTGACTTCATCTCGAACAATCGTCCTCGAATTGGAGCTTCGCAAAACAAAGCGTGTTGAAATTTCAAACATTCGTCGTACGAAAATGTACCGTGCTTCTTCTTCCAGTCAAGTGCCAGTGGCGTAAATTGAGCTTCAAATAATGACAGTGCAAATTTCTCGATAGGACCTCTTGACTTTATTCCACACTCACATTCTATGAACGCATGATCCTCAATGCATCTTTTCAGAACTTCAGGGTCGTCGGTGGGGTGTGCTTCAAGTAAACTCATTATGGGAACAGAGTTTGCTCTCGAATTGCATCTACTCTTCTCGTTCAGCCAATTTAACGGACCACCTGTAGCTATGCGTCGCATAGATAGTACGCGACAAATGTGCAGTTTAGGTGTCATATACATTGTCACATTCTGATTGCTCAATCTCGAACACATCAGACATTACAATTTGCTTATCAAAAACAAGCGCTATAATTTTTTGATGCGTGGGGTCGTACGTCTTCATTTGTTCCAGAAGACACCGCACAAATATTGAGGATGTGTCCAATTCATTGATAACATCATCAATAGACATTGCAATAAGAGATTGCTCTGCATCTATAAATCCTTCGGAGTGAAAGTGCACAAACACAGTTGGCTCTTTTCGTTTTCCCCCCTTTCGATAATGCAGAGCCAAGAAACATTCATATATTCTTTCTTTAGCAGCATCCATTCCACCTTGTACCTTTGTGTTTATGCAAGAATATGACTTCTCCAACTGAATGTACTATGTTCATAAGTTAAGGTGCAATACTGACTGCAAAATCGAACAATTCTACTACTTGCCTTGTATTGTGTCTCTATACTACAAAATATACAATTAAGACATAATTCACTCATTCAAGATTAGACATACATTGTACATATCTACAGCACAGCATGTGCACTGCAAATGTCGCTCGAGCTGTGTCGACAGCAATCACTGTTTCTCGGGATTGGAAACCTTCGTGCGGTAAAGCATTTCTTTGGAGAATGATCTTGTCACTTGTAAATGATCACGAGGAAGTAAGGCAATACACGCGCGACGTAGGATTGCTATCCTACGACGTCATTTTTCTCAAAGTGAGTTACGGACTTGCGCTGTACACGGTTACTAATCTGCAAGTGAATGTAAACCTCCTTGTTCCAATGGATCCACTCTTCTCTGTTGAGCTTGTGAGGCAGGTCGAACAGTACATCTCAGGAATCTATGCAGATCACACAATAAGTCTCGTTCCATTACGAACACACGTACCTGAATTGTCAGTCGCCGACTTTGTCAAACGACGACGATTCGTTCCTTCGCGCATCTATATCTCCAAACTCACTATTGCCAAGCACGACAATCTTGTTCTGCAATGCAGTGGACAGGAAATAAAGGCATTACATCGAATCGAGTGCCAGCGTGAGGTTGCAAAATATCGACCGCTGAGCACAATGAACGTCGATGATGATATCGCGATTATTTATTGGCACAAGTTTGCATGTGGATCTATTTTAGCATTCACAAATCCTTTTGTTGATGTCGTCGAAGCATTGCCGTTTCCAGAACCATTCTACAAGAGTGATAGGACAATGTTATCGCAACATATGGACGTCGAGTTATGTCGTTTCGTGTATGCACTCGCTCCTTCCAATTTGTCAGAGACGCTTCACGTTGTGTCACAGAAGTGGATCCCACCTGGAATACGGGATTTATGTTTGTGCAGCGGCGTATCGTCATTCGGAATCACTGACGAAGTAGTTCTTGCAGTTGCTGAGAGCATGGACGACAAACTCGCAATGAGTCAATTTGCAATTGATCTCACACACACGTACAAAATTATACAAATGGCATCTACTCTGAGTGATACAAACATGTGTGAAATGCTCGTCACGATGATGCGTAAACTGGACGACGATCCTACATGGCGAAAGTGGATCTGCGAGTCAACGTTGCTGTGGACGTGCGTCGTCCGAATTCCCTGTTCGTTCTTGAGTACAATGCTCAAACGGGCTGACATGGAGCTGCTCAGAGTGCTATGCATTCGACTGCTCCACCATCGCATTTATGAATGGACTTCTGAAGAAAAGGAACGAGTGGGCGTATTGTGTCAGGTGATGAATGAATGCTCTCTCGACCCTCCGCGCAAATGTGTCGCGGAGGCACGTGCCGTACGACAAGCGTTTGAACAGCTCGACGTAAGCGCACATGATATTGGTGTCATCCTTGCCGACAAGATCGACATGTCGCGTGACAACGAGAGTGCGATTCGTAGCAATTCGCATCACAGATCAACACCAAAAAAATCGGGTGATCGAGTTGTATCGTCGAAGAAGCAAATCAAGACGAAAATGTATTTGCAAGCTAACGATAAAACTCGAGCTCATGGGACAATCAGAATAACGGCACTTTCAGAATGTCGTGCAGTTTTGTATGACAATGCGACATGGAGTGTGAATGGTTCGCTGCGCACTCACCTGCCACTCGTGCAGAGAATGAAGCAACGATTCCCCTCGTTGGACTTCGAGTTGATCGGTTCTGGCATCTTTTCGGACACGGGAGATGTCGACGTAGTGGTGAGCGTGTGTGGAAACACGACGAACACAGTGTCAGGAACGATCATGAGTCTCTCCGAAGCCTACGAACATGTGAGATTGATGACGGGGTGGGTACCGAATTATCACAAGGTCGATGGGTCGCATGTGAGTGTGTTGTGTGGCACATTCGAAGGTGTTGCCGTCGACGCGCAGGTGTGGAGGGGAGAGAAGTATGCGACATCGCCGAGTGAGTTGCTCACACAAAATGCACTTCGATTTGCACAAAAGCTCAGTGCTGAAGCAGACGTCGCAGCTGTAAGCGCTGCAAAGTGGATGCATGCGTTCTGCGACGTCGCGGGGCTCAAAAGTCACAAGCTGTGTCGACTTCCGGGGGTGGGTGTTACATGCGCTGCAATTGCACTGGCGTGTGGGAATCAGGCGTGGAATCCTCGAGCGTTGCTGTCCAGCTTGCGCGAGTGTCTCTCAAGCGAAATGCCGCTCATCGACTTCGATGCACTCAGAGTGGACGTCGACACCACTGCATCTCAATGCACCGTTCCTCTCACAATCATGCTCAACGAACTCAACTGCTGCAATCGAATGACTGCGGCTACTACGAGGCACATGGTCAATGTGATTGCGTATGCACTTGGACGTGGACTCGATGTCGGATTTGGAGATAAGATCGCATATGCCGATTGGCGCAAGCATAATATGATCGTGTGTACGCGCATGCAACCTCGCTCGAAGACTTCAGTCACTTACTCGCTGTTGTCAGTCGCTGCGTCGCTTGAACGTCATCCCATGATTGACACGCTGTACTTTGCAGACGACGACAGCCTCAATTACAATAGTAGCAGCAGAGTGTGTGCCAATGAGGAGCCTGCGTTGTCGATGAATCAAGATGAAAACTCAGACGAGTCTACGCTCAGACATCAATGCAGTGATGTACATCTACCTGCAATCACTGTCCTGTGTACTCTGCGTCCAGACGCTGACGTCGACATATATGGGTTTCGGTGTGATGACCGAATTCAACACGTACGAGAAACCACTGTCGTCGTCGAGCGGAACAGGAGAACAATTACGCTCGCACTCTCGCCCCGTCGAGCAACAAAGTGCTGCGTACGAACTGCAACTCGCATAAGTGACATGATATGTGTTGACGGCATGCCAGAGAACATGTCGTTTCCAAATGCAGTGAGTCTTACATGCGATGTCACGTCACTCTTTGATCGAAAATTGTGGACACCATGCTTGCCATTGTCGTAGTGTATGTCAAAAAGTATGTGTACATGTAGGTGTCAGAACATCTCATCTCGTCATCAAAAAAATAATTACATGTAGTCAAACCGTTACGTATGCATACATACATCCTTGTCGTACTGATTAAGTGTCTTGCATTCGTCGTGTCGTTCTCTGCAAATTCTGAGTCCGAGTTCGATTCCCTGTATTCTTCTCCTCTACTTTCGTCACCCTCTATGACCTCACCAATATTGCCCTCACCGTCTCCTCACACTCCTGTCATTGTAACAGAAAACATGAATGCACACCGTGTTGACAACTACGATACTGATAATATATATCTTTCACTTTGTGCATTCATTTACTACACGATGGAAGAAGTGATTACCTCAATGCAAAGTATATTCAATCAACTCATGAGTGAGAAGGAGATTGTGCACTACTTGCTCCAGTACTACGATCGATGAGTATCATGCACTTGTTTACTTTATACTCAAACTACCATTGTGTAAGTTCAATATGTCGGTCGTGTTGAGCGCGATGGAGCGATACACCCAACAATTATTCAATTGGATCATTGCAGCAATTACTATGACTACATGCCAGATCTGGTGTGACGCACCAATCAAATCAAATTTAATTGGAATTAAAACTTCCGGTATGCGACTCACAAAAAATGCAAATCCAAGTAAGTACGTGCCAAACGCCTTGGCCCAGCAAGCAAGTGCTTGAAGTGCACTGGAACTGGACCATCCTTTCAACGACATCTCGTGAATGAGCTGCATCCACCCAACTGCACAAGTACCAACAAATATAGTGTTGCGGAGGACAAACAAGTGTGGTAATTGCATCTCGTCACTCTTGATAATGAACGCAACACATACAATCATCATTGTAACAGTTACCACGTAAATCATCTGCAGCGTGGGAAATGACCAGAATCCATAACATATCATCGGCATGTCTGAACCCCAGAGAAGGAAAATTACTGAGAGGTGGTCAAGTTTCTGCCATAACTCTGCAGAACGCTCGCTCTGATATTTGAACAAATGATAGCACGCACTTGCACCAAATAACTCAATGCATGGAATGATGTACGACAAAAAAATCAATTGCTCCGTTGCATTGTCAAGTTGGAGCATTGTTACTGGCAATAGCGAAGTGAAAAGCAAGAACCCAAATATGTGACTCCATATATTTACAGTTTCGTTGTGCATGTACAGCAAGCTGTCGTATGCATCACCATACGCGGTCATTGATTTTCTGTACCCCGTCAAAATGTAGACGTCCTTCTGATAAGCTGCAGCTTCCGATATGTGAACTGTGTATGTAGAAGCAAACATGTAACGTAACGCAAACAGTCACTTGTTTGTTAATCAAAACTAATCTGATTCTCTTTTTTTTTCCATATCAAGTTTCTGAATGCAAACAAACTGTTAGATTATAAATGTGCTCGTCTTTTGTATGAGCATCGCATCTTGATTTGAAAAAAAAAACAAAACACAAATCGAGCAAATAAAGGACATATGCCACGCACAACCAAACAAGAAGAACAACCGATGGACCGCATCTTGATTGCAGATTGCAACCAGTCGTTTATGCGCAAGGGCAAGTTCAGGGGGATTCAGGGAGGAGATCCGTGGCTGCAGATCGTCATCAACGAGAATGACCAGGATACATATATGCCAAGTTTTGACATCAACGACTACGAGCAAGTACACGTGATCTCGCTGAGCTCGATGCCAACGCAGATGCCGCATGCCATGAAAATGGTCTTGGAGCAGCTGGAGGCAAAAAAGGCCAATCACGTGACCAATGGAAAGATCGTACCGAATATTCGGCTAAGCTTCCGCTTCGACGAAACGTCGCCTCTTAAGCAGATCAAGCACCTTGACCAAGTTATGGGATTCGAGACTTGTGATCACGACGACGTGCGCGAAGAGTACGCCTCGTCGGGCGAAGACGACGAGCTGGATTTCCTCATGTGTGTGTATCATGACAAGAAAGTGTGTGGAATTCTCCGCGGAATGGAGTTCAACTTTGCAGTTCCGTACACGAAACACGACCGCGAGTGGCACAACGACCTCATGTCGTACTACCCGTCGTCCCAACCAAATCAAGACCAGGACGAGTTCTACCGCCGCGAGTTCCACCCGCTGAGCGGTACTTGTGGCACCTACGCAGTTCAAGAAGAGTTGGCGGATGGGACGATTGAGGTACACGAGGAGTATGATTGGGTGGATGAAGAGAAGCTGGGCGACATAGGCTCAGATGGAAGGGAGGATGAAGAAGAGGATGAAGTGTGCTCCAGTGTGAAGCGTGCTCGTCGTCACATGTGACACTGCCGAATGTTGACATGTACAGACAATGTCCGCACTCACTTTGTGTGAACATGTAGATATCTCGAGTAGATACATACATTGAATCGTACTTTGCGCAAATGGCGATACGACACATGAAACCGATCGTAAATATTATTGATATTCATTTAAAACCTCGGGGATTGATGTAATATACGTCGAAAGGAACTATTTCACAAACATTAGTATTTTCAGCGTTATCGTAAGGACGCACCATTTTAATTCAGCTTGCGTTTCTTCAACGGCAAGGGAGTGTGCATCGCACTCTCGACAGAGACACGTTCCTCGGGCGGCCGGCGGAGAGCGTCCAATAGTGCATGTCGAAGTCCGAGGTCGTGAGTCTCGACGTGTGCACCGAGCACCGACCCTCCCAAAAAAATGTTGGCGTCGTGTGCCACATTCGTTGGTGGACCTTGCTGCATGTCGCGATTGTCGAGGATCGCCAGCATCGAATTTCGTAAATGCACTTGATTGAAGGACAAGTTGTCCGCGTCCTCTTGCGTTGACGACGACGCCGACGACGCGCGGCTCACAATTGCATGCGTCGTCAATGTCGTCCGCTCCCGCTCCCGCTCCCGCTCTCTCTCTCGCCCCCGCTCCCACTCGGGTGTGAGAGTGCACGAACGCGAATCGACCTTGTACCGCGATCCCTTGAGTGCAGTTCCGACGTCGGGAACGATCGACGACGCTTCGCCAGTAACAAACCAATTAAGTCCGCTCATGTATGCAAGGAAGTCTCCGATCCCGCTGAAGATTGCGTTGCGCCACTCGGAGTTTGCAGCACACACCATACCGTACCCCTCGATACGCGAAGCGCGCTGCATTCCCGCAAATACCGCGCACGACGGATGAAAAGCGTGCGTTGCGCTCGCGTCAGCGTCAGTGCACACCGCACACCCACGCTCACTCGCCATGTGTGCCATGCAGAATGTGGTCCACCCCGTTTGCTTGTGACAGAACACACACTCGTGCGTCTCGAATGTCGCAACCCGAATCGCACTCGACGACATCGCCCCTTGTTCTCGTTCTCGTCCTCGTTGTTGTTGTGACGCAAAGTGTGCATTCCCTTGCATGCATTTCATTCGACGAGCACGTGAGCTCACACTCAGGATGCTCCGACGCACACTCACAAGTCGGGTGGGGTTGTCCAGTTCCTCAATCACACGTGCAGTTGAGGCAGGGATGGAAAAAACGAGCGTGGCCTGAGTTGACGATCGGTCGTCGACTCGTACTTGGAAGAGGCATTGCATGCACCACGAGTGAACGACGAGTGGATCGCTCACAAGAATACACCCGCTCGACTTGACAACAAACATTGGCCGAGATCCGTGTTCCCACAACGTCGACACGTCGTGCACTGCAGGTGCATCCTCGATGCTTTCGTCGTAGATGCGATAATACCCATGGACACTCAATGCCTCGATGTCGTTGTGCGGTACACGACGCCACGTGCGTCCGTAGCAAAGTATCTTCTTCACGAGGCGGTCTGTTGAGTCCGGACGTGTGACGTCAGGATCCGGTGTGAGGCACAGGGCACATGTTGTTGATGTCGTTGTCGTCGTCGTCCGCACTGACAAAGGAGTGGACATTTCGTGAACACACATGTCGCACATGTCGTTCTGGTGCGCCGCCACTTGACCTCGTTGACAAATGAATGAGACGCACGAGGTATGAACGGAGATGGAGCACGAGACGCACTTGTCATTTGCTGCGACGCTGTGATCACCACAGTGCTGACACGCACGCGGGTGCCACTCCACAACCCGATTGGAAGGTCCACCTGCAAGCCACGCGCTAATGGACGTTGCGTTCGCGGAGTCGCACGACTCAAAGTGCATCGACATGTGCATTCGAGTGGGCAAGTACGAAGTATCGAGTCGATATTGTGAATGAATATACGCGTGAAAACACAATTGAGACTTCAAAAGAAGACAGTTTTGGCGTTTGAAAAGGAGGGGAGGGCAGCGTTCCTCCGCGAATGATTCTACACACTTTACTGAGTCAGTGTGCGCCGATTCCGATCGTTTCGTTATTAGAAATGACGGTGCCAACTCACGGATGGGCAAAGATGTCACCACACGCGCCACTTGCACACGAAGTACTCGAGTGTGTCGTTGCGTTTCGCAATGAACAGCACGCCGAGCTCGAAATACGAATGGGGAGTTACGTCCACGGTAAATTTTGTCCTGGGATTTCGAAGGACGTCTTTGACCAATTGCATCGCGACCTCGCTGAGTCAGCAGAACTCAAGCACGATGTGGGGTGGGTTGAGGTAATCGACTACTTTTACACAAACGAACGTGCCGAGTTGATACGTACGCGCGTCGAGTACGACGCTGATAAGATGGAGGTCGGTAAATGTCACGTGCATAAACAGTCCGTCCAGTCCGTGATTCTGCGATCTGGAGACAATGACGGGACTCGGTCAGCAAAGGACGAAAGTTACGACGAAGTGTGCAAGTTAGTCCTTGCAATCGAGACGCCAGTCACCGACCCGCCAGTTACGTGCATGCCGACCTATGTGCGCATCAAGCAACGCAAGTGCTTTCGCGACATTCGAAGTGGTGGTGTCGTGTGGTCATACGAATTGTCAAAGACGTGGTCCGCAAACAATCGAAGTGCGGTCGAGCACCTCCAATTATTGTCGGAACCAGTGTACGAAGTCGAGATCGAGCTTGTCGACGAGAATAGAACGTACCTTAATGCACACTGCGACGAGCACATTGCAGCCTCATTGCTCCTCAAAACAAAGATGTTGCTGGGAGAAGAGCCCACACACTCGCTGCAAGTGGTCTCATCCGAGGTGAAGAAACGAAATACCAATAAGAAGGGTAGACACTCGTTGCGGTAACGTATCTATTTCGTCTTCTTTCCTATCCTCTCCACCCAGTTTTCTCAAAAAAAAAAACTATGATGGGAATCATAATCACTCTGAAAACCAAACTCAGACATGTGTCAGAATCGTTCGCTCACACGCAACGCGGCGTGACGCAACGCAAAGATTTAGGGTCTGTTGCGTCTAATCATTGCACGTACCGTACAATGAAACACCCGATCGTCCGAGTCCAGACATCTGAAGGTGGATTCGTCGATGTGCCGTGCATGCTCAGAGAGGCAAAGGCTCACAAAGTCGACGTACGACTTGTGGATGCTCAAAACTGTGCGATAGATAATAAAGTTTTTCCTCAATCGTACTTGCGATTTAGAGGTGTGCTCATACAACAGTCGAAGGATTGGAGCGTATATTCTTGTGGAGGTCTGTTTCTGACTATTCGAGGCGTGAGGACACCGAATGCGGAATTCGTCGTATTTGTAGCGGTTGAGGAGTAGTAGTAGTAGCCGAACACTCCATCAAATTCAATGAATATTGTTGAATACATTGAGATCTTCAAGTGGCATTTGCGTGCATCATCACACTCACAATGCCTCCGCAATCTAAAAATACTAAGGAGTCCAGTTCGAATTGGACATGCGCATCTGCACCACAGACCGCACTCCAGCGAGGTGCATTCATTGACGTGTGCACACATTGGTTTATCCACGCAGCTGCACGGACAAGTCCTCCTCGAGTGTTGGAACGCACCTTCGTTCCACACGAGCGTGGCGTCATTGCCAAGACGTCGACGCAAGTATATTACAATCAGTCGCAACTCAACACGTCTTTGCACAAGACGTGTTATTTCTGCTCGAAGACGAATGCGCGACCTATTCTCGCAAATCCATATGCACAGCAGTGTATCGTGTTTGTGTGCTCAGAGTGTGCCTGAGGTCCTTACGTTTCAGCGTGTTCTTCACGCTCCTCACTCTTACGTTTGAACATCGATCGTACTCCAAGCGCTATGCCCGCGAGCACGACGACCGACAATGCCACAAGTTCGTGTGGCACATGCGAATGTTCTGATCGCAATTGTCGATCGGGTGCACGGACTTTGTACACTTCCATATGCTCGTCTAAAGTGAACACCCGCTTGCCCAATCGCACGTTCACGTCATTATGCGCCTCGTTGAGGAATATGATACTCGACTCGCGAGTTCGAAATGTATTCACATCCACGTGTGTATCGAGGTACTCTTTGAAGTGAGACCTACACTTAGGACAAGGTAAGTACGAGCCAAATAAGTAGAGAAAATTTGCAAAGTCGGATTGTTGGCGCTCGTCGAGCGTGAGCGGAAGAGAATGTGCAAATGCATGCAGCGTGTTCCACGCCGCCGGACCCCATCGTTCCATCGTAATTCCCATTTTCATGCTCCGACTCACTCTCGTGTGAGTGTACCGCACGATCTTTGTCGAACGGTCGTAGGTTTTTTTTTTGTCCGCCTTCGTGTTAACAACACAAGGACATTAACACACTCCCCACCCTACCTTGGAACTTAACAAACTTCGATGACTCTCGAATCCAAGACGATGCCACAAAGTGTCACAGTGCTTCCGCTCGCGTATGGCAACTGCCCAAATCAAGACGGCATGCTCATCAATCTCGTCATTGTAGGTATAGTTCTTTTTGTGGCGTACATGACATTTGTCGCGCCGTGTGGGAGTGGATTGTTTGCGACGCCGTTGCAGCAGTCGTACTACGTCACGAGTCCGAACGATATGAGTGATGCCAACTGGAATGCAAGTACGTCGAATTCCAGACCAAGTGCGAGCGATCGAATAAGTACAAGTGTGAAGGGAGGAAGTGTGGCGAATGCTGCGTCGGCGAAGCACGCAATCACCGCTGCAATTGCACGTCTGAAAAAGTTCACACAACCAGTCCTAAACATGCTCGGCCGCGTCGGCGCAACGACCGACTCGGTTCTCACAAGTGCACGTAAAGTCCTACCGTCCGCACTCGACAACGCAGGAGTGATGTTCAACAAGAAGTACATACGAGATGCGCGCGAAGTGTTCAGTGAGTTCCCTTCGTCGAGAGCTCACGTCGTTGGGCACACTTCGAAACTCTTACCTCATAACGAGAAGGAAATGCACGAGAAGCACGCTCGTAAGTGGATTGCGAGAAACAAGCGGGCGGTTGTGATGATATACTCGCCCGACTGCAAGCACTGTCACGATGCAATGCCTGTGATCGCGAACGAAGTCAAGCGTTCCGATATGCCCGTCCTCTTAATCAACGCAAAGTCCATGCCGCAATCTGCACTCTTTGGTTCGAATGCGATTCATAATGTTGAGTACTACCCTACATTACTAACAAAGCGTGGAGAGAACAGCCCGCTCGAGCGCGTGCGTTCGATCTCTGAAGCGTTTGCGTCCGAGTCAACACATTATCTCAAGAATGGAGAGTCGCAACCAAGTTTTATGGAGTCTCTATTTTGAAATGTGAAATGTGACTTCTTTGGTTGGTGAGCAGGACATTCTCACATTTTTTTGGAGTGCACGACAGAGCATATCATAAACGAGCAGTAGAATAATATGGACGAAATACACACAATAAGAATTTCAAATAAACTGAGAGAGCTCGAGTCTACAAAGGAGAGAGTTCCGTTTGGAGTTATTTCCGTTGGTAGTGCGGGTGCGTTAGGTACGGACGAGTACGGAGGAGAGGGTAAGAATAGAGTGTATGGCGGGAGTGGTGGGAGTGCATCGTACAGCGGAAGGGGTAGCGGAGGCGAGGGAAGTGGAGGTAATGGTAGAGGACAAGGAGGTAGAGGCGGTGGTGGTGAGCGAGGTGGATGGGATGGTGGTGAAGGCGAGCAGGGTGGATGGGATGGTGGTGACGGAGAGCACGGTGGATGTAATGGTGTAGGCAAGTGAGGCGGATGGGATGGTGGTGAGGGCGAGCACGGTGGGTGGAATGGCATTGGCAAGCAAGGTGGAGGCGAGGGGACTGTAG
>Ga0208864_1000265_pt1 | contig 17526 bp, 15 predicted proteins | sample CryBogmetaGMA05M_FD_184542 | JGI IMG/M metagenome (GOLD analysis project Ga0208864, IMG submission 184542) | Freshwater microbial communities from Crystal Bog, Wisconsin, USA - MA0.5M (SPAdes) | ecosystem: Environmental > Aquatic > Freshwater > Lake | place: Crystal Bog, Wisconsin, USA...
CGCCCGCACCGCCGAATCCCTCCGGAGACCGACCGATGCTGCACTACCTCGGGATGATCGCCGCGATCGCCCTCACCGCGTTCTGCTGGGGCGTCTATGGCCCCGTGCTGCACTTCGGCCGGGAGGCCATGCACTCGAACCTCCGCCCCTTCATGTGCGTGGGGATCGCCTACTTCGTGATCGCGGTGCTCGTGCCGGTCGTGCTGCTGGCCCGGGGCGAGCGGGGCGGCTGGACGTCGCGGGGCGTGCTCTGGAGCATGCTCGCCGGCACGGCCGGGGCGCTGGGCGCGCTGGGCGTGATCCTCGCGCTCGGCTTCGGCGGCAAGCCGATCTACGTGATGCCGCTCGTCTTCGGCGGGGCGCCGGTGGTCAACACGCTCCTGTCGGCGTGGATGAACAGGGCCTTCGACCAGCTCAAGGCGCCGTTCCTCGCGGGGCTGATCCTCGTCATCACCGGGGCCGTCACCGTGCTCGTCTTCAAGCCGCAGGCACCGGCCCACGCGGCCCATGCCCCGGCCGCCGTGCAGGCCCCGGCCGCCGCGGCCGGCGAGGACGCGGGCGCGGAGGCGGGCCCGATGAACGCCGCGGCGGCCGCACCGCCGGCCACCCCGACCGCCCGCGCGGAGCGGTTTCTCGAGGTGCTGCTCGCGGTGACGATGGCGCTCTTCTCGTGGGGCGCCTACGGGCCGGTGCTGCACCGCGGACAGGCGGCGATGGGGGGCAGCCGGCTGCGGCCGCTCATCTGCATCGGCGCCGCCTACTTCCTCATCGCCGTGCTCGTGCCGCTGGCGCTGCTCGTGCCGATGGGAGACAAGGGCACGTGGGACGTCGGGGGCACCGCGTGGAGCCTCGCCGCCGGCGGGCTCGGGGCCTTCGGGGCGCTCGGCACGATCCTGGCGTTCGCCTGCGGCGGCAAGCCGTTCACGGTGATGCCGGTCGTCTTCGGCTGCGCGCCGGTGATCAACACGCTCACCACGCTGGCGCTCGCACACACGCCCCCCGCCGCCGTCAGCCCCTGGTTCCTCGCCGGCCTGCTCGTCGTGGCCGCGGGGGCGGCGACGGTGCTGGCGTTCGGCCCGCGGGGCCACGCGCCCGCCGTGGCGGCGAAATAGGCGGCCTCCGGCGGGCGGTGCGTCGGCTCGCGGAGCCCGCCACTTCGGTCGGGCCGGGGCGGGGGCGATGCGGCCTCACGTGCCGCGGGTGTGACCGAACCACTCGATGTGGAAGCGGTGCCCGAGCCTGAAACCGCGGGCCCGGCATTCGGGCTCAAGCCAGAGGGTCGTGCGGGCGAGGTCTTCCCGCGTGGTTCCCTGCGGCATGAGGAACACCCGGCCGCGGTCGATCGCGCCGGGGGCGGCGGCCTCGAGGTCGTCGAGCCACGCGGTCGTCTCGGCGAGGTCGGCCGGCCCGTCGATCACGAACTTGAACTGGTGCTCCCCGCCGTGCCGGGCGGCGGTGCGCAGGAGTGCGACGATCGCGTCGTCGCGGCGCCGCAGCCGCTCGTGGCGGGCCGCCCAGTAGCCCGCAGTGACGGCCGGCGGCGTCGAATTGGCCAGCTTCGGGCTCAGCGACACGAGGTCCGCCGGCGCGTCCGACGCGACCGTGGCGGCCGTCTCGATCGTCACGTGGCGGCCGCGGCGGCGGAGTTCGCGGCAGACGTCGGCGATCTCGGGCACGAGCAGCGGCTCGCCGCCGGTGACGACGACGTGCCGCGGCGCGAGGGCGACCACCGCGGCGATCACCTCGGCGGCCGACATCGGCCTCCCCTCGGGTTCCCAGGAGGTGAAGGGGGAGTCGCACCAGTGGCAGCGCAGGTTGCAGCCGCTCGTGCGCACGAACACGCTCGGCGTGCCGGCGAGCAGCCCCTCCCCCTGCAGCGAATCGTAGATTTCGGCGATCTGCATGCGGTCAGGGCCGCGCCAGCCGCGGGTCGGCCGTGCCCGCCGCCGCGAATCCCGCGGCGCGGATCCGGCAGGAATCGCACCGGCCGCAGGGGCGGCCGGCGGCGTCGGGATCGTAGCAGCTCGTCGTCAGGCCGTAGTCAAGCCCGAGCCCGAGCCCCAGCCGGATGATCTCCGCCTTCGAGAGCGTGACGAGCGGCGCGACCAGCTCGATCGCATGCCCTTCGACGCCCGCCTTCGTTCCCAGCCGGGCCACCGCGGCGAAGGCCGCGAGGAACTCGGGGCGGCAGTCGGGGTAGCCGCTGTAGTCGACCGCGTTGACGCCCAGCACGATCGCCTGCGCGCCGCGGGTCTCGGCCATCGCGAGCGCGAGGCTCAGGAAGACGGTGTTGCGGGCCGGCACGTAGGTCGACGGGATGCCCTGGCCGATCTCGCCTTCGGCGCGGTCCTTGGGGACCTGCATGGCGGGATCCACCAGGGCGCTGCCGCCGAAGGCCGCCAGGTCGATCGGCAGCACGACGTGGTCGGCGATGCCGAGCGCCGCCGCCACGTCCCGCGCGGCGTCGAGCTCGACGCGGTGCCGCTGGCCGTAGTCGACGGAGAGGGCAGACAGCCGGAAGCCGCGGTCCGCCGCCCACGCCGCGGCGGTGGCGGAGTCGAGCCCGCCGGAGAGGAGCACGACGGCCCCGGCTTCCGAACCGGGCGGATTCATGGCACACTTCCTCTCATGACGACACCCACTGCTCCCTCCCGCGACCAGCTGGAGGTGTTTCCCAACCAGTTCCCCGGCCGCGACTATCTCATCGAGATCGTCTGCCCCGAGTTCACGTCGATGTGCCCCAAGACGGGGCAGCCCGACTTCGGCACGCTCACGTTCCGCTACGTGCCCGAGGCGGTCATCGTCGAGCTGAAGAGCCTGAAATTGTATCTGCAGGCCTTCCGCAACGAGGGCATTTTCTACGAGCACGTGACCAACCGGATCCTCGACGACCTGGTGGCCGTCCTCCGGCCCCGGCGGCTCACCCTCGAGGCCCGGTTCACGCCCCGCGGCGGCATCTCGTCGCGGATCGTCGTCTCGCATCCGGCGGGCCGGCACCTGGCGGCCGAGCCGGAAGGTATCATTCCCTGACGGTCACGGCGGTGTCCGCCCCGCGGGCCGGCCGCGCCGTCGCCCGGGCCGGCGCCGCCCGGCACCGTGCCGCCCGGTATTCGCCCCCAGCATTCGCCCCCGCGCATTCACCCTCGCACCGGGGCTTCGTCGCACCCTCGAAAGGCTCCGCCATGGCACAGTCCGCCCGCGTCCTGCTCTCCGCCCTCGCCGACGAGTCGTCGTTCCACCTGACGGCCGTCGAGCAGTTCACGGCGCTCGCGGCGATCGGGCTCGAGTACTACAGCCTGCGGTTCATCGACGTCGGCAAGGGCGTGAAGAACGTCATGAAGCTGACGCTGCCCGAGATCCAGAAGCTCCGCCACCTCGAGGACGAGTACGGCCTCAACGTGGCCTCGATCGCCTCCCCGATCGGCAAGGTGAAGCTCGTCGACAAGGCCGACGGCACGAAAAACGCCTACGTGCCCTTCAAGCAGTATCTCGCCAAGGACGTCGCCCGGGCCTGCGAACTGGCCCACGCCTTCGAGACCAAGCTGATCCGCGGGTTCTCCTTCTACCCGCCCAAGGGCGCGAAGCCCGAGGACCACCTCGAGGAGGCGGTGGACCGGATCGGGCGGATCGCCGAAGCCTGTCACCGTTCCGACCTCACCTTCGGGCTCGAGGTGGAGGCGAACCTCGTCGGCCAGACGGGCGACCTGCTCGCCGAGATCCACCGCCGCGTCAACCATCCCGCCCTCGTGCTCGTCTTCGACGCCGCGAACCTCATCGTGCAGGGCTTCTCCACCGCGCAGGTGTACGCGCAGTGGGAGGCGATGAAGCCCGGCCTCGGCTGGGTGCACATCAAGGACTACCGCAAGGTCTCGAGCAAGGCCCGCGGTCGCCACGTGGAGGAGGACATGCTGGCCAACTTCGTGCCGGCCGACATCGGCGCCGGCGGCCACGACAAGATCCTCGCCGACCTCCGCGGCATGCTGCCCACCCTGTCGAAGCGGCTCGAGCGGCGCGGCATCCCGGGCGTCTTCCTCGACCTCGAGCCCCACGTCCGTGGCGGCGGGCAGTTCGGCGGCACGAGCGGGCCCGACGGGATGGGGGTGGCGCTGCGCAGCCTGTGCCGCGTGCTGGACGGGGCGAAGGTGAACTACCATCTCCGCGACTTCGACGACCTGCTGGCGGCGCGGGGAATCGCCTGACGGGAGGCCCGCGGCCGGCGGCGGCCCGGGCGGCACGCGACACCGCCGCGTTCCGGCGGCGCACGGGATCGGCAGACAGGATCGCCACAGATGAGCGGATCGACCGAGAGCCCGACCGACAGCCCGCCCCCGCCCGGCGCCGCGACCGAGCCCGGCAGCTACTTCCTCGCCAACTATCCCCCCTTCGCCCGCTGGCGGACCGACGCGGTGCCGCAGGTGCTCGCGGCGTTCGCGGCCGCCCCCACGGTTGAGCCGCTGGGCCTCTATGTGCACGTGCCGTTCTGCCGCAAGCGGTGCAAGTTCTGCTACTTCCGCGTCTACACCGACGTCGCCGCCGCCGACGTCGAGCGGTATTCGCTCGCGCTGGCCCGGGAGGCGCAGCTCGCCGCCGCGACGCCGGCGATCGCGGGCCGGCCGCTCCGCTACGTCTACTTCGGCGGCGGCACGCCGTCGTTCCTGTCGGTGAAGCAGCTCGAACGGCTCGTGGACGGCCTCCGCGCGAGCCTCGTCTGGCAGGGAGGGGCCGGCGGTGACGCCGCCGAGGAGGTCACCTTCGAGTGCGAGCCGGGTACGCTCTCCGAGGCGAAGGTGCGGGCGCTCAAGGCCCTGGGCATGACCCGGATCTCGCTGGGCGTCGAGAACTTCTCCGACGAGGTGCTCGAGGCCAACGGCCGGGCGCACCTCTCGGCCGAGATCCTCCGCGCCTGGGACTGGATCCGGACCGCGGACTTTCCCAGCACCAACATCGACCTCATCGCAGGCATGCTCGGCGACACGTTCGAGTCGTGGCAGCGGACGGTGGCCCGGACGCTGGCGCTCGAGCCCGACAGCGTGACGATCTACCAGATGGAGCTGCCGCTCAACACCGTGTTCGTCAAGGACGCACGCGACGGCGGCGGCTCGGTGCCGGTGGCCGACTGGCCCACCAAGCGGCACTGGGTCGACTGGGCCTTCGACCGCTTCCTCGAGCGGGGCTACGCGATCTCGAGCGGCTACACCGTGGTCCGCGATCCCGCCCGCGTGCACTTCCGCTACCGCGACATGCTCTGGGAGGGGAGCGACCTCTTGGCCCTCGGCGTGGCCAGCTTCGGCCACCTCTCCGGCATGCACTACCAGAACGCGACGCACTGGGAGGAATACCTGTCGGCGGTCGAGGCGGGCCGGCTCCCCGTGCACCGCGGCCTGGCGACGACGCCGCGGGACCGGCTGATCCGCGAGATGGTGCTGGGGCTGAAGCGCGGCCGGCTCGACACCGCCCGGCTGGCCCGCAAGTACGGCACCGACCCGCTGGTCGAGTGGGCGGAGCAGTGGCGGTCGCTCGAGGCGGGGGGGCACGTGGAGCGGCTCATGCCTTCCCCGGTGCTCTCCCGGCGGGGGCTGCTCGAGGTGGACGGCCTGCTGCCCCGGTTTTTCGACGCGTAGCAGGCTGTGGATAAACAGCCTGCTCGATCGCAGGGATGCGATCGCGGGAGCGCAGCTCCCGTGAAAACCGGAGGTTTTCATTCCTGGAAAAAGTCCCGGAGGACTTTTTCCACGGGCTGCTCGCAGGCTGTGGATAAACAGCCTGCTCGATCGCAGGGATGCGATCGCGGGAGCGCAGCTCCCGTGAAAACCGGAGGTTTTCATTCCTGGAAAAAGTCCCGGAGGACTTTTTCCACGGGCTGCTCGCAGCCCCGTCACGCACGTCCTGCGGGCGTTTTCCCGGCGATTCCACGGCCTCGCGCCGGCGGAAAAGCCGCCGGCCGTTACATTCTGGCCGCACGTGCGGTTTCCCGGAGGATGCCCGCCGGACTTCCCGGCAGGCCTTCCCCGACCATGGAGTGTCGCGTGTACTTCTCCTCCGCAGCACCGGGCAGGGCCGTCGGATTCGGTTCGGGGCGGCTCGACGAGCCACGGCCTGACATGGCAAGGACGGTCGGCCCGGCGACCGCGGGGCCGCCCGTCGCCATGCGTTGCCCCGGCGCGAAGCCGCAGCGCGAGCGGTTGCGGGCCATGGCGTCGGACGTGGTGGCCGCATGGCGGTCGGGGGGCGTGCCGGTCGATGTCCGGACGGCGGCCGGCCTGAGGGCGTGCGCCGAGACGCTCGTGCGGCGGGGGGCCGCGGAGCCCGAGCATGTCGGCTGGATGATGGTGACGATCGTGTCGGAGTTTTGGCGGCAGCGTCTCGCCTCCGCACCGTCGGGCCGGCGACTGCTGCTCCTGCCCGACTGTCCGGTCGCGGCGGCCGGCCGGGCGGACGACCCGCGGTCGGCCGGACGGCCGGCGGGCGACGTGCCGCTCGTGTGTGGCCCGAGCTGCGGCATCGCCACGATCTGGGCCGGCGCTCGCGACAGCGGCTGGGTGGTCGAGCCGGTGGCGCGGGCCGTCGCGGGAGTCGGAGCGCTGCTCACCGGCCAGTACGACGGCGTGCTTGGCGTCGCGCGTCTCCGCGACCTCGAGAAGGCCTTCGCGATGCTGCCCGCCTTCTCGCTGCCGGTCGCGGCGGTGCCCTTCGAACCCGCCGAGGCCGGGCCGGGGGGATGCTGTGGCGGTGACACCGGCCACGCTCCCCGATGTGCCGATGCCCTCGCCGCCGCGGCGATCGACGTGGAGTGGGTGCTCGGCCTGCTCGGGGTCGCCGGCGGTGCCTCAGCCCCGGTGGGTGACTACCTGCCGCTCCTCCGCGAGGCGGCGGAGCTCTTTTCCCCGGCGCGGCTCGCGACGCTCGTCGATCGCTTCGCCCTCGGCCCGGCGCTCGGCGATCTGTCGGCCGCAGGCGGCTTCGCACCCCTCGACGCCACCGGCGCGATGGCCGGCGAGTATCTCACCCGCGGCGGCAAGTTCCTCCGCCCTTTCATCTGCCTGGCGGCCCACGACGCCGTGCGGGCCGATCTCGGGGCCGACGCGGCGGCAGGCACCCGCGGCGCGGCCGAAGCGGCCGCGGTGGCGATCGAGGTGTTCCACAAGGCGTCCCTCGTGCACGACGATATCGAGGACGAGGACCGCATGCGGTACGGCCGCCCGACCCTGCACGTCGAGCACGGCACCCCGACGGCCATCAACGTGGGCGACTACCTGCTCGGCATCGGCTACCGCATCGTCGCCGGACTCCCGGCGGTCGACGCGACGGCGGTGCGGGACGTGCTCGCCATCCTCGCCGACGCCCACGTGCGGCTGGCACGGGGACAGGGGGCGGAGCTCTGGTGGCGAGGGGCGGCTGAGAAGCGGCTGACGCCGCCGGAGGCGCTCGCGATCTATGGTCTGAAGACGTCTCCAGCGTTCGAGGCCGCCGTCGCGATGGGCATCCGCCTGGCGGGCCTCGCGCCCGCGGACGCCGGTGCGATCGGCGACTACGCGTTGCACGTCGGCACCGGCTTCCAGGTGCTCAATGACCTCAAGGACTGGAGCGGCGACGTCGAAAACGACCGACGCGCCGCCGGCGACCTGCTCGGGGGACGTCCCACGGTGATGTGGGCGTTGGCGATCGACCGTCTCTCGGCGGCGGATGCGGGCCGGCTGCGGTCCCTCGCCGCGTCGGCTGGCCGTGGCGACGCCGGGGAGGCCGAGGTCGCGGCCTCGGTCGCGGAGGCCCGCAGCCTCTACACGCGGGCCGACGTCGTGCGGCGGGCCGCGGAGATCGTTTCCGACCAGCGCCGTCGGGCGGCCGTCGCCGCCTCGACCTGCAAGCTGCGGCGGCTGCGTGACGTGCTCGAGTTCCTGCTGGAATTGGCCGTCCCCGAATCGTCGCCGGCCCCGTTTTCGGGCTGACGCTTGCCGTCGCGTGGCACGGCGGGGAAACTCCGGGGAGCGTTTCCGGGGTTCGCTCCTCCGCCGGTCACTCCATGCGGGCCCAAGCCGATCCATCCTCTGCCGTGGCGCGGGCGTCCGCCCTCGCCCGCGACTTCTGGCCGCCGGGCGACATCGCCGGCCTCGCGGCGGTGGAGCCCGACTCGGTCCCCGAGCCGGCCCGCGGCCTGCTCGATCACCAGAGCCACATGACCGTCGCCATGGAGCGGTTCCATGGCACGGAGGTGCGGCTGCGGGTCGCGGCCGTGGTCGATCGGCCCGACGTGCCGGGGGCCTGGTACGCGCGGGAGATCCTGCTCGAGAAGCCCGACGGCGTGGTCGTGCAGTACGGCATCGTGCGGATCGACCTCGGTGCCGTCGACGCCGAGACGGCCCGCACGATCCGGGCGGGTCGCCGTCCGCTCGGCCGGGTGCTCATCGACGCGGGCGTGCTGCGGGACGTGCATCGCGTGGCGCTGGTGGCGATTCGTCCGGGCCCCCACCTCGCCGGTCTGATGCGGCTGCCGACGGGGGGATCGCACGGGAACGGGCCGCGGGCAACTCCTTCGAGTGCCCCCGTGCCGCCGCCGGGCCCCGGGGAGGGCGGCTGCGTCTACGGCCGTGTCGCGGAGATCCTTCTGAACGGCCGCCCGGCCGTGCAACTCCTCGAGATCGTCGCTCCCGTCGCCATCGTGCCATGACCCGATGCCACGGATCGCACGGAGTCGGGAACCGATTTTGAGGTCAGTCCAGGGGCCTTGCCCAAGGTCTTGCGCAGAAGGCGTTTGCGTCGATTGGAACGATCTTGACTCAATGCGCAAGATGCCTGTAGAGTTGGCTGCGTGGCAAGGATGGCAAGACGGGCTGTCAGGTGGGAAGCGGAGTCCCAAGACATGGCCCCCAAGCCTGATCCCGCCACCGCGTTGTGGGCTGGAACGGTGGTTTCGGTTCCCATCGCGGATCGCGACGGATTGCGACCATTACGGCAACCAGGAAGCCTAGGCGCTCGGGGCTGACTCTCGGAAAGGGAACGCCGCCGGGTGCCGTTTTGACTAGCTGTACCACGGCTAGGGAGAGGGTGGTAAAGCACATGCAGAAGACCGTTTATACGACCGGCGAGGCCGCCAAGATTTGCAAGGTGAGTCAGCAGACGATCATTCGCTGCTTCGACTCCGGACAGCTGAAGGGGTTCCGCGTGCCGGGCAGCCGGTTTCGGCGGATTCCCCGTGATCAGCTGTTCCTCTTCATGCGGGACAACGGCATCCCGACCGATGCGCTCGAGAGCGGCCGTCGGAAGATCCTCGTGGTGGACGACGATCAGGATCTCGTCGAGCTGATCACCGACGTGCTCGAGCGGGACGGCCGTTTCGAGACCCGCAGCGTCAACAACGGCTTCGACGCGGGCATGATGGTCAAGGACTACCGTCCCGACCTCATCGTGCTCGACGTGATGCTGCCGGACATCAACGGCAAGGAAGTCTGCCAGCGGGTGCGCAGCGACTCCACCATGGACGAGGTGCGGATCATCTGCATTTCCGGCATGTGCGAGCCGGACAAGATCGAGGATCTCAAGGCCTCCGGGGCCAACGAGTTTCTGCAGAAGCCGTTCGAGGCCGAGGTGCTCGTCGACCGCATCTGCAGCCTGCTCGACATCGAATCGGTGGCGGCAGGCTGAACGTTCGGGCGGTCGCTTGCGACGGATCCGCGGTTGAGTGCGCGAGCGATGCGGCAGTTCGACACGTCCACCGAGACGTCCTTGGAAATGCGACCACGGCGGCAGCGCCGGCGTTGTGCCGGCGCTGCCGCACTTTTTATTCCGTCCGATTACATTCCGCCCGATGCGACGGAGGGCTTCCGTGAGCGTCGCCCGGCATGATCCCGTCGCGACGCCCGTGGCCGGGCCGCCGGCCGCTTCGCGGGCGGTCGCCTGGCTGCGGTCCGGCGCTGACGCAGGCGGCGCCGGGGACGCGGCGGCGGCGGCGCGGCCGCCACTGTCGCTCGATGCCGAGGAATGCCTGGCGCTGGCGGCGGTCGTGCTCGACGGGATCAGGCGGCCGGAACCGCCCGCTGGGGAATCGCGTGCCGATCCGGCGACGCGCGGCGGCGGTGCCGACCTGGCGGGGCTCGGGCGGCGGCTCGCCGAGGCCACCGGCCGGATCGCGGCGCTGGCCGGATGGCTCGACGCGCGGTCCCCTGCCCCGCCGGGCGGCGATGACCGCAGCGTGCTCGAGCGGCTCGCAGCGTCGCTTGCCTTCGCCGATCCGTCGCCGGCCGACGGACAGGCGGCTGCGGGATGCGCGCTGGCCGCCGGCGAGGTGCTGCGGCAGGCCGTCGCGGTCGCGCTCGAGCACGTGCGGCTCCGAGAGGATTTCCAGGGGGCCGTGGCGGAGGCCCGCCTCGAGGCGATGCGCGAGCTGGCCTACGGGGCGGGGCACGAGATCAACAATCCCCTGGCGAACATCGCGACGCGGGCCCAGGCGCTGCTCCTCGAGGAGTCGGATCCGGAACGCCGCCGGCGTCTCGCCACGATCGTCGATCAGTCGTTCCGCGCCCGTGACATGATCGGCGGGCTGATGGTGTTCGCCCGGCCGCCGAAGCCGCATCGCGGGGCCGCCGACGTGGGACGGCTGCTCGCCGCGGTGATCGAGGCGGTGCGGGGCCAGGCCGTGGCGCGGGGTGTGCGCCTGGAATACAGCCCCTCGCCGACGCCCCGGTCGGCATGCGTCGATCACGTGCAGGTCGAGGAGGCGGTCCGCGTGGTCGTGCTCAACGCGCTCGAGGCCGTCGAGCCGGGGGGGCGGGTGCTGATCGGCGTGGACGGAAGGAGGAGCGGGCAGCGTGACTGGGTCGAGATCACGATCAGTGACGACGGACGCGGCATGTCGCCGGACGAGGCGAAGCGGGCCTTCGACCCGTTCTACAGCGGTCGTGAGGCGGGCCGCGGCGTGGGGCTCGGGCTGCCGAAGGCCTGGCGGCTCATCGATGCAAGCGGGGGCGGCGTGGTGCTCGACTCGCGGCGTGGTCAGGGCACACGGGCCACGATCACGCTTCCCGTGACGGACGCCGCCGCGCCGGCGGGAGAGTAACCCCCGTCCGGGGCTGCGCCACGCGTCCCCGGTGCTTCTCGGCCACGACCCGCGGTTCGCGGAACCTTCCCTGACGGAAGCGACTGAACCGGCGTTCGCGACGGGGGAGAGCCGGCAAACTCGACGCAGTCTGCCCGGCTTCGTTCCAGGCCGACGGCACACGGCAGGAAAGCCCCCAAATCGCCCTTCGTCTGCCTTTTCGCGGTTGTGGCCTTTCTCGTGTTTTTCTATTCTCCCGAGTCGGCTCGCTGAAAGGCCGGCGATGGATCGCAGGCCCACTCCGCTCCGCAGGGATGTTGTCATGAGCTTCACCGGATCACGCACCGACGCGGCTGGGGCCACGCTCGACGGTGAGCGGGTGCCGACCCGTTCTCCGGGCGTTCAGGCGGCCACGGCCACGCCGGCCCGTCCGCCCGTCGCCCGCGACGTGCTTGCCCGACCCGCCTCGCTTCGCCCGTCGACCCGCGATCCGCAGGCCGCCGTCGAACGCACGGGCTGCGAGCACGCGGTCGAGGCGGCGTCGCGATGGCTCCTCGAGCGGCAGCACGCCGACGGCCACTGGCGGGGCCCGCTGGAAGGGGACACGATCCTCGAGAGCGAATACATCCTGATCCTGGCCTGGGCCGGCCGGATCGAGCGGCCCGAGGTGGCCGCGGCCGCCCGGCGGATCCTCCGCGAACAGCTTCCCGGTGGCGGTTGGGCGATCTATCCGGGGGGGCCGGTCGACGTCAGCGCGAGCGTCAAGGCGTATCTCGCCCTCAAGCTCCTCGGCCACGACCCGCAGGCCGAGCCGCTCCGCCGCGCCCGCCAGGCCATCGACGACGCGGGGGGGCCGTGGGCCGTCAACAGCTTCACGATGTTCTACCTCGCCCTGCTCGGGCAGGTGTCCTACGCCGCCTGCCCCGCCGTGCCGCCGGAGATGGTGCTCCTCCCCGACTGGTTTCCGGTGAACCTCCACCGCGTCTCCGCATGGTCGCGGACGATGATCGTGCCGCTCTCGTTGATCTGGGCCTTCAAGCCGGTGCGGCCGGTGGCGCCGGGTCGGGGCATCGAGGAGCTGTTCGCCTCCGCCAACGGACGGCGCGGCCCCGCGCCCGCCGGCGGGAGCGGCGGGTGGGCCCGGTTCTTCCGTGGCGTCGATCGCCTCTTGAAGGCCGGAGACGCCGTCGGCTTTCGCCCGCTCCGTCGCCGCGCCGTGACCGAATGCCGCCGGTGGATGCTCGAGCGGTTCGACGGCAGCGACGGGCTCGGCGCGATTTTCCCGCCCATCGTCTGGAGCATCGTCGCCCTCCGGGCGATGGGCTGCGACGACGATTCGCCGGAAGTGAGCGAATGCTGGCGACAGCTCGACCTGCTCGTCGAGCGCGAGACCGACGGGACCGACGGCGGCGACGTCACGGTGCGGCTGGAGCCCTGCCGCTCGCCGGTCTGGGACACGGCCATCAGCGTCCGCGCCCTGGCCGAGGCGGCGGGCCTGCCCGGCTGGCGGGGGCGGCGGGCCGACGACGCGGCGCTCGCCGCGGCCGTCGATTGGCTGCTCGACCGTGAGATCCGCACGACGGGCGACTGGCGTCACGCCGCGCGGTGCTCCGTGGCCACCGGCTGGTGCTTCCAGTATTCGAACCGTTTTTATCCCGACGTCGACGACACCGCGATGGTGCTCATCGCGCTGGCGATCTGGCGCGACACGGCGGGGGCGCGTGACGCCGCCGCGGCCGGTCGGCTCGCGCGGGTGTCGGGAGCCATCGGCCGGGCGACCGAGTGGCTCGCGGCGATGCAGAGCTCGGACGGGGGCTGGGGCGCGTTCGACCGCGACAACGACATGGAGTTGCTCTGCAAGGTGCCCTTCGCCGACCACAACGCGATGATCGATCCGAGTTCGCCCGATCTCGCCGGCCGCGTGCTCGAGGCGTTCGGCAGGCTCGGTGCCCGCGTCGGCCATCCGGCCGTCGATCGCGGCATCGCCTACCTGCGGCGCACCCAGGAGGCCGACGGCAGCTGGTTCGGCCGCTGGGGCGTGAACTACATCTACGGCACGTGGCAGGCGATCGAGGGCTTGCGGGCGGTGGGACTGCCGGCCGACGACGCCGCCGTGTCCGCCGGCGCCGACTGGCTCGCGCGGCACCAGCAGCCCTGCGGCGGCTGGGGGGAGACGCCCGAGAGCTACACCGACCCGACGCTGGCGGGCCGCGGCACGCCCACTGCGTCGCAGACGGCCTGGGCCGTGGCGGGGCTGGTGGCCGCCGGCCGCGCCGAGGGCCGGGAGGCGGTTCGCGGCGCGGAGTGGCTCGCCGGTCGGCAGCGGGCCGACGGCAGCTGGGACGAGCACGAGTTCACCGGCACCGGTTTTCCGAAGGTGTTCTACCTGCGTTACCACTACTATCCCCACTACTTCCCGCTGATGGCGCTGGCGCGATGCGCGCGGTCGGCCGCCGTCGGCCGCGCCGATCTGGAGCGTGTCGCATGAGCGTGCCCGTCGGACAGATGGTGGCCGTGCTGCGGCACGTGGCCGTGCAGCGGCTGCGGGGCAACGCCCGCTATCCGCTCGTGCTGATGCTCGAGCCCCTCTTCCGCTGCAACCTCGCCTGCGGCGGCTGCGGCAAGATCCAGCACCCGGCCGCGGTGCTGCGGTCGCACCTCACGCCCGAGCAGTGCTTCACGGCGGTGGACGAGTGCGGTGCGCCGATCGTGTCGATCCCCGGCGGCGAGCCGCTCCTGCACCCGCAGATCGAGCAGATCGTGGCGGGGATCGTGGCCCGGCGGAAGTATCTCTACCTCTGCACCAACGCGCTGAAGCTCGAGGAGATGCTGCCCCACTTCGAGCCGTCCCCTTACCTCGCCTTCTCGGTGCACTTGGACGGCCCGCGGGAGGAGCACGACCACGCGGTCTGCCGCGAGGGGGTGTTCGACACGGCCGTGGCCGCGATCCGCGCCGCCCGCAAGGCCGGCTTCCGCGTCACCACCAACTCCACGCTCTTCGCCTCGGCCGACCCGGGCCGCTACCGGCGGTTCTTCGACGAGGTCATGGCCTTGGGCGTCGAGGGGATGATGATCTCGCCGGGCTACTCCTATGCCAAGGCGCCCGATCAGGAGCACTTCCTGCCGCGGCAGCAGAGCCAGGCGCTCTTCCGCCGCATCCTCGCCGACGCGCCGCGGCGCTGGAAGTTCAACCAGTCGCCGGTGTTTCTCGAGTTTCTCAAAGGCGCGTGGGATCTCGAGTGCCGCCCCTGGGGCACCCCCACCTACAACCTCTTCGGCTGGCAGCGTCCCTGCTACCTGCTCGACGAGGGCTACGCGAAGAGTTTCCGCGAACTGATGGAGGACACCGACTGGAGCCGGTACGGCCGGGCCAGCGGCAACGCCAAGTGTGCCGACTGCATGGTGCACTGCGGGTACGAGCCCGCGGCGGTGGAGGCCACGTTCGGCTCGTTCGCCGGCCTCCTGCGGACGGCCAGACTGGCGATCTTCGGTGCCCCGCCGTCGCGACGCGAAGAGCCGGCGCCGCTGCCGGCCCCGGGCATGCGACGCGGCGCCAACGGCCTGCCGACGCTGCCGATCCTCGATCACGTCGCCTGACGAACGGTGGTACGCAGCCTGCGTGACCGCAGGGTGGACGCGCGGGAGAGAGGCTCCCGTGCACGCCGCGGGCGTGCATCCACGGAGGACCGTCCGCCGGAATTGTCTCCGGTCCGTCGACGGGGTCCGATCGCCGTGGGACGGCCGCTGCCGCGGTCCCCGGCGCCGCTTCGCTCAGAGATTCCGTTCGCGGGCGATCCGCGCCGCGTCGAGCGCCGCGCCCCGCGCCCCGGCCGTATCGCCCCCGGCGATGACGTGGATCGGGATCGACGCCTGCTCCTCGCGTTGCACAGGCATGCCGGCCCGGATCTCCGCAAGGAACCAGTCGCGAAACTCGGGGCCGGTCTCCACGGCGCCGCCCCCCACCAGCAGCGCGTCGGGATCGAAGATGTTGACCATCTCGTCGAAGAACAGCCCAAGCGCTCGCGCCTGCACCCGGAAGATGGCGCGGCACATCTCGTCGCCGCGCTCGGCGAGCCCGCGGACCAGTTTCGCCGCCGGGCCGTGGTCGCCCGTGGCCGTGACATGCCGGGCCAGTTCGTGGTCGGGCCGTCGGGCGAGGAAGTGGGGCAGGAGCGTGCGACGGATCGCCGTCAGCGAGCAGAGCGATTCGAGGTCACCGGTGCGGCCGCAATTGCACCGCGGCTCGAGCCCCTCGATGCCCGGGATCTGGCCGGCCGGGATGAGCACATGGCCGAGTTCCCCGCCGAAACCGTTGCGGCCGGTGATCACCTCGCCCCCCGTCACGACGCCCCCGCCGAGGCCCGTGCCGATGATCGCGGACACGCTCGTGGCGGAGTTTTCCGAGCCGAAGATGGCCACGTGGCCCCAGAGTGCGGCGGCGTTGCCGTCGTTGAGATACGTCACCGGTCGACGCAACAGGTGCTCGAGCCCGGCACGGATGTCGTATCCGGCCCACTCCGGGTGGACGAAGTTCGTCGAGCCGCGGCGGCTGAGCACGCCGGTGCCGCTCGCCGGGCCGGGCGTGTCGAGGCCGATCGCGACGATGGCCTCCGGCCGCACCCCCACCTGTGCCGCGGCCGCGTCGAGGCCGTCGGCGATCTGGCGCAGGCAGATCGCCGGCCCGTCGACGCTTCGTGCCGGGTGCTCGCAGAGTCCGTCGATGAGGAACTGGCCCCCCTGATCGAGAAACGTGTAGTTGATCGCGGTGCCGCCGAGATCGATCCCCGCCACGACCTTCATCGGAATCCCTCCGGCCGTCATCGCGGCACCTCCGTTCCCGTGGGCGACGGCGCGTCGCAGGGCGTCGCCGCACCGGCCAATTCCCGACGAACCCGGGCCAGGATGGCCCTCAAGCCCCTCGTGCGCAGGATGCCGAGCACCGGCGCGAGCCCCATTCGTTCGAGCAGGTCTTCGGGGAGCCCGGCGGCCTCCGCCGTCGGCCGTCCGTCGACGGCGTCGGCGAGGATCGCCACGAATCCCTTCACGGTCGGCGCCTCGGGCGCCACCTCCGCCACCAGTCGTCCCTTCCCGTCCACCGCCTCGGCCCAGAGAAACACCGGGGTCTGGCACTCGTGGACGCGGCGGTCCTCCGACGTCTTGCGGGCCGCGTACTCCGGCGGCAGCGGCGGGAGTCCGGCGGCGAAATCGAGCAGCAATTCCAGCTTCTCCCGGCCGTCGAGATCGGCGAACTCGCCCACGATCGCGGCGAGCCGCTCGGTGACGCCGAGGTCGGCCTGGACCGGCGCGGGCCGGGAGCCGTCAGGAGGCATGGGCCGCCGTCGCGTCGGTGGAGGACGCGGTGGCCGCGGGCACGGCCCCGCCCGGAGCCGCCCCCGTCGCGATGGGCACCCGCACCGCGTTGCCCCACTCGAGCCAGGAACCGTCGTAGTTCTTCACGTTGCCGAATCCCAGCAGATACCTCAGCACGAACCACGTCAGGCTCGACCGCTCGCCGATCCGGCAGTAGGCGATCGTCGGCGAACGCCGCTTGAGCTTCAGCTCGCGCACGTACATCTTTTCGAGTTCCTTCGCCGACTTGAACGTGCCGTCGTCGTTGCAGTTGCGGGGCCACGGTACGTTGAGGGCGCCGGGGATGTGGCCGCCGCGGACCGCCCCCTCATTGGGATAGTCGGGCATGTGCATGCGCTCGCCACGGTATTCCTCGGGCGATCTCACGTCGAGCAGCTGCCTGCCGGCCCGCACGTGCTTGAGCACCTCGTCCCGCAGGGCGCGGATCGAGCCATCCTGCTCCGCCGCGGTGTAGCTGGCCCGCGGATAGCTCACGCGGTCGTTCGACCAGGGGCGGCCGTCGAGCTCCCACCGCTTGCGGCCGCCGTTCATGATCCGGCAGTCTTTGTGGCCGTAGAGCTTGAAGGCCCAGAAGGCGTAGCAGGCCCACCAGTTGCTCTTGTCGCCGTAGAAGACGACGGTGGTGTCGTTGGCGATGCCCCGCTCCGCGCAGAGCTTCTCGAAAGCGGCCCTACCGATGTAGTCGCGGCAGACGGGATCCTGGAGGTCGACCTGCCAGTCGATCTCGACGGCGCCGGGAACGTGCCCCTGCGTGTAGAGGGCCCGGTCCTCGTCGGATTCCACGATCCGCACCCGCGGGTCGGTGAGATGCTCCGCCACCCAGTCGGTGGAAACGAGCACCTCGGGATTCACGTAGTCGGGCATGGCACCGGTTCCTTCGCTGCGGACGGGTCGCGGATCCTTGGAATGGTAGTCCATCGACTCAGCCCCTGCAACGAGGCGGGCCGCATCCCGCCGCGTCCGCCGGACACCTGGTGGCGGCGGGCGAGCCCTCGTTGAGAAGCCGCCGCGCCGGTACCATGAGTCCATCTGCCGGTTCCGTTCCTTCGCCGCCCCCCACCCGCCGTCGCCGCCCAGCCGCGTCGCCCGCCTCGCACGGAGCACACCACCTTCCGATGGGTCCCGCC
>Ga0208864_1000268_pt1 | contig 17457 bp, 12 predicted proteins | sample CryBogmetaGMA05M_FD_184542 | JGI IMG/M metagenome (GOLD analysis project Ga0208864, IMG submission 184542) | Freshwater microbial communities from Crystal Bog, Wisconsin, USA - MA0.5M (SPAdes) | ecosystem: Environmental > Aquatic > Freshwater > Lake | place: Crystal Bog, Wisconsin, USA...
GTACTATCTCCACCTGCTCGACCGCGTGGCCGGCACGTCGAAGTGGGCGGCGCCGGCCACGCGGTCGAGCAGGTGGAGATAGTACGGCGCGACGCCGAGATCGACGAGCCTCTCCGACAGCGCGGCGAGCGTGGTGGCCGAGTCGTTGACCCCGGCGAGCAGCACGGCCTGGTTGAGGAGGATCGCGGGCAGGGACGCGAGGTCGCGGAGGGCCCTGGCCACCGCGTCGTCGAGCTCGGCCGGATGATTGGCGTGAATCACGATCACCCGCGCCAGCCGCGACGACGCCAGCGCGGCGATGAGCCCGCGGGTCACGCGGGAGGGCAGCACCACCGGGAGCCGCGTGTGGATCCGCAGCCGGCGGAGGTGCGGCATCGCGTCGAGCCGGGCGACGATCGCGGCGAGGAAGTCGTCGTCGGCAAGGAGTGGATCGCCGCCCGAGAGGATCACCTCGGTGAGCGTCTCGTCGGCGGCGATCGCGTCGAGCCCCGCCTCGACGCCACGCCGCGTGGCGCCGCTGGCCGCGTAGGGAAACTCGCGCCGGAAACAGTAGCGGCAGTTGACCGCGCAGCCGCCGGTGACGAGCAGAAGACCGCGGCCGGCATACTTGCGCACGAGCCCCGGGGCGGCCACGGCCGCGGCCTCGCGGAGCGGGTCGGCCGACCAGCCGGCCACGGTCGTTTGTTCGGCCGCCTGCGGGAGCACCTGGAGGAGCAGGGGATCGTGGCGGTCGCCGGGCCGCATCCGCGCCGCGAAGGCTCGGGGCACGAGCAGCGGAAACCCGCCCGCCGCCGTCCGGGCCGCGTCGGCGACGTCGGCATCGAGGTCGAGCAGCCGGCAGAGTTCGCCCGGGTCGCGGATCGCGTCGGCGAGCTCCCGCTGCCAGCCGGAGAGCGCCGGAGCGGGGTCGCGGAGGATGGTGGCGTTCGGCATCGGGAACGGCCGGCGGAAGTTGACAGGTCGGGGCCTCGCGGCGAGGCTGGTCGCACGTGCAAGGATACGGGTGCCGGTCCCCGGAGAGAAACGGACCATTCACAGGAGCGTCGAGCAGCAGTGCCAGCCTACAACACGAGTGAGTTCAAGAAGGGTCTCAAGGTCCAGATCGACGGCGACCCCTACATCATGATCGAGTGCAACTTCGTGAAGCCGGGCAAGGGGCAGGCGCTCTACAAGTGCAAGCTCCGCAACCTGCTGCGGAACACGGTGCTCGACCGGACCTACAAGTCTGGCGACTCGCTCGACGCGGCCGACATCACCACGATCGAGGCCCAGTTTCTCTACAAGCAGGGCGAGGCGTTCGTGTTCATGGACAACGCCAGCTACGAGCAGTACGAGCTCTCGAAGGAGCAGGTGGACGACGCCTGGAAGTGGATCAAGGAGGGCACCGTCTGCTCGATGCTCCTCTACAACGGCAACCCGATCTCGATGGAGCCGCCGAACCACATGGTGCTCAAGGTGGAATACGCCGAGCCGGCCATGCGCGGCAACACGGCGACGAACCTCACCAAGCCGGTGAAGCTGGAAACGGGCGCCGACGTGATCGTGCCGGCGTTCATCGAGCAGGGCGACTGCATCAAGGTGGACACGCGGACGGGCGAATACCTCGAGCGCGTGAAGGCCTGAAAGTGGCCACAGGATTGGAGTGGCCGCAGGTCTGAAGTGGCCGCAGGTTTAAGTGGCCGCAGGTTTTCAACCTGCGGTGCTTCAGCGAGAGGTTGCCTGCATGGGCAGGTTGAAAACCCGCCCCCACTTTTCGGGCAGGTTGAAAACCTGCCCCCACGTTCACGGGCGGTTCAGTCCCAATACCAGCCGTCGGTGGGCAGGTCCTTGGCGGCGGCGTGCGCCGCCTTCACCTCGCCCTTCTCGTCCATGATCAGGTTCGGGGCGTCGAGCGCCATCCGCGGATGCACCTCCACGCCGCCGCCGATCGGCGTCAGCAGCTGGTTGCCCCGCCAGACCGCGTGAATCGCCGTCTCGGCCCGCGTGGGGGCCGTGAACCGCTCGACCGGGTAGGCCTGCTCGCTGCAGAGCGTGGTGGCGGCCCAGCCGGCCTTGCCGTAGGCGTCGTGCTCCTGCATGTAGGCGGCCGCGATCACGAGGTCGATCATGTTCCGCAGCTGGGCATACACCGGGCTGCGGGCCGCGATGGCCGCGTAGTTGCGGGTGAAGGCCTGGGTGAAGGTCGCGCTTGCCTTGTCGGACTTCGTGGCCGAAAGACGGCGGCCGTCGGCCCGCACTACCTCGTCGGCACCGCAGAGCTTCACGCCGCGGCCCACGAGCTCGATCGCGAGGTCGTCTTCGGCGATCTTCACGCACTCGTAGTCGGGCACGAAATACCAGCGCTGCAGGGCGTTGGCCGCCACGGCACCCGCGGTGGCCAGTTCGATCCACGTGGGCATCTTCACCGGCGGCGGCTCGAGGCCGATGCCGACGAGCTTCATACGGTAATCGGCTTCGACGAGCACGCTGGCGAAGTGGGTCGTCGGGGCCACGCCCTGCACGGTCACCTTCTGTTCGCCGAGGGCTTGCTTCATGCCGGAGACCAGTTCAGCGGTGCTCCCCTGCGGGTTCACGCGGCCGGTCTTCGCCAGAAAAGCCTGCATCGCGGCGAGGCCTTCCTGGGTCGGGTCGATCGAGCAGCCCACGAGCCGGTCCTGCGGATGGCCCGGGGCGAAGGCCCGCATGGCGGTGGCGAGGTCTTCGAGCAGCACCGTCGGGCTGCCGGTTTCGGCGCCGATCACGCGGCCGGTGGTCGGATCGGTGATCCAGGGTTCCGCGGGGCCGGCGATCACGACCTCGCCCGGCGTGTCGCCCTCCGCCGGATAGACGAACACGTATTGCACGCGGGTCAGGCCGGCCAGCTTCTCGATCTCGTCGGGGATGCCGCGGCCGTCGGCCGCATGCGCCGCGAGCGCCTTCTCGAGCCGCGAGAGCGCCACCTTGCGGAGCGGCACCTTCTTACGGAGGTCGCCAGGCAGGCCTTCCACGGCCGCCTTTCGCTGGGCGACGGAGAGCTGCTGTGCAGGAACGGCCTGGGCGCGGAGCACGCCCTGCGCGTCGATGAGGATGCCGGCGGGGGCGTTGCCCGCGTTGACGATGTTGGTGTTGTTGCCGCCCGCCTGGCCGCCGGTGCCCGTCTGGCCGCCGGTGGTGCCCTGCTGGCCGCCCGCCCGATTGCCGACGTTGCCCTGCTGGCCCCCCACGTTGCCCTGCTGGCCGCCGATCTGCTGGCCGCGGAGGATTCGTCCGCCCGTCAGACAGGCGGTCAGGACCAGGCACACCGCGACCGTCCGACCGAGTCGCCTCATCAAGCCGCTGGTAGGAACACGCATGGATTCACCCGTAACGGGATTCCGGAATCTGGCCGACGCACGGGGCGGAGGGTAGTTGGCGTCGATCGGGCAGGCAATGCGAGGTTTCGCCGAAAAACAGCCCATGTCGCCCGAGTGTCAGCCGACCCCTGCCGGGGTCCGGCCCGGCGGGCCGCGGCGGGCTGAATCTTCCCGGCGGCCGCCGAGGGCCACCGCCGCCCGCACGCAGCCCGGGCCAAGCAGCGCCACGAGGTCGCGGTGGAACTCCGGACCCCAGGCCACCTTGTCGCGATCGGCGTCGAGGAGGATCCGCGCCCCGTCGGTCAGGTCGATGACCAGCCGCAGCGGCGCCTTGCCCGGGTGGCGGCGGACGAGTTCGGCGAGCCGCTCGAGCGTGGCCGTGTCGTGCTGCCCCTCCACGAGCTTCACCGTCACGCCTCGCGGCTGCAGCTTCCAGGCCTCGGCGATCGGCACGATCTCGTTGACGATCAGGTTGGTCTCCTCGCTGCCGGCGCGGCGGTCGATCGCGCCGGCCACGATCACCACGGCGTCGGGCTGGAGGTGCTCGCCGAGGCGGGCGTAGTCCTCCGGCCAGCAGATGCTGCGGACGAGGCCGTCCATGTCTTCGAGGTCGAACATGCCGTAGCGGGTGTGGGTCGATCCCGGCCGGGCCTGCTTGGTGTTGGAGAGCTTCAGGGCCGCCACGAGTCCGCCGATCACGACCGAGTCCTTCGCCTTCGTGCCGCCGAGGTCGCCGGTGCCGTGGGTGCAGATCGCCTCGATCAAGCCCTGGAACTCCGCCAGGGGGTGGCTGTGGATGTAGTAGCCGAGCACCTCCTTCTCGTTCGACCGCATCTCGAGGTCGGAGAGGGGCGGCACGTCGGGCAGCCCGACCGGAGCGGCCGCGGCTGCCGGCTGCGGGTCGTCGAAGGCGGCGAACAGGTTCTTCTGGCCGCTCCTCCGGTCGGCGAGCTGCGCGGCTCCGGCGGCCATCGCCTTCTCCACGCCGGCCAACAGCGCGCCGCGGTGGCCGCCGAGCGCGTCGAGCGCGCCCGCCTTGGCGAGGTTTTCGATCGCCGTCTTGTTGACCACCGACGAATCGAGCCGGCCGCAGAAGTCATGGAGGTCGCGGAACGACCCCCGCTTCGCCCGCTCCTCGGCGATCGCCTCGGAGGCCTGCTGCCCGCAGCCCTTCACCGCCGCGAGGCCGAAGAGGATCGTGCCGACGGCGACCGCGAAGTCGGGAGCCGAGGCGTTGACGTCGGGGGGCGCCACCTCGATGCCCATCCGGCGGCAGTCCTCGATGTGCTCGACGAGCGAATCCTTCTTCTTGAAGTTGCGGCCCGTGATGTCGCCCGAGAGCAGGGCGGCCATGAACTCCGTGGGGTAGTGCGTCTTGAGGTAGGCCGTCTGGAAGGCGAGCAACGCGTAGGCCGTCGAGTGGCTCTTGTTGAAGCCGTAGCCGGCGAACTTCTCGATCAGCGCGAAGACCTCCTCCGACTGCTGCCGCCCGAGCCCCTTCTCCTGCGAGCCCTTGACGAACTGCTCGCGGAACGGGGCGATGATCTCCAGCTTCTTCTTGCTGATCGCCTTGATGCAGGTGTAGGCGCTGGAGAGCTCGATGCCCCCGAGCCGCTCCAGGATCCGCATCACCTGTTCCTGGTAGACCATCACGCCGTGCGTCTCCTCCAGCACGTCCTTCATGACGGGGTGGAGGAACTCGGCCCGCTTGCGGCCGTGCTTGACGTTCACGTATTCGTCCACCATGCCGCCCTCGAGCGGGCCCGGCCGGTAGAGGGCGTTGACGGCGACGATGTCGAGGAAGTGGTCGGGCCGCATCCGCTGGAGCAGGTCGCGGATGCCGCCGCTCTCGAGCTGGAAGATGCCCTTCGTCTCGCCGCGGCAGAGCGTGGCGAACGTCTCCTTGTCGTCGAGCGGGAAGGCGAAGGGGTCGGGGCGGCTGCCCTGCGTGCTGGCGATGATGTCGAGCGTCTTGGCGACCACGGTGAGGTAGCGGAGGCCGAGGAAGTCCATCTTCATCAGGCCAGCCCGCTCGACGTCACCCATCGCCCACTGGGTGATCACCTCCTCCTTGCCCGTCACCCGGCAGAGCGGCACGTAGTCCACGAGCGGCCGGTCGGCGATCACGACCGCCGCCGCGTGCGTGCCCACGTTGCGGGCCAGGCCCTCGATCTGCTTCGCGAGCTGCACGAGCTCGCGGACCTCGGCGTCGGCGTCGCAGGCGGCGGCCAGCTGCGAGCCCTCGGCGGACGCGTCCTCGAGGGAGATGCCGAGCTGGTCGGGCACGAGCGCCACGATCTGATCGACCCGGGGCACCGGCATCCCCAGGGCGCGGCCCACGTCGCGGATCGCGGCCCGGGCGGCGAGCGTGCCGAAGGTGCCGATCTGGGCGACATTCGCCTCGCCGTACTTCTTCTTGACGTAGTCGATGACCTCGCTCCGCCGCTCCTTGCAGAAGTCGATGTCGATATCGGGCGCTTCCCGTCGGTTGACGTCGAGGAAGCGCTCGAAGAGGAGGTCGTATTCCAGCGGGCAGACGTGCGACAGGTAGAGCGCGTAGGCGACGAGCGCCCCGACGCCCGAGCCACGGGCCGCGGCGGGAATGTCGCGCTCCCGGGCGTGGCGGACGAAATCCCAGACGATCAGGAAGTAGCTGGCGAAGCCGAGCGTGTCGATCACCGCGAGCTCGCGGTCGAGCCGTTCCAACACCTGCGGGTGGATCGTGGCCGTCGTCGGATCGGCCGGCACGGCGCCGTCGGCCCAGCGCTTCGCCACGGTGGCGTAGCGTTCGCGAAGCCCCGCGAGGCAGAGCCGCCGCAGCTCCTCGGAGGCGGTGAGGCCGCCCGGCACCTCGAATCCCGGGAAGTGCCGCTTGCCGAGCTCCAGGTCGATCGACACGGAGTCGGCGATCTCCTGGCTGCGGTTGACCGCCCCGGTGACGAGGTCGCGGTCGAGCCCCGCGAACGCCTCGTGCATCTCCTGCGGGCTCTTGAGGTAGAACTCGCTCGAGTCCATCCGCATCCGTGAGGCATCGTTGCGGAACCGGCCGGTGTTGACGCACAGGAGAATGTCCTGGGCCTCGGCGTCCTCGCGGTTGACGTAGTGGCAGTCGCAGGTGGCCACCGGCGGAATGCCGAGCTCCCGCGAGATCTCCAGCGCCGCCTCCGTCACCTGCCGCTGCACGTCGAGACCGTTGTCCTGGATCTCGATGAAGTAGCGGTCGCCGAACGTCTTCTGGAACCAGCCCGCCACCTCGCGGGCCTGGGCGAGCGACTCCCGCTGCTCCCGCGTGCTGCCCACGAGCGCCCGGCTGAACTCGCCCGACAGGCAGCCCGAGAGGCAGATCAGCCCCTCGCCGTATTCCTCGAGCAGCTCGCGGTCGATTCGGGGCTTGAAGTAGAAGCCCTCGAGGTAGGCCTTCGTGGCCAGCTTCAGCAGGTTGGCGAAGCCGACGCGGTCGCGGGCCAGGAGCGTGAGGTGGTAGCTCGAATCCCGCTGGCTGCCGGCGTCCTTCTGAAACCGGCTGCCCGGGGCGATGTAGGCCTCGTAGCCGATGATCGGATTGATCTTGGCCGCCTTCGCCGCCTGGTAAAACTCCAGCGCCCCGTGGAGGTTGCCGTGGTCGGTGATCGCCAGGGAGTTCATCCCCAGCTCCGCCGTGCGGGAGACCAGCCGGTCGATCGAACTCGCCCCGTCCAGGAGGCTGTAGTGGCTGTGGCAGTGGAGATGGGCGAACGACTGCGTGCTCATCCGTGGGCCTCGCGCGGGAAGGAAGCGGGCAGTTTACCAGCCCGTCCTTCAGCCCGCCTGCGGCTCGCCGATCCGCCGCAGCATCTCGGCCAGGCGGGCCTGCAGATCGAGCAGCGCCTGCCACTGCGGGAAGTCGAGATCCACGCGTTCCGCGCCGGCCCGCAGCACGGCCGCCTCACTGGCGTCGCGGAGCACCCCCTGCACGTAGTCGAGCAGCTCGGCGAGCTCGGCCGACTGCGCGGGGCTCAGCCGCTCGGGGAGGGGCGGCGGCCCCGCGGGCAGGAGCGGCGACCGTACGCTCGACACGTCTTGGATGATGTCGGAGGGCTCGCCGGTGAGCTGCTTCATCCGCTCCTTGAGCTGCCGGGCATGCCCGACGGCCGCCGGCGGATGCCGGGCCGACACCTCCGCGATCCGCCGGTCGATGTCGGCGGGCGAGCCCACGAGGAGCAGGGAGCGGCCGACGGCGATCATGTCGCCGTGGCGGACGATCCGCACCTGGACGTCTTCGCCGTTGATCTTGGTGCCGTTGGTGCTCTCCAGATCGGTGGCGACGATCTTGTCGTTGTCTTCCTGGAGCTTGAGGTGATACCGGCTGACCCGCTCGTCATTGAGCTGGATCGCGTTGCCCTCTTCGCGGCCGATCGTGACCGGCGTGGGGAGGTCGTGGAACACACGGCCGCGGTCGGCGCCGTGCAAGACGCGGAGAGTGATCAAAGCCATGTCATCCTCGTCCGCGGCAGGGCCCGCTGCCGCGGGACGCGCCCCATCACCGTCCGCCTGGACGAACCTCCAGACTCAAGAATACACGACGGATTCGCCCCCGTCCGGTCGCGGGGCGGCCCCGCGGACCCCCCGCGGTTGACCGGCCCGCAAAACCGCTACGATTGACGCCACGCACCCGTAGCTCAATGGATAGAGCATCGGTCTTCGGAACCGAGGGTTGCAGGTTCGAGTCCTGCCGGGTGTATTTCAAACCACTTGTTTTTCAGTGCTTTTCGTCGTGAGGCGACGCAGCAGCTTCGTCGCCCCGTCAGGAATCCTCAAAAATCCTCAAATCGGGACCGGTTTCGATGGGGCTCGTCCGCCCCTCATCGTCCGTCTGTGAGAACGTCCGCGTTCAATCTCGTTCCGACGGAGGCTCGGGAAACAAGCCTGGCAACCAGTGGTGAGCCAGTTTCACCGGGAACCCCAGGCGCAGGGCGGCCCGCGGTGAGTCGGATTCCACGGCTCCCTTGGCGATCAACCCCGATGTAACTCGTCGCGCGGTTCGCTCACTCGTTCCCAACACTTTTTCGATGTCGCCGCGCTTGAGTTCACCGCGCACCAGCACCGCCTCGAGGAGGCGATCGGATCGCACAGCGAGTCGTCCCGCCGCGACTTCTTCTTCTGCCCAGCGAATCACGTGACCGACGAATGTGGTGGGCTGGACGAGCTGCTCCATGAACGTCACCTGATCCAAACAGGTATCCAGGAAGAAACCGACGAAACCGGCAAGGGCCTCCTCGCTCAACGCGCCGCGACCATCGAGGTCGCCATGGCGGGGCTGGTCGCACTCTTCCAGGCGGTCCTTATAGGCCGGCTCATTGCGGGCAAGGCCCCGGGCAATCGACCAGATGCCGGTCGTGCCCATGGCATCCTGGAGCATCGCATATGACATCAGCCTCGCGACGCGACCGTTGCCGTCGGCGAACGGATGAATCCAGAGCAAGCGATGATGCGCCGCCGCTGCCGCGAGAATGGTGTCCATTTTTCCGAGCCGCGCATAAACCGCCTCGAAGCGATCCATGAACCTCGCCACGGCCCCGGAGCTGACGGCGTGGTGCCGGCCAACGGCCACATCAAACTCCCGCCATCGGCCTGGCACCACGGGATGCCGTGTGCCCGAATCTGGATTCTCGACCGTGAGCAGCGAGTCGGGGAGTTCCTCGCAGAAGCGCCTGTGAATCTCGCTGATGCCTGCGGCGGTGGCCGCGCGTCCCTTGAGACCTCCTGAGTCGATCCACGACTGCACGGCAATGTGCGACCGGGCCTCGAGTTGGAGATCGCGTTTCCGGGGTTCCTTGCTGTAGTCCGCATGCAGGGCCCGTTCGATGTCCACGGGGTGCGTGTCATGTCCCTCGATGAGGTTGCTGTAGTAGCAGTTCATCGAGCGGACGAGGCGGGCGAGCCCCCCGGCGATTCCTGTCGGCAGGCTGTGGTCGAGCCGCGCCGAGGCGGCGACCAACTCCAGGGCCTTGTCGTGGAGCGTGGCACGCCACCGGGAGGACTCCCCAACGAGCAGGGGTTCCATCGAGATCGTGCTTTCTCCTCTGTCCGCGAGTGTCGTCATGGCTTCCGTGTGGCCGCTTTCTTGGCCGGTTTCCCCGAATCAGGCAGTGCGAACAAAAACCATTCTAAATAGGCTTTTGGGGATCAGCGAGGGCGCCGCGGCGGCCGCTTCGTGGCCGCTTGTATGGCCGGTTGAATTGGCTATCTCCAGCGGCGGCTCCAAAATGCGAAAAGCAGGGGCTCGGCACCGATCGGCGTGCCGCGCGGGCCTTTGGGTGGTTTCAGCACGCCCCCCGTCGGATCACACCGCCTGGCGATCCTGCTTGGTGAGCTTTTTGGCGATCTCGCTCACCAGCGGACGCGGCGATGGGCGTCCTCCGGGATGCCATAACCGAGGAAATGAAGGAGACGATCAACGAGTCCCCCAGCATTGGCCTTCCTTGGAAATCCTGATCCCGTGGATATGAGGGTCTACACTGCCCTACGGGCAAGGAGACTTTCGATAACGAGACGACGGAAGACGCACCGTCCCGAGGAGGGTATTGCGAAGCTGCGTGGTGCTCAATTCGGGTAAGGATCTGGCTGCAGTTCTTCAAGGCCCTGGAGGTCAGCGAGTCGACGCTCGACCGCTGGCGTGCCCAGTACGGCGGGATGAAGTGCGAGGAAGCCAAGAGGCTGAAGCACTTGGAGGACGAGAACCGGCGGCTGAAGCAGCTGGTCGCGGACCAGGCGTTGGACATCCAGATGCTGAAGCATCTCTCGGAGGGAAACTGGTAAGCCCTTCCCGGAAGCGAGCGGCGGTCGTCGAGCTTCGAACGAAGTTCGGCGTCTCCGAGCGAAGGGCATGCACGGTAGTCGATCAGCCGCGGAGCAGTCAGCGATTCGAGGCCAAGCCACGTACCGACGAGGCGCCGCTGGTGAAGCGGATGCTGCAGCTGGCGAGGGCGAAGCCGAGGTACGGTTATCGGCGGATTGGCTGGTTGCTTCGAGAAGAGGGATGGCGTGCGGGGTTGTCTCGAGTGTTTCGCCTGTGGCAGCGGGAGGGGCTGAAAGTGCCAGTAAGAAAGCGAAAAAGGCGTCGTCTGGGCTCGAGCGTCAACGGCTGTCATCGGCGACGGGCCGAGGCCCCGAACGATGTCTGGTGCTGGGACTTCGTGTTCGACAGGACGGCGAGCGGTAGCCAGCTGAAGTGGCTGTCGGTCGTGGACGAGTACACCCGCGAGTGCCTGGCTCTGAAGGTCGACCGAGGCATCACGAGCGAGAACGTAATCGATACGCTCTCAGAGCTATTCGCGATGCGCGGTGTACCGAGGCACATCCGCAGTGACAATGGACCCGAGTTTATCGCTCAGACCCTACGTCGCTGGCTCAAACAGGTGGGCGTTGGCACGCTGTACATCGAGCCGGGGAGCCCTTGGGAGAACGGCTACGCCGAGAGCTTCCACGGGCGGTTTCGGAATGAGTTCCTGGCGATGGAGATCTTCGAGGGCGTCCGGGATGCCCGGTCGCTCACGACCTCGTGGAGAGATGAATACAACACCCAACGGCCTCACAGCTCATTGGGTTATCGGACCCCGGCCGGGTTCGCCGCCGCGTGTGCGGCTTCCGCCTCGGCCAAGGCCTCGGCTCCAGCCGCACACGCTGGTTGCCTGGGTAAACCCTGTTCCTGAACCCTCATATCACCTGGTACAGCAAATCCAAGCCGGTCATGCCTTCTTTGCCATCTGCGTGCCTTTGCTGAAGTACGGGTGTGTCCCAGTCTATGGTCCAGCACGTAAGGTACTCCATCGGCCCGGCTGGCTGGCCCGCACAGGGGAGTACGGTCAGCGGGCGCACCCTCTGCGAGAACCAGCATCGGCGACACATCACCGCGGTCTATCGGCGAGTTGCCGAAAATGCGGCGGGCCGGGAGGACGGATGCCAGCGACCTTCAGGTCACCGTGAACGAGCTGACGCCGGTTTCGGAACCCCTGGGGGGGGTTCGGGCCGGATGTGTTTTCGGTGGCCAGCTTTGGATTCGAGGAATCCTCAAATCAGTAGCTTTTTCTGCCCTCTGTGCGAGGAAGCTGGCAGAGCTGGCGAAATTGGATGTGCTCTCGGAAGTCACTGTGGGGCAACGACTAACGACCAATTTCGTGGTTTCTTCGGGACTTGCGAAACTGTCTCGCTTCAAACTTCGGAACCGAGGGTTGCAGGTTCGAGTCCTGCCGGGTGTATTGAATCGACGCGCGATTCCGCGGTTTTTCTGGCGGCGTGACGGGATCGATTCGGCGCCCCGACGGGAATGTCCGGATCACCCTCCAGCCGGCTACGAGGCTGATAGCAGCGGTGCCGCCGGTGTGATCGCCGCGGAGAGGGCCGATGGCCTGCTCGGGCCGGCTGCGTTGAGAGCCGACACCTTGAAGCGGTAGGGGATGCCGTTGGTCAGCCCCGTGACCGTGACGCCGAGCAGTGGGGAAACCGCGTCCACGAAGCGGACCCACGTCTTGCCGCCATCGCTGCTGTAGCGGATGGCGTAGTCGGCGATCGGCGATCCGCCATCCGATGCCGGGGCGGCCCAGGTCAGGGTCACCTGGCCATTGCCCGGCGTGCACGAAACGCCCGCAGGTGCATCGGGAACGGCCGACGGTGTGAATGCCAAGATTCCCTTGCCCGAGACCGGCCTGATCTGGAGCGTTACGAGGCCGATCTGCCCCGGCGCGCCACCGACGATCCGACCGGCTGCGATGTGCTGACGAATGACTTCGGCATCGTAGCCCGAGGACCCAATCAACAGTCGGCTGCTGCCGAGGTTGACGCTGGACGTGGTGTCGAGGCGAAGGCTCCCGACGGAGACGATCTCGGAGCCTACCCTCAGCGTAACCTTCGCCCCCGCCTGCACATCGAGAACGCCGACGCCAAGAGCGTCCTTGTTGCGAACGACGAGTTTTCCGGCCGTCACAACTGTCCCGCCGGCATGGGGGCTGGCGGCACGGAGAATCGCTGTGCCATCGCCTTGCTTGAGAACTCGAGACACTCCGCTGGCGATCGGGGTTTCCAGCGATTGCCCTGCCGGTACGTCCACGGGCTGAAAAACTCTGACACGGCAGTCTCCGACGCGCGAGGGCCATCCACTGGCGGATGCGAGTCGATAAAGCAGGGAACGGGCCGGATCGAGCCCGCCGGCATCTCGTGCGAACGCGGGTGTTCCCCCGAAGAAATAAACGCTCGTCAGGGTACTGCAGTCGGCGAAGGCCGAGGAAGCGATGCTCGTCACGGTGGAAGGGATCGCGACGCTCGTGAGTCCGCTGCAGCCGGCAAACGCCTGGTAGCCAATGCTCGTCACGCCGGAAGGGATCGTGATGCTCGTAAGGCCGCGGCAGCGGTAGAAGGCCGCCTCGCGAATGCTCGTCACGCCAGAGGGGATCACGATGTTCGTGAGGCCGCTGCAGTCTGAGAATGCCCCGTAGCCGATGCTCGTCGCGTTCGCGGGGACTGTCAGGTTGGTGAGTCCTTCGCAACCGGCGAAGGCCCAGTCGCCAAGGTTCGCCACATCAGCGAGCATCGCGATGCTCGTGAGCCCTCTGCAGCCGGCGAAGGCCGAGTCACCGATGCTCGTCACGCCGGAGGGTATCGCAATACTCGTGAGGCCGGTGCAGCAGTAGAAAGTCTGCGCCTCAATGCTGGTCACACCCGAGGGGATCGTGATGCTCGCGAGGCCAGTGCAGAGATGAAAGGCCGCAGAGCCGATGCGTGTCACGCCAGATGGGATCGTGATGCTCCTGAGGCCAGTGCAGCCGGCAAACGTCGAGTCGCCAATACTCGTCACGCCGGAGGGGATCGTGATGGTCGCGACGCCATAACAGCCGGTGAAAGCCCCGTCGCCGATGCTTGTCACGCCGGCGGGGATCGTGATGCTCGTGAGGCCGCTGCACCCGTAGAAGGCTCGGTCGCCAATGCTGGTCACGCTCGAGGGCATCTCGATGCCGGTAAGGCCGGTGCATTCGTAGAAGGCCCAGCCGCCAATGCTGGTCACGCTGGCAGGGAGTGTGATGCTTGCGAGTCTGCTGCAGCCGATGAATGCCCCGTCAATGCTCGTGACACCCGAGGGAATCGTGATGCTCGTGAGGCCAGTGCAGCCGGAGAAGGTCGAGTCGCCAATACTCGTGACGCCGGAGGGGATCGTGATGGTCGTGAGACCAGTGCAGCCGGAGAAGGCCGCGTAGCCAATGCTTGTCACGCCAGAAGGCAACGTGATGGTCGTAAGACCAATGCAGCCGGAGAAGGCCTCGCGGCCAATGCTGGTCACGCCCGAGGGGATCGTGAAGCTCGCGAGGCCATTGCAGTCGGCGAAGGCCGCGTAGCCGATGTTTGTCACGCCCGAGGGGAGTGCGATGCTCGTAAGGCGAGAACAGCCGCAGAAGGCCCGGTCACCAACGCTCGTCACGCCCGAGGGGATCGTGATGCTCGTGAGGCCAGTGCAGCCGGCAAAGGCCGAGTCGTCGATGTTTGTCACACCGGAGGGAATCGTGATGCTCGTGAGGCCAGTACAGTCAGAGAACATCCCGTAGCCAAGACGCGTCACGCCAGGAGGGATAATGATGCTTGTGAGGCCGGTGCAGTCGGAGAATAACCCGTAGCCAATGCTCGTCGCTCCAGCGGGAACCGTGACGCTCGTGAGGCCTCGGCATCCGTAAAAGGCTGAGCCGCCGATGCTCGTCACGCCGGAGGGTATCGAAACACTCGTGAGGCCGCGGCAGCCTGCGAAGGCCCGGTCACCAATGCTCGTCACGCCAAAAGGGATCGTAACACCCGTGAGGGCTGGGCAGCCGTAGAAAGCCTCGTCGCCAATACTCGTCACGCTCAAAGGGATCGTAATGCTCGTGAGTCTGTTGCAGCCGGAGAAGGTTGAGTCGAGAATGCTGGTCACGCCAGAGGGGAGCGCGAGGCTCATGAGGCCAGTGCAACGGGCGAAGGCGCCACGGCCGATGCTATTCAGGGTAGAGGGGATAGCGATGGTCGTGAGGCCGCTGCAGTCGGCGAAGGTATAGTCGCCAATGCTTGTCACGCCGGCGGGAAATGCGATGTTCGTGACGCCGCTGCGGTTGATGAAGGCGTAGTCACCGATGCTCGTCACGGGCAATCCGTTGATCTCGGGCGGTATCGTGACCTCGCCGCCCGTGCCCACATAGCCCGTAATCGTCACCGTGCCCTCGTAGGTCTCGTACCACCAGTCGCCGGACGCCGCGCTCGCGGTTGCGGTCACCGCCTCAGCCAACGCCAAGGGAGGGCCGGCGACGTCTGGCAACTGATCCAGAAGAGGCACGGCCGACCCGTCGAGGACGCGACGGGTCTCGAGACGCTCGCAGCCGAGCCTGAAGGGCCGGCGTCGGTGGCCGCGGGCCGTGGAGCGATTCATGGGGTGGAAACCGCGAGGTTGGGAGCGTTCCAAACGCGAGGCGTAGTATCGCACGAGGTGACTTCCCCCTCAATCGCCGGGTTTGCGGCATCGAGATCGCCGCGGTGATCGGGTTCGGTTTTCCCGAATGCAGGTAGATAGCAGGGGTCCGGAACGGGGGTGACGACGGCAAACAGGCCGGGCGTGATCGCAACGCGGCGGCAAGGCTTCGATACCCCTGCCTCCGTCTTCGCTACGTCTCGAACCAGAGCAGATAGACGATCGTTGTGTCAGGATCATCCTCATCGACCAGCACCTCGAGCGCTTCGCCCTTTGGGAATGCGATCTGCGAGGAACGGAACTTCTTCACCGCCGAAGGCTTCCACTCACGCCATCCTGGCACGTCGCTGATCGACGTGGCGGTCGCGTCCCACCTGGCATCGGAAAACGGACCGACGGACAAGAACTCCGCTGCCAGGGCGGCAGGCAGTTCGATCTTCAGATGGACCGCATCGTCGGGGCCGGGCACCAGCCCCGGCGCCTCCGAGGCGCGGTGGTACAGCAGGAACTTCGTGCCAGGTGGAAACGACAACCCCATCGAGGCAGCGGCGCTTGCTTGCTGCGCGGGCGAAACATGCGGTGACACCGTCGGCCCGGCAGCGCTCATGCATCCCAAGGCGACCGCGGCGACCAGCGACGAGGCGAATCTGCGCGTCATGATCCGGGTTCTCCTGCGTCGGCTGAATGGAACGCTGTTCGCGGCCCGCTCGTGACCGTAGACGCTTGGTGAGGCTTCAAGCCGACACCAATCGAGCATGAACCACATCGACAGAAAGAGCGGCACGACCCATCCGACACTCGCGGCAATCGCGATCACGAAGGCCAAACGGCGAAGCCTGTCAGGTTCCAGGGGGCTCGGACGTGGCGTCGGGCATGGCAGCGGGCTTCGGCCGCGGCTCGGGTTCGGGCGCGAGCGCATCGAGCAGGCGGGTGGTCCCGCCCTCGGCGTCGAAAAACTCCACGCTACCCTCGCGGCCCTCCGGCCCCGTGCCGATCGCCACCGCCTCGGCCCCCGCGCGGTCGCTGATCTCGATCCGGCCTCCGCCGCCCCCCTTCACCCGCCCAATGTGCACGAGCTTCGTGCCGTCGCTCGACGTCACCACGATCTCGCCGCAGACCACGCGGCCCGCCTCGAGGCTGTCCACCTCGAGGTCGGCCGGCGGAATGGTCGCCGCCCGCAGGGCCAGGCCGATGGCGAGAAAGAGCAGCGGATACACCGTCCAGCGTTCGCGGCTCGTCATGGTCAGTCGCCGTGCTTCTGCCGCAGCCGCGCCGAGAGCCGCAGGATGAGATGCACCCGCTCGAACTGGTCGAGCCAGTCGCCCACGACCGCCGCCAGCGCGTCGGTCGGCGGGGCCACCACGCCCGTCGGACAGGCCGACACGGACTGCGCCGCCGACGCCCGGTAGGCCGAGAGCGTGCGGTCGCCGTAGAAGAGGATCGGCGCGAAGTCTTCGCTGAAGAACGCCACGACCGGCACCCGCTGGCCGCCGCACACCTTCAGATGGGCCGCGATGGCCGGCAGGGCGTCGCGGTCCAGAAAGCGGACGTCGAGCGTGGGCGCCGCTGCCTGGAAGTGGGCGAAGATCGGGCACTGGTTCACGCAGTCGCCACACCAGGCCCCCGCGAGCACGAGCACCGGCATCCGCCGGACGAACCCGCCGAGGAGTTGCCGCTGGTCGGCCGTGAGCGCCACCTTCGCGTGCAGGGCGGTCCACCTTTCCCGCTGGTCGGGCGTGGCGTGTTTGGCGAGAAAGTCGGCATACGGCAGCGCCGACGCGAAGGCGGCTTCCCATGCCTCCGGGGTCGGGGGAGAGCCGGCGCCGGTCACGGCGGCCGTCGAATCGACGAGGGGCAGGGATGCGGTCATGGCGACGAATGCTCCAGAGAAAGGAAGGGACGCGATCATACCCGGTTCATCCCGTTCTTCCCGGTCCACCCAGCTGCCCGCGCGCCGCACGCGGCCAGGAAATCCTGGCAGGCTGCGCAGCGGCGGGCTCTCCATTTCGCCCGCCACATCCCGCACGAGAATCGGCATTGACCCGGAAAAACAGCCCTCCTAATGTCCGCCCCGTCTGAAGGCCATGGGGTTGGTCACACCCGCCCCACTCGAAGTCGGCGGCGGCACGGAAGCCAGCCGCCGACCTCGAGCAGGGCCCTCGGGCACGTCCGTCCAATCGCTCCCGGAAACGGTCCAGGTTCTCCGCCCCCCTGGACCCTGGGCCGTTCCGGGGGCCTTTTTTTGCCCCCGCGCACTCCGCGGGGCCGACGGTGGTCGGCAAGCGGCTACCATGCGGGCATGACGAAGCCCGATTCTCCTCCCGGTGCCGAGCGGATCATCCGCTGGATCATGCTCGGGATCGTGGCTTGGGGTCTGTTTCACGCGGTCGGAGCCTGGCGTCTCAACCACGACCCGCGGCGGCTGCTCGTGGTGCTCGCCTGCGTAGCCGCCTTCCTGGGCTTCTGGCTGACGATGCTCGCGGCCTTTCGGCGGGCGCGGTCGTAGCCTTCGGTTGGAAGAGTGGCCGCAGGTCTTCTCAAGTGGCCGCCGTTTTCCGAAGTGGCCGCAGGTTTTCAACCTGCGGAATCCTCGCTTGTGGGCCGCGCGGCTCGGGGCTGACCGTATCCCGGTTGCCGGACGTTCGCGAACGGCTTCGTGCCGTTCGC
>Ga0208864_1000269_pt1 | contig 17432 bp, 23 predicted proteins | sample CryBogmetaGMA05M_FD_184542 | JGI IMG/M metagenome (GOLD analysis project Ga0208864, IMG submission 184542) | Freshwater microbial communities from Crystal Bog, Wisconsin, USA - MA0.5M (SPAdes) | ecosystem: Environmental > Aquatic > Freshwater > Lake | place: Crystal Bog, Wisconsin, USA...
AGAACTACTCCTGGATCGGGCCCAGCAGTTGGGATTGAGTGCGCCCGAGCTCACGGTGCTGGTGGGGGGCCTGCGGGTCCTGGGGGCCAACAGCGGCGGCAGCCGCCACGGCGTGTTCAGCGATCGCGTTGGCGTGTTGAGTACGGATTTCTTCGTGAACCTGCTCGCTATGGACACCGTTTGGGGCCCGGGCACGGGGGCGAACCCCTACGAAGGCCGCAGCCGGCTCGATGGCAGCCTGCGTTGGACGGCCACCCGGGCCGATCTCGTCTTTGGCTCCAACAGCCAGCTCCGGGCCATCGTGGAGATCTATGCCCAGAAGGACGGCGCCGAGCGCTTCATTCACGACTTCGTGAATGCCTGGGTCAAGGTGATGGAACTGGACCGGTTTGACCTGGATCGGCCCGGCAGTCCTTAAGGACCTTGGCCAGAAATCTGCCAACGATGAACAACTCACAAGCCTGGTTGGCACTGCTGATCGCGGTCGCGGCAGAAATTGCGGGCACCTCCCTGCTAAAGCTGTCGGAGGGTCTCACGCGCCCCTGGCCAACAGTGCTCCTGATGGTTGCCTACGGCTGCGCGATCGCCCTGGTTGCAAGAGTAGTGATGGTGATTCCTCTGGGGATTACCTACGCCCTATGGAGCGGCATCGGGACCCTAGCCGTGGTGCTGGTGGGAGCTTTGGCCTACCGGCAATTCTTGAGCATCAACCAGATGATTGGGATCGCTCTAATCGTCGCGGGGGTCATCATTGTGAACCTGGGGGGCGATCCCCATACCTAACCAGGAATCAAGACAGTTTTAGACTCTCAAGTTCAACATCACCCATCACGAAGCAATTCATGGCCATAGGCTTTGAGACCGAAAGATTGAGGAAGATCAACCACTCATTTGTGTCATTTTAGATGCCATGGACCTCGTCATGATTTGCAAAATTTGAGTTTGCAAATAGCTTGGTCATGCTGAATCGAAACGACACCGCGTGCGATTTGACCGTCTTGCAGGAGTGGTGGCCGGCATGGCCGCCGGCACGATCGTGGCCTTCAGCGCCGGATCCCTGCACGCACCTCACGCAAACGCCAAATCCCCGGAGGCTGCCAGCTCCCAAAACCTGATCTTCACCCTGAATGGACTAGCCCTTGGCGGGCTGATAGGGCTTATCAGGCCAGGCCAGCGCCGGCGCAAGTTGGTAGAAACTCAGCAAAACTTGGGCTGGAAGGGCTGGCGCGAGTTCCAAGTGATCCGCAAGCACCCAGAGAGCCAGGAGATCACCTCGTTTGTGCTGGCCCCCAGCGATGGAGAAGCGCTCCCTGCCTTTGCTCCTGGCCAATTCCTCACCCTCGAGCTGCCCATCCCCGGCCAAGCCAAGCCGGTGGTGCGCACCTATTCCATCTCCGATTTCCCGCCCGCAGACCAGCCGATTCGCCACTACCGCCTCTCGATCAAGCGGGAGCCAGCCCCCCAGGGTCAAACCGTGCCCCCGGGGCTGGCCTCCAACTTTCTGCACGACCACATCGGCGAAGGTTCCAGGCTGCGGGTAAGGCCCCCGGCCGGCAACTTTGTGCTCAATACCAATTCCAACAAACCCGTTGTTTTGATCAGCAACGGGGTGGGCATTACCCCCATGGTTGCCATGGCCAAAGCGGCGATCGCCCAACCCAACCAACGGCGGATTTGGTTTGTGCATGGTTGCCGCAACGCCCAGTTCCATGCCTTTCGAGAGGAGATGACAGCTCTTGCGGCAAGTCACCCGAACCTCAACCTGCAAATCGCCTACAGCCGCCCCGGTGATGGGGATTCAGGCCGCTACCAAAGCAAAGGCTATGTGGATGGGGCCCTGTTGCGAGCCCTGGTGGATCAGGACGCCGACTATTTCCTCTGCGGCTCCCCACCGTTCATGCAGGGCTTGATTGGGGAACTCAAACAGGCGGGGATCGATGAAACTGCCATCCATTTTGAGATGTTCAGCCGTGCCCCAGCCCCTACCGATGGGCCAACGCCAACAGGCAAATCGGCCTCCCCAGAAACAGCAGTGCCAACAACCCTGGTGAACTTCACGGCCTCGGGCAAAACCGCGACTTGGACCAGCAGCGATCTCGATGCCACCCTTTTGTCCTTTGCAGAGGACCAGGGCCTGGAGCCGGCCTTTTCCTGCCGAGCGGGAGTGTGTGGCACATGCGCCTGCCGGGTGAGCGAAGGGGAAGTGAGTTACATCAGCGAACCCTCGGCCCCTGTAGCCAGCGGCTCAGCGCTGATTTGTATTGCCAAACCCAAGGGAGCCAACCTCAGCCTCGAGCTCTAGGTCCCCGAACCTCGCGCAGCACCATCACAAAGCAGCTCTCCCTGTTGACCGCTAGGCCACAACCACCAATCCTGGTTGGATTGCGGCTCACCAACCGTGGAAACAATCGATTGGCTTTGGATTCTTCACCCCACCTTGGCGGTGGTGCTGATCTATCCCCTCATCGGCATTGTGGTGCGCCTTGGCATCCAAACCAAAGCACGGCGGGTGGATGGCGCCAAGCTGCCTCCCACCACCGGGCGCGACCACACCGACCTGGGCAAGTGGCTAGCGGCCGCCGTGGTGGGCATCTCCCTGGTTGCCCTCACCGTCGTGATTGCCACCAATGCACCGCCCGCCCAATTCCAAGGGGGAACCCCCAGGGCCATCGAACTGATCCTGGTGCTGGTGGGCACGGTGATTTCTCTGATTGCCCTCTGGCGATCCACCAGCAAAGCCCTACGCCTCGCCTTTGCCTTGATTACCTGGGCCGGCGTGATCAGCCTGGGCGCCCAACCGGAGGTGTTTCGCCTCAGCGACAACCCGTTCCAAGCCGACTTCTGGCAATCCCACTACTGGGCGGGCGTCGCCGTGGTGGGGCTGATGCTGTTTTCCCTGGGCGCCAGGCCTGAGATCCTGCGGGACTTGCGCTGGCGCCGGTTGCACGTCAGCGCCAATGTGCTGGCCGCGGTGTTGTTCGTGATCCAGGGCATGACCGGCACCCGAGACCTCCTGGAGATCCCGCTCCATTGGCAAAAGAGCACCCTCGAAAGCTGCAACTGGACCACCCACGTGTGCCCCCAAACCGCACCACCCGTGCATCCGGGCCCCCCTGGGTCGTGAAACGGGGCTTGTGGGTCCTTGGGATCTATATCCTGCTGCGCGGAAGTGATAGCTCCGTGCTCAAGGCCCTCCAGCAGGCTGGCTCCGTCACCCATGCGGCGGGGGGACCTGAAGCGATCAGCTTTTGCAATGTGTTCTTTTTCTCGAGCCTGATCTGCGGGCTGGCGATGATGCTGATCGATCGCAGCGGGCTGAAAAACAACTTGCCCAGCCTGAAATACTCCGATCGCTGGCTGCTGGCAGGACAAGGATTTTCAGGCTTTTTTCTGGGGCCCGTAGGCTTCTTTTTAGCTCTGACTCGACTCAGTGTGGTGGAGCAAACCCTGCTGTTCAGCCTCACGGTGCCGATCACGGCTCTAGCTGCCCACTGGTGGTTGAAGGAAACCCTGCCACGCTCCTTTCCCCTCACCTGCAGCCTGATCACGGTGGGATTGCTCTTGAGCAGCCATGGGGTGGCTGCAACGGGGGCGGCCCTTGATAGCCGCGGGGTCCTGTGGGCCCTTGTAGGGGTGGCCGCCTTCGCCACCAGTGGTGTCTTGGCCCGTATCAACAGCCAGCGGGGCTGGGGGATCGGGCTCACGGTGGGCCTCAACAGCCTGGTGGCTAGTGGGGTGTTTGCCCTGATTGCCCTAGCCCTCTTTGGCCCAAGCCATTTTTTCTACCTCAAGTTCTGGTGGGTAGCCGGTGTGATCGCGGGCTACGCAGCCCTGATCTCCCTGGGCAGTCAGTGGAGCCTGATGGTGGCCTATCGGGAGCTGGGTGTGGTGCCTGTCACCCTTTGGGCCTCCCTCACCATCGTGGTGGCCCTCACCGAAGCCCAAGTTCTGCTGGGAGAGACCCTCAGCGTGCAGGGGGTGTTAGGGGCATGCCTGATTGTGGGGGCCGTCGGCCTGCACCAGGCCACCAGCCGCGCAGCTGAAAAGTTGCAAAAACAGCCATAAGATCGCTTCGCTTCAACAACTCCCTGCTCGAGTCATGTTCAAGTCCACAGCAACCCTGGCCCTGGTGATGGGCTTGGCCAGCGCAGCACCTGCCGCCTTTGCATCCGCTCCCCAGGCCCAAAGCCAAGCGGGTCAGTTGATTGCGGCGGCCCCCCATGGCCAGGCCATTCCCCTTCAGCAGGCAGAAGCTCCGGTCACCGGAACCGTCACGGTGAATCATGAGGGCGGCAAAACCACCCTGGTGTTCAGCAACGACTTCAGCACCAACCCAAAGGCTCCCGCCCTGCAGGTGGTGCTGCTCAAATCAGCCACACCGCTGAAAAGCCTCACCGCTCCCCACTACCCCCTGAGCCCTGGCTCTTACACCCAAGTGTCTCCCCTCAAGAGCTATAAGGGCGCCCAGAGCTACACCCTGCCCGCAGGAGTGGATATCAAGGCCAGTGGCTCGATCCTGATCTGGTGCAAGGTGGCCAACGCCACCATGGCCTGGGCACCGCTGAACTAAGAGCAGTCAGCCTTTCGGCCTGATGACGGGCAAAACCAATCCGGTGATTTGTGCTTGGCCGTTGGCTTCAATCCACCACAACCACCGGGTTGCTTAGACGACCCACCCCTTCAATGGTGATCTCCACAAGATCACCCGCCTGCAAAAAGCGCATGGGGGTGCGGCCCATACCCACCCCGGCGGGCGTGCCGGTGAGAATGACGGTTCCAGCCACCAAAGTCGTACCGGCCGAAAGCTGGGCAACCAAATTAGCCACTGAAAAAATCATCGAACCGGTGTTGGCCTGTTGCACCAGCTGGCCATTCAGGCGCGTTTCCAAGGTGAGATTCTGAAGATCACCCACGTCCTCAATGCTCACTGGCTCACTGAGGGGACAAAAGGTGTCGAAGCTTTTGCCACGGCTCCACTGGCCGCCATCGGTTATTTTTTGCCACCAACGCTGGCTCACATCATTGGCCACAGCGGCATGGGAAATGAAGCGCAGGGCATCGGCCTCCGCCACATCGCGGGCATCGCGGCCCAGCACCACCGCCAACTCCCCTTCGTAATCCACGCCCAATTCGGTGGTGCGGGCAATCGGAGGGATCACAATCGCCTCGCCGTTGCCAATCACACTGGCCGGATTTTTAAAGAACACCACCGCATGCTCAGGCCGCTCACCCTGGAGCTCATCCACATGGTCTTGGTAGTTCTTCCCAACACCAAGGATGCATGGCGGACGCTGGATCGGGGCCATCGAGGGCGGTAGCGGATCTCAATCCATCATGGGCCTGCGGGAAAACCGGCGGGCCACGAGAACTTCCTCACCCAAAAGTACCAGGGGCACCAACCCAACAAATTCGTTGTTGAACCATACTAAAAACAGTTCCATGATGGCCAACAACAGCAACACGCCAAAACCGAAGACTTGGGCTTGAAGAGCAATCGCCAACTCCTGCCTAGAACCTCCAGAACGCACAGGGTGATTCCGCAAGGACAGGGCAAAGAGCATTGTCAAACCATCGAAGAAAAACAATGCCAGTAAAAAGCTGACATTCACTTGCTGGCTCAATGTCCAATTCAAAAGAGAGCCATTTCCATTGCCATAGTAGATCACCAACGAAGCCAATTTAGGCATCACAACGATTGTAAGAATCGCAAAACCGCCAAGCAACATTTGTGGAACGAATAGGCTTCTAGCCATCAAGATCAAACGGCGCAATTTGAACCAATAAAGCAGCACCGCAATCCCCACTAGCTCAAAACTTAAAATCGGAAATAACAATTGGCCCACATCATTCATCCCATCCAAGGAATTTGGCAAACTCGAAGCGAGCAAGGTGATTGCCACAGCGAAAACGCCATCAAACATTGGCAAAACGTTGGCCGCAGTCAGCCGATGGTGCGGCAAACTCCGCCACTCCAGATTCCATCGATTCGGCAACCTATTAAGCATGATCAGGAGCTTTGAATGTTGCTATATTCGCGAGCCACAGCAAACTCCTCCGCCAGCAAAACAAAAGGAATCAAAAAAACATATTGTCGGTTAAACCAGGGAGTAAACAACTCCAGCAGTGCCATCCCTGCAAGAAACACAAATCCTAAAGACTGAGCACGCGTTAATTGGCGCAAAATCAGACGACTTCCCTTTCTATTGCAGTGCCTAGCGGTGAGGCTTAAACCAAATAACAAGCAAATTGCATCAAATAAAAATAGAACCAACAAAAAAGCTGTATTCGAGAGTTGTCCTCGGGTCAACGCAAACCAAGTGCCCGACTCATGTCCATAGAGAAGCACCAAACTAGCCAGCTTTGGATAGAGGCAAATGGTTAGCATAGCCTGGGCGACCAAAGCAATCTGCGGCAAATGCAAATAGCGGCACAAACCAATCAAGCGTCGCAATTTAAACCAATACAACATCACCACTAACGCACTGACCCCATAGGCCAGCAAACACTCCATCAGCAGGCTTGCACCCATACTTTGATTAAGCATGTCGGGCACATTAAAAGCCAAGAGTGTTAGTGCAACTGCAAAAATTCCATCAAACAATGGCAATAGTGCATTGCCCCGCAACGTGTGGTGACGAAGGCCTCGGTTAAACGTCATCGTTCAAGAGAGCCTGCCACGAAACACTTGGGAAAGGCCGATGCCCGCCATCAGTTTGGCGCCAAGGCCAAGACCAAACAACGGCCAGCTCCAAAGATTGGCCAGATGCAAAAACAGGGCCGTATCCACCGGCGCACTCAGCGCCACCGATAACAGCACGCGATCAGCAAAGGGGCGGTGGGTGAGGCTGTACACCCCCCAATCGATTGTTTCACTCACCAAAAAGGCCAGCGCACTAGCCAGCGCCAACTGGGGCTTGGCAAGGCGATAAGAGATTGCAGCCGCCAGGAGCATCAACAGCACGGTGCGATGGCCCCAGCTGCGCTGAACAAGGTCGCGCAGGACCAAAACACCTCCTACCACCAGAGACCACAACCAATCAAGCTGGGGGCTAAGGGAAAAGCCTACATTCACCAACACCACGGAACCCATATAGAGGCCCGCCGTGCGCCAGTGGTTGCGATCCAAATCCATCGGGCCAGAGTAGGAACCATGGGTACCTCGTGGATCACAGCCCTGTCGTTAGCCGCCATCCTGGTGGTGGGCATGGCCTTTGCGTTAACCCAGTTCTGCCTGGTACGCGGAGTACTTGGCCTGCGCACTGGCAACCTTTCACCCGCCCGCTGCGTCGTAGGGCTCAGCCTCTTAATCGCCCTCAGCTTGCTGGTGCTAGCCCAATGGCGGGGCGGCGAAACCATGCCCACCTACAACCCACGCCTGGTGGTGCTCTTCGGAGGCCTGGTGTTTGGCCTGGCAGCGCGAGCCAATGGAGGCTGTTTTGTGGGCACCCTGAATGGCCTTTGCCAGGGTGAATCGCGCCGCCTGTTCACAATCGCAGGCTGGATTTTGGGTTATGCCCTATTGCGCGGATCTCCCATCCCAGCCCAACACCAAACTCCTCTCCAGGTGGGTCTCGTGCTTGGGGGGCTTGGGGTCCTTTTGCTGGTACTCAATCGCAGGGCCAGGCACCAGCATCAACGCTTCATGCCTAACCCATCCGAACCTGCTCTGCAGGGAGCAGTGGCCTGGGCCTTGATGCTCACCACCGGCATCCTGGTGGGATTGTTGCACCACAGCAACTTGCCGTGGGACCCATCGAACCTGGCAAAAGCCCTCGGCGAGAGCCTCAGGGGATCCCCTCTGACAGCCGTTTCGGCCTATGCGTTGCCGATTCCCTTGGGGATGGCCCTGGTGCATGGCCTACGCCGCGACTTTTCTCCAGTACCCATCAAGGCCAAGGATTTCAAACTGCTGCCCGTGGGGATGCTGATGGCCATGGGCAGTGTCTGGGGCATGGGTGCCAACGACAGCTTCCTGTTTCGCTACCTACCCCTGGGCTCCATGCATGCCGCCCTGGGGCTAACAGCCATGGCCGTTGGCATTCTGTTGCCCGACTGGTTAGGCACCATCTCCACCCTTAGGCGTCCCAGGACACCAACTCCCCAGTGACGACTGGCCCATACTCAAGACCTTCGTTTTGAGTCCGTGGGCCAGCAAACCGTCCAGGCCTACATCGAGGAGGTGCCTCGCTGGCAAGACGGTGCACAGTTGGCCGGCCCGCCCCTCTCCAGCATGCAGTGGCTGGTGTGGTCACTGGCAACGGCGGGCAAATTTTTTGAGGGGCTGATCGTGTTCATGGGCGGCATCGCCCTGCCCTTGGCGAGCGCCCAGTTCCACATGAGCGCCACAGATCGGGGCTTTGTGACCGCCGCCACGCTGTTCGGGATCATGATCGGCGCCCTCGCCTTGGGCGGCCTGGCCGATCGCTTCGGCCGCAAGCCGGTCTTCATCGCCGAAATGGTGTTGCTACTGATTGGCCTGGTGGCAACAGCCTTCAGTCCCAATACCCCCTGGCTGGTGGGCTGCCTGTTTGTGATCGGCCTCGCCCTGGGCGCCGACTACCCCACAGCCCATCTGGTGATTTCCGAAAGCATCCCGGCGGCCATCCGGGGCCGGCTGGTGCTCGGCGCCTTCAGCTTCCAGGCCGTAGGTGCCGTGGTGGGGACGGGCCTGGCGGCGGTCATCCTGGCCAACCGCCCCGATCTGGATACCTGGAGAATCTTCTATCTGATGCCGGTTTTGCCGGTTGCTTTCGTGGTTTGGGGCCGCCTGTTTCTGCCGGAAAGTAGTCACTGGTTAGTGAGTCGCGGCGAAGTGGAGCAGGCGAAATCCCATCTGGAGCGCCTGCTCAACCGCCAGGACATTGCCCTTGCAATGGCGCCCGCTGCTGATGGCTCAATCCGCGACCATTCCAGCCATCCCGACTGGCGAGAACTGTTTCAAGGCCGGCTGCTCAAGGCCACCACCCTGGCTTCCCTACCCTGGTTCCTCCAAGACCTTTCCACCTACGGCATCGGTATCTTCACGCCGGTAATCATTGCCGCTGCCTTTGGCCTGGAGTCGGGCGAAACCAATGTGACCGCCGTGATTCACGACGACCTGCTAGGGGCCAGGGGCACGGCCCTGATCGATCTGGCCTTCCTGATCGGCATCAGTGTGGCGATTGCCCTAGCGGATCGCTGGGGGCGAATCCCCTTGCAAATCCTCGGGTTTATCGGCTGTGCCGCGGGTCTCATGCTGGCCGCCGCCGGAGCCGGCTCCGGTGAAACCGCCAACAACCTGCCCTTGATCGTGGCCGGCTTTGTGCTGTTCCAGTTCATGACCAACCTGGGTCCCAATTCCCAGACCTACCTGCTCGCAGGGGAGGTGTTCCCCACCCGGCTGCGGGGCCTAGGCGCCGGCGTAGCCGCCGCCGCCGGCAAGGTGGGTGCCGTACTGACGGCCTTTCTCTTTCCGGTCTTACTGACCCATTGGGGAACCCAGAAGTTGCTGCCCTTACTGGCGATCACCTCCTTGGTGGGGGCCGCCATCACCTGGCTCTACCGGATCGAGACCAAGGGCCTCGATCTCGAAGGGCTGCCCTAAGGCGTGAGGCCCTTTGCTGCGGCCAACAAAGCCGCCTTGGTGGCCTCATAAACCTGGTCGGCTTCGTTGGGACTGGTTGCCACGCAGGTCATGCCGAGCTTGCCGAATTCAGAGAGGCAGCCAAGCAGGTGAAACACGCTGCCGCGCAGGCGGGCTGGATCGTAGTGAAGGCTGGCCTCAGCCACAATGTCGATCAGATCCGCCGGTAACAGGCCCCGCAGCAGGGGATCGATCAGGTTGTCGGTGGCGCGGTAGTGGAGCGACTGGCCCGTGGGCGCCAAAAACAGCCCCGTAGCTGGATCGAGCTGGCCGGTGGTGATCGCCCGCAGGGCCATGTAGGGATGGGTGGTGCCGCCCTGGCGCAGGTTCACTTCAATGGCCTGCACATCCCAGACCCCGTTGATCCGGCGGGCGATGAAATCCACCGCGTAGCGCTCAAGGCAGCCCTCCTTGGCCAGGGCTTCGCCCACGGCCTGGCCATGGCGCATCAACGCCACCCGGTAGGCATCGTCTGCGGGAAAGCAACAGCCCAGGTAGGTCTGCCCGCTGGGGCCTCCCAGGATCTGTTCATGGGTCGACAACACATCAACCCCGCCGCCCGGATGGATGGTGCCCTGCACGCTGGGGGAGCTGAGGGCCTCACCGCCCTCGAGCCAAGCCTCCACCAGGGCGCCCTGTTGCGCCAGAAGATCCCTCCAGGAGGCCGGTGGCATCGGTAGCTGCTCCAGGGCCGAGCGAATCAGGCGCCGCCGTTCACCTGCCGAAAATCCCTCCAACTGGAGCGGTTCCAGCTCAAACGGGGCATTGCCCTCGCCGCTGAAGCCCTCATTGAGCTTGACCACACAGCGCCGCAAAACCGGATTGGCCTCCCAGAGTTCAGCGGTGGCTTCTGCTAAGTCATCGAGGTTGAACACCAGGGCGCTGCCGGGGGGATGGGGCACCCCGCAGCGGGCAAAGAGCTCCCGGCTTCCGGCCTTGCTGCCCCAATAGCCCAGGGCCGGATCGGTGCCCATCAGGGGCACCTGCAAGACCTCCGAGAGCTGCTTTTCCAGCTCCGTCACCACATAGCAGGCGATGAAGCTGCGCCCTGGCCGCAACATGTCCTTGATGCGCGCCAATAGGGCTGGCCGCTCCAGCAGTTTTTCCGTGAGCGGGCGGTTCGACGCATCGTCGGCATCGAAGAGATGCAGGCGCCGGCGGGCATGGGAGGTGGGCACCCCCGGCAGGAGCTCCAAGACCGAATCCACCACCAAATCGGGCAGCAGCTTGCTGGTGACATAAACGACCCGAACCCCAGGATCGCGCAGGCGAATGAGGGAAAAGAGCTGGCGCTCCTCGTAGTGGACCGCGCCGGCAATGAGGCCCATCTGGGCCGCATCCATGGTGAGCGACGGCACCATGAGCAGATCGAAATCCATCCCGTTGCCGTCGTACTCCCGGCCCCATTCCGGGCGTAGCTGCTGCTGGAGTTCGCGGAAACTAAGCGCCATCAGGCTTAAGCCGCCGAGGGCAGCCATGGAATGCCCCTAGCTTCGGTGCCCCACCGTCCACGCGCAACGTCCAGACGCAACAGCCAAGCTTCAGAATGGAGCTGCCTGATGTTGTGGATCCGATGGCCCCGCGCCTGCGCCCTGCCCTGCTATCCCTAGCAACCCTGGCCAGCACAGCGACCTGCCTGCCTGCCCTGGCCGCCCCCTTCAGCTACAACCCCGTCTCCTTTGCGGGCTTCGCCAACGAGACCTACCGGCTACAAGGCAAGGATGTGTTCTTCAAAAACCTGGGCCCCTGCGTGAAGGAGGGCCAAGGCGGCTACCGATGTCTTGGCGGCGAGGCCCTGATTGGCGTTCCCCAGCAAAACGGTCGCAACTTCTGCAAGGTGGGGGCGGTTTGGTACGTGCCCTTTAGCCGCACCGTGCAATACCGCACCACCACCTGCAGCTTCCGCAGCGACAAACAGCGGGTGCTCGATCAGAGCCAGGAGCTGCTGCGCAAGGGGCTCAACACCCTGGAGAACTACACCAAATAGTCGGCCAAGGGCAGCGGTGGCTGGCCGCAGGCCCGGCGGCATTCGAGCCACTCCGCCAGGCTCACCCCGCAGCGATCGGCAATCTCCTGATCCAGCAGACCGAGCTGGCCGTAGCGCTGGGCCCGCTGCCACAGGTCCCGGAGGCGATGGCTGATGCGGGGCAGATAACGGCTGTCGCGCAGGTAATGGAGGAGTTCCCCCTTCACCTTGGGCACCACATAGCTCGAAGCCTTCCAGCCCCGCTTGGGATCAAAACCCATGGCAGCCTTACACAGGCCCTCATAGGCGGGGCCGATCAGGTCGTCGAAGGGCACGGCGGTCCGCCGTGAGAAGGCATGGGCCTGGTGGTGGGCCAGGTTGAGATGGGTCACCGCAAATTTGCGTTCGGCATTGGTCATCACACGGCGAGCTGCTGGAGCCATGGGAAAAGACAGGAAAGGGAACGCAAGAATTTGGGGCGAAACAATCGGAAAGCATTCCAAAGAAATCCAGGCCTTTGCCCCGCGAAGGTTCCCAAAAAAGGCTGTTCACCACTGGGATGTGCCCACAACACTGCAGGCGTTCACCCCACAGCCGTGGCCTTCGAGGGATCCATGGCTGTGGGGCGCCATTGCCTATCGCTGTGGGCAGCGAAATGCCGCGGCCGATGCGATGACAGATGCCGTTGCCCATTGCACCCATCCCAGCCATGGCCGCCCAATTACTGATCACCCGTCACCACCGCCAAGCCCTACGCAACGCCTGCGAGCGAGGGTTTTGGATGCCTCTGGCCCTACCGGGGGCCCAAGCCCAAACGGTGAGCCACCTCACCGCCCTGGCCCCCGGAGGCACAGCGATTGCGGCGATCGCCCCCGTCACGGCCATGGAGCCCTGGTGCGAAGCCGATGGGATCGAATCGTTTTTGCCCTTTCTCGGTGAGCGACAGATCCTCACCAAGGCCATCCCCCTAGGCCATCTCGGCCAGCTGGAGCCGTGGCTTCCCAAAAACAGACACCAGCTCCACTTAATGCCGCTAGAGGCCCTCTGGGCTCCTTCTTCTCTCAGCGAAACCCTGGGTAAATCCCTCAGCGAAACACTTGCTGCAACTCGCGCTGCGTAACCAAACCATGGAAACAACACCACAGCACGGCCTGGGCGCGATCACGCACGCCAATCTTTTGGTAGGCGTCACTGAGGTAACGGCGAACGGTGTCGTTGCGTAGGGCCATATGGGTGGCGATTTCCTCCGTGTTGTAGCCCTTACAGGTCTGCTCCAGCACCGCCCGCTCCCGGCGACTCAAGCAACTCGGGCTGCCAAAACGGCTGCCCGAATGGCTGGGCTGACGCAACTGGGCCGCAAACCCGGCATCCACAAACGAACCGCCATGGAGCACGGCCGAAAGGGCGCTCAGCAGCTGGCCATTGCCAACGGCATGGCTGCAACACAACCCCTGAACCCCCTCCTCGGCCAACGCCTTCAGCCGGAGGGGATCCGTGCTGGCATCGAGCACGGCCATCACCAGCAGCGGACGGCTAGCGAGCATCCGGCGCAGCTGCATGATCAACTCCAACACCGAGCCATCGGGTAGGTCATCGGTGCAGGCCAGCAACACCGGCCCTTGATCCGGAATTGGCAAGGCCAGAAGGGCCTCGATGGAATCGACCCAGAGATCAATCCGTGGATAGGCCACCACCGCCAGGGAAAGAAGGGCATGGGACCCCGTACAAGCCAGCACGGTGAAGCCCTCTAGGGCTGGTTCTAGGGCGGCCATCTGGGCCGGCAGCCTGCTTCGGATATCAGCGGAGACACCGAAGATTGGCTCGGGGAACGTCACACCCAGGCAGCAAATAGAGCCAAGATGCCGTTAATCCAGAAAACCACAAGTGGGGTATCAAAGAATAACGACCCCTGCCGCCATGTCTGTCCTATCCACCACCAGATGCTGCTGCATTTTGGCCAGGGCCCGGTGTTCGAGGTCCGCCAAACATCCCTGGCCAAGCGACAAGCGCCGGGCGATTTGGCGGGTGTTGAGGGGCTTGGTGCGCAGGTAGCGGTAGCGAATCACTTGGCGCTCTTGGGGCGTCAGTAGACCCAACAAGTCCCGCACCGGAAGAGCCTCCAGCGCTGACTCAAGAGCCGGCTCCCACCAAACCTGGGGTGATCGCTGGTGGGCATCCTTCAACTGGGCCAACTCCAGCTGGAGCTTGAGGCCGCGGATCGTGGCGTCGTGGTGGGCGAGAAAGGCGGCCCGCAGCCACGGCGTGGCATAGGTGGCAAAGGTGATGCCGCGGTAGGGGTCAAACCGCTCCGCCGCCCGCTGGAGCTGGATCGCGGCCTCCTGAAACGCATCGGCACTGGGGGCGCCGGGCACGGCCATGCGCCCCCAGGTGTGCACGATCAAGCGCAGGTTGTGGCACACCAAGTGATCGCGGGCACGGCTACCGCTCTTGGCCACGGCCGTGGGAGCAGCCCCAGGACCACCGGGCCACTGCTGCCAATGTTGGATCCGGCGGGCCAATTGGAGCACCGTGCTCGCAGCCAGCGGCTGGTAGATGCAACTGGCCCGCAACCAATCGGCCAAACCAGGAGAAAGGGCAAGGGGAGCCATGACCGCTCACACCGACGTTTGCTGAGGTGATGCCGCAAAAACGGCGGCTTGGCCAGCCAGGGCGGAACTCCCCAGGGCCAGGCCGGCCAAAAGGCCAATGCCCTGGGACACCGCATCGTCGATGCGCTGCTGGGAGGAATCGCAAAAGCCCAAGGCCGGCTGCACCTGGTGCTGGCGGTTCACATAGAGGCCGGATAACGCCAGGCAATGGAGCAGGCCAAATCCCAGGGTGACCCCCTGGAAGCCCAGGATCCCTGTGGCAATCCAAACCACCAAGCGGCGACAGTCCATCGGAGCGGAAGCAAACAGCTACCTAGGGTTCCGGCGCCCCCAAAACCCCAGACGCCCCAATCCTTTTACCGGGTTCGGAACCCTAAGGTGCCTTTGCAATTCATGCCCCATGGCCCTCACACCAGCCGGCTACCGCCTGATCCAATCCTGGGAAGGTTGCCGTTTGCAGGCCTATCCCGACCCCGCCAGTGGCGGTGCCCCCTGGACCATTGGCTATGGCCACACCGGACCCGAGGTCAAGCCAGGCCTGGTGATTAGCCAGCAGCAGGCCGACGCCTGGTTCCGAAGCGATGTGGCCCGCTTTGAGAGCGCTGTCGATCGCTGCCTTCTACCCAACTGCGCACTCAGCCCCCAGCAACGGGACGCCCTGGTGAGCTTCTGCTTCAACGTGGGAGCAGGGGCCTTCGCCACCAGCACCCTGGTGCGCCGCCTCAAGGCCGGCGAAGGGGCAGCCACAGTGCTGGCCCAGGAGCTGCCGCGCTGGGTGCATGGTCCCCATGGGCCGCTGCCAGGCCTGGTGCGTCGGCGCCAAGCCGAGCTTCTGAATGCGCGCCAGGCCTAATCCCTCCAGGGGACTGGCGTACCTCGGTATTAGTCGATACATTGCAAAAGTCGCATACAACCTTTGCGCGTTACCCACCTCGAAGACGAGCACCTGCTCAGCCTGAGCTCCCAGGAAGCTTCCGCCCTGGTTGATGCCTGCGCGATGGTGTTGATCGCCGCTGAATCGGTGCCCGAGGTGGCGCTTCCTGACCATGTGACCACGGTGTTGGCCAGCGTTTTTGAACAACTCAGCGCCACCGCCAAAACGGCCCAATCCTCCCAGTTGAACCACTCGAACCACTCGAACCAATCGCGCCAATCCCACCAATCCGCCTAAGGACTGGGCTGTCTCGCATGCGACTTCCTTGAGTTGGGCTTCAGTTAGGACTCCTGAACAGCCACCGTTTGAAGGCAAGGGAGACATACACAAGCCCCACCAAAATGGGCACCTCAATGAGCGGTCCGATCACCCCGGCCAGGGCCTGCTGGGAGCTCGCCCCCCAGACACTGATACTCACGGCGATCGCCAGTTCAAAGTTGTTGCCGGCGGCCGTGAAGGCCAGGGTTGTGGTGCGGGGATAATCCAGGCCAAAGAAGCGGCCAAGCACAAAGGCCAGGCCCCACATGATCAGGAAGTAGAGCACCAGGGGTATGGCCACCACGGCAACCTGCAGGGGATCCGATGTGATCGCTTTGCCCTGCAGGGCAAACATCACCACCACGGTGAAGAGCAGCCCATAGAGGGCCCAGGGGCTGAGCTTGGGCAGAAAGGTTTGCTCATACCAACGGATCCCCTTGCTGCGCACCCCGATGCGGCGCGTCAGGAAGCCCGCCGCCAGGGGAATCCCCAGGAAGATCACAACGGCCTTGGCAATCTCCCCCATCGAGAAAGTCACCAGCTGGCTATCGAGGCCGAGCCAGCCGGGAAGAATCTGCAGGTAGAACCCACCCAGCAGGGCATAGAGCAGCACCTGAAGGATCGAATTGATCGCCACCAACACGGCCGCTGCCTCCCGATCCCCCTGGGCCAGATCGATCCAGATCAGCACCATGGCAATGCAGGGGGCCAGGCCAATCATGATCAGGCCCGTGCGCAAGGCCGGCTGGTCGGGCAAAAACCACCAGGCCAGGCCAAACATCAACAGGGGGCCCAGGCCCCACACCAACACCAACGCCAGGGTGAGCAGCCTTCGATCCCGAAGGACCACACCCAGCTCCCCGTAGCGCACCTTCGCCAAGACGGGATACAGCATCATCAACAGACCCAGGGCAATGGGCACCGAGGTCTGGCCCACGGTCACCGCCCCCAGCACCTCCTGGAGATTGGGCACAACCCGGCCCAGCAGCAGCCCGGCCGCCATGGCCAGCAGGATCCAGAGCGGCAGCAACCGATCCAGCACCTGATATCGCTTCATGGGCGAACAATGGCGCGCCCAACCCCCTTCAGCCACAGGGGGCCGCAGGCTCGCTGCAGCCCGCGGCCAATTCACCCAGCCAACCCTGCAGCCCATCGAGGGCGTCCCGGCGCAGCCGGTAGTAGATCCAGCGCCCCTCAACCCGGGCTTCAATCAATCCGGCCTCCCGCATCACCTTGAGGTGAAAGGAGAGCTTCGATTGGGCCAACTCCAAATCGCCGGTGAGGTCGCAGACGCAGCGCTCGCCCCTAGCCAGCGCTTCCAGCACCTGCAGGCGCACCGGATCGGCGAGGGCCTTCAGCAACTGGCGCGCCTGATCGGCCCCAAGGGCCCCCACGGATTCGGCATAGCGCACAACACCCATTGATCAAGATTGGTTGTTAGATCAACTTAAGTTGATCTATGGTTCGCCCATCACCGTAACCGGGGCCCATGAAAATCGGCATCAATGGCTTTGGTCGCATTGGCCGCCTGGTCTTCCGGGCCCTGTGGGGCCGCCCCGGCATTGAGCTGGTCCACATCAACGACCCCGGCGGCGACGCCCCCGCCGCCGCCCACCTGCTCAGCTTTGATTCGGTCCATGGCCGCTGGCCCCTGGCCGTGGGCTCCGACCCAGCCACCAGCGACAGCTTCACCGTTGGGGAGCAACCCATTGGCTACTCCCAACACAGCGATCCCACCGCTTGCCCTGGCAGCAGGCCGGCGTGCAGATGGTGCTCGAGTGCAGCGGCAAGTTCAAAACTCCCCAAACCCTGGAGCCCTACTTCAACCAGGCGGGGCTCAGTCGCGTGGTGGTGGCCTGCCCGGTGAAGGGGGTGATCGCCGGCGAGGAAGCCCTCAATGTGGTGTACGGGATCAACCACCAGCTCTACGACCCCTCCAGGCACCGGCTTGTCACAGCAGCGAGCTGCACCACCAATTGCCTGGCCCCGGTGGTGAAGGTGGTGCATGAAAGCTTTGGCATCAAGCACGGCTCGATCACCACC
>Ga0208864_1000270_pt1 | contig 17420 bp, 17 predicted proteins | sample CryBogmetaGMA05M_FD_184542 | JGI IMG/M metagenome (GOLD analysis project Ga0208864, IMG submission 184542) | Freshwater microbial communities from Crystal Bog, Wisconsin, USA - MA0.5M (SPAdes) | ecosystem: Environmental > Aquatic > Freshwater > Lake | place: Crystal Bog, Wisconsin, USA...
CTTCGGGGGCGATGGCCTGGCGCTGGTGAGCGCGATCGTGGTGCTCGAAGCCCTCGCCGGGGTTTGGCTGGATCAACACAGGGCCCTGCCTTTTGCGTCAGCCAGCCGCAATACCGACACTGACAAGCAGCCCGAATGAAGCAATTTCGACTAATTTCAAAATCCTGTAGCCGACTGGGTTGATCAATCGTGTCGAGGCCTCAGGAGGATTTTTCGCAACCTCAAAGCAAAGTCCCCAATCTTCCTGATCAAGAGTTGCACGAACCGTTGAACACCGCCCAGCTGCAAGCACCAACCTTCCCCTCAAAACTGTTTCAGCGGACACAAAGCCGGTTCAATTTTTTTCAACGCGCTTCCCGACCAGGCCAGGGGAACGGGCATGGATTCCAGCAGCGTCTTCAGAACCGGCTCCAGAAACGGCTGCAACGCCACATCCTCCTGCGACGCCTGTTCCTGGTGGCCTTCGACGGCCTGTTGATCGCTACAGCCGTCGTCGCCGCCTTTGCCCTGCGGCTGCAGCAGCGGCAAACCCTGTTGCAGGCCCTGCACGACCACATGATGCTGGTGCCGCTGGCGGTGCTTTGCGGCCTGCCGATCCTGCTGCTCTCCGGCTGGTACCGCGGCCTCACCCGATACGCCGGCAGCCATTCGCTCTACGGCCTGTTACCCCGCGCCGGCCTGGTGGTACTCGCCCTGCTGCTGGTGAACACCATGACCGGTAGTCCCGATCCGCCGCGCTCGTTCTGGATCCTCTACTGGCTGCTGCTCACCGGTGCCGCCATCGCCAGCAGGATCATGATGCGCGATCTGCTGCTGCGTCACCTCGATCAGGCCAGCGCCCTTCCCCTTGATGCCGAGCCATCCCAGGCCGGCACCGCCAGCCAGACCCTGATCTACGGCGCCGGTTCCACCGGCCGCCAGTTGCTCGAATCCCTGCGCAGTTCCCCGAACTTCGAGTGCATCGGCTTCCTGGATGATGACCGCAGCGTCCACGGTCGTACCCTCCAGAACCTGCCGATCTGGAGCCCGGAGGATCTGCCCAAACTGATCCAACGCCACAGCCTGGATCAGGTGCTGCTGGCACTGCCGTCGATCAGCCGTTCACGCAAACGGCAGCTCGTGGATCAGCTCACCCACCTCGGTCTGCGGGTGCTTTCGATTCCCTCCCTCTCCCAGCTGGTGAGTGGCCGCCAGGTGGTCACCGACCTACAGCCGGTGGCGATCGAGGACCTGCTCGGGCGTGAACCCTCCACGCCGGACCCCCAGCTCCTGAGCGCCAGCGTCTGCCGCAAAGCCGTGCTGGTCACCGGAGCAGGCGGCTCGATCGGCAGTGAACTCTGCCGCCAGATCGTGGCCCTCGGCGCCAGCCGCCTGGTGATGCTGGAGCGCCATGAATTCGCTCTCTATTCCATCGAACGCGAGCTGGCCGGGCTCAGCGGCGACGACGGCACCACCCTGCTGCCGGTGATCGGCGATGCCAGCGACTCCGGCCACCTGATCAGCCTCTGCAGCCGCCACGGCATCGAAACGATCTTCCACGCCGCCGCCTACAAACACGTGCCGATGGTGGAGGCCAACCTCTGCGCCGGGGTCGCCAACAACCTGCGCGGCACCAGGGCAGTGATCGAGGCCGCCCGCCGCTGCCGGGTCGAGCGGGTCACCCTGATCTCCACCGACAAGGCCGTGCGACCGACCAATGCCATGGGGGCCAGCAAGCGGGTCTGTGAGCTGCTCTTCCAGGCTGCGGCCGCCGAAAGCGAAACCAGGCGCAACCCTGATTCCCCCCACCAACCCAGCCAACCGATCTTCGCCATGGTGCGCTTCGGCAACGTGCTCGGCTCCTCGGGTTCGGTGATCCCCCTCTTCCATCAGCAGATCGCCCGGGGTGGACCTGTCACCGTCACCCATCCGGCGATCACCCGGTACTTCATGACCATCCCGGAAGCGGTGCAACTGGTGCTGCAGGCCACGGGCATGGCCCGTGGTGGCGACCTTTTTCTGCTCGACATGGGCGAACCGGTGCGTATCGCCGATCTCGCTCGTCAGATGATCGAACTATCCGGACTGCGCATCCGCGATGCCACCCATCCCGATGGCGACATCGCCATTCGCTACACCGGGCTACGGCCCGGTGAGAAACTCTACGAAGAATTACTGATCAGTCCGGGAGATCACCCCACCGATCACCCCCTGATCCGCCGCGCCAGTGAACCTGGCCACGCCTGGGACCAGCTTGAACCCCTGCTGAACAGCCTTGAGAAGGCGCTGGCTTGCTGGGATGATGGGCGGGTCGCGCAGATTCTTCAGGAGCTGGTTCCCGAATACACCCACGAAAGCACCAGGACACGCCGCAGCACTCCAGCCCTTCCCTGATCGGGCCGCAGCCTGCAGCAGTCCAGTCTCGTCACTCTCCCCCCAATCGATTTCGCCCCCATGACGGAAGCGGCCGAACCGACAGCCCGCCCCAAGCCGCAACGCTCGGGGCCGTTCACCCTCGGCACCAACACGCTCTTCCAGGCGGGGGGCTATGGCCTGCTTGTCTTCGCGATCTACAACATCGTGTTGGCTTTCATCCTCGGCGGCAAAGGTCCCGAGGTGGTGATGCCACGCATTGCCCAGCTGATCAATCAACTGCCGTGGCTGATTGTGGCCACCCTGATGATTTTCGCCACCTGGAATCCCAACCGCAGCAACGACACGGGGCCCTGGCGCGAATTCACCCGCTGGTTTGTGTTGATGATGGCGTTGGCTTACATGCTGATGGTGCCACTTTCCTTCATTAATGAATTCACGCTGATTCAGGCCGACAAAAATCGGATTGTGCGGGTCGAACTTGACCTGACTCGGCGCTCCAAGCAGATCATGGCCCAGGTGGCCGATGTCACCACCATTCCGGAATTCAAGGAAGCTCTCGCCCGCATTCCTGAAGTCACCGAAGTGGTGATCAACCAGGGTGAAACCCCGGATCAAGTGCGCAAGGCGATGCGCGCCGGTCTGCAGCAGACCATCAACAAACAGGTTGAGACCCTCAAGATCAATCAGCAGGAGCGACTCCTCACAATCGGTCCTACGGTCCGCAGTGCCGCTCTGGGCAGCCTGATCGGCAGCCTGACCATGGGCTCCCTGGCAATTCGCCTGCATCCCTGGATGGCGCCGCTCCTGCCGGCTCTGCGCGACAACCTCGACAAGGCCGTGGGCAAGCTTGGCAAAAGGCCCAGCCAGATCCTTCAGCGGCTCCGGCTCTTCACCCGTGCCGTTCAGCGGAAGTTGCACTCCATTAAAATCGGAAAACTCAAGGCGAGCAGCAAGCAATCCCCCCGTCGTTCGGCTCACCGGCCGCGCCGCCGCCGCCGTCGTCGTCTCAATTGATGAAATCCTGGCTAAAACGGCTGCCCGGTCCCCTGAGCCGGCGTTTCGGCGCCCCGGCCCAGGCACCGATGCCCCTCCCCTACAGCTGGGTGCTCACGGGCCAGCTGGCGATCGGCCCGATGCCGATCACTGTGGAGCAATGGCAGCAGCTCCAGGACCTCGGCATCACCAGCCGCTTCAGCTGCTGTTATCCCGAAGAGGAAATCCAGGTCAGCCCTCCAGCGCTCTGGCACAGCAGCGGCATGCCCCTGCCGGACCATCGCCAGCAGGAACCCCTGACCAGTGAGCGGCTCAGCACCAGCCTGGATCGAGTCGAAGCGACCCTCAACAACCATGCTCCGCTGTACCTGCATTGCCTGGCGGGCCGTGAGCGATCACCGCTGCTGGCCGTCGGTCTGGTGGCCCGCCGCCGCCGCCTCAACCTCTTCGATGCCCTTGATTGGGTGCGCCGCTGCCATCCGATGGCCAGCCCGATCTACGGCCATCTGGAACTGCTGGAGCAGGTGCTGAGTCGAGCCGGCGGCTGATCCGCAGGGATGGCGGATCCTGCGCAGTACGCCCCCAAATCCGCGCTTCCGTCCTCAGCGCCGACGGTTGAAGCGGCGGCGGATCCAGCGGATCGGAGCCTCGAGAAATCCCTGGACACCCTGGTTGCGGCTGCTGCCGGATGGGGATGATCCCGCCGAAGATCCACCACGCCTGGCCTCGCTGCCACCACCGGCCCCGTTGCCACGACCTGCGGCCCCGTTGGCGCCATTGCCATTGCTTTTGTTGTCACCGTTGGCGGCCTGCACTCCGGCATCGTGGTAGTTCTTGACGGCGGCGCCTTCGCGGATGTAGCGATCTGAAAGATAACGGCTGGCGGTATAGGAGTCGCGGTATCGCGAGGTGACGTAAGAGTCGCGATAGCGCTTGAGATAGCCTTTGATTCCCTGGCCATAGCGGCCGTAACGGCCGGACGCTTTCGAGTAGCCCGTGGCGTAGGCGTAGTGATAGTAATAGCCATACTCATAGCCGTAATCGTTAAGACGGCTCGGGAAATTCACCTGGTTGCAGATCAGGCCGAGCACGTCGACCCCGGTAGCCCGGATCCGGCGTGATGCCTGGGGCGCCAGATCTTTGCTCACCTTGCCCAGGCCCACCAGGAAGAGGATGCCGTCGAGTTTCTCGCCTAGCAAGATGGGATCCGCCAGCATCAGACAGGGCGGTGCATCAAAGAGGATGATGTCGTAATCGGGCATGTCCCTGAGTTCGTTGATCACCTCCTGACAACGCATGGAGTTCAACAATTTGGCGGGATCTGGGGGCTTGGGACCGGCCGGCAGGACATCGAGATTCTCCTGGAGATTGAGAATCAGGTCCTTGGAGGTTTGGCTGGAATCGGAGAGCAGGGTGGAGAACCCCTCCCCCTGATCGATGCCCAGATAACGGCCCTGCATCGGCAGACGCATGTCAGCGTCCACCACCAGCACCTTCATGCCGAGATCGGCGAGGGTGCGGGCAAAGATCGTGACGGCGGTGGATTTGCCCTCCCCCTGGGTGGATGAGGTGAGCCCCACCAGCCGGATCGAACGATCGGCCCGCAGCAGCCGGAAGGTGGTGAACAGGCTGCGCAGGGATTCCTTAATGGCAAAGCGCTCGCTTGCCGACATCTTCGAGATGCTGGTGGAGATCTCGATGCCCGGCTCCAGAGGCAGGTAGGGGATCAGGCCGAGCACCGGCAGCTGCAGCTCCCGTTCCGCCTCCATCGGCGTGTGGAAGACATGGTCGGTGCGCTCCCGCAGCATCGCCACGCCGACCCCGGCCAGCAGGCCCAGCACCAGCGCCCGCAACAGGTTGCGCTGCACGTCCGGTTCGACCGGGAGATCGCCGAATTCGGCGGGCGAGATGATCTGCCAGGGGGTGACCGAGCGGGCCAGCTCCAACCGGAAGGTCTCCCGGGCGCGGATGTAGGAGGCGTAGCTATCGCGCACTACCCCGAGACGCTGCTGCAGCTCTTCGTACTCCTGCAGCTTGCGGGGGCTGGTGCGGAAGTTTTCGTTCAGCAACAGGATCTGGCGGTTGATCTCGTCCTGCTGGGCGCTGTTGGTCAGCAGGGCGGCCTTGAGGCCATCGCTGGCCTGGCGCTGGACCACCGGCAGCAGCTGGTCTCGCTTGGCCTTGATCGACTGAACGATCGGCGAATCTTCCCGGTAGGTGGCGCGGGCAGCCGCCAGGTCCTGCTCGAACTGGACCAGCTGGGCGGTCTGGGTGGTGGTGCTGCTGTTGGGGCCGGGGGCATTGCCGCCGGCTCGCCCGGGGGTGGCCAGGCTGAAGCGGCCCATCTGCTGTTCGGCAGTGGGGGCGCCGCTGGGGGTCCAGCGCAGACGACCAGCCTTGATCGAGGCCAGCTGGCTTTCCAGCTGCACCTGGTCCCGCTGAAGCGCGCGCAGCTGGGTGACCAGGCCATCGCGCTCTCCCTGGATCGATCCCGCGGTGGTGCCAGGTTCCAGGATCACGTTGCGCTCCCGGAAGCGGCGCAGTTCGCCCTGGAGCAGATTCACCCGCCGCAGGATGTCCGGCGACTGCTTGTCGAGGTAGCGGATGCCCGACTCCAGGGCCGCCTGGCGCTGGGTCTGGGAGAACTTGATGTATTCCTGGGAAAGCTGGGTGAGGATCGCTCGCCCTTTAGCCGGATCCCCCCAGCGCAGCCCAACGTTAAGGATGTTGTTGACACCGCCGTCCTGGGTGATCGACAGTCCGCCGGCCACCGCCCCCATGGGCACACCCTGCTTGTCGGCCAGGGGTTTGAGCAGCATCGGGCTGCGCAGCAGCACCACCAGACTGGGGACGTCGTTCTCGAACTTGCTGCGGGCCAGGGCCTCCACCGTGCCGGTGGCGGCGAGGTTGGAGCGACCTTCGAAGGGATTGCTGATCTGCATCTGGAAGCCCCCCTGGTACACCGGGGAGAAGATGCGCTGGCGCAGGGTGTTCACCGACAGGAAGCCGGTGACCACAACAAACGTGAACAGGAACAGCCCCTGCCGCCGCTTGATCGTGCGCAGGATGGCGACGAAGCCGGAATTGTTGTCACCACCCTGGGGCCCCAGGGGGGAGGCGACGGGCCCGTTATCGGAATAACGGTTCACGGCAGCTGGCATTGGCAATGCCCTGGCCGGTACGTCGACCGTGAGTGCCCCTGGAGAGGCCGGTTGTGGAAGCTCCCCAGTGCCGGACACTCGCATCGTTCGAAGTGGTGAGATCATACGGCCGTTACAGTCCGTCGCACGGACCGGCGTCCGTGGATCCCGATCACCTGTGAGAGCCCGCCCTTCCGTGTCAGCCGCTGGTCGCCCCCTTCGCCGCAGCTCCCTTCTCAGGGCCGTGATCGTGCTGCTTGCCCTGGGCCTGACACCACCGGTCCTGAGTGAGCCGATGGCGGCATCTCCCCGGCCCGCCGGGACCGCCCGGGCCACCCCCGGCACCGGCGCCACCCCCCAGGCTCCCCGGCCCCAGGTGGACACCGACCTCTACATTCTCGGTCCTGGCGATGTGCTCGCCCTCACCTTCCTTGACCCTAGTGCTGGAGGAGTGGGCGGAGGCGTCAGCATCCTTCCCGATGGCACCGCCACCCTGGCCCTGCTCGGCCAGGTGCAGCTCACCGGCCTGACCATCAGCCAGGCCAGCGCCTGGCTGACATCCCTCTACAGCAAGCTATTGCTGCGGCCCCAGCTCTATCTCACCCTCACTGCGCCAAGGCCCTTGAAGGTGACGATCCTTGGGGAAATCGATCACCCCGGCCTCTATACCCTGGCGGGCTTCTCCAATGTGGTGAGCGCCATCCAGGGGGCGGGGGGCATCACCCAGATGGCCGACCTACGCAAGGTGCTGCTGCGCCGGCGCATGCCCGGTGCGGAAGGGGCCTACAAGCAGACCGAACTCAACCTCGGCGAACTGCTGCAGTTCGGCAACCAGCGCCAGAACCCGATCCTCTTTGATGGCGACACCCTGGTGATGGGTCGGGCCAGCCAACCCCTGCCCGACGAGGTGCTGCTCCTCGGCACCACCAACCTTTCTCCTCCCACCATCGATGTGAATGTGATCGGCGAGGTGAAAGCCCCCGGTCGTATCGCCTTGCGGGCCAACACGCCTCTGGTGGAAGCTATTTTCTCCGCCGGTGGACCAAACAACTGGCGCGCCAACAAGAGCAACGTCGAGTTGGTCAGGCTGAACCGCAACGGCACGGCCACCCGCCAGATCTTCACCCTCAACTACACCAAGGGCGTTTCCAATGCCTTCAATCCGCCCCTGCGTGCTAACGACACGATCATCGTGCACCGCAGCCTCTATGGCGAAGCGGTGGATGTGCTTAACCAGGCCATCGTGCCGCTGACCCAGATCGCCAACTTCTGGGCCTATTACAACAACTACCTCGGCAACCAGTTGCGCTGATTTCTTCCCGCCTTTCCCACCTTCTCCGCCCCAGCCTCCGGTCCCATGGTTCCCTCCGATTCCGCGTTCCCGTTCAAGGCCGTGGGCTATGCCCTGCTCAGCCAGACGATCTGGTTGCCCCTGGTGGCCATCGACCTGCACGACCGCTGGACCAGTCGGGCCGATGCGCCGGACGCAGTCCTTGCCAGCGGTCGCCGCTCCGGCGTGGCGACAGCAGGGCTGGCGTCGCCGCCGCCGGGTGCAGCATCGGCGGGCCTGTTCCGGCCCAGCAACACCGGACTGCTGCTCGGTTCGGCCAGCCGCAGTGGCGGTGACCCCGCCAGCGGCACCATTGAGCAATCGATCGACCGCCCGGCGAGCCAGGGGGCCCTCGTCAGCGGTGGCGGCAACCGGCCCTCGCTGCTGGGACCGGGGCTGAACCCGGCCCTGGTGCCCACCCAGGCCGTCACCGCCAACCAACTGCTGATGCGCGAGTACAGGCCCTCCGAACTGCTGGGGGGGGCCCTTGGCCTCAACGACATCCAGGCCCCCACCATGCCAGCCCTGGCCATGGCCGAGCGGGCCCGTTGGGCGGGAAGCTCCGATCCCCTGGCGCCGCTGCCCATCGACTGGAGGGAACCGATGCGCCGGGCCCTCGGCACCCTGCCCGGCCAGTCCCGCAGCGGCGGCCACCTGGAAACCGCCCGGATCGTGCACGTGCCCTCCAACCGGATCCGCACCAGCACGGATGTGCCGCTGGCCCTCCAATCCGACGGCAGCGTCGACATCCTCTCCAAGCCCGACGATCCGGCGGTGGTGGACGAGATCCGTACCTGGTCGCGCCACCAGCAGGCCCCGGCAGCCGGCAATGTGACCCCGGCGGTGGTGCGTCTCCATCCGATGCCCCAGGCCACGCCCGCCGGCCCTGCGGCCGCCAGTCCGGCGCCGGCGGCCCCCCAGGCCAGCGCCGCCCCGGCCCCGCCAGCCGCTGTCAGCCAGGCCCCTGCCGTCGAAATCGCCGCCCCGATGGCCGCCCCGGCTGCGGAGTCGGCCGCCCCGGCACCAGCCCCCTGAAACCAGGGCCGGCACTGGCGCCGGCGGGCAGCAGCTCCAACGATTGAGCGATAAACTCCCCCCAACTTCTTTCCATTCCCGTGCTCCCTGGTCAGCAGCCCCATCCGCTCCTGACCTGTCCCAGGGACGGGCTTTCATTCCATCTGCCATCGGGGCGTCGGTTGCCGCGGGCCAAGCGGCTGCCCCTGGTGCTGAAGGCTCTCCTGCCAGGCCTGCTGCCAGCGCTGCTGGGTCTGGGCGCCTCCCCGGCCCTCGCCTCCCTCGATCCGCCGCCTACTCCCGAGGGCCTGGTCGAGTCCCGGCTGCCCGGCAGCCTCACCCCGCCCCCCTGGCAGCCGGCACCGGACAACCCCGGACCGACCCAGTGGCAGGCGGTCTCCCAAGAGCTTGAACTGCCATCGGAATATCTGACCCCACGCGACCGTCGCCCGGCCTCCGAGCTCTACGGCACCCCGGCCACCTCCTGGAAACGCTCCCTGCCGATCATCGGCCTGGGGATGGGCTTCAGGGCCCTGGCCCAGGACGACACCCTGCCGATCGTGCAGGGTTCGCTGCGGCTGCTGCAAACAGGCAATCCGGTGCTGAGCTCCATCTCGGCCCGCTCGGCGATGACCCTGCCCACCCGCAGCAACTGTGACTTCGGCCCCGGCTGCCAGTCGGAGTATCGCCTTGCCGGCACCCTCGACTTCTTCCAGGGGGGCGGCATGGGGCTCTATCTGGGTGGGGGCGCCGCCCTCAACAAGGATTCCCTCCACAACGACTACGGAATGATGGTGGCGGGTGCCGAACTCAACATGAGCAAGAACATCACGCTCACCACCCAGATCAACTGGATTTTCAACAAAAAAGCTGACAACACTGCCCAGTTCGGCGGTTTCCGCTGGGCGGATGCCGAAACCATGTTCAGCATCAATCTGCGCCTCTGAGCCCCGAAGAACCTGCGGTTCAGGCCTCGGCCACCGCCTCGATCGCCAGGGCAATGGCCTGGCGCTGCTCCTGGTCGTAGCCCCAGCGTTCGAGAAAGGCCAGATCCTCAGCCCCTGCCGCATCGGCCGCCCGGGCAGCGCTCAGCAGCCCCTCCAGGCGCTGCTTCACCAAGGCCGGATCGAGCTGGCGCAGCAGCTCGGTGCAGCGGGCCTGCACCCGCAGGGAGCCGGCCCGCTGCTCCCGGTCCTCCTGGCGGGCGTGGTGCAGCGCCATGGCCGTGCTCATCGCCAGGTTGCGGGCGCTCAGGTCCACCACCGCCGCGCCAGCGCACCGCAGCTGCAGCAGCAGCGGCTCGGGCAGCCGATCCAGCAGCGGACTCTCCCCCGCCAGGGCCACCACAAAAAAGCCGCGGGCCCCATCCAGGCTGGCCAGCAACTGCCCCACCCGGTCAGCGAGCACCTCATCACTGAGCTCTCCGGCCTCCCATTGCTCCAGCCACTCCTGGCTGGTCTGCAGCGCCGCCAGGAACTGCTGCTGGGAGGCCGCGGCGGCGGGGCTCGGCGCGCCCTGGGGCGTCGAGGAACGGTCGGGACTGTCGGCCATGGTGGAGGGGCTGGCGCGGCAGTGCGCCTGATCGGCTGTCAGTGTTGAGGTTATGGACCCAAGCCCCCTGAGCGAGATCCCGGCCGCAAACCTGGCACCCACCCCCGCCGGCTTCCGATCGGGATTCGTGGCCCTGATCGGCCGGCCGAACGTGGGCAAATCCACCCTGCTCAATCGCCTGGTGGGCGAGAAGGTGGCGATCACCTCACCGGTGGCCCAGACCACCCGCAACCGCCTGCGGGCCATCCTGACCACCCCGGCGGCCCAGCTGGTCCTGCTGGACACCCCGGGCATCCACAAGCCCCATCACCTGCTGGGGGAACGGCTGGTGCAGAGCGCCCGCGGCGCGATCGGCGACGTGGACGTGGTGCTGCTGCTGGTGGACGCCAGCCAGCCGGCGGGCCGCGGTGATGCCTTCATCGTTGAGCTGCTGCGCCGCAGTCGCGCCCCGGTGCACGTGGCCCTGAACAAATGCGACCGGATGGATCCCGCCGCCAGGGACGCTCTGGTGGGGAGCTACGAGCAGCTGGTGGGAGGCGAAACGCCGGACCCGCCGTGGCCCCTGCATCTCTGCAGCGCCCTGGACGGCAGCGGCTGCGATGCCCTCGTCGAGGCCCTAGCCGCCGCCCTGCCAGAGGGCCCCCACCTCTATCCCGCCGACGCGGTGAGCGACCAACCCGAGCAGCTGCTGCTGGCCGAGCTGATCCGCGAACAGGTGCTGCACCACACCCGCGAGGAGATTCCCCATTCGGTGGCGGTGCGGATCGATCGGATCGTCGACGATGGCCCCCGCACCGCCGTGCTCGCCACCGTGCTGGTGGAGCGCAGCAGCCAGAAGGGCATCCTGATCGGCAAGGGCGGCCAGATGCTGCGCACGATCGGCCAGGGGGCCCGGCTGCAGATGCAGAAGGTGTTCGACGGGGCGGTCTACCTGGAGCTGTTCGTGAAGGTGGTTCCCAATTGGCGCAGCCATCCCGGCCGGCTGGCGGAACTCGGCTATCGGGGCACCGACTGAGCCGGGGCGGACGACTGAGACAATGGCCCCATCCACTGCCGTCCCGACCGCCGTGAGCGCCGCCCCATCGCCGGCAGAACAGCCCCCCGCCGTTCCCTTTCCCCCCGGCGACATTGCCGCGTTCCTGGCTTGCTGCGCCGGCGAGTGGCTGGCCCTGCGCAGCTGCTTCCAGCTGGAGGAGGCCCCGCAGCAGGAGGACGAGCACTGGCACAGCTCCGGGCGGGCGGAACTGCGGATCTCCTATCTCGAGCCGATGGGACCCGACGATCCCGGTGGCCTGGCGGTCCAGCCGCCCGCCGGTCCGCCCCGGGAGCTGCGCTTCCGGCAGGAGGCCAACGACCCAGGCAGCAGCCCAGGCAGCACGGGCACCTTCCGCAGTGGCGAAGACCAGGGCGAATGGCAGCTCTGGCCCGATGGCAGCCTCGATCTGCGGATTGGCAGCGGCCCGGGCCAGCGCCTGGAGCGGATCTGGTTCACCAAACCCAACCTGCGGCTACGCAGCAGCATCGAGCAGGGCACCGACGGCCGGCCGGCGCGGGCCAGCTTCAGTTCGGAAATCCGCAGGCTGCCGCGGCCCGCTGCGGAGACGGGCTGATCGCGATGCGCCTTGATGTCGTCAGCCTGGCCCCCGAGGCCTTCGCGCCGCTGCTGGGCCACGGGGTGATCGGCCGGGCCTTCGCGGCCGGGATCGCCGAACTGCACATCCACAATCCCCGCGACCACGCCAGCGATCGCTACCGGAAGGTGGACGATGAGCCCTACGGCGGCGGCGCCGGCATGGTGCTCAAACCCGAACCGCTCTACGCCGCCTTCGAAGCCATTCCCGTGCTGGAGCGTCGGCGGGTGCTGCTGATGAGCCCCCAGGGCCGCCCCCTGGTCCAGAACGACCTGCGCCGCTGGGCCGGCGACGTCCAACAGCTGGTGCTGCTCTGCGGCCACTACGAGGGCTTCGACGAACGCATCCGTGCCCTGGCGGATGAGGAGATCTCGATCGGCGACTTCGTGCTCACCGGCGGTGAGCTGCCGGCCATGGTGGTGATCAACGGCGTGGTGCGCCTGCTGCCGGGCACGGTGGGCAGCGCCGCCAGCCTCGATGAGGAAAGTCACACCAGCCTGTTGCTGGAACACCCCCATTACACCCGCCCGGCCCTCTTCCGCGACATGGAAGTGCCGGCGGTGCTGCGCAGCGGCGACCACGGCGCCATTGCCCGCTGGCGCTCCGATCAGCAGCAGCAACGCACCAGGCTGCGGCGACCCGACCTCTACGCCCGCTGGCAGCAGCAACAGCAACCCTGAGCGGCCGTGCCGGGCCCACCCAGCCCAGGGCAACCAGCCTCAGACCAGCGGCAAGCCGCCATGGCGCAGGGCCGCCAGCCGAATCAGCTCCGGCCCACTGGCGCCGACCTTGGCGGCGATGTTTTTGCGATGGGTCTCGACCGTGCGCTGGGAGAGGTGCAGCTTGGCGGCGATCTCCCGGTTGCTGAGGCCGCGGCCGATCAGGGTGAGGATCTCATTCTCGCGGGGGGTGAGCGGCCGGGCCAGCTCCGGCTCCGGCCACTCCGCTCCGGGCCGCTGCAGCAGGGCGGCCAGCTCCTGGCTGAGGGCCTCATAGGCCCGGGTCTTGTCGACCACGGCAGGGACCATGTCGCGCAGTTCCCGCGGACAGACGAAGCTGCTGGCCTCACCGGAGAGGATGATCACCCGCGAGGAGGGCGACACCGCCCGCAGGGCCTCCACCACCAGGGTGCCGCGACCGTCCGGCAGGGCCAGATCGAGAATCAGCACATCCGGGCGGTGGTTGATACAGGCCAGTCGGCCCAGGGCCACCGAATCAGCGGTGGCGACCACCTCCAGGCGGGGCTGGGCAGCGAGCATCGCCACCAGCAGCTGGAGGAACATCAACTGATCCTCCACCACCACGCAGCGCAGGCTGGACTCGACTGGATTCAAGGGGGAACTGGCGGATGGACCCGCAACCGGCAGCCCCGAAACGCTAAGACCAGATTCCCCAAACCAACACCCTGAAGGCTCTGCCGACCCCAAGCCACCGGCAGGCCGGCAGAACGCAGGGATCAGCCAGCAACAGACACGCTGCTGACCTGCGATCGACCCGCTTCAGACCTGCTGTAGTTCGCAGCAAATACCTAGAAATGGGTATCGACCCGAAGGGATCAGCGGACCAATAATTCCTGAAACCTTAGCCGAGCCTCTCCTCTTGCCTTCCTATCGTTTCGGCCCTTACCAGCTCAACGGCGACCAGACCCTCTGGCTCGGGGACACCCTGGTGCACCTTTCACCGATGCAGCGCCGCCTGCTCGAATGCTTCTGCCGCCATCCCCGCCAGGTTCTCACCAAGCAGAAGCTGATGCTTGAGGTCTGGGGCCACCAGGAGGTCTCCGAAGTGAGCCTGGCCCGCACGGTCCATGGCCTGCGCCGCAAGCTCGTGGACGCCAGCCTCGCCGGCGACGTGATCCGCAACGTGTACGCGGAGGGCTACATCTTCACTCCGCCGGTGGCCGAGCTCGATGGCCTGGCCTTCAGCAGTCCTCCCGACGCCCGGCCCCTGGCCGTGTGATTGGCTGTCGGGATGCAACTTCGAATTGGCAACGGCTACGACATCCACCGCCTCGTGCCCGGGCGGCCCCTCATCCTCGGCGGGATCAGGCTGGATCACCCCGACGGTCTGGGCCTCGATGGCCACAGTGACGCCGATGTGCTGGTGCATGCCGTGATGGATGCCCTGCTCGGCGCCCTCAGCCTCGGCGACATCGGTGTCCACTTCCCCCCCGAGGATCCCCGCTGGAAGGGGGCCGACAGCCTGGAGCTGCTCGCCGCGGTGATGGAGCTGATCCAGCGACAGGGCTGGAGCGTCGTCAACATCGACAGCGTGGTGGTGGCGGAACGGCCCCGGCTCAAGCCCCACATCGCCGGAATGCGCAGCCGCATCGCCGAGCGGATGGGGCTGGCCGCCGATCAGGTGGGGATCAAGGCCACCACCAACGAGGGGCTCGGACCAACCGGCCGGGAGGAGGGCATCGCCTGCCACGCCGTGGCCCTGCTGAGCCGTTGACCCGCCAGGTGCGCCTCGACCGGCAACGGCGTGACCGGCTCGGGCTGATCGAAGCGATCTGGGGGGAGCACAAGAGCGCCGAGCAGATCGCCGCCATCCTGCTGGAACTGGCAGCTGATGGTGATCTGGCCCTGGTCACGCGGATTTGCCGCGACAAAGCGGCGGCCGTGGCGGCCCTGGTACCGGCGCTGTCTCTGGACTACCACCCCCAGGCCCGCGGCCTCAGCTGCGGTCCCCTGCCCGCCGCCGAGACCGACCTCGGGCGGGTGGCGATCCTCACGGGCGGCACCAGTGACCTGGAGGTGGCGGCCGAGGCCGCCCTGGCCCTGGCCTGCCATGGGGTCGCCAGCGAGTTGGTGCTGGATGTAGGCGTGGCCGGCCTCCATCGCCTCCTGGATGCCCTCGACGAGCTGCGTCAGGCGCCGGTGCTGATCGCCTGCGCCGGCATGGAGGGCGCCCTGCCCACCGTGGTGGCGGGGCTGCTGCCCCAGCCGGTGATCGGCGTGCCGGTGGCGGTGGGCTACGGCGTGAGCGCCGGGGGTCAGGCGGCCCTCACCAGCATGCTGGCCAGTTGCGCGCCAGGTCTGACGGTGGTGAACATCGGCAACGGCTACGGGGCAGCCATGGCCGCCCTGCGCATCCTCAGAGGTGCTGCAGATCGGGATAGGCGGTGAGCAGCTCCTCGCTGCTGAGCACCTCGCCGGCCCCCTCCGGCTGCCAGAGCACCTCAAGGGCAACCAGATCGTCGGCGCCGACGGCAGCAAGCAGCTGCAACGATGCCCGCAGCTCCTCGGCGCTGGACGCCCCCTTGATCGCCAGCCGGCTGCGGCTGGCCACCAGCAGGGTCACGGCGATGTAATCACTGGTGGCGTCGCTGCGGCCGGGACTGGTGGCGGCAGGCTCGCTGAAGCGCCGGCCGGCCACGTTGGCGGTGAGTTCCCGCTGCAGCTTGCTGCGCTCCTGGATCGACAGCCGGTTGAAGGTGGATTCGGCGGCCGCGAAAGGCACCTGGCCCGCTTCGGCGCTGGCGTAGACCCACAGGTCGGGGTGGCGCAACAGGGCCAGCACCGTTTCCTGAAGCACCCGCTGCAGTCCGGCGTTGCTGGCGGTGTCGGCGCTGCCGGCCAGGCGGCGCAGATCGTCCTGCAGGTCGCGGGCCGAGGCCAGCAGCCCGAGCTGCACCTGGGAGATTGTCACCGGTCCATCGGCGGCATAGGCCCGCTCCGCGGCGATCCGGCCGGCACCGGGCATCGTTTCGCCGTCAGCGCCGCCGCCACGCACCGCATTGACCAGCAGACCGACCACAGCCATCAGGATCAGGAAACCGAACAGGCCGCCGCCACCGAAGCCGAAGAAGGGCACCAGGAACGGAAAGCCGATGCCACCGCCGCCGTAGCCGCCCCGATAGCCGCCATAGCTGCGGGAACCACCGCCGTAGCTACGCGGCAGCGATGGGGAGGAGCGGAAGCTGCCGCCGCCGATGCGTCCGCCGCTGGCGGCCGCAGCCGGCTGGGGGGCACTGGCCAGGATGGCCAGAGAAAAGATGGCCACGAGCAGTGGTCCGGCCAGCAGGCCGGCCAGGCGCCGCAGCGTACGGGAACCCATGGGGGGGAGGGGGTGGAAGGCGGATGAACGCTGGATGGACGGAATCTAGGAACCGCCCCCGACAATGGTTACCACCTCGATCACGTCGGATTCCACCACCGGCTGCTCCCCCCAGTGGCGGCGGGGCAGGATCTCGCCGTTGAACTCCACCACCACCAGCTGGGGGCGATAGCCAAGGGCCACGAGGGCCGCCTCCAGCGTGAGCCCGGCCGCCAGCTGGCGCTGTTCACCGTTCAGCTGCACCAGGATCAGCGCCGATGGAGCGCTCATGGCGCAGCCTCCAGCAGCTGCAGCAGCGCGGCGGTGGCGGCGCCGGGATCCACCGCCTCGGTGATCGCCCGCACCACCGCCACCCGCGTTGCCCCGGCCGCACGCACTGCCGGCAGGCTGGTGGCGTCGATACCGCCGATCGCAAAGAAGGGAATCGGGCAGGCTGCCGCTGCCGCCGCCACGTAGTCGAGGCCCACCGGCAGGCGGCCCGGCTTGGAGGGCGTGGCATTCACCGGCCCCACGCCGACGTAATCGCAGCCCTCGGCCACCGCCTGCTGCAGCTGGTCGAGCTGGTGGGTGCTGCGGCCGATCAGGCGCTCCGGCCCCAGCAGCCGCCGCGCCACCGCCGGGGGGATGTCGCCCTGGCCGAGATGAACCCCGTCGGCGTCCACCGCCAGCGCCAGATCAAGGCGGTCGTTGACCACGAACAGGGCCCCGTGGGACTGGCAGAGCTGGCGCAGCCGGCGCGCCTCGTCCAGGCGCTGGCGATCGTCAACACCCGGCAGATCGGCCTTGGCGCGGTATTGCACCAGGCGCACCCCGGCGGCGAGGGCTGCCGCCACCACCCGCTCCAGCTCGGGCAGGGGCGGCGTGACCAGATACAGAGTGCAGCGGCGCAGCAGCTCCCGCCGCCCCTCGCCGCTGCGGCTGGCCTGCAGCAGTTCCACCTCCAGGTCGTAGAGGGCGTAGCGGCAGGTGGCCGCCTCGGCCGCCAGGGCCGGATCATCGATGCGGCCGAATTCCTCGAGCACCCGCAGGGCCTCCTGCACCCGGCCGGCGTTGGCGGCCACCACGGCGGCGGCCCGGTGCCGCTCCAGCTGGGCTGGATGGGCCATCCCGGTGGCCGGATCGGAGGCGGCATGGCGGGCCAGCTTGTAGCGCTCCTGATGGCAACGGCCAAGGCGCTGGCGCAGGTCCTTGCTGCGGGCCACCAGATCCTCCCGGTCCAGGCCGAAGCGGCACCAGTCCTCGATCACCCGCAGCCCCTCGCGGGCCCGGTCCAGGTTGGCGTCCATCAGGCGCTCGATCGCCGCCCGCTCGGATCCGGGACTTTCGGGGCAGGGACGGGGGCGGGGA
>Ga0208864_1000275_pt1 | contig 17354 bp, 11 predicted proteins | sample CryBogmetaGMA05M_FD_184542 | JGI IMG/M metagenome (GOLD analysis project Ga0208864, IMG submission 184542) | Freshwater microbial communities from Crystal Bog, Wisconsin, USA - MA0.5M (SPAdes) | ecosystem: Environmental > Aquatic > Freshwater > Lake | place: Crystal Bog, Wisconsin, USA...
CCGCCGACGCGGCGGCACCAGCCGCGACGCGGGAACACCCGGCAGCGGTCGAGGCCCGCTGGACCACGCGGCTCGCCGAGTATCCCTGCGTGCGGCGGCTGCTCGCCGGGAGCCGATCGCTGCGGCCGCTCGCGTCCATCGAGCGGATGAGCCGGCTCTGGGGGCGGGCCTCCGGCCCCGGCTGGGCGATGCTGCCCACCACGGCCGGATTCGTCGACCCGCTCCATTCCACCGGCATCGCGCACGGCCTCGGCGGCGTCGAGCGGGTGGCGGACCTGCTCCTCGCCGACCGCCACGACGACGCGGCCTGGGATCGCTACGGCCGCGACGTGGTGGACGAGGTGCGGTGGATCGACGCCCTCGTGAGCGGCTGCTACGCCGCCATTCCGGACTTCGAGCTCTTCCGTGCCGCGAGCACGCATTACTTCCTCGCCGCGGTGGACGGCGAGCGGGCCGATGCCGCGGGTCTGCCGCCGGCGGGCCGCGGCTTCCTCGCCGCCCGGAATCAACCGCTCCGCGCCGCGATCACCACGAGCCTCGCCGACCTCCGCGGGCTCGTCGCCGCGGGTCCCGCGGCCGACGCCGGCCGCCGCGCCGCCGTGCTCGCCCGTGTCCGCGACCGTCTCGCCCCCTGGGACCATCCGGGGCTCCTCGATCCGGCGGCGCGCAACCGCTTCGCCCACACCGCCGCCCGCAAGCCGATGGCGTGAGCCCCGCGTTGCTTGGTAATCCACCTCGAACGGCGAGCCCAGCGACGTACGACTGGTGGCGCTTCCCCCGCACCATCCCCGACCGGCGGCGCGTCACCGGCCGACGCGCATGCCGCGCGTCACCCGCCGGCGTGCCCGCCCGATCCTTCGCCGGGCGGGCTCGCGTCGCCCCGTTCCACCCACAGCTCCTGAAAGAGCCGGCGGTAGTGCCGCGGATCGGCGGGGAAGAGGTCGGCCGCGGTCTCCGCGGCGGCGATGCCCGCCTGGAAGCGGCGCTTGGGGAAGAGCGGCAACTCCATGCCGGTGACGGCGCGGATGCCGCGCCGCATCACCTCCCCCTTGAGCGCGTAGAGCCGCTCGTGGTCCCAGCCGGTGAGCTCGACGAACGGGATCCCTTCGGCCACCTCGATGACGTTCGGCAGCGCGTAGGGGCTGAAGCCGCGGAAGCCGAGCGTGGCCGCCGGCGCGTAGGTCCGCACGTGGCCGCGGCTCTGGCCGCCGGAATAGGTGAGCGAGTGCTTGATCGCATCGACGCCCCAGCCCTCGTGGTAGAGCATGAGGTTGTTGAGCACGCTGCGGATCGTCAGCTCGGGATTCTCCTCGATCGGGTAGTCCTTGAGGTTTTCGTCGCCGCCGTCGCCGTCGACGAGGTGGCGCCAGTCGGGATGGCGGCGGCGGATGCCCCGGCAGAGGGCGAGCGTGGCCGCGGCCGCCTGCACGTCGAGCGGCTTGTAGTCCTCGATCGTGCGGATCGCCGCGGCCACGTCCACCTCCGCGCGGCCCACCTCGACCGCCTCGAGCAGGTAGCCGAGGCCGAGGGCGTCGAGAAACCGCGTCGCCTGCGCGAGGTCGGCGCCGCCGGCGTCGACGGAGAGCGTGAAGGCCTTGAGCCGCTGCGGCGGCTCGCCGCGAGAGAGCAGGAGGTGGTGGAGCAGGAGGAGGATGCCCCCGCTGTCGATGCCGCCGGAGAAGAGCACGCCGATCGGCTCCCGGGGGCCGATGCGATCGAGCCAGGCGACGAGCGCGCGGGCGAGCGCGTCGACGTAGCGGCGGCCGATGTCGTCGAGATCGGTCGACCAGCGGTTGCGGGCGGGCGTGAAGAAGCGGGTGCAGACGGGATTGGGATCGGGGCAGCCCACGAGGGCCAGTTCGAGGACGTGGTGCGCCGGCACCATGCGGGTGTAGGAGGGGTGGAACTGGTCGGCGAGCCCCTCCGACCGGAGGAACGATTCGATCGCGTCGATCCGGTCGGCGGTGACGAGCACCGGGCCCGCCGCCTGCTTGGCGATGAAGTAGCGCAGCGGGCGGCCGAGCGACCGTGCCATCCGCACCGTCCGGCCGTCGCGGTGGACGAGCGCGAACTGTCCGTCGATCTCCCGCACCGCATCCGCCGCGCCCGACGCCAGCCGGGCGAGCGCCTCGTCGACCGTCATGTTTAGAATGTCGTTGCCCGCCGGGTCGAGCAGGTTCACGTGGCGGTGCAGCGGGGCGGCGTGGGTCGAGGCAGGGGTCGAGGCGTAAGGCAGCGGGTGGGTCATCGAAGGCTCACTCGGGTGCGATCGCCGACGGCCGGAGCGGGTCGATCGTCGCGGAACGAACGGCGGGAAACGATGCGAGAGAGTGTAGCCGCGGGACGTGGTCCGACCCCGACCCCGACAGCGGCCCGACACGCGGCCCCGCCGCCTGCCGTCATGCCTGCGAGCGTGCTCGTGGCGACGGGCCTCGCACTCACGGGCGTGGCACTGACCGGCCTCGCACTCACAGGCGGCTGCTCAGGCCGCGACCGGCCAGGTTCCCGAATCGAATCGCCAGCCGCCTCCCCCGTGGTGGACCGGCCCGCGGACAACGGCGCCGCCAAGGTGCCCCGCACGACGGCCGGCGCGGTGGCCGATCCCGACGACGCGATGCCGCTCACTGAGGCGTCAGAGGCCGCGATCCGCCGGTTCTGCGGCGACTGTCACAAGCTTCCGCTGCCGGCGAGCTTTCCGCGCGACGCCTGGCACAAGGAGGTGCGGCAGGGCTACGACCTCTATCTCGCGAGCGGCCGCAGCGACCTGCCGCGGCCGGTCGAGCGGGATGCCGTGCGGTTCTTCGCCGCGACCGCGCCCGAGCGGCTCGCGATCCCGCGGGCGGCCGACCGCGAGGAGCCGCCGTCGCCGGTGCGATTCGAGGAGGCGGCGCTGCCGGAGGAGGAGCGGCGGGCCGATCCCGCGATCACGCAGGTGCTCGCGGAGCCCGCGGGAAGCCTGCTCACCGTCGACATGCGCCACGGCGAGGTCCGCCGCTGGCAGGCCGGCCCCGCGGGCCTGTCGTCGCGGGTGGTCGCGCAGTCGGGCCATCCCTGCCGGATCGTGCCGGCCGGAGGGCTCGCGGGGGATGCCGAGGGCCGCTATCTGCTCGCCGATCTCGGCTCCTTCCTGCCGGAGGACCACGCCAGCGGCGGCGTCTTCGACGTGGACGTCGGCCCACGGGCGAGCACGGGCGACGGCCCGCTCGCCCCCCCGCGCCGGATCGTCGGCCGGGTGTCACGGGTGGTCGAGGCCCGGCCCCACGACTTCGATGGCGACGGCCGTGACGACCTGCTCGTGGCGGAGTTCGGCTGGCTCGCCACCGGCAGCCTGCGGGTGTTTCTGACGGGCGAACGGGAAGGTGTCACTGCCGGCGACGCCACCGCTGGCGCCGGCACGACCGGCGAAGCGAACGCGGCTTCCGATCGCGGCCCCGCCGCCGCCCCGGCGGCCCGCACGATTCCCCCCGCCAAGGCGCCCGGGCTCCGCGAGGTCGTGCTCGATCCGCGGCACGGGCCGCTCGGCGTGCGGGTGGCCGACCTCGACGGCGACGGCCGCGACGACATCGTGGCCGCCTTCGCGCAGGAGCACGAGACGGTGGACGTCTGGTGGAATCGCGGCGGCGGCCGCCACGAGCACGAGACGCTCCTCAGCCTGCCCGATCCGTCGTATGGATCGAGCACGTTCGACGTCGCCGACCTCGACGGCGACGGCCGCCCCGACATTCTCCACGCCAACGGCGACACGATGGACAGCGGCCTGGCCAAGCCCTATCACGCGATCCGCCGGCTGCTCAACCGCGGCGCCGACGGCTTCGTGCTCGAGGAGATCGCGCCGCTCGTGGGCGTGTGCCAGGCGTCGGCCGCCGATCTCGATCTCGATGGCGATCTCGACATCGTCGCCGCGTCGCTCCATCCGGCGGCCGCGCTCGAGCCTCCCGGCACGTTCGACGCGCTCATCTGGCTCGAGCAGCGTGCCGACGGCAGCTACCGCCGGCACACGATCGAGCGCGACCATTGCGACCACGCCGCGTTCGCGATCGCCGACGTCGACGGCGACGGCCGGCCCGACGTCGTCGCCAGCTGCTGGCGGCCCGAGGAGGACGGCCGGCCGCGGCCGCCGCTCGCGGTGTTCCTCAATCGCGCGACGCCTGCGGGCCCGGTGCCGCGGCTTGCCCGGCGGCCCCGCCGGCGGCAGGATTGATCGCATGAGTCAAGCGGGGCAGAGCGATCCATCGTTTCCGGGACTGTCGTCGCGGCTTCCGGAGCCTTCCCGCCTGGCGTTGCTCGCGGCAATCGGCTGCGTGGCCCTGGCCGCCGCGGTCGTGCTCCAGGGCCCCGTGCGCAGCGGATCCGACCTCGCGCGGGCGCGGGGGGCGATCCGCCGCCACGACTGGCCCGCCGCGATCGCGCTCGTCGACGGCGTGGAGCGCCGCGGCCGGTCGGCCGAGGCCGAGTTTCTCCGCGGCCGCGTGCTGCGCCGGCAGGGCAGGGCCGACGAGGCGGAGGCGTGCCTGGCGAGGGCGGAGTCGCTCGGCTGGAATCGGGAGGCCGTCCGCCGGCAGCGGCTGCTCGCCACGGCGCAGACGAACGGCATCAAGGAGGTGGAGGAGGAATTGACGGCGCTCGTCTCCGCGGGGGGCGACGACGACTTCGCGGAGGAGTGTTACGAGGCGATGACCCGCGGTCTCGTCGCCTCATTCCGGCTCGACGAAGCGGCCCGCTGCGTCCGCTACTGGACCGACTGGCAGGGAACGGCGAGCCATCCCTGGCTCTGGCAGGGGCTGCTCGAGGAACGGCTCGAGCGGCCGGGCCTCGCCCTCGACGCCTACCGCACCGCGCTCGCCCGCGATCCGGAGTCGTACGAGGCGGCCTTCAACGTGGCGCGGATGGAGCTGGAAACGGGCAAGGTGGACGAGGCGCGGCGGCACTACGAGGCGTGCCACGCCCGGCGGCCCGACGACCCCGACGCCGCGGTCGGCCTGGCGACGTGCCTGCTGCGGTCGGGCGACGGCGGGCGGGCCGCCGCGCTCTTGCGGGAGTCGCTCACGCTCGACGTCGACCCGGGGCGGGCCGCGGCGACCCTGGGCGAACTGGGACAGATGGCGCTCGAGGACGGCGCCCCGGACCGCGCAGGCGCGCTCTACCGGCAGGCCGCGACGCTCGATCCCGGCAACACGCGGGTTCGCCAGGGGCTCGCCGCCGTGCTCGCCCGTCTCGGCGATCGGGAGGGGGCGGCCGAGCAGCTTGCCGCCGCACGGGCCATCGGCGACGTCCGACGACGGCTCATGGCCGTGCGTCGGCGGGCCATCGGCGACCAGCACAACGCCGACCTGCGGGCGGAGGCGGGGGGCCTGCTGCTGGAGATGGGGGACGTGGAGGAAGCGACCCGTTGGCTGGAAACGGCCCTCCAGATCGACCCCGGCCACGAGGAGGCCCGGCGGCGGCTGGCACGCTGTCGCGGGGCAGAAGCGGGCGGAATATTACGGCCATTGCGGATCAAAACCCCGACGCCGGACACCGGCTCCTGAGTGGGGCCTTCCGGGGGGGCGATGCCGGCGGATTTTTTCGCAGTCCGTTGACTCACCCCCCGACTATCGATAATAGTTTGGTAGCGTGGAAATTCGGGCGGGGATTTCGCCATTGGTCAACCGTTTTGCCGGTCTCCAGTGGGGATGGGCGTCAGCGGTGGCGGGGCAATCCGTCAAGACTCGACCGCATCGGTCTGCGCAACCTCCCAGTTCATTTCTGTCGGCATCATTCCCGGAGAATCATCCATGGCTCGCGGCATGCGGTTGTTCGCCAGGCTTCGCGATGCGTTCACGCTCGTCGAACTCCTGGTCGTCATCGCCATCATCGGCGTGCTCGTGGGGCTCCTCCTCCCGGCGGTGCAGAGCGCCCGCGAGGCGGCCCGCCGCAGCACCTGCCTGAACAACCTCAAGCAATACGGCCTGGCCATCGCCGGCCACACGAACGCCAAGGGCTTTCTGCCTCCCGCCGGGCCGCCCCAGCCGTGGCCTAGCTCCACGAGCGGCACGAGCCACATGCTCGGCTGGCACGCCTTCGCGATGCCCTACGCCGAGTACGCGGACATCTACGCCCAGCTGCCGATCACCAGCAACACGAATAGCCCCGACCTGCGCTCTTTCGACATCGGCGGCGGCAAGCAGCTCCGCAGCCTGCAGATGAAGTTCACCCGCTGCCCGTCGGACGACGGCGCGAAGATCAACGGCTCCGCCACGACCGGCTGGGCGATCGGCAGCTACTCGGGCAGCCTCGGCGCGCAGGTCAACAACTCCAATGATGCGACCTGCCAGCCCTGGAACACCTACGCCCAGCCCACGGTCGGCAGTTCGAGCAACGGCGGCGGCAACTATTCGACGACGTCCGGCTGGGCCAGCCGGCAGGCTCCCGTCACGTCGGACAAGTGCACGCTCGAGATGTTCCGCGACGGCCTCACGAAGACGATTCTCGTGGGGGAGGTGCTCTACGAATGCACCGACCACACCGAGGGCTACTGGAGCTACAACGGCTTCAACAACGCCCACGCCTCGACGATCGTGCCGATCAACAACATGACCACCTGCTTCGCCTCGCAGGCGGATGCGACGGCGTCGGGCGTGGCCTCCCACCCGCAGTGCTGGAACAAGCAAAACTGGAACTTCACCTGGGGCTTCCGCTCGCGGCACGCCGGCGGCGCCCACTTCCTCTTCGCCGACGGGTCGGGAAGATTCTTGTCCGACACGATCGACCACCAAAACTACCAGTATCTCGGCGGCAAGAACGACCGGCAGCAGATCACGGTCGAGTATTGATCGCGGCTGGCGTGGATCGCGAGACGCGATCGGCTTGCACGATCACTCGCATCCGGCGATCTCCTTGGGATGGTCGTGATGATGTGTGGGCGGGCGGTTTTTTCCTCGCAGGGAGCGACATGACACGGCGCGGCGGGATCGACGGAAGGTGGGGCTCGTTCGCGGGTGTGCTGCTTGCCTCCGCGATGCTCGCGGGTGGATGCGGCCCGAAAGGGCTGACGGTCTACCCCACGACCGGCACGGTCACCTACAAGGAAAAACCTGTCGCGGGGGCCACGGTGCAATTCATGCCCGAGAAGGGCTCCCCCTGCGACGGCATCACCGACGAGGCGGGCAAGTACACGATCTCCTACCGCGGCAAGCCCGGGGCGCCGGTCGGCCCCTGCCGGGTGACGGTGTCGAAGCCCGTCTCGGCCGACATGTCGCAGGGGATGACCGATCCAAAGCCGGAGGATCTCGCGAAGCTCTCGGCCGCGACCATGGCGAAGAAGCCGGCACCGCCGCCCAAGGATGCGATTCCGGCGAAGTACGCGACGGTGGAGAAGAGCGGGCTCAAGGTGGTGGTGACGTCGGACGCCGCCAAGAACGTCTTCGACTTCAAGCTCGAAGACTGATCCGCGGCCGGCTCGGCAAGCGTCCGCCGCCGGTATCATGCTCGCGGATGCCATGCCCGCTGCACCGCGTGATCGCCGCCGCCAGTTCGCAGGCCACGCCGCCCTCGCGGCGGCGGCTGCCGCCCGAGCCGTTGTATGCCGAGACGCTCTCGGCTGTGCTGCTGAAGGCCGAGCCACTCGTGGCCGAGCCGCCTCCGGCCGTGACAGGCGGCCGGCTGTGTTTCTGGCCGTGATCCTCGCCGCGGTCGCCGCCGGATGCGGCCGCTCCGCGGCGCCCTCCCGCACGCTCTCCGCCCCGCCGCCGGCGGCGTCGGCCACACCTGTCGCTCCCGCCGGATCGCCGGCTTTCACTCCTGCGGCGCCGGCCGACGGCGTGCCCTTCGTCGATCGGGCGGCGGCGCTCGGCGCGGTGGCGGCCTATCGCGCCGGCGGCGAGGCGGGGCACTGCACGATCCTCGAGTCGCTCGGCGGCGGCGTGGGCTGGCTCGATTACGACCGTGACGGCTGGCTCGACCTCGTGGCCGCAGGCGGCGGCGGCTTCGCCGACGGCGGCCGGATCAGCGGGCTGGCCACCGCGCTCTTCCGCTCCCGGGGCGGCCGGGCGTTCGTGCCGGCGGCGGAGGCGGCCGGAGTCGCCGACGCGTCGGTCTACTCCCACGGCGTCGCCGTCGGCGACGTCGACAACGACGGCTTTCCCGACCTGCTCGTCACGGGCTACGGCCCGGCACGGCTCTGGCGCAACAACGGCGACGGCACGTTCGCCGCGCAGGGCGCCTGGGGGGGCGAGGGGGACGCGCGGTGGAGTTCGTCCGCCGGCTTCGCCGACTGCGACGGCGACGGCTGCCTCGATCTCTACCTCGCCCGCTACGTCGACTGGTCGTTCGACAACCATCCCGTCTGCGGCGCGACGAAGGACGTCCGCGACATCTGCCCGCCGCGGTCGTTCGCCGGCCTCCCCGACGCGCTCTACCTCGCCACCGGCGACGGCACGTTCGCCGACGCCTCGGCGCGGGCCGGCCTGCGGACCGACGGCAAGGGGCTCGGCGTGCTCCTCGCCGACGTGGACGTGGACGGCGACGTCGACATCTACGTCGCCAACGACACCACCGACAACTTCCTCTACGTCAACGACGGCCACGCCCGGTTCGCGGAGCGCGGGCTCGAGAGCGGTGTCGCGCTCGACGACCAGGGCCTGCCCAACGGCAGCATGGGGGTGGACCTCTGCGACTTCAACCGCGACGGCCTGCCCGACCTCTGGGTGACCAACTACGAGCGGGAGTCGTTCGCCCTCTACCGCGGCGAGGGGCAGGGGCAGTTTCTCCACGTCAGCCGCCGACTCGGGATCACGGCGCTCGGCGGCCTGTTCGTCGGCTTCGGCACGGCCTGCGCCGACTTCGACGCCGACGGACTCGTGGACATCGTCGTGGCCAACGGCCACGTCATCAAATATCCCGACGCCTCGCCCCGTCGGCAGCTGCCGCTCTACCTGCGGTTCGACGGCACGCGGTTCGCCCGGGTGCCCGCGGCCGACGGCTACTTCGGCCGCGACCACGAGGGCCGCGGGCTCGCGGCGGGCGACTACGACGGCGACGGCGATCTCGACCTCGCCGTGTCGCACGTCGAGGATCCGCTCGCCGTGCTCGAGAACGGGTTCGACACCCGCGGCCGGACGCTCGTGGTCGAGCTCGTCGGCACGCGGAGCAACCGCGACGCCGTGGGCGCGCGGGTGACCTTCGAGGCGGGCGGCGAAACGCTCCACGCGCAGGTCACCGGCGGGGGCGGCTATCTCTCCCACGGCGACCGCCGGCTGCACCTCGTGCGTCCGGCCGGCGCCGGGGCGGCGCCGCCGGCAAGGCTCGTGGTGACATGGCCCGCCGGAGGTCGGCAGGAGGTTGCCGTGCCGGCCGATTGCCGGATGATGAGGATCGTCGAGGATGCCGCGATCGCCCCGCCGGCCGGGCGGCGGCGCGACACGGCGGCGAAAGCGCCCGCGGCCCTCGGCGGGCCGCCCGCCTCCGACCCAGCGAAAGCCTCGCCATGAGCGGATCCGTGCGCGACCCCGCCAACGAGCCGACGAGGCGACCGGCCGGCCGGCTCGTGCCGCTCGTGCCCCTCGCCGGGCTCGCCGTCGTGGCGGCCGTCGTGGCCGCGGCCCTTGTCACCGCACCGCCGCCCGAGGCCGCGGCCGCGCCGTCGTCGGAGCTCTTCCGCGCGGGGCTCGCCGCCGCCGGCCGGAACGACGCCGCGACGGCGCGGCGGATCGTCCGCGAGCTCCGCGGTCGCGACGCCGCCGCGGCGGCCGGCGTCGTCGAGTCGCGGCTGCTCCTCGCGCGGGGCTTCGTGCAGCCGGCGATCGACGGCCTCGACGCCGTCGACGCGGCGGCGGCCGACGACGAGATCCGGCGGGCCAGCCTGCTCGTGCTCGCCGAGGCGGCGGAGCGGTCGGGCCGGCAGGCCGACGTCGCGTCGATCCTCGCGCCGCTCGTGGCGGCGAACCCCGACGACGTCGCCGCGCACCGCCTCCTGGCCGCGAGCCTCTACGACATCGGCGCGATCGACCCCGCGATCCACCACCTCCGCGAGACGGCCCGCCTCGCGCCGCGTGACCCGCGCCCGCACCGGCTCCTGGGGCTCATCCACAACGATTACGAGCGATACGACGAGGCGATCGGCTTCTACGAGGAGTCGCTCGCCCGCGATCCCGACCAGCCCGGCCGCGACGAGGTGCTCCTCGAACTGGCGGCCTGCCAGGCGAAGACGCTCAGGCACGCCGACGCGGTGGCCACGCTCGACCGGCTTGGCGCCAAAGCGGCGACCGGGCCGGCCGCCGCAGCCGGATCGCCGGCCGCGACCGGCACCGGCACCGCGGCCGCCGTGCTGCGGGCCGAGTGTCTCGTGGCGCTCGGCCGCATCGACGAGGCCCGCGGGCTCGTCACCGCCGTGCTCGACCGCGCGCCCGACGACCCCGGCGGCCTCGTCCTCGCGGGCACGATCCTCCTCGAGGACGGCCGCGCCGCGGAGGCGGCCGAGACGCTCGGCCGCGCGGTGCGGGGCCATCCCCACGACTACGTCGCGCGGCTCCGCCTCTCGCAGGCGCTCGATCGCGCCGGCCGGGCGGACGAGGCGCAGGCCGCCCGCGACGCCGCGGAGGCGATCCGCGCCCGCCGGGTGGAGTTCGCCGACTTGCACCGCGAGGCCTGGGAGCACCCCCGCGATGCAAAGGTGCGGCTGCGGCTCGCGGAGATCGCCGCCGCGATGGGGCGGCCCGATCTCGCCGCGGTGTGGCGGAACGCTGCGGCCGCGGTGGAGGCGGCCGCGTCGCCGGCTGAACGACGGCCACCGGGATCGCGGCCGCCCGGACCGAGCCAGCCGCCGCCGCAAGAGCCATGATGACGCCGTCGCGGTCGCCGCGACCCACGGGGGGGTGGCCCGCGCCATGACGATCCGCCGGATGCTGGAGCACGGTCCGATGAGCCGCGATGCGAAACACGGTCGTGACGGCACGCGCCTGGCGGCGATCGCGATCGTCGCGGCCGTCGTGCTCGGGCTCGTCGCGGCGTGGGCCTTCACCCGCGCGCGGTCGACGGCCGGGAGGCCGCTCTCGACGGACGAGGCCCGCCGGCTCGTCCACGAGAAGAACGTCGCCCTCGGCCTGCTCGAGAACCAGTCGCTCGCCGAGGCCGTGCCGGCGCTCGAGGGCCTGCGGAACGCGCTGCCGGGCGACCCGCTCCCCGTGCGCAATCTCGCCGTGGCCCGGGTCGTGGCCGTGACGAACGCCGGCCAGCCGGCCCCCGCCGACCTGCTCGACGCGGCCGCGCGGGCCCTCGCCGAGATGCGCGGGCTCGAAGGGGATTCGGCCGCCGCCGACTGGCTCGCCTGGCACGTCGCCACCAATCGGGGCGACTGGCGCGAGGCCGAGCGGCGCGCTGCCGCGCTCGTCGCCCGTGATCCCGCCGACGCGGGGGCCTGGTACGAGCGGGCGCGGGCGATCAGGAATCGCGCCACCGGCGGAGCCGCGCGGGCCGGCGAACATGGCGGCGAACATGGCCGCGACGGTGCCGGCGACGGTGCCGACAACGATGCCGACGCCGCGCTCGACCGGGCGATCGACATCGCCCCCGACAATCTCTGGATCGTGGTGGAGTGGCTGCGGGCCACCGCCGACCGGCTCGGTGCGCCGCGCGAGCAGCCGGGCGCCGGTGACCTCCCCGCCGACCGGGCGGCCGCCCTCGCCGACCGGATCGCCGGCCGCTGGCCCGCGATCGCGCCCTTCGCCCCCGCGATCCGGTCGTTTGGCCGCGTCGACGTGCGCGAGCTGCTCGACGACGCGGTGGCCGCCGTGAAGCGTGGCGACACCGACCGCGCGGCCGGCCGGCTCAAGGCGCTCGCCAACGTGCTCGTGCCGCAGTCGGAGGCCGACCGGCGCGCGATCGACCGCCATCCGCTCGAGTTTGTCGCCGACCGGTTCCGCCCAGAGTTTTACGCCCGGCACGGCCTCGCGGACGCGGCCGCGCCGCCGGCGATCCCCGTGTCGCTCGTCGCGACGGCCGCCTGGCAGCCGCCGGTGGCCGCGGATGGCGACGATGCCGCCCGGGGCGTGCTGCTCGAGGACGTCGATCTCGACGGCACCGCCGACCTGCTCCTGTTGCACGACGCCCGAATCGTGGCGTACGGCCGCGGGACCGATCGTGGGCCCGGCGCCGCCTGGCGGGAAATCTTCTCGGCGCCGGTGCCGGCCGGCGCGACCGGCTTCCTCGCCGCCGACCTCGACCTCGACTTCGACGAAGCCCGCCGGGCGACGGCCGCGGCCCGGCCCGACACCGATCCGCCGGGCGCGGCCTCCGCGAAACGGCGCGGCTGCCCCGCCGCCGACCTCGATCTCGTCGTCTGGGGCGCCGGCGGGATCGTCTGCCTCGAGAACCGTGCCGACCCGGCGACGGGAGCCCGCACGCTGCGACCCTATCCGGCGAGCGGCCTCGCCGCGACCGGCGGCGTGCGCACCGCCGCCGTCGCCGATCTCGACGCCGACGGCCAGCTCGATCTCGTCACCGTCGACGACGCGGGGCTGCACGTTTGGATCCGGCGCGCCGCCGGCACGTTCGCAGCCGCCGCCGCGGCGGGCGCGGGGCCCCCCGCCGACCTCGGCATCGCGGCGATCCTGGCGATCGACTGGGACCGCGACGTCGACGTCGATCTCGTGGTCGCGGGCGCGGGGGGCGCGGGCTGGCTGGAGAACCTGCGGCACGGCCAATTCCGCTGGGCGGCCTTTCCCGGGGGGGAGGCCGCACCGGCCGCAGCGCCGCGTGGGCCAAGCCCGCGTGGGATCAGCGCGATCGACGCGATCGACTCGGGCGTTGACGCCGCTTGGGATCTGCTGCTCGGCGGCGCCGGTGGCACGCGGCTCCTCCCGGGCCGACGCACCGCGACCGGCGTCGTGCGCACGGGATCGACCGCGGCGATCGCCGCCGACGCCGCGACGGGCCTGGCCACCTGGGATTTCGACAACGACGGCCTCCTCGATCTCGCCACCTGGGGCGACGCCGGCCTCGCCATTCTCCGCGGGCTGCCTGACGGTCGGTTCGCGGCCACGAACCTCATGGCCGGCACCATCATGGCCGACAATCCGGCTGCCCACGATCCCTCAGCCGGCAGTCCCGCAACCGACGATCCCGCGGCTGGCGCCCGCGCCGCCCCGGCGCCGCGTGGCGTCCGCGGGTTCGACGCGGCCGATCTCGACCGCGACGGCGATCTCGACGCCGCGGTCGTCGCCGCCGACGGCGTGACGATCCTCGAGAACCGTGGGGGCGACGCCCATCACTGGCTCGACGTGGATCTCGAGGCGCAGCAGATCAAGGGGGCCGACTTCGCGCCGAGCGGCCGCGTCAACGCGCATGGTCTCGGCGGCCTGATCGAGCTCAAGGCCGGCCTCTCCTACCAGCCGCGGTTCGTGCGGCGGCGCACGACCCACTTCGGCCTCGGCGACCGCGCAGAGGCCGACGTGCTGCGGGTGTCGTGGCTCAACGGCGTGCCGCAGAACGTCATCCGTCCGCCGGCCGACCTGCTTCTCTGCGAGCAGCAGGTGCTGCTCGGCAGCTGTCCCTATGCGTATGCCTGGAACGGCGCGCGGTTCGAGTTCGTCACCGATCTGCTCTGGGCCGCGCCGCTGGGGCTGCAGCGGGCGGAAGGGCTGCTGATGCCGGCCCGCGCCTGGGAATATCTGAAGATCCCCTCGGGCATGCTCGTGCCGCGCGACGGGCGGTACGTGCTGCAGATCACGGAGGAGCTTTGGGAGGCGGCCTACTTCGACCTCGTGCGGCTCGTCGTGGTCGATCATCCCGAGGGGGTGGAGATCGAGTCGAACGAGAAGGTGGGGCCGGCGGAGATCGCGGCCCACAGGATCCACACGCTAGAGTCCCCGCGGCCCCCCGTCGCCGCCCGCGACCACCATGGCCGCGACGTGCTGCCCGCGCTCGCCCGTGCCGACGAGGTCTATCTCCGCCCCGACGCCGCGAAGCGCCGGCAGGGCCTGCTCGAGGAGCATGCGATCGAGCTCGACTTGGGGCCGCTCGCCGACCCGAAGCGGGTGACGCTCTTTCTCCGCGGTTGGATGTTCCCCACCACCGTCGGCATGAATCTCGCCCTCTCGCGCGACCCGGCGCTCGGCACGCCGGCGCCGCCGTCGCTGGCCGTGCCCGACGGCGCCGGCGGCTGGCGGACGGTGCTCCCCTTCATGGGCTTCCCGGGGGGCAAGACGAAGACGATCGCGATCGACCTTTCGGGGCTCGTGCCGCCGGACGACCCGCGGGTGCGGATCGCCACGACGATGGAGATCGCCTGGGACGCCGCCTGGACCACGAGCGGCGAGGAGCCGGCGCCGCTCGCGGTGGTCGAGCTCGCGCCCGCAGCGGCCGATCTCCACCACCGCGGCGTGTCGGCGATCGAGCATCCCGAGGGGGCGGGGCCGGAGCGATTCCGCTACGACGACGTCTCCACCGCGGCGAAGTGGCCGCCGATGCTCGGCCGGTTCACGCGGTACGGCCCGGTGACCGAGCTCGTCGGCGCGGAGGACGACCTGCTCGTGGTGATGGCGGCGGGGGACGAGATGACGCTCGAGTTTCCGGTGCCGCCGGGTCCGCCCCCGGGCTGGCGGCGCGACTTCCTCCTCCACAGCGTCGGCTGGGACAAGGACGCGAACCTCGCCACCGCGGAAGGACAGTCGGTGGAGCCGCTCCCGTTCGTGGCGATGCGGTCCTACCCGCACGCCCCCGACGACGCGCCGCCCGCCACGCCCGCCCGCGCCGCCTGGCTCCGCGACTACCAGACGCGGGTGCAGGCGGAGGACTTCTGGCAGACGATCCGGCGACATGGGACGGCGAGCCCCGCGAGACAGCCGACGCGGGACTGACACCCGCAAAACACCGGCGGATGGGCCGCCCCCGGGCGTCACCAGAAACGCACGAACGACACCGCGCAACCAAACCGGCGAAGGGGCTGCCCGTCGCCCCGTGAGACGGCGTAGGCGGCAAGCGAAGGCAGGATGCCGGAGCGCAGCCGGCTCCGAGTGAGCTGAAGGCTGGAAGCCGAAAGCGAACGTCCGGCGAGCGGGGCGACGGGCAGCCCCGGGCGTCACCGGAAAACGCGCCCACGACACCGGCGCAACGCCCCGGTGAAGGGGCTGCCCGTCGCCCCGTGAGACGGCGTAGGCGGCAAGCGAAGGCAGGATGCCGGAGCGCAGCCGGCTCCGAGTGAGCCAGAGCCCGGAGGGCGGAGGCGAACGTCCGGCGAGCGGGGCGACGGGCGGCCCCGGGCGTCACCAGAAACGCACGCACGACGCTGCACAAACGCCCCGGTGAAGGGGCCACCCGCCGCCAGGCGCCGCAGCCCCCCCCGAGAGACTGCCGCCACGGTCGTGACGAATCCGGCCGCGATGCCTTGTCAACGGCCGGGTTTTGCTCACAACCCTCTCACGGAGGGTGTCTAGCCTTCTCTCGGCGGATTCCTGACCCGAGCCGTCGCAGCCGGCCTGCCCGCGGCTCGTGTTCGTGGTCTTGCACCGCCCATGTTTCGGTTTCTTCCGACCGTGGCTCAAAGCCTCGCACCATCCAAGGAATCCAGTCCATGATCGGTCGTGTCGGCCCGCACCGAGGCTTCACCCTCGTGGAATTGCTCGTCGTGATCGCGATCATCGGCGCGCTCGTCGGCCTGCTGCTGCCGGCCGTGCAATCGGCCCGAGAGAGCGCCCGCAGGAGCCAATGCGGCAACAACGTCAAGCAGCAGACGCTCGGTGCGGCCAACTACGTGTCGGCCAACGGCAGGTGGCCGACGAGTGGAAAGGGATACGCTCGAGACCGAGGGCAGGTCGACGGGGTAACGCTCACCTCCGCGCAGGTGGTCTTCGATGCGGAGTCCTTCCAAACGCAGATCTTGGCTTTCATCGAACAGACGGGGTTGGCCGCACGATGGAACCCCAAGCAGACCTACTGGGACTCCAGCGCTGCGGCGGACGGCCGAACGAGCAATCAACTGCTGGCGGCGACGAAGATCAAGACGTTCCTCTGCCCCAGCAACACGCTCGGCAAAGATGCGTTCGGCGGTCGTAATCCGGCGGCGGAAGCGGCGAACTCAGCCTTCAAGTTTTATGGCACGACCGATTACATGCCGATTTGTGAGGTCGGATTGAATCCGGCGGCTGGTCAGTCATGGCAGGGCATGGGACAGGAAGGGCTGCTCACCTGGGATCAATCCACCAGGGCGGCGAATGACGGCTCGAGCCAAACGCTGATTCTCTTCGAGGACGCCGGTCGCCCGTCGATGCAACTTTCGGCGTACAACGACGGCGCCCAGGCGGTACACATTTATCTGGGCAGCGACGGCAGCATGAAGGCGGTTCAAAAGCCGGCTGCAGATCCGATCGTCGAGACCACGATCAACGGGGTCGCGCTCGGGAGCTACGTCGTCGGCGTCCGTGGTGCTGCGCCCACCGGAAGCTCGCTCAGCCTGGTGACAAACCGGTGGGCCGATGGCGCCAACGCCGACGGCGTGAGTGGTGCCGTGAGCGACATGGCGTCGACATCGGGCACGCGGCAAGTCATCAACAACAACGCCGCAATTCTTCCTGGTGCGCGTTCGAGGTTCGGCGGAATGTACGACAGCGACCCCAATTATCCGGGTGTGGCAGGGGGGTCGTCGGGGGCGTGTTCGTGGATGGTCAACGACTGCGGCCCCAACAGCGAACCCTTCAGCCTGCATGCGGGCAGCGGCTGCTTCGCCGGATTTGCGGACGGGGCGGTGAAGTTTCTTTCGCAGAAGACCAACGTGCAGGTGATCCGGCAACTCTGCGACCCCACCGACGGGGAGCAACCGTTGCCGTACTGATTGTCGCGGGGGCGGTGACTCCGCGCGTGGAGAGCTTTCCACACGTGCGGTTTCGCATCGCGCTGAAACCATGAGACCTGGCGCAGGTCACGTTGGCTCATCCGACACCGACAATTCCGATACCCGTTCGAGTTCGACCTCGCGAGAAGTTCCAAGCGGCCGACGACAGATGAACGTCGTGGAGCTTTCGCCGTGTGCGTTCTTGGACAGGCTCGCCGATCTCATGCCGTCACCGCGAAAACACCGGCACGGGTACCGCGGCGTCTTCGCCCCGACCGTCCGCTGCGGCCGGCCGTGACGACGCTGGCGGTCGGGAACGTCGGCAAGCAACGCGATTCCGTGACGGTGGGGCACGATGTCGGCGGTTGCTGCGGTGCGGCCGGCAAGCCACGTTCCGACGACGCGCCGCCCGCCACGCCCGCCCGCGCCGCCTGGCTCCGCGACTACCAGACGCGGGAGCAGGCGGAGGACTTCTGGCAGGCGATCCGCCGACATGGGACGGCGAGCCCCGCGCGCTAGCCAACGCAGGACTCGCATACGCCGGCGGAGGGGC
>Ga0208864_1000278_pt1 | contig 17300 bp, 11 predicted proteins | sample CryBogmetaGMA05M_FD_184542 | JGI IMG/M metagenome (GOLD analysis project Ga0208864, IMG submission 184542) | Freshwater microbial communities from Crystal Bog, Wisconsin, USA - MA0.5M (SPAdes) | ecosystem: Environmental > Aquatic > Freshwater > Lake | place: Crystal Bog, Wisconsin, USA...
CGTGTCGGGGCGGCGCGTGGCCGTCGAATCACTGGACAACAACGCCGCGATCCTCGCCATAAAACCCGCCAAACTCTTCGGGACGTTCCTCGAGCGCAAGCATAATGAACATCGGCAGGTCCCACCCGAAAAGCCCATGGAACGAGGGGCTTTCGGCGTTTCTTGCCCGCACATCTCGCCCAGACCACACTCTCCGCAGAGTCTGCCGCAGCCGTCGCGCGGCGACGGGCACGGGCAGCCCCTCGCCTCGTGAACGCCTCACGATCACGTGTGACCCGTCCAAGCCGGATCAGGCGACGCGGCGGATGAGGCCAGTCGCCACAGCCCGATCGACTTCACCCGAGAGGGCGGCGTAGTCCTCGGCACCGTTGGAGTCTGGGGCGTAGTCGAAGATTGACTGCCCGAAGCTCGGCGCCTCCGCCAGACGGATATTGCGGCGGATCCGCGTCTGGAAGAGCCGCGCGTCGCGCCACGCCCGATGGGCCGCACCGCCCTCGCCCGTGCCGCCGAGAAACGACTCCACGTCTCGGCCGATCTCACCCGCGAGCCGAGTCGACGCCTCATACATGCAGAGCACGACGCCGAGCAGCCGCAACCCGGGGTTCACGTGGTCGGCGACCAGTTCGATCGTCTCGAGGAGTTTGCTGAAGCCGTGCAGGGCCAGGAAGTGCGGCTGCAGCGGCAGCAGCACCTCTCCCACCGCAGCCATCGCGTTGAGCGAGAGCAGGCCGAGCGAGGGCGGGCAGTCGACGATCACGTAGTCGAACCGTCCTGCCTGCGGATCATCCGCACCGCTCTCTGCCCGACACCGCGGATCGGCCGCCAGACGCTGGCGGAGGATCGACTCGCGACCGTGGGTCCCGGCAAGCGCCAGTTCGACGGCCGAAAGGTCGATATGGGCTGGCACCACACTGAGCGTGTCGGTCACGGGCACACAGGCTGCCGCCAGGGGCTGACCGGCCGTGAGCACATCAAACGCGGTCGGGCCGTCGGCTCCCGGCACGACTCCGACGTGCAGCGTCGCATGCGCCTGCGGATCGAGGTCGATCAGGCAGACGTTCCGGCCTGCGCGCGACAGCGCCACGGCGAGGTTCACCGACGTGGTGGTCTTGCCGACTCCACCCTTCTGGTTCGCCACGGCGATGGCACGCATGCTGAATCGTCCTCGAAGCCTGCTGGGCAGCCGGGGAGGATAGGACCGGCCCGGCGGGCTCGAAAGACCGATTTTGGGGCCTGTTTCAGCCGGTCATGGGCGGGACGCGGCCCCTGTGAGCGTGGCGGTCATCCACTCCTTCAGCCCAGTCCCCAGCCTCCCGAGGCCGACGCTCCCGGGTCGGCCGACGACCGTGACCGCACCGTCAACCTCGAGATCGAAGGCGAGCACGGCCGTCGGTCGCGATGCCTCGGCGGCAAAGAAGGCCAAGGCCACGTCCCAAGACTCGGTCGGCCGCCGCCCGGCACCCACCGCCGACCAGGTGTAGTTGGAGTCCTCCACGAGGCCATGCCGCAGGTGCACGAGCCCGGGTGCCTTCGACACATCCACCCGAGAAACGGCGAGCACGCGACCGGCATCCCCGGTGGAACTCAACTTCCAGGCCTCCACGCGCGGCGCCGTCTGGATGGCGGTCGCGATGTCGGGCCCGAAAAACGCCAGGCAGCGCTTCGTCTGGGTCCACTGGAACCAGACCGCGAACGAGGCGAGCCCGATCGCCATGGCAAGAATCCCGGCCACGAGCCAGGTGCCCGGGATCGAGGAACCCGACTGGCCGCGATCCGCGTCTGCCTTCAAGAGTTGCATGGCACTCGCCCCGTGTTCTTCCAGCCGGTGCCGGCGAGGAACCACCGGTTCCTCCCAAACGCCACCGTCGGGCACTGTATACTCATCGATTCTTCCGGCTGCTGCGGAAAGCGGCCTTCGACCGCATCGGAGCCCCTGGCATGGCAAACTCGTTCGATCCTTATCGTGAAGCCCTGGTGGTCGAAAACCACACGATCTGGCCGGCGGACTGCGAAGACTGGTCCACCGCCGACAAGGCCCGGGTGGAACGACTCCTGCATGCGAGCCCGCAGGACGCGGCCGAACTCGACTACACGCGGCAGCACACGGGCTTCGCTCGAGTCATTACGGTGACGCAGGCCGACCTCGACCGCGTGAGCGTCGCCTGACCGTGAATGCCATCCGACTCCACCTCCCGGGGGGAGACTCTGGGCCTGCCGCCGACCGCTCCTACGACATCGTCTGCGGCCAAGGACTCCTCGATTCCATGGGCGAAAGGCTCCGGGCCACCGGAGTGTGCCGGGCGGTCTTGATCGCCGATGCCGCCGTTGGGGGCACCCACGCCGACCGTGTGGCCCGCGGGCTTCACGCCGCAGGAATCGATGCCGCGACGCTGACTGTGCCATCGGGCGAGTCCTCGAAGTGCCTGGCCGAGGCGGGCCGCCTCTGGGATGCGTTCGCTGAAATGGCCGTCGATCGCCGCACCCACGTGGTTGCCGTCGGGGGCGGGGTGACGGGCGACCTTGCCGGATTCGTGGCGGCGACGTTCGCCCGCGGGCTTCCGGTTTGGCACGTGCCGACGACGCTTGTGGCTCAGGTCGATAGCGCCATCGGTGGCAAGACCGGGATCAACCTCCACGGCGGTAAGAATCTGGTGGGGGTGTTCTGGCAGCCTGTCGGCGTGGTCGCCGACATCGACACGCTCGCGACGCTGCCCGATCGGGAGTTCGTGAGCGGCCTCGCCGAAGTGGTGAAGTACGGGATGATTCTCGACCCCGATTTCTTCGTGTGGCTCGAGGAAAACGCCGCTTTTCTGGTCCGGCGGGAACCGCGAGCGCTGGCCCACGCCGTCTCCCGATCGGCCGCGATCAAGGCCCTGGTGGTCGAGCAAGACGAGCGGGAGACGACGGGCCTACGGGCGGCCCTCAACTACGGGCACACGTTTGCCCACGCCTATGAAACGGTTGCCGGCTACGGCACTCTGCTGCACGGGGAGGCGGTGGCGATCGGCATGGCCCAGGCCGCTCGCCTCGCGGCTCGAATCGGTCGAGTTTCGAGCGAAATCGTCGCCCGCCAGGACCAACTCCTGAAGGCCATGGGCCTGCCGGTCGAGCCCGCCGGGTCGCTCCGGGAGGCGTCCCCGCTGATGGCGGTCATGGCCCGCGACAAGAAGACGGTCAACGGACGGTTGCGGTTCGTGCTGCCGTCGAGGGTCGGCCAGGTCGATCTCGTCGAGGGCATCGACGAAAACCTCGTCCGGGCGGTGCTGGAAGCGTAGCCGTAGCCCCCAGGCTACGTAAACCTTCTGGCAGCCGTAACTTGCGCACCCCAGCCAGACCCTCTCGCTGGCTCCTCCTCGCAAAAAATACTTCCCGAGGGGGGTGGAGCGATTTGCCCCACCCCCTGGGGCGAATCGCTCCAGCGCCTGGAGCGAATCGCTCCACCCCCCCTTGCCTCAAGGGTCGCGAGGAAGCTGGTCGCATCAATGAAAAACAACGTTTCTGGCCGAGAAACGAGTTTTTTCGTTTTTTTGAGAAGAATCGCCTCGATTGGCACGGGACGTGCATGTTCCTTTTGTCAGTGGCGTGAATCGCTCCACGACGACCAAGGCTGCCAACTGGCATCCGGCAGGGTCGCGAGGAGGTTCTCGCCGAGCGTTTGAAGTCGGTGCACTCCATTTGGAAGGAGACAGCTCGTGAACCATGTCCATGTGGTCGGGTCAGCCCGATCGGTCGGTGCGTGCTGGGCACTCACGCAAGCAGATGTCCTGCTGTGTGCCCTCCCCATCGCCTTGTTTTTGTCGATCGTGTCGTTGGTGTGACCTCAACACCTCATCTCTTTCAGTTTGAATCCCCTAAAAAAAGAAGCATCCAATGATCTCCCCCCTGTCGTCGTCCGGTTCTCGTACAGCCCGCGTCATGTCCTCGTTGCTCGCGAGTTGCGTGATGGCGGCGATCGCAGTGATCGCTGTCGTGGCCGGCTAACCCCGATCGATAGCGGCGGCACGTTCTTGGTCCTTTTGAATCTGGCGTCCCCTCTCACAGTCCTTCGCTCTTATCTTTTTCAGGTGAAGTCATGCGGTCGTTCCTGAAGTCCATCCTCCACGGCTCGTGCTCAGCAGTCACCGTCCTCGGCGTCGCCGCAGGCAGTGCGGGTGCGGTTGATCTGACGCCGGCGTTCACGGGCGATAGCGTCGTCGGCGACCTGGCCCGGATGAACGACCTCGAGCCCTTGACTGAGATCGCTGCCATGCAGCGGCACGAGTCGGCGATCCCGACTTACGCCAGGGCTTCGACCGCCTCAGCCGACACGCACCTCCGGGCCTCGGTGCCAGCATCCAATCGTTCGCAGTCGCTCTTCGTGGGCGGCGACGTGTTCGCCAACTCGGCTACGGCGCTCCCGCTCCTCGTGGGCGACATGGGGCCGGCTGTCGGTCCGGTGTCTCGTCCAATGTCGGGCCGGCTCGTTGGTGCTCGCCCGTCGCTCCCCCTCAATCGTCTGCCGCTGTCAATGCAGACCGCCCGGTAGTCACTTCTGATCATTCTGCGTCACTTCCAGTCCTGGTCATCGTTCAGCACAACCGAACAATCAAAAGGGCAAACGATCATGGAACTCCACAAAGCCTTCGAATCGCTCCGTTCTGCCGGCATCAACGAAATCGTGATCGTTGACGCCACCTGCGAGCGCTACGGCGACTTCGTCCAGGCGGCTCAGTCTGGCGAGGTGGGCGTCCACTTCTGCGTCGACGGCCGCTCGGCGGTCCGGCTCTCTCGCCGGTTCCGTGCCGATGCGTGGCTGGTGGCTTCGGAGCTGCCGGACATGTCCGGTTTCGACCTCCTCGACATGCTGTCGCCCCATGTCATGCAGGGCGATGTCGACCCGCTCCTCTCTGGCTCGAGGATCTCGCTCGACCGCATTGGCCACGGCATGCGGTCTGGCATCTTCATCGTGTCCGACACCTATCGCCTCGAAGACGAGCAGCGGGCCCTGGCGTCCGGCGTGGCCGGCTACCTCGTCCGGCCGATCACACTCGACGTGATCCGCGCCTCGCGGATGCCGATCGAAATCGCTACAGACGCCAGCGTCTGCTGAGTTGTTCACCCTCTTCAAGTTGATCTGAAACCACCCCCGTTCTTGATTCGATACGCACGGAGTCGCACCCATGAGCCCTGCAGCCCCCTTCGACGCCCATGCTGGCCACGTCCCGAGCGTCGTGGTCGTAGACCCGCAGTTCAATGCCTACGCAACGCTCGCGGCCAGCGCCCGCCTCGGCAATCTGCAACTCCACCTCCGGTCGGCCGGAGCTGATGCCATCCGGCTCAGCCGTCGGATTGATGTCGATGCCTGGATCGTGGCGGCGGAACTTGACGACATGTCGGGGCACGATCTGGTTGAACTGCTCAAGGGTGATGCCAGCGAGGCTCCCGTCGCAATGGTGGTAGACGCCGCCCGCGGCCGTCGGAATGTGGTCGATACCGTGGCGGCAACCGAGGCCGGCGCCGACGCGACCCTCTCGCATCCGATCAGCCTGGCTGACCTTGAGCGTCTGCTCGGGATGCCCTCCGAGGAGCGGGCCCGCGAGTTTGGCTCGAACGGCCTGAGGCCCTTCGTCACGCTGCCAGTGGGCATCGGGGCGGCCGTGATTGCCATCGCGGTCTTGATGATCGGCTAACTTCGTCCGCGGCCCACAGCCCCAGCAGGCCGGGACGCTGCAGGCGTTCAGTTCGCTGCAGGTAGTCAAAAGGAACTGCTCCATGCGACGGTTGGTCGCGGTGGCGACACTGGCTGCATGTGTGATGGCAGGCCCGATGGCACTCGCCCAAAACGACTGGCAGTTTCCGGATCCGTATTTCGGGGCGATCGAGTTCGACGTCTCGAGGCCATCAGGCCAACGGCAGCGGCGGGTCGAGCCTGCCCCGGCGCCGCGTCCCAAGACTTCGCGGCAGCGGCCGCTCCGGACCCGGCAGCGGTGGTCATCGCAGGGCACGCGGCCCTGAGCAGTTACGTCTGCTGGAGTGCACGTGGCGCAGGATCGCGATCGTCGATCCTGACGAGGCCCGGCTCACTGGGTTCAGACACGGTTCTCGCGCGTTGACGAGGCTCGGGGCTGCTTCCCGTAGCACAGGTTTTCAACCTGTGTGTCTTCACGGTTCACTTTGGGCTCGCATGTGATTCAGGAAGGGGGAGCAGCCGGATCGGAGGCACGCGCAGAAGTCGGTGCGACGTGCGCCCCGCAGCGGTCGCTCCGAAGCGTTTGAGCAGAGAACTCACACGTCCCGCCGGCGCCGAGCATGTCGCCGGCCGGCTGCGGTGACGCGACGACGCACGAGCATCACGTGTGATCCGATACGGCCCCAGCTTCACCAGCGGCCCTCGATGGCGAGGCCGCCGAGGTCGGCCATCGGCAGCGGCACGACGCGGACTTCCATCCCGGCGAAGTGCGTCTCGGTCATGCTCACGGCCCGCGAACTCGCCCAGGCGAGATACCAGCCGAGAAAAACCTGCGACGGATAGTGGGCGTTGTCAGTCATCCGCGAGAAGCCGACGAACGTGGAACAGACATAGAGCGTGCCCTTGAGCAGCGGGCTCTCGACCATGTCGGCGGCGGCGAGAAACGGGATCGCACCGATGAAGGCGTGACCGCTGACGCCGTTGTTGTCGTTGAAGAACTGCCAGTCGCTGCCATTGCCGTCGGATGGCCGCCCACCACCCGTAGCCATCTGCAGGACATAGAGGGGCGGGGCTCCCACGACGAACATTCGCAGCGACCGAGATCCCCACTCACCGACCACGTCGCCAAACGGATTTCCTTCGAAAACGAGTCCCGTGGCGGCGGCCGCACCGAAGATCGGCAGGGCATACCGGCCCTCGCCCATGTCCTTGCAGCCCGAGAAGAAGGTGCCGAGGCCGGTCGGCTCCACGCCGTTCTGCCAGGCGTTCTGCATGGTTTGATCGAAGCCGGTGTTGGCCATCAGAGCGCCCGCGCCGAACGCGGCCGACAGGCAGACGAGGCCGTTGCAGTCGTAGAAGTTGCGGTAGTCATTCCAGACCTTGTGGCCCGCCCGGGAGAGTCGCGGAGAGGTGCTGCGGGTCCAGGGAAGTTCGGGGGGCGACGGGGCCAGAATCTCCTGCCGCTCGAGCGGCGGCAGCGAATAGATTGGGTCGGCCGAATCGGCCACCGGCACGAGTTGGGCGGCGAGCCGCAGGCTGACGTCCTCGGTCTGGGGCTCCGTCTGCCAGTCACCGACGAGTTCGATGCCCCCGCCGCCGGCAGCCTGCCCGGAGAGCGCCTGCGTCTGCACGACCGCCGTGACCCAGACACCGCCCACCGCGGGCGCCACACGGACGACGGCCCGCTGTCGCTGCGGCGGCCACGACACGAGGGCATTGCCGGATGGCTCGACCCAGGCCGACTCGATCACTCCCTCGCGGCCAGACGCGAAGTCGGGCTCGACGGCCCGCGCGATCGGCCAGTCAGCAGCCACGCTGGCCAGCGTCCGCCGCCAGAGATCCGCGCCGTTCGATGATGTCAGGTGGACACCTGCATCACTCGCATGGCAGACAGTGAACGCAACCACGGCGACCGCTACGCAGGTCCAGATGAACCGGGGCGGGTTTCGGATTGCCGGCACGGCGGGTGGCAGATTCCGTGAAAGAGCCATGAATGCCGCGGACTCTCCCAGCCGTCCTCCACGGGAGCAATCCGGCTTTTGCAAGAACACCGCGAGTCGTGACCACCGCCGCGGCGATCGCGAAAAGATGGGTGGCCTCGCGAGTTTCCGGCAGCCCGATCCGGGCTCTCCCCGATCCCCTCACCTCCCCACTTTGCCCTCGGGTCGCTTGCCCACGTGCCTCTGGGTTGCTTATCGTGCTTGCTTTAGTGGCCCCTTTTCACCAGCCCGTATTTTCAGCCGAGACCCCGCCATGAAACGAACCTCACTCGTAGCGCTCGTGATCGTCCTCGCGGCGTTCATCGCCATGTCCGGTAAGTCCCATAGCCAGCCCGTCGCCCCGGCGACGGCCAACGCCGTGGTGCTCGTCGCTGGAAACGTCTGGGACGGTCTCGCCGACGCGGCCCTCGGCCCGATGGAGATTCTCGTTCAGGGCGGTCGAATCGCGGGCATGGGCAAGACGGTCGAGCGCCCCGCCGGGGCCCTGGTAGTCGATCTCTCCCAGCACACCGTGACTCCCGGTTTCATCGACTGCCACGTCCACGTGACGATGCGGCCGGAGGACGAGGGAGCGATTTGGGCCCTCTCACCCGCCGACAAAGCCGTGCTTGGCGTGCAGGCTCTTCGCGTCCTGCTCGACCGTGGATTTACAACTGTTCGCGACCTTTGCGATATGGACTTCGGCGGCTATACCACAGTTTCGCTCCAGCGGGCCGTGGAGAAGGGCCTGGTCGCAGGCCCACGCATGATCGTGGCGGCACACCTCGTGTCCACGACCGGCGGTCACGGCGACGCGCGTCCCCTCGAGGCGTCGCAGACTCCGGTCACCCAGATCAACCTGGCGGACGGCGTGGATGAGATTCGCCGGGTCGTCCGCACCGAGGTGAGCAGGGGCTCACAATGGATCAAGTTCGGCGCAACTGGAGGATTCGCCAGTCCGGCGGATGATCCGTCGCAGGTGCCCTACAGTCAGGCGGAGATCGACGCGATTGTCGCGACGGCCCGCGATCTTGGCATCCCCTGCACGCCTCACGCATACGGCGACGAGGGCATTCGCCGCTCGGTCACGGCGGGTGTTCGAAGCGTCGAGCACGGCAGCATGGCATCGCTCGAGACGTTGAAGCTTATGGAGGCCCGCGGCGTGTATCTGGTGCCCACGCAGATCGCCGTCGTGCGGTTCGCGCGGCTCATTGACGACGACGCCTTCTGGAAAGCGGTCAACGAGCCGCCTCATGTCCGAGCGAAGTATCGCAAGCACGCGAAGGCCATTCTCGAGAGCGCCCGTAACCTTTCCACCTGCGGCGTGAAGGTGGCCCTCGGCAGCGACTTCGGTACATTCCCGCTGGAGCAGAGCAATGCCGCTGAGTTCAACGAACTGGTAGCCAACGGGCTGTCGATTCCCCGCGCCCTGCGGGCCGGAACGAGCGTGGCGGCCGAACTGCTGATGCGGGACGACATCGGCGTTCTCGCGATCGGCAAGGCCGCCGACATCGTCGCCATGCCGGGCGATCCGTTCAAGGACATCACTGTCACCGAACGGGTCGATTTCGTGATGAAGGGCGGCGTGATCGCCAAGAGCGACCGTTGAGGCGGTGCCCGCCACGCCCCGTCCCTTGGGTCGCGGTCGGGGCTTCCTGGCGGAGAGAACGCGTTTCCCATGCCGCGGCACCCCCCCGCCCCGCCTCATGACCCATTTTTTGACCGCACCGAAACCATGACGTACCTTCGTTGGAACGTTGGGCGGATATCAGTTCCCCGCCCTTCCAAGCTGTCAAGGAACCGAGTCGACATGAGATCGCCGTTCGCGAACCGTCCCCGTCACGTTCGTCGCCTGTCCCGCAACGCCGAGCCGCAGAGGTCCGCACTGGTCCTCGACCAGCTCGAAGATCGACGGATGCTGGCGATTCTCCCCGGCCAGGTCGTCTCGTCGGCCGGATACTTCGACGCTGACGGCGACAGTGTCTCGATCACTGTGACGGGACCGGTCGGCACCGGGGCGGGCTTCTCGGTAGAACTCGCCGGCCTCGCCACCGACAACGCTGACGCGACGCGCATCGACCTCTCAGGCCTGACGAAGGACAACGGCCTGCAGATCGTGGTCACGCCCAACAAGCTCGCCTCACAGCCGGGCAGCAACTTCGCGACGCTCTACTCAGCCGGCTACACGAACGTCCTCGAGATCGTCGCTGGCGACAAGTCGATGACCAACCTCGGCGGTATCCAGCTCTCCGCCGCGATCGTGCACTCCACGAAGCTCACGGGCGTTGCCATCGGCAACATCACGCTCGACCCCGGCCAGGCGCCCTACGTCGATCGCATCAACACGCAGAACAACCAGCAGGCCACCGACTCGACGATGTACAACCCCGTGACGGGGCTGATCCATCTCGGCGGCATCGTCGCGGCGAGCGTGGACAGCATCGTCATCGACGGCGCCATCAGCGCGAAGACCAACAACCCGCACGACCTGACGACCACCAACGACTTCCGCAGCGTCATCGAGGTGGCGGGTGAGATCGGCAGCATCGTCGGCCTGCGGAGCAACCTGCGGGCGAGCGTCCACGCCGACAGCATCGGCTCGATCCGGGTGGCCGCGATCTCCGGCGAGATCACCACCCGAAGCGCCACCGAGGATCTGGCGATCAACCTGCCGAGCGCCTTCAGCGGCTTCATCAACTCGGCCGGCCACCTGCACTTGGGCTTCCCGATGGGGGATGCCTCGAAGATCACCGGGCAGATCAACGCCCTAGGCATCTCGGGTAACGTCAAGGAGGAGTTCCGCACCGATCGGCTCACCGACCCGCTGTACATCCCGGGCACCTTCGCCGGCTCGATTAGCCTCTCGGGCAACCCGGTGAAAGATGCCGGGAACGGCAGCTTCCCCGACGTGTTCGTCGACGGGCCCGCCCTGTTCGGCCTGCAGACAGCCTTCGGGAACATCGCGGACGTCAACGCCGACTCGTTCGCCCCCACCTTCCTGGCGGAGGCCGACGCCGGCTCGATCGGCGACATCCAGGCGAGCCAGGGCGAGTTCGCCGGCCACCTGCGGGCAAAGAATGACATCGGCGACGTTCGCGCGCCACTCGGATACTTTGGATCGGCGGTGAGTTTCGCGGGCGACGTCGGCGACGTGTACGCGGCCGTCGGCGGATTCGAGGGCTACATCCGTGCGGCCGGCGACGTGGGCGACATTCTCGTTTTCGACGCGATCACGGGGCTGGCAGAGAATGAACTGGCGATCTCGGCCGGGGGTGACATCGGCACCATCGAGAGCATTGCCGGCGGCATCGAGGGGCTGATCCAGGCAGAGGGATCGATCGGACGCGTCACCGCGGCAGGGAACATTCTCGCGGGGATGCTCGCCCGCTCGGGCAGCATTGGGGCGATCACGTCGCGGGCCGGCTTCATGGAGGCCCCCTCGATTCAGGCAGGCACCAATATCGGACCGCTCTCCCTCTACGCAGGCATGCTTGGCACGTCCATCGTCGCCGGTGGCGACCTCGGGCCGATCGGCATCCGCGCCGGCGGGATGGAACTCTGCTACCTCCGGGCCCGCGACCTTGGGGCGATCGTAATCGTGGATGGCAGCATCCAGACCTCATCGCTCGTGGCCGGCCGCGACATCGGCTCGATCAGCACGTTCGGCAGTATCGGTGGCTTCGGACTCCAGGACGTGAGTCTGGTGGCGGCTCGAAACATCGGCTTCATCGACGCCAAGGCACACACGGGCTACGGCATCCGGCTCCTCAAGGCCGAGGCGGGGGGCGACATCGCCGGCATTTCGGGCATCTCGTACGGCGAGTTTGGCTCGCTCGACGGCGCCGGCATCCTCGAGTCAAACGTGGTCGCCGCGAACATCGGGCCGGTGTACGGCCGTGGCGTGGGTGGCACTGGCATCGAGGACACGAAGATCATCACCCGCACCGCCTACGACGCGGGCGGCGCCATCGACCGCAGCCGTGGCCGAATCGGGGCTGTGACCGGCGACGGATGGCTTGACGGCCTGCTCAACGTGATCGTCGTCGCCCACACCGACATTGCCTCGATCACGGGCGTGACGGCCGTCGATGGCACCGGCATCAATGGTGGCTCCTTCGACGCCAACTACGGCGCCATCGGCCAGATCACCGCCGCGGGGGGCGCGGCAGGCGGCTACGGCATCCTCGAGACCCGCTTCCAGGCGACCGATCTCGACGTCGGCCGGATCGCCGGAATCACGACATCGGCTAACGCCAACGGCCTCGACGCGATGAGCGAAGCCAAGGTCTACGCCGGCTCGATCGGCCCGATCAAAGCGACCGTGCATGGCGGACTCGACGGCAACGGGATCGTCGGCGGTGAGATCCGCTCGTTCTCGGGAGCGATCGATTCGGTCACGGTTGACGTCCGCTCCATCAACGGCATCGGCATCCTCGACGGCAAGATCACCGCCTCAGGAGACCTCGGGCTGCTGACGGTCAAGGCGTTCAACGCGGCCGGCATCAGCGGCGGCGAGTTCCAGTCCCGGGGCAACTTCGGCGACATCACCGTGACCGCCCAGAAGGGCGGCAACGCGATCGAGAACGCGATCTTCACCGCACCGGGAAGGATCTTTTACGACGACGAGACGACCGACCTTGATCCGAAGGGGAGCTTTGGCAAGATCACGGTCTACGCCAACGGCACCAACAAACTCTCGAACGGTATCGTGGGCTCGACGTTCAGCGCCATCGGCGACATCGGCCAGATCACTGTGCGGACGAAGGGCGGCACGGCGATCCTCGACTCCATCTTCGAGGCCGACACCGACGGCGACTACGATCCCAACCCCTCGCCGACCAGCCCCGGCCAGGCGACTGGCACGATCGCTGGAATCACGGTCGTCGCCGCGGGACGCAATCTCATCGACTCCTCGGGGATCGTGGGCTCGAAGTTCACCGCCGCCATGATCGGCCCCGTCACGGCGAAGATCCAGACGGTCGAGGGAGGCGACGGCATTATCAGTTCCACGTTCGAGGCCCGCACCTCCGTGTACGACGGCTTCGGCAACTTCGATAACATCGGCCGCATCGGCGCGATCAAGGTCACCAACGCAGCCGATCAGCTCGCGTCGGGTGCCGGAATCCGGGAGAGCAAGTTCTTCGCCGGCGCGGCCGGCGGCATCGGCGACATCACGGTCACCACGGCGAGCGGCTCGGGCGTGCTCGGCAGCATTTTCGACGCTTCGATCCAAGGCGTCGTTTTCGACCCGGACCAAAACCTGTTCACCTCGACGATCGGAAACATCACCGTCACAACGGGCCGCGTGCTGAACTGGACGTTGATTCCAGCGGGTATCACGCTCTCGTCGTTCACGGCCGCGGCGGGCATCGGCCTGATCACGGTCAACTCGATCGGCAGTGGCATCACGGGCTCGTTCTTCGAGGCCGACTTCGACTGGCAGTTCGTCAACGACGCCCCTGGCAACATCGCCGGGATCACCGTCCGGGTGCCGGGCCGCAACGCCTCCGCGGTGACGGGCAGCCTGTTCGGTGGGGCCGGCATCGGAAACATCGACGTCCGGCTCGCCGACGCGGCGAAGAACGGCTGGAACGCGATCGCCTTCTCGACCTTCACCGCCCGCAGCGGCGCGATCGGCAACGTGACCGTGGTCCATTCGCAGACTGGCCTGCCCTACGCGACGGGCCTCGGCTATGCGATTCTCACGTCGACTTTCTACGCCTTCACCGGCATCGGCGCGATCTCGATCACGGGCAACACGCTCGGCGCGGTGTTCATCGTGGCCGGCCAGCCGGTCGTCGTCCGAGGTCGGGCAGGTGGCGCTCGGGCGCTCCCGCAGTCGATCGGGCCGATCTCGATTCTGGGTGGCAGCACACAGGATCTGTCGTTCTCGGCAACCTCCGGAATTCCCGGGATCGCCTTCCGCAACGCTCCGAGCGGAGCGACCGTGAAGCTCGCGTTGACGGCCGCATCCGTGGGCGACCTGCTGGTCGATGCGCCGTCGGGCACCGCCAGCCTCGACGTCTCCGGCGTGGTCACGAGCTTTGGCAACGTCACCGCCGACGGCGCGGTGTCAATCGTGTCGGCCACGGCTACGACGCTTGGGAACGTGACGGCCGGTGGTGATGCCACACTGAACACTCCGGCCCTGCAGACACTCGCCAGCCTGAACGTCGGTGGCACACTCTCACTCCCCCAGGATCTTGCCTCGTTGCGGCAGGTCGGCGCGTTCACCGTGAACGCCCTGGCGTCGGCTACCAAAAACGTTCGGATCGGGTCGTCCGCCACCAGCGGGTCGTCGATCGGACCGATTCGGATCGCCACCGCCAATCGCGGCAAGGGCACCTATCAGTTCGCCTTCGCCACCTGGCCGGCGAACCCCACCAAGGCGAACCCTGTCGCGATCATCGGCGGAAAGGCCATTGTCGAGGCGAAGGCGACGGCTCAGACGGCCAACGGCGTCAGCATCGTGAAGCTGAAGAAGTGATGAAGCGCCTGCGACGGACCAGAACGACCCGGCATCTACTCGGCGCGGAGTCGCTGGAGCGTCGGCAGATGCTCGCCGTGGATTCGGTGTGGCAAACCCAGCCCATCGCCCCGGCGCCGGTCGTCGCGCCGTCGGCCGTGATCGCTCCGGCTGTTCCCCCGGCCATCCCGGTCGCCGTCGTCCCGACCGTCGACCCGCTCTACGGCTACTCCTTCGCGCTCACGACCCCCAATCCTGCGAGCGGTTTCGACTTCGCAACACTGGGCGGGCAGACGACCGCAACCATTGACGTGGGCCTCGTGGACATGCCCCTCGGGGCGACCCTTGACCTCGAGACTCTCTCCGGGCTGCAGTTCTGGAACGGCCGCGGCGAACCGGCGTTCGCCGCCGTGAAGGCTGGCGTGGAGATCAATCTCCGGGCCGCCGGGGCCAATCTCCGTGTCGGTGCCAAGACGGATCAACTGCCTGGGCAGGCACCGGGAAGCGTCCGCCATTCGCTCGAAGTGGCCGTATCGGACGGGCTGCCGGTGTCACGGCGGATCACGGCGACCATCGGCGTGGGTGGTGTCGGTGAGTCGTTCGCGAAGCCCGGGGCGCCGTCCGGCGTCTACGCGTTCACCGGACTGTGGTCGGTGCGAAACGCCGCGGGCATTCGCGACTCCGCACCCGTCACACTCGTGTTCGCCGCTGGCGGCGCATCGCGTCAGGCTCGTGATGCGGCCGTCGCCGCCTTCTCCATGCCTGACAAACGCCCGGTGGCCATCGTGGCGGTGGCCACGCAACTCGTCAGCCCGGACGGCCCAGGGCAGCAGTTCCTGCAGATCAACGTCCAGTACTCCGCCCCCGTGACGGTGACGGGCCGTTCACCACAACTCCCCGTCTTCTTCGACCGCAGCATGCGGCTCGTCGAGTTGGAGCGGGGATCGGCCCGGACCGGTGTGACCACGCTCTCCTTTGCGCTCGTCCCCACGGCGCAGGAACGGGCTGCGTCCTCGGTGCGGCTCGGCGATGCGCTCCGACTGCAGTCGGGCGGCGCACTCCGCGCCGCTGCGGGCGGCCCATCCATCCTCAGCCTGCCGCCAGAGGCTGCCCGCCAGCGAGTGATCGGCTTTGAAGCACCGATCGTGATCGTCACGGCTGACATCGCCCGCAGCACCACGTTCCGCCGCGGCACGACCTACGTGATCGACGGCGAGGTGCACGTGCGGCCGGGCGTCACACTCACGATCGAGGACGGTGTGACGGTGCTGATCCGCAACGGCTATCGCCCGAAGCGGACGATCGACACGAGCGCGCTCGTGTTTGACAGCGGCTCCAAACTGAAGGCTGCCACGGTGACGTTCGGTGCCGCGGACTCGCAGAACCGACAGACCAGCGAAGCCAACAACGGGGGTGTCTTCTTTCTCGGCACGTTCCGTAGTTGCACCAAGGACGGCATTTCCGTCGATACACGCACCGCAACCGGCCGCTCCTCATTCACGGCCGACCTGATCAACCTCACCTCACTCGGCCGGACCGATCCGCTGGGCGGCGACGGCGACGACAACGACCGCGACGATATCGACGCCATCTCGCTGCTCGGGCTGGCGCCAACGGAGTGGCGGGTGAAGGCCGTGCGGAGTGACCACTCCGGCGACGACGGCTTCGACGTCACCAATTCCTCGATCTCGCTCGACCGGCTCACGGTTGTGAACCCCGTCGAGGACGGGCTGAACATCACCAGCAGCACCGTGCAGATCCGCCAGGCACTCACGGTGGCCATGTCGCCGAGCATCGCCCCAGACCGCGAACTCTTCGACCTCGAAGTGGACGACGGTGCGGCGAAGGTCGTGATCGACCGTCTCGCTGCAGTCGACCTTCGCGGCTACTGGGGCAATGCATACGACGAGGTGAATCTCAACTCCCTCGACATGCCCGCGCCTCCGCGTCGCGGCACCGTGAGCCAGTGGTATGTGTTCAACGGCGTGCTGCGGCGCGGGCCGGCGATCGTGTATTCGACGATCGCGGACTAATTCACGGCTGCCCGGCCATCCATGGCCCGTGCAGCCTGATGGGTGGCGGCCTCCTGCCGCGGGTTCACGGCTGCACGGCCATCCATGGCCCGTGCAGCCTGTGGGGCCACACTTGATCCTCGTGCGTTGCAGGGCCACCGCAGCCGGCCGGCGACATGCTCGAAGCCGGCGGGACGTGTGAGTTCTCGGCTCAAACGCTCCGGAGCGACCGCCGCGGGGCACACGTCTCACCGGCTTCTGCGCGTGCCTCCGATCCGGCTGCTCCCCCTTCCGGAATCACATGAGAGGGCTGATGCAGCGAGGGGCTGCCCGTGCCCGGGAGCCGGCGTTGCTGACAAGCGCAGCCATGGATGGCGAAGCGCAGGCAGCATCGAGAGAGCGGAGCCCAGGATGGGCGCAGCGAGCGTCCGGCGACGGGCATGGGCAGCCCCGAGCCGCCGCGGGATTCCCTTGTGCAGGTAGACAACCTGCACCTACGCGGGCGGGCCCGAGCGCACTGCAAACTCGAAAGACACACAGGTTGAAAACCTGTGCTACGGGAGGCAGCGAAGGGCTGCGGGGGCTCTGCTATCCTGAGACAGTCCCCGTAGGAAGGATCCGCCGTGACCAAGCCGGTCGAGACCGACGACACACTCCCGCTCGGCGACGCGCAGATCGCGGACGTCCTCACGCGGTGGTGGGGCTTCGACCGGCTGCGGCCGCTGCAGGCGGAAGCGATCGCCGCGGCTCTCGCCGGCCGCGACTCGCTGGTGGTGATGCCCACCGGCGGCGGCAAGAGCCTCTGCTACCAGTTGCCGCCGCTTGTCGGCGAGACGACCGACGTGGTGATCTCACCGCTCGTGGCCCTGATGAAGGACCAGGTCGACGCGCTCGAGGCGATCGGCTATCCCGCAGCGGCGATCCACGGTGGCATGTCCCAGGAAGAGCGGGCAGGCGTCCGCGACCGGCTGGCGGCGGGCGAGCTACGGCTCTTGTTCACGGCCCCCGAGCGGCTGGTCAATACCGGCCTCCTCGACCTCCTCGCCCGCGTCGGCGTGAAGCGGTTCGCCGTCGACGAGGCCCACTGCATCAGCCACTGGGGCCACGACTTCCGCCCCGAATACCGGCAGCTTGCTCTCCTCCGAGACCGCTTCCCCTCCGCGACCATCCACGCC
>Ga0208864_1000284_pt1 | contig 17082 bp, 12 predicted proteins | sample CryBogmetaGMA05M_FD_184542 | JGI IMG/M metagenome (GOLD analysis project Ga0208864, IMG submission 184542) | Freshwater microbial communities from Crystal Bog, Wisconsin, USA - MA0.5M (SPAdes) | ecosystem: Environmental > Aquatic > Freshwater > Lake | place: Crystal Bog, Wisconsin, USA...
ATCCTCCGCTACCTGGTCTGCAACGGCGACGCCACTGACCTGGCCACCTGGAGCAACATCCCCTACTTCACCCTCCAGGCCGGCCTGGCCGCAGGGCTGCTGCAGGGGGGCCTCGCCCTCCACCCCACCCTTCTGCGCCGCCGCCGCCGCCTCTGGAACGCCAGCCAGCTGCTGCGCCATGGCAAGGCCGGTGGCTACCAGTACAGCCTCGATTTCAACCGCCGTCTGCTGGCCCAGGCATCCCAGCTCGATCCAGGCCGCCCCGTGGCCCTGCTCAGCCAATACCCGCTGCTGCCCGCCCACCCCTGGCCGGCCAGCTGGCGAGTGGATTTCTGGATCGACGCCACCAGCCGCCAGGTGTTCGACGACTACGGCATGGGCCGGCGCATCGCCCCCGCTCTGCAGGCCGAGGCCCTGGAAAGGGAGCGGCGCGCCTACACCGCCGCCGGTGTGGTGGTGTGCATGTGCCAGTGGGCCGCCGATTCCGTGATCCACGACTACGGCATCGATCCGGCCAAGGTGCACATGATCGCCGGCGGCGGCAACCTCGATGAGACCGTGCTCGTCGACCTGCCTTCCGCCCCGCCGCCACCGCCACCCAGCCCCGACGCGCCACTGCGGCTCGGCTTTCTCGGCAAGGAATGGCAGCGCAAGGGTGGACCGTTCCTGCTGGAGCTCGCCCAGCTGCTGCGCCGGCGCGGCCTGCCCACCGTGATCCGGGCCATCGGCCCCGATCCCGCCGACCTGCCCGCCGATGCGGCCCTTGAACCCCTGGGCTTCATCCACAAGCTCCACGACACCGCCCGCTTCGTGGCGGAGGTGCGCAGCTGGCATTTCGGGGCCCTGTTCTCCGCCGCCGAGGCCGCCCCCCGCGCCAACCTCGAATGCCTGCGGCTGGGGGTGCCGCTGATCGCCCACGACGTGGGCGGCATCGGCTCCACCCTGCCCGACGCCGACTGCGGCCGGCTGTTTCCGCCCCATCCGTCTCCAGCCGAGGTGGCCGACTGGCTGCAGGCCCGCCTCGCCCCGTACGACGCCTACCTCAACTGGCGCGGGGCCCTGGCCCGGCGTGGCCAGGCCTTCACCTGGGCGGCGGCGATGGAGAGTCTGGCGCCGCTGCTGCACACTGCCCCGTGATGCACATCGGTCTGCTCTCGCCCCTCAGCCAGCCCACCCCGCCGGCCACCTACGGCGGGGTGGAAAGGGTGGTGGCCATCCATGCCGCCGAACTGCTGCGCCGCGGCCACCGGGTCACCCTGTTCGCCGCCCGCGGTTCGGCGGTGCCCGGCAGCCGGCTGCTTGAATACGGACCCGCCGGCATCTGGCCCGGCAAACGCCAACTGCTGCGGCTGCTCGGCCAGCGCCTGCGGGCCGGCCGCCTCGATGTGGTCCACAGCTTCGGCCGCAGCAACGCCCTGCTGCCCTGGTGGCTGCCCCCCGGCCCCCAGCTGGTGCAGACCTACGCCTGCCCGCTGGCGCCGGCCACCATCCACCGCCTCGATCGCCTCTTCCCCGGCCGCATCTCCTACACCGTCCCCTCGGACTGGATGGACCAGGCCTTCCCCGCCACCCGCGCGCCGGTGGCGGTGGTGCCCAATGCCCTGCCCGCCGACCTCTACCGCGAACGGCTCGACGACGACCGCGATCCCCGCCGCCCCCTGGTCTTCCTGGGACGCTTCGACCCCTGCAAGGGCCTGCACACCGCCATCGAGGTGGCTGTGGCCAGCGGTGTGCCCCTGGTGATCGCCGGCGGCAGCTTCGACGAATCCTCCCGCCACTACGAGGCCGAGCGGATCGCCCCCTGGCGCGGCCACCCGTTGCTGGAGTTCGTCGGGCCCCTCGATGATGCCGGCAAGCAGGAGTTGCTGGCCCGGGCCCGGGCGCTGCTCTTCCCGATTGAATGGGAGGAGCCGTTCGGGCTGGTGATGATCGAGGCGATGGCCTGCGGCACCCCCGTGATCGCCTTCCGCCGTGGCGCCGTGCCGGAGGTGGTGCGCGATGGCCTCGATGGTTTCGTCGTCGACGACACCGCAGCGATGGTGGAGGCCGTGGCGCGGCTGCCGCGGCTGTCGCGGCCGGCGGTGCGCGCCTCGTTCGAGCGCCGCTTCGCCGCCCCGGCGGTCACCGCCGCCTACCTGGCCCATTACGAGCGGATGCTGGCCCGATGACATCTCCCGGCCCCGGCCGCCACTACGCCGTGCTCCAGGCCGGCGCCCGCATGCACTACGCCGTGCCGGCCCTGCTGGCCCGTGCCGGTGCCCTGGCCGCCTTCTACACCGACCTGCACGCCAGCCACCGGCCCCTGCAACTGCTCGGTTCGCTCTGGCCCGGCCACCTCCAGCCCAGGCCCCTGCGCCGCCTGCTGGGCCGCCGCCTGCCGCCGGAGCTGCCGCGCGCCCTGGTGCGCGACCAACCCCTCAGCGGTCTGCTCAGCGCCGCCGGCCTGGCGGGCGCCGCCGCCGCCGGAGACGCCGCGGTGCTTGCCCGCGCCCGCCGCGAGCGCTTCGGCGGCGCCACCGCCCTCTACACCAACTTCATCAACAACGACCTCGACGCCGTACGCCAGGCCCGCGACCAGGGGCTGGCGGTGGTGCACGAGCTGATCATCGGCGCCGATGTGGGCCGGATTCTGCTGGAGGAGCGGCGCCGCTTCCCGGGCATCGAGCCCGATGGCGAACCGGAGGCCGAGGTGGAGGCCGGCATCGCCCTCGACCAGGAGAAGTGGCGCCTCAGCGACCGGGTGCTGGTGCCCTCCACCTATTGCCGCGACAGCTCGATCGCCCTCGGCTGCGATCCGCAGCGGCTGCGCCTGGTGCCCTACGGCATCCCTGAACACTGGTTTGAGCTGGAGCCTGAGCCGATCCCGGGTCGGGTGCTGTTCGTAGGCCAGGTGGGCCTGCGCAAGGGCAACCACGTGCTGGCCGAGGCCTGCCGGCTGCTGCGCCGCCGTGGTGTGGCCTTCGAATGCCGCGTGGTCGGTCCACCCCTGGTCGACCTCGACAACCCGCTGTTCGAAGGGCCCGAGTACCTCGGCCAGGTGCCCCGCAGCCAGGTGCGTGAGGAATTCCGCCGCGCTGACCTGTTCGTGCTGCCCACCCTCGCCGACAGCTTCGCCCTGGTGCACCTCGAGGCGATGGCCTGCGGCGTGCCCGTGGTCACCACCCCCCACTGCGGTTCACTGGTGCGCGACGGCCAGGAGGGCTTCCTGGTGCCGATCCGCGAAGCCACTGCCCTGGCCGATCGCCTCGAGCAACTGCTCGCCGACCGCGCCCTGCGGGCCCGCATGGGCGCCGCGGCCCGGCTCCGGGCCGAGGACCACTCCTGGCGCCGCTATGGCGAGCGGTTGCTGGCGGCCCTGCTGGAACCATGAGCGCGGCGGTCCAGCCCGAGCCCGTGCTGCTGGTGCTGCACCGCATCGGTCCCTACCACCATGCCCGCTTCGCGGCGATCGCCCGCCGGCTGCCCCTGGAGGTGCTCGAAACCCGGCCTGATTCCCAGGAATACCCCTGGCAGCCGGGGATCGACCCCGGCTATCCCGTCCACCGGCTCAGCGGCTCCAGCGATCCGGAGGACGACCCCCCCACCGCCGACCTTGATCAGCAGCTGGCCAGCCTGCTGGAGCGGCGGCGGCCGCGGGTGATCATCAGCGTCGGCTGGGCCGACCGCGCCTACCAGCGCCTGCTGCTGGCCGCCTCCCGGCGCCGCCTGCCCCTGGTGATCGTCTGCGACAGCCGCTGGCGCGACGAACCGCGCCGCTGGCCGAAGGAATGGCTGAAACAGCAGCTGCTGCGCGGCTACAGCGCCGCCCTGGTGGCCGGTCAGGAGAGCCGCGCCTACCTCGAGCGCCTGGGCCTGCCGCCGGCGCTGATCCAGCAGCCCTGGGATGTGGTCGACAACGACCGCTTCGCCACCGCCACCACAGCTACCACCACAGCTACCACCACGGCTACCGCCACAGCCAGCCCCGACCCCGACCTGGCCCCGCTCGGCCCGCACCTGCTCTGCGTCAGCCGCTTCGTGGCCAAGAAGAACCACCTGGGCCTGCTCGCCGCCTACGACCGCTACCAGCGCCAGGGGGGACGCTGGGGGCTGCGACTGATCGGCAGCGGCCCCCTGGAGCCGGCCATCCGCAGCGCCGCCGCCCGCCTGGCAGAGCCGCAGCGCCTGCGGATCGATCCCTTCCTGCAGCTTGAGCAGCTGCTGCCCGCCTACGGCGCCGCCTCCGCCTTCGTGCTCGCCAGCCACACCGACCAGTGGGGCCTGGTGGTGAACGAGGCGATGGCCGCAGGGCTGCCGGTGCTGGTGAGCAGCGCCTGCGGCTGCCACGCCGACCTGATCACCGCCGGCGTTACCGGCTGGGACTTCGATCCCGCCGACAACACGGCCCTCACCGCCCTGATGCACCGACTGGAACGCCAGGCGCCGGCGGAGCGGGTGACGATGGTGGCCGCCGGCCGCGAGCGGCTGGAGCAGCACTTCAGCCTGGACGCCTGTGCCGGCGGCCTGGAGCGGGCGGTGGAGCAGGCCAGCCAGCAGCCGCGCCACTCCCGCCGCGCCACCCTCGTCGCGCGTCTGCTCTCAAGCCGCCTACCCGGGCCCCGGCCGGGCGGCCCCGGGATGCGGCTGCGGCCCTGGCTCGCCGCCGGCGGCACCGTGCTGGCCCTGCTGGTGGCGGGCGAGGCGATCGCCCGCTGGGGTCTCGGCCTCGGCGATCCGCCCCTCTATGAAGCCCACCCCCAACTCGAATACCGGCTCAAGCCCCTGCAGGACGTCCGCCGCTTCCACAACCGGGTGACGATCAACGCCTACGGCATGCGTTCCGCCCCGCTCACCCCCCGGCCGGCGGCCCACACCCGCCGCATCCTGCTGTTCGGCGATTCGGTGCTGTTCGGCGGCTCCCAGCTCGACCAGCACCTGATCGCCAGCGAGCTGCTGCCACCCCTGCTTGCATCCTCAGCGCCGGCGGGCAGGGCCAGCTCCCGGCTGGAGATCGGCAACATCAGCGCCGGCAGCTGGGGGCCGGGCAACTGGCTGGCCTGGGCCCGGCTCTATGGCTTCCTGGGGGCCAGCGACGTGCTGCTGCTGCTCTCCAACCACGACGCCCGCGACAACCCCACCTTTGCCCCCCTCGACGCCAACCACCCCGAGCAGCGCCCCGCCAGCGCCCTGGTGGAGCTGCTGCAGCGCTACCTCTGGCCCCGCGCCGCCGAGCGGCTGCCCGGCCTGATCCCCGCTCCGCCATCACCCCCCCCCGAATTCGCCGTCGATGCCCGCTCGCCGGCAGCCCTGGCCCGGGGCCTGGCCGACCTGGGCGCCTTCCTGGATCTGGCGAAGGCCAGCGGCGCCCGGGTGCGGGTGGTGCAGTTCTGGGAGCGCCAGGAGGTGATCAGTGGCCGCCCCCTCCCCGACCAGGCCGCCATCGCCGCCGTGGCGCGGGCCCGCGGCCTGCCGGTGTTCAGCGCCGGCCCCCGCTTCCGCCGCTGCAGCCGCCGCACCGCCGCTGCCCTCGGCGAGGGCCGCTACGACGATCTGTTCATCGACGTGATCCACCCCTTCACCGCCGCCGGCCAGGCCTGCCTGGCGGCGACCCTGGCCGAGGCCCTCGCAGAGCCGCCGCCGGCCAGCAGGGGCGAGAATGGAGCGCATGAATCCCCAAGCCTTCCTCGACCCCACCAGCATCAGCTTCGATGAATGGCTGGTGGTGGCCACCCTGGTGGGTCTCTTCGGATTCGAGCTGCTTCAGGCCCAGGCCAGCCGCTCCTGGATCCAGATGTTCCGCCCCACCCTGATGGTGGCGGCGATCCTCACCTACTACTGCGTGGTGGCGCCACTGCGCACCATCGCCATCGGCGAAACCCTGGAACGCGGCCAGGAACTGCGCGGCGCGATCATCTGGGGTCTGTGGGGGGCCGTGGCCTTCTATGGCTCCCTCCTGGTGGGCTTCCACCAACTGAAGACACCCCGCTTCGATCGCCGCTTCCTGGTGGGAGACAACCTGGCCCTGCTCTACAAGCTCGGCCGGATCCTCTGCTGGATCGGCGTGGTGATGTATGCCCTGGTGGCCGGCCCCACCCTGTTCGCCCAGATCAATCCCTTCACCGCCGGCCAGAACGTCGGCGGCTCCGGTTCCGGCTTCGTCAGCGTCATCGGTGCCCTTTCCAACTACTTCGTCTACGGGCTCAACCTGCTGATCCCCGGGGTGCTGCTCCTGTTCATCACCTGGACCCAGGACCGCAGCAAGGCCCGCGAGCTGATCGGCTGGTTCATGGTGGCGGCCGGCCTGTTCACAAGCCTCGGCTTCCGCTGGCGCCTGGTGATGCTGGTGGTGCCCGTCGTGCTGCTCTGGTATCTGCGCCGGCGCCGCGCCCCCAACCTGCTGGGCCTCTCCGCCCTGGGGCTCGCCCTGATCCTGGTGGTTTCCGGGTCTCTCGGCCAGGGGCGCACCTACGGGTTCGGCATCAATGCCAGTGCCCAGGAGGGCAAAACCTTTGAACAACGCTTCGATGACGGCATCATCGAAGGCCGCACCGTGTTCCTCACCACCAGCGGCCTGATCGACCGGATCAACAAGCCCGATCAGTTCGTCGGCACTGAACCGCTGGTTTCGCTGCTGCTGATCGCCATTCCCCGCCAGTTCCTGCCCGAAAAGGACACCATCGGCTATCTCAAACGCTCGCTGCTCACCCTGTACCACGATCCAGCCTTCGCTGCCGGTGCCGCCACCCTCAACTACGGCGAGTACTACCTCATGTTCGGCTGGTCGTCGCTGATTGCGATGAGCGTGGCCCTCGGCTGGCTGCTGCGCTGCCTCTGGAACTGGTTCCTGCTGCGCTCCGATGAGCCCCTGGCCCAGGTCACCTACGTGCTCAGCGCCTGCTACCTCTACGTGGCCATCAGCCGGGGCTACATGGCCCAGGTGGCCTACCTCGCCGCCTTCACCCTCCTGCCCCTCTACTGGCTCTACGGACGCCTGGCCAAGCCGATCGGACCGCCGTCCCGCCGCTTCGGCCCAACCCAGCCCCTGCCCCAAAGCCGGTGAGCGAGCGCCTGCACAGCCTCGATTGGGTGAGGGCGTTCGCGGCCCTGGTGGTCGTGCTCTACCACGCTGAAGCCGCCGCCCACCTCTACCTGCCGGCGGCCCAGGCCAGCGGCCACTGGTTCGCGATCGGCTGGATCGGCGTGCCGGTGTTCTTCGTGCTCAGCGGTTATGTCATCCCCCATGCCCTGCGCCAGCGCCGCCGCAGCGCCGGCCAGTTCCTGCTGGCCCGCCTCTGGCGGCTCTATCCCACCTACCTGGTCCTCAGCCTGCTGCTGATCGGCCTGCTCTGGCTGCTGCAGCGTCTACTGCCCGGGGCCGAGCCGCTCGCGGCCGCCAAGCTGCTCGACTCCCTCGCCTTCGGCTGGGGCCACAACGACCGCCTCTACCTCTACGTGGGCTGGACCCTGTTCTGGGAAAGCCTCTTCTACCTGGCCGTGGCGGCCGCCCTTGCCCTCGACCGCCGCCAGCGGGCCCGGCCTGCCGCCGCCCTGGGACTGTTCCTGGCGGCCGGCGCCGGCGTCTGGCTGTTGCAGCTGCTCGGCCAGCCCGGAGCGGCCCAGGCACTCGTGTACATCTGCAGCTTCCTGGCGGGCCTGGCCACCTGGTCGCTGGAACTGCCGCTGTGGCCGGGCCCGATCCAGAGCCCGATCCAGATCCAGGGCCCAATCACGAACCAAACAAGCGAACGGGCGTTCCGGCTGCTGGCCTACGGCCTGGGGCTGCTGCTGTTGTTGCTCAATCCCCGTGATCATCCCTTCGGCCTGGTGGCCAGCCTCGCCGCCCTGGTGATCGGCGCCGGCGTACGCCTGGAGCGAAAGCAACCCAGTCGGTTCCGCTGGGCCCCGGTGATCGGCCTGGGCACCATCTCCTATTCCCTCTATCTCGTGCAGGTGATCACGGTGCCGATGGCGATCCGGCCCCTGGCCGGCTGGCTGCAGGCCTACCAGCTGCCCATCGCCACGGCCAAGCAGCTGCTGATTCTGGCGGCCCTCGGCTGCACCATCGCCGCCGCCTGGCTGAGCTGGCAGCTGCTGGAACGCCGGCTCAGCAGCCGCCTGGCCGCCAGCTTCCCCAGCCGATCCCCGGCCCCACGACATGGTTGAGCCCTGCACCCCGCTGGCCGGCCGGCGCTCCGGCGCCGCCTGGGCCCTGCTCAGCTTCGGCATCTATGGCCTCGGCATCGCTCTCTCCGGCGGAATGGTCAGCGGTTTTCTGCAGGTGGCGCTGCGGATCCACTACGGCGGCTTCGGCTTCATCAAGCGTGGCCTGATCGGCAGCATCGCCCAGCCGCTGCTGGGCCCAGCCCCCGCCTACCCGACGCTGATCCAGGCCGGCCTCCTCTACGGCCTGCTGATCGGTGCCCTGCTCAGCCTCGCCTTCGGCAGCCTGTTGGCGGCCAGCCGTCAACCGAGCAGCAGGTTGCTGTTCCTGGTCTCCCCCGCCGCCCTGCTGCAGCTGGGCTACACCTTCAGCTGGTACGACGGCGCCTGCACGCTGCTGTTCCTGCTGCAACTGCTGCTGCTGCGCAGCCGCCGGGCCTGGCTGCAGCGCCTGCTGGCTCCCCTGCTCGCCCTGCTAGCGGCGGCGGCGATCCTGGTGCATGAGCTCTATCTGCTGGCGTTTCTGCCGCTGCTGATCTGGCAGGCCTGGCCGCGTCTGAACCGCCCGGGCCGCGGCCTGCTGCTGCTGGTGGTGCTGCTCAGCACCGGGGCCCTGCTCTGGCAGGGCAGCTATGAGCCGGGACCCGCCGAGCTGGCGGCCCGCCTCGGCCTAGATCTCGCCCATGCGCCGTTGGAGTTCACCTCCTCCCTGGCCACCAATCTCAGCTCCGTCGTCAAGGGCCTTTGGCTGGGGGGCTACTGGCGCGGTTCCGTACCAGCCCTGCTCTATCTGGCGGTGTTGCTGGGGCTGGCCCGCCGCGCCGGCAGCCAGCTTCCGCCATTGCTACTGGCCCTGTCCCCGCTGCTGCTGGGCCTGATCGGCGTTGATCTGCCCCGCTGGTGCGCCCTGGCCGCCACCAACCTGCTGCTCCTGGGGCTGCTTGGTGCCATCCGCTTCAGGAAACCAGGCACGCGTCCCTGGCACTGGCTGGCGCTGCCCTTCGTGCTGGCCGGACCGATCGGGGTGTTCGGCTACTCCTTTCCCCTGGTCACTCCCGGCCTCAGCCAGGCCCTCAAGGCCCTCCCCCAGGTGCTGCGATGACCCTGCCGCCGCCTGATCCGAGCCGGCCCTCCGCAGCCACCGCCGGCATCAGCCTCCTGCCTTTCGCCCTGGTGGGGCTGCTGGCGCTGCTGCTGGGCATGGCCGCCGCCGGCTGGCGGGTGCACCATTTCGCCCTCACCGCCCTGTTCCTCGACATGGGCCAGCTGGGACTGGTGAAGCGGGGCCTGCTCGGCACCTTGATGGCGCCGCTGCTGCCCGATCGGATCCACCTGCAGACGGCCCGGGCGATCTGGATCGGCCTGGGGCTGGGGGTCGGCAGCCTGATCTGCCTGGCGATCAGCGCTTTGCGCCGCAACCGCGATCCCGCCCTGGCCCTGGTGGCCCTGGCCAGTCCGGCCCTGTTCCTGCAGCTGGGCTTCAACTTCTCCTTCCTCGACCTCTTCGCCCTGGCCTGCCTGCTGGCCGGCCTGCTGCTGCTGAACCAACCCCAGCCGGCGGCTGCCTCCCCGGGGGCCTCCCTTCTGCCGCTGGCCCTGCTGCTGGCGCTCGTGGTGCTGGTGGGGGGGCTGTTCCATGAGGTGTTCCTGGTGGCCTTTGCGCCGCTGCTGCTGCTGCTGGCCTGGCGCCGCAGCCCCTGGCTGGCCCTGCCGGCGGCCCTGCTGGCCGCCTTGCTGGCCGCCCTGCTCGCCCATGCCGGCCGCTATGAGCCCGGCGAGGCCCTGCTCAACCTGCAGCTCGCCCGCCACTACCTCGAACCCTTCCGCCCCAACACGATCGAACTGACGACCGATCTGGCCACCAACCTGCGCCAGACGATCGCTTCCCTGGGCCAAGGGGCGATTCTGCGCAGTGCCGGCGGCTGGCTCTACCTGCTCCTGCTGCTGCGCTGCCTGCATGGCCGCCAACCCGCCGGCGGCGCCGCCCTGGTGGCGGCCGCCCTGATGCCCCTGCTGCTCGTCCCCCTCGGCACCGACACCAGCCGCTGGCTCGGCTTCGCCGCCACCAACCTGCTGCTGCTCGCCCTGGCCGGCCGGCTGAGCCTGCGCCTCGGGCCGGCGGCCCTGGCCAGCCTGCTCCCCTTCACCCTGCTCGGTCCCCTCGGGATCCAGGGCAGCTTCCCCCTGCTCGGCAGACTGTTGCGCCAGCTGCTGCCCCTGTCCCCATGAGCGACCCGCCCCGCTACCGCCTGGCCGGACTGCTGGACTGGGCCGCTGGTCGCCGCGGCTTTCCCCTGCTGGCCCTGGCCCTGTTCCTGCTGGGAATGGCCATCGTGCGCCTGCGCCTGCCCACCTTCTCGTACACCTCCCTGGTGCTGCGCTACCAGGAGCTGGGGCTGGTGAAACGGGGGCTGCTGGGCACCCTGCTCAGTCCGCTGCTGCCCCTGCCGATCAACGGTGCCACTGGCACCGTTGTCTGGGTGGTGCTGGCCCTGGCCATGGCGCTGCTGCTGGTGCTGCTGATCCGGGCCCTGACAACCTGCCCCGACCGGAGCACCCGCCTGCTCGCCCTGGGCTCACCGGCCCTGTTCCTGCAGCTCGGCTACGGCTTTTACTTCCTCGATCTGTTCACCCTCAGCTGCCAGCTGGGAGCCCTGCTGCTGCTTCGGCGCCGCGCTCCCCTTGGCGCCGCCGGCCTGGGGGCCCTGGTCGGACTGGTTGGGCTGGGGACGCTGTTCCACGAACTCTTCCTGGTGGCCTTCCTGCCGCTGCTGATCGGCGTGGCCAGCCTGCGAAGCCGCAGGACCGCCCTGCTGCTGGCGATCAGCGGTGCCCTGCTGGCCCTGCTGATGGCCCGCTTCGGCGCCTATGAGGGCGGGGCCGCGGCCCTCACGGCCCGGCTGGCCCCGCACCTGGTGGCTCCGCTGGAACCGGCCACCTTCGAGCTCACCTCCTCCCTGGCCACCAACATCACCCTCACCCAGCGCTACCTGCTGGAGGCCGGCCACCTGCGTCAGGCGATCCCGGGGGCCGCCTACCTGGCCCTGCTGGCCGCCGCCAGCCGGCCGGCCAACGCACGCCAGGGGCTGCTGCTGGCCGCCTGCCTGGCCCCCCTGGCCCTGGCGCCGATGGCCGGCGACGTCAGCCGCTGGCTGGGGTTCTCCTGCATCAATCTGTTGCTGCTGGCCCTGATGGACCTGCTGCCGCTGCGGCCGCCCCGCTGGCACAGCCTGCTGCTGGCCGGTGCCCTGCTGCTCGGCCCGATCGGGGTGGTGGCCTCCTTCCCGATGATCCAGTCAAAGCTGGGACCATGGTGATCAACCGCCTGCCGCCACCGCCATGTTGATGGCCCCGGAAAGCCCAGCCCCTCGCGAAGGGGGCAACCCTGACAGCAAGGGCACGCCGCCCTGGTGGCATCGCCATGCCGGCACCCTGGGGCTGCTGGTGGCCCTGCTGCTGGCCGTGATCCATCTCGGTCTGCAGGCCAACCTGCCCCAGATCTACTGGTTCGCCACCGACCAGGCCCAGGCAGCCGGCGGCAAGCTCAGCGCCCTGCTGAGCGCCCCGATCAACCTGGACGACGATCCGATGATCACCATGCGCAGCGCCCTGTTCGTGCTGCGCGAGGGGGCGCCGGTGTTCAACAGCGGCGATGTCGCCCAGGCCTCCACCTCCTACCTGCTGCCCTACCTGGCGGCGGCCCTGCTGGCGCTGCTGCCGGCCAACCTGGCCCTGCTGGCCCTGGCCGGGCTGGGGCTGCTGGCCACCCTGCTGACGCTGCTGATCATCCTGCTGGCGGCCCCCCAGCGCCTGTGGGGCGCCCTGATCGCCGGGCTGTTGCTGCTCACCAGCACGGCCGTGCAGTTCAGTGCCATGGGCTGGGACCACGTCTACCAGGCGCCGATGGTGCTGCTGGGCTGCTGGCTGGTGCTGGGCGGCGGCGGCGGCCTGGCGGGCGCCATCGCCGCGCCGCTGCTGCTGGCCCTGGGCTGCGCCCTGCGCCCCGATGCCGGCCTGATCGCCGTCAGCGCCCTGGCGGCCGCCTGGCTGGCGCCAGACTCCTCAGCCTCCCGAATCGACAGCCGCCGCCCCGGTGGCCTGCTCGCCGGTGGCCGCGGCCGGGCCCTTCTCTCCAGCGGCCTCTTCCTGGCCCTGACCGGGGCCGTGCTGGCCCTCAACCAATATCAGTTCGGCCATCTCACCCCCACCACCTCGAGGCTCAAGCTCGGCGCCGTCACCGACATCGGTGCGATCCTCAGCTACCTGCTGAATCAGTCGGTACTCAGCTACAGCGCCCTGAGCGCGGCCCTGATCCTGGCGGGTGTGATCGTGTTGCAACGGGCCCGACTCGACCGCCGTGCCCTGCTGATCGCCCTGGGCTGCGGGCTCACCCTGCTCTACACCGTGATCACCAGCGATGTGTTCGGCGGCTTCCGCATGGCCTGGACTCCCGCCTGCGTGCTGGCCCTGATCGCCTCCCAGCGCTGCGGCCCCGAACTGCGGGTCAGCGGCCACGCCCCCTCCTCCCTGGTGCTGGTGGGGATCCTGCTGTTCGCCGGCCTGTCCTTTCCCCCCCGGCTGATGGACCGGATCAAGGCGCAGCGCCAGTTCACCCCAGGCTCCGAAACCGCCCAGCAATACGTGCTGGCCCGCTGGATCGGCCAGCAGCTCAGCCCCGCTGACGGGGCGATCGGCTGGTATCAGCTCGGCACCGCCTTCGAGCTGCCCCAGTTCGCGGCGGCCGATTTTCTCGGCAAGGCCGATGAGGCGATTGCCACCCTGCCCCCCCACCGCGGCCAGTCGGTGGGCCACAACAAGTGGGACATCGGCCTGACCCTGAACAAGTGGCATCCGCAGGCGATCGTCCATTCCTGGGCCGGTGATCTCTCCGAACCGGGGCCCCGCCGGGAGCGCACCATCGGCCATGCCCGCCGCCAGCTGGCCCTCAACGCCTACACCGCCCAGACCCTCCACCATCCCGAGGTCCGCGAGCACTACCTGGCCTGCCTGCCGCGCCCCCTTGCCGGCCAGCTGGCCTGGGGGCTGCTGCTGCGCCGTGATCTGGCCGCCCGCCACGCCGACCAGCTGGTCTGCCAGCCGATCCCACCGCTCTGAGCTGCCGCCGCCCGGCCGACGCAGGCAACTGCTCAGAACAGCCTCAGCCGCTCGAGCGCGGCCAGGGTGAGGGCCGAGAGCCGCCGGGCGCCATCGGGAGAGAAGTGGCAGCCGTCATAACGGCTGAACCCTCCCCAAACCTGGTCACTGTCGGCCGAAACGAAGGCACCGGGGCTGGCCGCCGCCAGCTGGCGCTGGGCCTCCCTGATCGGCGGCCAGGGCCCGCCATCCCGGCAGCGCGACACCAGAGCGATGCCGAAGCGAGCCCCGGGGAACACCGCCCGGGTGCGCTGCACCACCAGCCCTAAAGCCTGACCGTAGGCCTGCCTGGAGAGCGGGCGGCCGCCTGCTCCCCGGGCCCCCGGCGGTCCGGCATCGCTCTCCCCCTGGTGCCAGAACACCAGGGCGGGGGCCAGCTGGCGCCGCCGCAACCTGGCCAGCACCAGGGCCTGGCGGCGGGCAAGGGGGCCGTAGGCCCAGTCGCCCACTGAGCTGGAGCCGCTGGCGAAGGGCACCAGCAGCACGGACCGGCTGCTGCGGGCGGCCAGCTGACGCAGCAACGGGCTGAGGGGATGGCCGCCCTGGCCATCGCTGCCAGCCAGGGGCTCCCGGTAGGGCAGGCAGCGATCCCGGCGCCAGTCGTACTGGAGCAGGTTGGCGGGCCAGGACCGCCCCAGCCGCGGCAGCACGCTGTTGGCGGCATTGCTCTGGCCGAAGCTGAGCACCACCAGAGCGGAACGGGGACAGGCCTGGGGAGCGGGCGGGGGCGGGGCGCCGAGGTCGAGCAGGACCTGAAGGGCCACCAGGCCGTGAAAAACGAGCCCGGCGGCCCGGCCCGCAATCAGCCCTGCCGCCAACAGACCTAAGGCCAACAGCCCAGCCGTCAAAAGCCCTGCCGCGATCAACCCCGCTGAACTGACCCACCCCGCGACGCTGACCCAACCCGCTGCACTGACCAGCCCAGACCTCACCAGCAGAAGCCTGGCCGGCCCAGCCTTCGCCAAACCATCCCTGTCCGCGGAGCTTCCTCCAGTGCGGTCACCGGCCGGGTGTACGGATTGGCGCACCCTTTCAACGTAACCTGAGCCCGCTGCACCCAAGCCGATGAAGTCGCCCGTCGCAACCGGCACCGGTGCCGCCAGCGAAACCGGTCCAGGGCCTGGCGGCCCATTGCCCGGCCCCGCCGGCTCCCCCCAGGAGCCCAGACGGTCGCGCTGGCCCCTCCTGAAGGCCTGCCGCCCCCGGCAGTGGACCAAGAACATGCTGGTGTTTGCGGCACCGCTGTTCAGCTTCCGCCTCGATCCGCCCGTCTGGGGGGCCTCCCTGGTGGCCTTTGCCGGCTTCTGCGCCATCTCCAGCGCCATCTACCTGCTCAACGACGTGCTGGATGTGGCCGCCGATCGCGCCCACCCCAGCAAACGCTTCCGGCCGATCGCCAGCGGCCAGGTGAGCCGCGCCCAGGCGCTGGTCTGCGCCGCCGTGCTCGCGGCCGCCAGCCTCGGCATCGGCGCCCTGGTGTCACCGGGACTGATGGCGGTGCTGCTGGCCTACGGCCTGATCCAGGTGGGGTACTGCCTGCGCCTCAAGCGCGAACCCCTCCTCGACCTCTTCTGCATCGCCTCGGGCTTCCTGCTGCGGGCCAGCGCCGGCGGCCTGGCCGCCCAGCTGCCCCTCTCCCCCTGGTTCCTGCTCACGGTGGGGCTGCTCGCCCTGTTCCTGGCGGTCGAGAAACGCAAGGCCGAGCTGCGGGTCTGCCTTGACCGCGGCGTCGTCACCCGCCGGGTGCTCGAGCGTTATTCCCTGCCCCTGCTGCTGCGGCTGGAGAGCCTGGTGTCCACCAGCGCCTTCATCAGCTATAGCCTCTGGGCGGCGGGCCCGGCCCTGCAGGGGGCCACCACCAGCTGGATGCTGCTGTCGGTGCCCTTCGTGCTGGTGGGAATTTTCCGCTACCAGCTGCTCAGCGATCCTGAGGAAGCCGAACGCCGCGCCCTGCACGCCCCCGACCGCACCAGCGAGAAGCCCGAGGAGATTCTGCTGGGCGACCGCGGCATCAAGCTCACCCTGCTGGGCTGGCTGGTCACGGTGATGGCCGTGGCGATCCTCCACCACCTCGGCCATGCCAGCTGACACCCCGGCGGCAGCGGCCCCGATGCGTGCCATGCCGTCCGCCGCCGAGAGCCCCGCCGGCCACCTGGCCGTCTTCGACGTGGACAGAACCCTGCTGCAGGGCGACTGCCTGCTGATGCTCGGCCGCCATCTCCAGGGCGGCCCACTGGCCTGGCTGCTGCGTTGGCTCAGCTTCCTGCCATCCCTGCTGGCCAAAATCAGCGGCCGGATCAGCACCGGCCAGCTCAAGGAACACTTCCTGGCCCGCTTCATCCTCGGCCGCGGCGGCAGAGGCGAGCGCCCCAGCCAAAGCCAGGACCACCTCGAGCGGGAACTCCGGGGCCCCTTCCTCGCCAAGCTCCAGCGGCGACTCCGGCCGGCCGCCCTGCAACGTCTGCGCTGGCATCAGCAGCAGGGCCACCGGGTGATCCTCTGCAGCGCCTCCCCCGAATTCATCCTCCAGCCCCTGGCCGACGGCCTCGGCGTTGAGCTGATCGGCACCCAGGTGAGTCGCCGGGACGGAATCCTGCTGCCCCAGCTGGCTGGTCCCAACTGCAAGGGTCCGGAAAAACCCCGCCGCCTGGAAGCCCTCCTCGCCTCTGAGGGGCTGAGCCTGGATGCCTTCCTGCTCGAGGCCTACGGCGACAGCGCCGGCGACCGCGAGCTGCTGCAACGGGCCCAGCGCCCCCACTACCGCAGCTTCACTGCCGATCCCCGCCCCTACCCGCCGGTGCGACTGGAAGCCCTGCTGCCGGTGGTCGCTGTGGCGATGCTCGCCTACGGCGTTCTGGGCTTCTGGAGCCAGGGCAACCAGCTCGGCGCCCTGTTGCTGCGCCTCTGGCCCACGATCCTCCAGGGCATGGGCCTGGTGCTGCTCGGCTTCGGCCTGCGCTTTCTGCGCTGGCGGCTGCTCCTGGGGGCCACCGGCCAACGGCCGCCGCTGCTGATCGATGCCCGCGCCTGGATGGGTTCCTTCGCCTTCACGGCCACCCCCGGCAAAACCGGCGAAACCGTCCGCACCCTGCTGCTCAAGCAGGACTGCGGCACCCCGATCGTCGCCAGCCTCACCGCCCTGATGGTGGAACGGCTTACCGATGCCACCTCGGTACTGCTGCTGCTGCTGGTCAACCTGCCGCTGCTGCTGCACCGCCATCTGCCCCTGTCGTTGCCGTTGATCGGCGGGGGGTTGCTGCTGCTGCCGCTGCTGCTGCTGGTCATCCTGCTGGGCCGGGGCCGGGCGGATCGGCGCCAGCGCTGGCTGGCCGGGCTCCGCCGGCTGCTGCCCCGCTCCCTCGCCGCCGCTTCCGGCGATGGCATCGCCAACCTGCGCCAGCTGTTGCGCCCCTTGCTGCTGGTGCAGGCCAGCGTGATCGGCGCCCTGGCCTGGTCGATGGAGGGCATCAGCCTGACGCTGCTGCTGCGGGCAATGGGGCTGGCGAAGATCGACCTGGGGGTCGGCATCGTTGCCCACACCTGTGCCGGCCTGCTTGGGGCGATCTCGATGCTGCCGGGCGGCCTGGGCAGCACCGAGGCCGGCACGGTCGGCATGCTCAGCCTGCTGGGGGTGCCCCTGGCGGTGGCCACCCCGGCCACCCTGCTGATCCGGCTGATCACCCTGTGGTTCGCCACCGCCCTCGGAGTGCTGTGCCTGATGCTGCCCAGGCCGCCCGGCCATGCGCTCCAGCAGCCCTGAGTGGGCCAAACCCCTCCCCCATGACCCCC
>Ga0208864_1000287_pt1 | contig 17037 bp, 14 predicted proteins | sample CryBogmetaGMA05M_FD_184542 | JGI IMG/M metagenome (GOLD analysis project Ga0208864, IMG submission 184542) | Freshwater microbial communities from Crystal Bog, Wisconsin, USA - MA0.5M (SPAdes) | ecosystem: Environmental > Aquatic > Freshwater > Lake | place: Crystal Bog, Wisconsin, USA...
CCTCGCCGCCGGTAGGCCTGGTTAATCCGGCTGTAGAGGACGAGCTCCGCCGCCCGGGCCTCGAGCCGCTCCGGCGTGAACTCGGCCAGCAGCGCGATCGGATTGTGATCGAGCTGGCGGAACCGGACCGGGTCGAGCTCCCGGAAGAGGTTCGTCACCTCCGGATGCCAGCTCCACCACAGGTTGCGGGCCAGCGCCTGGCACTTGTCGTAGAGGTTTTGCGGGGACAGCTCGATCAGCCGCAGTGGGCCTGGAGGAGGCCCGGAGGAGTCCTGCTTGCCGGCCGCAAGGCGGCCTGACGGGGAGGGAGTGGGCGCACGGGGATCCTCGGGCTGGCTCATGATCGGCTCCGGGGCGGAGGGGACGTTCGCGGGTGGAACGAATGGGGCGGGAAGAACGAGGTGGGCACCAGCCAGAAGGACCCGAAGTATAGCTCCGCGACCGGGCGGGTGAAGCACTCCCCTCGGGGAAGGCATACTCTTGCTCCATGTTCACCCACGATCCAACGCGCCCCGATGACGACGCGATTGCGGCCCTCCGTGCCGATCTGGCCAGCCTCGCCATCGCCACCGACCGAGCAGGCCCGTGGCACAGCGGCGCTTTCAACCGACTCGCCGAGCATGGCCTCCTCGCCGGATTCATCGCCCCCGAAGATGGTGGCACCGGCGCGACGGAGCCTGCGCTCCTCGAGGCGCTCTCGGCCGTAGCGTCGGCCTGCCTGACGACGGCGCTCGTGCTCACACAGTGGGCCAGCGCCTGCCGGTTGCTCGCCACCGGCCCTGCTGATCTCCGTGACGGCCTCCTTCCCCGTCTGGCCCGCGGCGAGGAGACGGCGACCGTCGGCATCGCCCAGCTGACGACGAGCCGTCGCCACATCGGCTCCCCCGCCCTGCGGGCGGTGGGCCGGGGCACCTCGTGGTGGCTCGAAGGAACCTGCCCCTGGGTGACTGGCGCCGACTCGAGCGACAGCATCGTGACAGGCGCCGTCGCCGCCGACGGCACGCCGAGATTCTTCATCATCCCGACCTCGGCAGCCGGGCTCACGATCGGCAGCCCGATGCCGATGCTCGCCCTCTCCGGCAGTCGGACCTCGAGCGTCGCCTTCGACGGCGTCGAGCCGCGCGCCGAAATCGTCCCCTCGTCTGCCTCGCCGGCCCGCGCCGGCGGGCTGGCAACAAGCGCCTTGGCGATCGGCTCCACCCGGGCCTCGATCGCGCTGATTGCCCACGAGGCGGCCGCCCGCCCGGCGCTCGAACCGGTGGCCACCAGCTTCCGCCACGAGGCCGACGCACTCGCCGCCCGACTCGGCTGGCTCGCTGGGGAGGAAATCCCCGATCCGGCAGCCCGCGATGCCCTCCGCACGGCGGCCAACAGCCTCGTCGTCCGCGCGGCCCAGGCGGCGCTCACCGCCACGAAGGGGGCGGGGTTCATCGCCGGCCATCCGGCCGAACGGGGTATCCGCGAGTCGATGCTGTTCCTCGTCTGGAGTTGCCCGCAGCAAGTTGCCTCCGCGGTGATCTGCGAACTGGCCCACCTCGACGCCCCGGCGTGAGGTGGAAGACGGGGCGAAAACGGCCTTGCCCCGGCCCCCTGATTCCTGTGGAATCCGTTCCATTCTCCGGGAGTTTTCGGTCATGAACGCGCCGCGCACGATCCTGCTTGTGAAGCTCTCTGCCATCGGCGACGTCCTCCACGGGGTGCCGGCGGCGGTGGCGATCAAGGAGGCGTTTCCGGCAGCCACGATCGGGTGGGTGGTGGAGGGCCGCTCCGCCGATGTCCTCGAGGGGCATCGGGCGATCGACCGTGTCTTTCGCCTGCCGCGGGGATGGGCCAAACGACCAACCGAAATCCTCCGTCTCCGCCGTGATCTCCGCGCCTTTTCCCCCGACGTCACGATCGACATGCAGGGGCTCTTCAAGAGCGCCTTGGTCACCCTGCTCGCCGGCAGTCCGATCCGCATCGGCCACGCCCGCCCCGAAGCCCGCGAAGGCTCCTGGCTCTTCACAAACCATCCCGTCACGTCGGCGGCCGCGCATGTCGTCGCGCGAAACTGCGGTCTCCTCGCCCCGCTCGGCATCCGCGCCGGGTTTCCCCGGTTCGGCATGCCGCGCTGGCCGCTGGCCCGGGCCCGGATGGAGGCATGGATCGAGTCGCTCGGCCCGGGATCCCCGCCAGTGATCCTCAACCCCGGTGCGGGATGGCCCTCGAAGCTCTGGCCTGAGGATCGCTTCGCGGCCGTCGCCGCACGCCTGGCCGACGAGCATCGGCAACGTGTCGTCGTCGCCTGGGGGGGTGAACGGGAACGCGCGATGGCGGAACGGATCGCGTCCGCCGGCCGGGCGATCCTCGCCCCACAAACCTCGCTTCAGGAGCTCGGCGAGCTCTGCCGGCTCGCGGCAGTGGTGATCTCCTCCGACACCGGTCCCCTCCACCTCGCGGCCGCGGTCGGCACCCCCTGCGTCGGCCTCTTCGGCCCCGTGCCGGCGACGCGGAACGGGCCTTGGGGGGCGGGCCACGTCACCGTCGAGCCCCCTGCCGAGGCACGCCCACCGTGGCACGAACGGAAGACCGACACCCACTCGATGGCCGCCATCGACGTCGATGCCGTCGTCAACGCGGCAGCGACACTCCTCTCCGCCGGCCTCTGCCGGGTCGCCTGAGAGGGCGGGTATACTCCCGCCCATGCAGCGCAAGAAAGTCAATCCGTTCAGCGTCCTCCTCGGCATCGTGGGGATCGCCTTCACGCTCACGGCGGCATGCTATTGCCTGTTCGTCCTCCGGGGAATTCGGCCGGAGACGGCGCGGGCTGCTCCACACCTCCTCGAGCGGCTCATCGACCGCTGGGGGACGACGGCGCTGATCGTCGAGCTCATCGCTCTGGCTGCGGCGACCTTCGGGTCGATCGCCTACGACGAGATCGGGCACGACGCCATCCGCCGTCGACTCCGCGACGAACGGGAACGACTCCCGCCCCCTCCGACGAGCGACTTGGCACCCGGAGAGGACAGCGACGACGCCCACGAGGCGGCCCCGTGAGCGCCGCCGCCGCGAAGCGTGTCGCGGCTCTCCGCGCTTCGATCCGCCACCACGACCGGCGCTACCACGTCGACGCGGCACCGGAGATCACCGATCTCGAGTACGACCGGCTCGTCGACGAGCTCCGCGATCTCGAGCAGCAACACCCGGAGCTCGTCACCCCCGACAGCCCGACCCAGCGGGTCGGAGGGGAGGCCCTCGATGGCCTCACCCCGGTGCGGCACCCGATCCCGATGCTGTCGATCGACAACACCTACTCCGCTGACGACCTCGTCGCCTGGGCGGGGAAGGTCGAGGCCCTCCTCGCCGCAGCCGGTGATCCGCGGCCGGTCGCCTGGGTGCTCGAGCTGAAGATCGACGGCGTCGCCGTGTCACTGACGTACGACGACGGGTGCTTGGCGCTGGCGGCGACCCGCGGCAACGGCAGCGTCGGCGACGACATCACCCACAACGCGCGAACGATCCGCGATCTCCCCCTGCGCCTCGACCTCGCCGCCCCGCCAGCGCGGATCGAGGTCCGTGGTGAGGTCTACATGGCCAACTCCGACCTCGTCCGTCTCAACGAAACGCAGACGCGGGATGGCAAGCCGCCCTACGCCAACACGCGCAACGTCACCGCCGGCAGCATTCGCCTCCTCGACCCGCGCGAGTGTGCCGCCCGTCCCCTCCGCTTCTTCTGCCACGGGATTGGCGATACCACCGGTCTGGGGATCGCCTCGCAGTCGGAACTCCAGGCCTGGGCGAGCGCCGCGGGGCTCGCCGTCGCGCCTGGCGGAGGGCGGTTCACGTCGATCGGGGCCCTCGTCGACCATGGCAACATGCTCATCGAAGAGCTCCACGCCCTCGACTTCGAGGTCGACGGCTTCGTCGTCAAAGTCGACGACTTCTCGCAGCAGCGTGAGGCGGGCACGACCTCCAAGACCCCGCGCTGGGCGATCGCGTGGAAGTTTGAGAAGTTCGAGGCCACGACGACGCTCGCCGGGATCCGCGTCCAGGTGGGGCGCGGGGGGACGGTGACGCCGGTGGCCGACCTCGAGCCGGTGGAACTCGCCGGCACGATCGTCCGCCGGGCGAGCCTGCACAACGCCGACGAAGTCGCCCGCAAGGACATCCGCACCGGCGACGTGGTCGTCGTCGAGAAGGCCGGGAAGGTGATTCCCCACGTCGTCCGGGTGGAGACGCACCGGCGGACCGGCGCTGAAGTCCCCTGGACGCCACCGACCGTCTGCCCGGAATGCGGCACCGCCATCGTCAAGGATCCCGAGGGGGTCTTTCTCCGTTGCCCGCTCGTTGCCTGTCCCGCGCGCGTCCGGGAGCGGCTGCGATTCTTCGCGTCGCGTGGGGCGATGGACATCGAGGGGCTCGGCGACAAGCTCGTCGAGCAACTCGTCGCCACCGGAATCGTGCGCGATTATGCCGATCTCTACCGGCTCTCCGTCGGGGATCTCGTCCCCCTGGAGCGGATGGGGGAGAAGTCGGCGGAGAACCTCGTCACCGCGATTGCGGAAAGCCGGACGCGCGGCCTCGCCAGGGTGTTGAACGGGCTCGGCATCCGCCACGTGGGCCCGCGCGTGGCCACGATCCTCACCGACCGGTTCGGGAGCATCGCCCGACTCGCGGCGGCGACCGTCGACGACCTCGCGGCGGTCGACGAGATCGGCCCGGTGATCGCCGCAACCGTCCACGAATGGCTCGCCTCGGATGACGGCCGGGGGGTGATCGTAGGACTCGCGAGCGCGGGAGTCCTCCTCGAGGCACCGCAGGGAACGGCTCCCGCCGCCGACGGGCCACTCGTCGGGAAGACGCTCGTCGTCACCGGCACGCTCGACCGCTCCTCGCGCGACGAAGCCGAGGCGAGGATCCGTGCCGCCGGGGGGCGAGCCTCGTCGAGCGTCTCGAAGAAGACCGACTGGCTCGTGGCGGGGCGAGACGCAGGCAGCAAGCTCGAGAAGGCAAAGAAACTCGGCGTGCAGATCGTCGACGAGCTCGGCTTCGAGAAGCTGCTCGCCGGCGACATCCCGACGGAGTGACGGCGCTTCAGAGGGGCGGCCCGGCCGTTCCTGCCGCAGAGTCGTCCGGCAGACAGGCCCAGGCAAGGATCGCCATCGCGGCGCCCCACATCGGCTCCCCGGCGACCAAGCCAATCAGCGGCCAGGCGACGAGCGCGGCCCGGGCGACCGGTCCCCGAGTCCAGCGATTCCAAACCCCGACGGCGAAGGCGATCTCGAACAGGACGATTCCATGCGTGACGAAGTTGGTGGCGATCTCCGACCCGGCCAGCAGCCCAGTCAGATCGATCCTCGTCGATTCCCGGGCGGCGAGCCACCAGGCGGCCGTACCGTTCCACCACACGTCGGCCTTGAGTTGCGCTACCACCGCCGCCGCCGCGATCACGGAGGCATGGAGGCGGAGGAGCGCGAGCGCCAGGCCGTTGCGCCAGGAGGCGCGTGCCTCGGCAGCGGCAAGCCGCCGGTCGACCGAGAACGCATCCCCCGAGCGGCCGACGACGAGGCACCAGAGAATGACGGCGAGAACGTCATCGGCGGGCCCGACGAGCATCGGCCCGCGGTGGAGGAGCGAGGCCCAAAACAGGGCCGCAAGCGGCGCCGCGATCGGCGTCCACACGCCGACGGCGAGCATCCCGAGGAGCCCAACGCCGACAAGAAAAAGGGCCCACAGCACCGCGCTCGACCGCGCCACATCGAACAGCGACAGCGCGGTCGGCGACCGCCACGCCCCGAGGACCTGAGGAGAGACAATTCCGTCGGGGCCGAACCAGGCGTCGAGATCCCCCGCCCAACTCCATGCCAACAGTATTCCGAGGAGCCCGGCCAGCGCCCGGACGACCGCCAGACGCCCCGCGGTCGTCGGCGTGAACCAAAACCGATCCCACGTGCCGGCTGCCGCGGCGGCAAGGACGCCGACCGAAGATGAGGAGCGCTGGCCCATCGTCAGTTCCCCCCGCCGGGCGCCGAGGCGGCGTCGATCAGCGGCGCGACCTCCTCCGCGGGAGGCATCGGGATCAGATGAACTTCGCCGTCACGGCGACGCACGCGAACTTCGAGGGCGGTCTCGGTGATCCGCGGGCTACGGGCCGAGGCGTAGTCCGGGGGCACGCTCCGCACGACCCGGATTTCCAGGTCGTCGGCACCGGCGGCGGCAAACGCCCCGGCGCCGATCGCGGCCGGCAGCACGCCGGCCTGCTCGGCATCTTCCTCCGCCAGCACCGCGGCTGCCGCCAACCGCCGCCACCGCGTTGCCCGCTCGCTGTGATCCCCCTGGGCGGGGAGACGGAGCGCGGCCGTCGGCTGTCCCACTCCCTTTCCGGCCTGCTTTCCGGCCAAGCGGATCTCGAGGTGATGATCGGCGTCTTCCGGGAGGCCGTAGGTGAGGCGGGTGTCGTGGCCGAGATCGAGCCACAGCGGCACCATCCACGGCGCGAACAGCCGATCCTTGACCGTGCCGATGAGGAGCGAGGTCCCGCTGGCGGTGTTCCCCGCCACACAGAGGACGAGGCCGACGACATAAAGCCCCAGGAGGAGGGAGGCCGGACCTCGGAGCGCCTCCGGAAGGGCCTCGGCAGCGGGCACGAGCCCCCGTGCCGCCCCCTCTTCGGGGCCGGTCGGCGCACAACCTTCCGGGGGCATCGGAGCGCCCGGGGGCCTGCGACGGTCGTCGCGATCGGGGGTGTGGTGACGGGCCATGGGGCAGGTGTCCGCGGGAAAACCCTTCCCACAGTGGCTTCGCGTTGACATTCCCGCAAGCGGGCGATAGTTTTGGCGTAGGTTTTGATGAGCCACCCGCCCCGGCCGGGAGCTCAGTTCGTTCCCGCTCACGCATTCGATCCGGGGGATTAGCTCAATTGGGAGAGCGTCTGGCTGGCAGCCAGAAGGTCAGGGGTTCAAATCCCCTATCCTCCATTCCGCGTGACGGTTTGATCCGGGCTTTCGGCAGCCGTGAGCGGTGAGTGCCCTGCAGCAGTGAATGCCTTGCGAGTTGGCACTGCTGAAGGTGACGGGCGATGCGCGGTGGCGTGGGTTGACGGCCGGTTCGTCCCCGCCGCTGACGCGGTGATTCCCGTGGGGGATGCCGGGTTCGTGTTCGGGGCCACGGTCACCGAGCAACTTCGGTCGTTCGCCGGCCGCCTCTTTCTTCCTGCCGAGCATGCCGCCAGATTCGAGCGGTCCCTGGCGATCGTCGGTATCGAGCCCGCTTGGCCGGTCGGTGACCTGTTTGCGATCGCCGCTGAAGTGGCGGCCCGCTGTCATGCGGCCGAACCTGCCGGAAGCGATCTTGGAGTCGTGGTCTTCGCAACCCCGGGCGACGCGCCGGCTCAGCATGGCGGCCGGCCGGGGACGCCGAGGGTGATCATCCATGCCTTTCCGCTCGCCTTCGCCTCCTGGGCGGGTGCCTACGACACCGGCGTCGCGCTGCGGAGCGTGGCCACCACCCAAATTCCCTCCTCCTGCTGGCCGATCGAACTCAAGTGCCGCAGCCGGATGCACTATCACCTGGCCGATCGGGAGGCCCGGGCGCTCGAAGCCGGAGCCCGCGCGATCCTCCTCCACGCGGATGGTCACGTGAGTGAAACCTCGACCGCCAACGTGGTGATCGCCAACGAGGACACGCTCCGCACGCCCCCCCGGGGCGACGCCCTCTCCGGCGTCAGCTTGGGCCACCTCCGCACGCTCGCTCGAGCGGAGGGCCTGAGCTTCTGCGAGACACCGCTCACCCGGGCCGATGTCGTCGCGGCCGATGAAATCCTCCTCACGAGCACGCCGAACTGCCTGCTCCCGGTGACCCGCTTCGATGGCGTGGCCGTCGGTGACGGTCGGCCCGGCCCGCTGTTCGGACGATTGCTCGCCGCTTGGAGCCGCGACGTCGGCGTCGACATCGCGGCTCAGGCCCGTGCCTGCGCCGGCCCTCCGGTCGGAGGTCCCCAGGCATGATCGACATCGATGCCCAGGCTCCGGAGGCCCGCGTCCCAGCGACGGTCTACGAGGTCGTCCACACGACGGTCTACTCCTATTCGGAGGAGGTGCCGGTGTGCCACAACGAGGTCCATCTTCGCCCCCGCGACTCGGCTTACCAGCAGGTTCTGTTCCATGCCTTTGCCGTCGATCCCCCGCCCGCCACGAGCGCTTCGCGGATCGATTGGTTTGGGAATCATGTGGCGATGTTCACGATCGGTCAGGTGCACCTCCGTCTGGCAGTGACCTCGACGAGCCGGGTCGCCGTCGCCGCTCCCCCTCCCTGGCAGTCGCTGCCGTGCATCCCCTGGGAGGAGGTCCGCGACCGCGCCGCCACCTCTCCGGCAGCGGTCGAGTTCGTCGGTGTCTCCCCGTTCGTGCGCACGCTGCCGCAGCTGGCCGACTATGCGAGCGCCTCGTTTCCGCCGGGGAGTCCCTGGGCCGAGGGGATCGTCGACCTCACGCGGCGGATCCATCGGGATTTCGTCTACGACCCGACCGCCACGACCACCTCGACGCCGGTCGAGGATGTGTTCACGCTCAAGCGCGGCGTCTGCCAGGACTTCGCCCACCTCCAGATCGCCTGCCTCCGCTCGCTCCACCTCCCGGCGCGCTACGTGAGCGGCTATCTCTGCAACACATCGTCCCCGACGAACGCCCCCCCTTCGCCGACGCTCGTCGGCGCCGATGCGTCGCACGCCTGGCTGGCAGCCTGGGGAGGGGATGCCGGCTGGCTCGACGTCGATCCGACGAACGACTGCGTCGTTGGCGATCGCCATGTCACGGTCGCCTGGGGCCGCGACTACGGTGATGTCTGCCCGATCCGCGGCGTGTTCGTCGGTGGCGGACAGCACGGGATGGATGTCGCCGTCCACGTCACCCGCTGTCAGGATTGAGCCTCAGCGATCCCGAGTGACTGCCCACCATGCGACGCGCCACCCGCCTGCTCCTCGTCCTCGTTCTCGGGGCGGTGCTCGTTCCGCTCGTCCCCTTCCTGCTGTTCGGCACGCGGCTCGATCGAGTCGTTGCCGGCTGGCTCGATCCCCCCCCTGCTCCAACCATGCTGGCGCTGGTCGAGATCGGAGTGCTGGCCTGTGATCTCCTCCTGCCCGTCCCTTCGAGTGTCGTCGCGACCTACGGCGGAGCCCGGCTCGGCGTGGTACCCGGCACGCTCTGCGCCTGGCTCGGGATGACGATCGGAGCGATTGCCGGCTGGTGGCTCGGCCGGAAGCTCGGCAGCGGGGCGCTCGAGCAACTCGACGCGGAGGACCGGACGGCGATCGCCCGTGGCCACGAGCGCCTCGGGCCGCTGTTTGTCGTTCTCACGCGCCCGTTGCCTCTCCTGGCCGAAGCGACGGCGCTGGCGGCAGGGGGAACCGGCATGCCGCTCTCGACATTCCTACCGGCCGCAGCCCTCGGCAACGCTGTCATCGCCGCCGCCTGGTCGGCCCTCGGGGCCCTCGGCCGGGAGGAGCTGTCGCTGGTGATGCTCGTGGCGCTCGTCGTCCCAGTGGCCCTGATGTGGGGCGTCGTCCGGAGCCGGTGGTCAGCCGTCAGGCCAGAGCCGCCACCATCCGCGTGAATCCCTCTTCAAACTCCTCGCGGACGCGCGTCGTCGTCCGCGCAACCTCGGCAGCGAGGTCATCGGCCTGCTCGTGCCCCATCAGCCGGGCCAGCGTTCGCCGGTCGTCGCCTGGTGGCGGGAAGTCGTGCCGGGCCTTGGCGCCGAGGAGTTGCAGCCGTCCTTCGATCCGGCGGAGGAGCCGGTAGGCATCGGAGAGGAAGGCAAACGACGCGGTCCGGATGATGCCGAGGTCGTGGAGGGCCACGAGGCCGGCGAGCGTCTCGGTCGTCTGCAGCCGCGGATCGGTCGCGCCATGGACGAGCTGCAGCACCTGAACGAGGAACTCAATGTCGACGACGCCGCCGGGGCCGCGCTTGAGATTGGCCGCCGAGGCTCCCTGCTCCATCCGCAGCCGGTTGTGACGGATTTCGGCGACATCGGCCGCCGACCACGACCGGCCCCAGATCGCCGCCAGCCGGATCGCCGCGAACCTGCGCCGGGCCGGCTCGGAGCCGATCACGGGCCTCGCCTTGAGGAGCGCCTGCCGCTCCCAGACGGCCGCCGGCCCATCGGGGGCGAACCAGCGCGCCACTTCGTCGAGCGAGACCGCCGCCGCACCGCTGCGACCCGAGGGACGGAGGCGCGAATCGACCTCGTAGAGCCGCCCCTGCGGCGTGAGCGTGTTGCAGGCCTTCATCGTTCGCTGGGCGAGCTCGGCGAAGAAGTGGGCGTTCGACGTCGGGCCCTGGCCACGCGCCTCGGGATGGAGCGGCACCGATCCCCCGTCGTGGTCGTAGAGAAAGATGATGTCGAGATCGCTGCGGTAGTTGAGCTCCCGACCACCGAACTTCCCCATCGCAAGCACCAGGGCTGTCGCCGGATCGCCCCCGATCATCGGCCGGCCGAGCCGCTGCATGAGCCGTGCCTGTTCGTGGACCACGACCGCCCGCAGGACCGTCTCGGCAATCGCCGTCAGGGCGGTTGTCGTGGCCTCGGTGTCGAGGCGCCCAAGCACCTCGCGGACCCCGACGCGAAGCTGCTCGGAGACTTTGAAGGTGTGGACGATCGGGCCGATGTCGACCGCCCCGTGGCAAAGCCCGCCGAGCTCCTCGTCGAGCCCCTCGGGCGTCGGCAGGCGCTCGACGACGAGGCTGTCGAGCAGCTCGTCGATCATGCCGGGATTGCCCACGAGGATGCCAGCGAGGAACGGGCTCGAGGCACAGAGCTGAACGGTCAGATCGAGCGACGGGGGATTGAAGCTGAACAACTCCCACAACACCCCCTTGCCGCCGAGCGAATCGGCCACCGCCGCGAGCTGGAGGAGCGTGGCATCGGGATCGGGGGTGCGGCCGATCGTGGCCAGCAACCGCGGCGCGATCGCGGCGAGGAAGTGGCGGCAGCGGCGCGTGGAGAGAAACCGGGCCCGCTCCTCCGAGAGCGACTGGAACGTCCGCCTGGCGGTGTCGGGGTCGCGGAAGCCATGGCGGAGAAACAGCTCGCGCATCGCCTCGTCGGCCGGACGGGGATCGAGGACGAGATCGGTCTCCGGCTCGGCGACGGTGTCGTCCGGGAAGGCGTCGTGGAGGAGATGATCGAGGATCCGGCGGTTGAGGGTCTTGGCGGCGGCGAGGTCGTCCCGGAGCCGCTGCAGCCCATCAGGCCCCGGGTCGTAGCCCGCCCTGACGGCGAGCCTGCCGAGCTCGCGGTCATCGGCTGGAAGGGCATGCGTCTGGGCGTCGCTGAGGATCTGGAGCCGGTGTTCCAGCTTCCGCAGCAGCCGGTAATTGCGGTCGAGGATCGTCCGCTCCTGATCGGTCAGCGCCCCCGCCTCGGTAAGGCGGTGCATGGCCTCGATCGTGTTGCCGGTGCGGACGGCCGGCGTATCACCGCCGCCGAGGAGCTGGAGGAACTGGATCGCATATTCGATGTCACGGATCCCCCCCGATCCGAGTTTGACGTCGTATTCGGCCCGCCCCTCGTCGGCCACCTTCCGCTCCATCCGCCGCTTCAGCGCCTTGATCTCGCTGATGTCGGCGGCGGAGAGCCAGCGTCGGTAGATCCACGGCGCGAGTGACGAGAGCAGCCGTTCTCCGAGCGCCATCTCTCCCCCGACGCACCGGGCCTTCACCCAGGCCTGCCGCTCCCAGGTGCGCCCCTCCCGATCGAAGTAGCGGAGCGTGGCTTCAAGCGGGAGCACGAGCGGGCCGGTGTTCCCGTGCGGCCGGAGCCGGAGATCGACCCTGTGGCCGCTCCCCGCCGGGGTCGGCTCGGCCACCAATCGCACCACTTCCCGGACGACGCGCTCGAAAAACTCCTGATTCGTACAGGGCTTCGGTCCCACCACTCTTCCCTCGGAGGAGTAGACAAACACCAGATCAACGTCGCTGGAGTAATTCAGCTCCTCCCCGCCGAGCTTCCCGAGGGCGAACACGGCGATCGTCGCCCGTTCGCCGCCGGGGCCGCGCGGCGTCCCGCGCTCGGCCTCGAATCGGTCGACGGCCAGCCGCAAGCTCGCATCGATCACGCAATCGGCGACCCGGGAGATCTGTCGCGTCACCGTCTCCAGCGGCTGCTCTCCGACGAGGTCGCCATAGGCGATCCGCAGCATCTCGCGGCGCTTGAAGCGGCGCATGGCAAGCATCGCCCCTTCCGTCTCCCGGTGCCCGGCAAGCGCTCCCTCGAGCGTGGCCCGGAGCGTCTGCATCGACTCCGGCTTCCCCTGGCCAAGGCGGACATCCTCCCATGAGGCCGGGTCGGCGATGACGACATCGGCCAGGTGCGGCCCGGCCGAGAAGATCCGCAGGAGGGTCTCGAGGGCACTGGGGTCGCGTTGGAAGAGGGTCGCGGTGGAGAGCGGGCTGCTGACAGCGGCGAGGAGCCGCCCCAGCGCCGCCAGCACCCGATCGGGATCGGAGACCGCCGGAAGGAGGTCGGTAAGCCGGATGCAGAGGTCATCGAGGAGGTCGAACGTGATTCCCTGCTCGGCGATGCCGCGGAGCAATCGGCCCGCGTCCTCTGGCTGGAGCAGGCCGCAGGCCTTTCCCCACGCCGTAGCCGCGGCATCGTCGTCGAGGAGATGGCGGGCATCGACCGGCGGCATCGCAGACGGCTGCCCGGCTCGCGGCAGTGGTTGTCCGCGGGGGGCGGTCATCTCACCGCTCCGGCCGCGGCGCGATCTGGTGGATCGGCCCCGGGCCATCGCACCCACCGGCGCCGCACGCGCCGTCGGTGGCAAGCGGCAACGGGACAGCGTCAGCAAGCCCATCGGCCACGGTGCCGGAGAGCGACCAGGCGCCGGCGGCATCGATGACGACATCGACGAGCCGCCCCACGAGCCTCATCGGCGCATCGAAGACGACGATCCGGTCGCACGACGTGCGGCCGGTGAGCTGCGCCGAGCCATCGGGGCCGGGATCGACCGCCCGCTTCTCGTCGCGCGTCGAGAGCCCCTCGACGAGGACGGTCTGGCGGGTGCCGATGAAGGGGAGGTTGCCGGCGAGGCTGGCTTTGGTCTGAGTGTCGAGAAGGATCCGGTGCCGCTCCTTCTTCACCTCTTCCGGCACATCATCCGGCTGACGGTCGAAGGCCTTCGTGCCGGGGCGCGGGCTGTACTTGAAGATGAAGCTGTTCTTGAACTGGAGGCGATCGATGAGGTCGACCGAGGTCTGAAACTCGGCGTCGGTCTCGCCGCAAAAGCCGACGATGAAGTCGCTCGTCACGGCAGCCCGCGGCAGCTCCTCGCTGACGCGAGCGTGCATCTCGAGATACTCGCCGATCGTGTAGCCCCGCTTCATCCGCGTCAGCACCGCATCGCTGCCGTGCTGGGCCGGGACATGGAGATACTGGCAGACTTTGGGGAGATCACGGACGGCGCCGATCAGCTCCGGTGTCATATCGCGGGGATAATTCGTGACGAACTTGATCCGGTCGAGGCCATCGATGGAGTCGAGATCGTGGAGGAGATCGGCGAGGCGCGTGGTCTTCCCGCCGTCGTGCCACTTGTAGGAGTTGACCGTCTGGCCGATGAGCGTGATCTCGCGGCAGCCCTCGGCAACGAGCTTCGTGGCTTCGGCGAGGATCGCCGCCGGGGGGCGGGCCTGCTCCGGCCCGCGGACGCGTGGCACGACGCAGAACGCACAAAACTTGTCACATCCCGTCTGCGTCCGGATGAACGCCTGGAACGGCGTCGGTCGCATCGTTGGATCGCGGTCGGGGTCGTAGCTCTCGAAGCTCCTCGTCACGGCGTCGCGGCTGCCAGCGGTGCGGTCGAGGCTGACCTCGATCCGGGGCGGGCCGCCGGCGAGGATCTCCTCGACGATCCCTGGCACGCGGTGGAGCTGGCCGGGGCCGACGACGAGGTCGACCCACGGGGCCCGGGTGCGGATCAGCTCCTGATCCTTCTGGGCCATGCAGCCGAGGACGCCGACGATCAAGCCAGGGCGGGCCTGCTTCTCCTGCCGCACCCGACCGAGGGCCGACCAGATCTTGTCTTCGGCATGCTGGCGGACGCTGCAGGTGTTGTAGAAGACGGCATCGGCCTCGGCCGGGCTCGTCGTCAGCTGCCATCCCTGGCGGCGCAGGGCCGCGACGACGAGCTCGCTGTCGAGGACGTTCATCTGGCAGCCGACGGTCTCGATCCAGAGTCGGCGATGGGCGGTGGAAGTCGTCATGCGGAGATTGTAGCTCTCGATTGGAAAAGCAGGGGAAACCTCCACCCGTCTCGCTCGAGCCAAACACGATCGAGCGATCGACCAAACCGCGGCCGAGCCTTCAACGCTGCAGCGGAAGGAGGTGGGAGAGGGTGACGGAAACGGCGCGGCCGCTGTCGTCGGTGAGCAACGCGCTCTGAAGCGTCTCCTCCGGCCCGACCGTCGATTCGAGGCGGTAGCCCTCCGCGCTCGGCTCCCGGAAGACGCGGGTCTGCCGCGTCGCCGCGTCGATCACCCACGCTTCGGGAATCCCGTGCCGGGCGTAGAGCGGCACCTTCACGCCGAGGTCGTAGGCCAGGCTCGTGTCGGCGACCTCGATCACGACGAGGACATCCTCCGGGCTTGGATGAGCCGACATGTAGCCATCGGCCCGAGGGCGGAGGAGGGCGATGTCGGGCTCCGGTTCGCTCACGTCGTCGAGCCGGACTGGGTTCTGGCAGCGAACAATCACCGAGTCGCCCACACTCCGACCGAGATACCTGACGAGACAGTCAACGATCGCGGCATGGAGGGCTCCGATCGGCGACATGTCGATGATCTCTCCGTCAATGAGCTCCACCCGGTCGCCGGCGGCGAAAATGCCCGCCTCCCCCATCCGATGAAAATCGGAGACGGTCAACCGGTGCCGGCAGGGGGCCGTCCGCGGGATCGTGGCCATGGAAGGGGTATCCGGGAAGGACAAGCGGTATCCGGGAAGGACAAGCGGTATCCGGGAAGGACAAGGGGGCGACCGGAAAGTGGGCGATGCTCTGAGAAATGGAGACTCGCTCCCCGAGCCCCATGAAGCACGGATCAGGGTACGGCTGGCGTCAGCGGTGCGTCAATCGAACGGGAATCCCCGTTGTCCCCCTCACACCGACGGCCCATCCTCAACTCCGATCCATCCGGGCGTTCGCGCCGAGAAAGCGGCCGCGGAGAAACTCCGCCACCGCCATCGATCGCCGCCCTTCCGGCACGACCCGCCGGATGATCACCGTGCCGCCGTCGCCACAGGCAACCACGACGCCGGCGTCGTCGGCGACGACGATTCCGCCGGCGAGCGTGCCTGGCGCCGCCGCGGGCCCCTCGACCACCTCTTCGAGAACGAGCCGCGTCGGGCCCGCACCAACCTCGACGCCGGCGGCGTGAAGAAACGTTGTCGCCCGCGGCCAGGGATCGAGGCCGCGCGGCATCCGCGCGATCCGCGCGGCTGCGAGGTTCCAATCGACGATCCCGTCGGCCTTGGAGAGCCGCGGCGCTTTTGTGACGAGCGCCGGATCTTGCGGCGTGCCGACGGCGCCGGCCGGCCGGTGCGGCGCGGCCACCCGCTCAATGGCGTCGAGGACAAGCTCGGGCCCGAAGGCCGCCAGCCGGGCCTCGAGCTGCGCGGCGGTTTCGGTCGCGCCGATCGGCGTCGATCGGGCATTGATCACGCTGCCGCCGTCGAGTTGCGGGGTCATGTGGATGCAGCAGGCACCAGTAACTTCGTCGCCGGCGAGGATCGCCCACTGCACCGGCGCCGCCCCGCGGTGCCGAGGGAGGAGCGAGCCATGGAGATTGATGCCGCCAAGCGGCGCCACTTCAAGCACGGCTGGCGCGAGGATCTGCCCGTAGTCGCAGACGACGAACAGATCGGGCGCGAGGGCCACGAGCTCGTCGATCGCCGCGGGATCATTGATCCGCTCAGGCGCCGTCACCGCGACACCGGCCGCCTCGGCCGCCGCGCGCATCGGATTGACGGGAGCCCGTCGACCGGGCGCGGACTTGTCGGGCCGGGTGACGAGGGCCACGACGCGGTGAGGGGAAGCGAGGAGCGCCCGGAACATCGGCACAGCAAACGGCCCGGTGCCCATGACCACGATCCGTAGCCCGGCCACCTGCCCCGGCTCGAGTACCGGCTCCATCACGCACTCCCCCGGGCCGGACCAGCAGGCGCGCAGCGAGCGGCCTCGAGCCGGGCGAGCTCGGCATGGTAGTGGGCGTCGGGAGGAAGCTCCCCGCGCGATTGCTTGCCGACGTACACCTCATGCATCGTGTCGAGCACCCGACGGGCTTCGAGCGCCGCGGCATCGGGAAGGCGATCGGTGAACAGCCGCCCCTCGAGGTGATCGAACTCATGCTGCACGACGCGGGCGAGGAATCCGTCGAGGTCGAGGCGCACCTGCTCCCCCTCGAGCGTCCAGGCGTCGAGGACCACCTTTTCCGGCCGGCGGACGTCCATCCGCAGCCCCGGCAGGCTCAGGCATCCCTCTTCCTGGAGTGCCGTCCCGCGCGGCCGGGAGAGGGTCGGATTGATGAACACGAGTTCCTCGCCCGAGTTGGGATTGGCCTCGAGATTCACGATGAACAGTCGGTAGGGGAGGCCGACCTGATTGGCCGCCAGCCCCACCCCGACAGCGTCGTACATGATCTCGAACATCTGATCGATGGCGTTGCACAGCTCGTCGTCGATCCGGACAAGCGGGCTGGCACGGCGCAGGAGCGCCGGATGGGGGTATTCAATGAGCTCGAGTCTGCCGATGCCGGCAGCATCGGTTGGATCGGCGGGAGACGGCGTGCTTTCCATGGTCGCCTGTGCAGAAACGCGGGGTGGGGGTGGGTGGAGCATTCTACCGCCCCCATTCCCTTCCGATACGGAGGACGGGCCACGAATCGAACCGTAGACTGTGGAGGCTGGACGGTGGTTGTTGCGGACCGGCTTCACAACCGCGATCGTCCCTGGAGGCCCAATGGGGGCCGCGGGTCCGTTTCTCTGTCCCATGGCACTACCCCCCATGAC
>Ga0208864_1000288_pt1 | contig 17016 bp, 14 predicted proteins | sample CryBogmetaGMA05M_FD_184542 | JGI IMG/M metagenome (GOLD analysis project Ga0208864, IMG submission 184542) | Freshwater microbial communities from Crystal Bog, Wisconsin, USA - MA0.5M (SPAdes) | ecosystem: Environmental > Aquatic > Freshwater > Lake | place: Crystal Bog, Wisconsin, USA...
CGGCGACCGACTCGGCCCGCGCGGAGGAGGCGGCGAGGAGTTCGAGTTCGTGTCTCTCCTTCTGCACGCGGGCCTCGGTGACACGCTCGCGGGCGGCCGCCACGTCGGCCTCGCGTGCCGCCCGCGCCGTGGCGGCGCTGGCGGCCGCCTCGCGGAACCGGGCGAGCTTCTCGGTGGTCGCGGCACGCTCGACCGCCAGCCGATGCAACTCGTCGACCGCGGCGCCGTGGCTGCGGTCGATCGCCTCGACGCGGGCGCGACACTCCTCGGCGGCGGTGAGGGTCGCGGCGAGGGAGTCGGCGACGGCGCCGAGGGCCGCGCGGGCGGCCGTCTCGGTTTCGGCCGCGGCGGAGGCGTGCCGGTCGGCCTCGCGGCCCGCGCGGTCGGCCGCGGCGACCGCGTCCTGCGCCGCCCGCTGGTCCCGGACGACGCGGGCGAGCTCCGCGCGGGCCGACGCGATCGTTTCGGCGGCCTGCTGCCGCCGCGCCGTGGCGGCGGTGAGCTCATCCTCCCGGCACGCCGCCGCGGCCTGCAGGGCATCGAGCGCGGCGTGGGCCGCGGTGACGGCGCGCTCGAGATCGGCGTGCCGCTCGTCGAGCCCGCGGAGCTCGCTGCGGCGGGCGACGAGTCCCGTCGGGGCCGCCGAGCCGCCGATCGCGAGGCCGCCGCCGGCCGAGAGGGCGACTCCGTCACGCGTCAGGAAGAGCGTCTCGGCGGGCGCCGCGGCGAGGAGGGGCAGGGCGTGTTCGACGCGCTCCACGATCCAGACGCGGCCGAGCAGCCGCCGCACGATGTCGGCCTGGTCCGCGGCGCGGGGTTCGGGCGAGCCGTCGAGGAGGAGCCGGTCGAGCCGGCCGACGACGCCGGGGTGGGGGCCCGGGTCGAACGCGTCGGGCTCGCGGAGCGTCCGGAGCGCGAGCAGGCCGATCCGGCCGCCGGCGGCGAGCACCAACGCGGCCTCCGGCGTGACGGACCACGCCGCGTGCCAGGCGACCGCCTGGTCGAGCGAGCCGACGACGAGGCTCTGGCCGAGTTCGCCGAGGGCGATGTCGACGAGCGGCGCCCACTCCGCACCGGCGACGAGGAGGTCGGCGAGCACGCCGCGGAACCCCGGCAGCGCGGCGGCCGCGCCGTCGGCGAGCAACCTCCTCGCCGCGTCCGACACGCCATCCTGTCGGGAGACGATCTCCTGCAGCATCGTGCGCCGCTCGCGGCAGGCCTCGAACGCCGCGCGGCAGCCGCCGAGTTCGCGCCACGCCGTCTGGACCGCGTCGAGCGCGTCGCGCTTGGCGGCGACCGCGCCGTCGACGTGGCCCGTGGCGTCGGCGAGTCGTTCTTCGAGTCTGGCGAGGTGCCCCTCGCAGGCGGCCCGCGCCTCGCCGAGTCCACCGAGCCTCTGCCGGGCCCCGGCCGCCCCTTCCCGCGCCTCCTCGGCGGCGGCGCGGGCATCGGCCAGCCGTCCCGCCGCACGGTCGTGATCGGCTTCCGCCCGCAGCTGCCGTCGCCGCGCGTCCTCGACCGCGGCCCCGGCGGCCGCCAGCGCCGCCCGCGCGTCATCGTCGTCGTCGACCGATCCCGACGCGGCGCGTTCGCACGCGTCCAGGCGTTCCTCGATGCCGGCGAGCGCGTCGGCCATCGCCGCGGCCGCCGCGTCGGCGGCGGCGTGGGCGTCGATCGCGCCGCGCGCCCCGCGGATCGCGGCGGCGAGCGACTCGAGGGTGCGCCGCTCCGTCGCGGTGAAGTCGGCCAGCCGCGCCCGCTGCAGCGACTCGGTGGCCTCCGTGGCCGCGGCCCGCTCGATCGCCGCCGCCGCGGCGTCCCGCGCGGCGTCGAGCCGGGGCAGCACCGTCGCGGACGTCGCGGCCAGCCGCGCGGCGTCGGCCGCGGCCGACGTCGCTCGAGTCTCGTTGGCGTCGGCATCCCCGCGGGCCCCCGCGAGTGCCGCGCCGACCGTCGCCATCGTGGCGTCGATGGCGGCCAGGTCGCGGGTGGCCGCCGCGATCCGCAGCGCCCGCAGCCGCGACTGCATCGACTTCCACCGGCGGGCGCGGGCGGCCTGGTGCCGCACCGTCTCGAGACGGGCGGCGACCTCGCCGACGATGTCCGCCAGCCGCTGCCGGTTCTGTTCGGTGCGCTCGAGCCGGCGGAGCGCCTCGGTCCGCCGCGTGCGGAATCTGGTGATTCCGGCCGCCTCCTCGAACACGGCCCGCCGGTCGCGGCCCGAGGCGACGAGCAACGCGTCGACGCGGCCCTGCTCGATCACGCTGTACGCCTCGGTGGCGGCGCCGGTTCCCGAGAAGAGCTCACGGATGTCCCGCAGCCGCGCCGGCTCGCCGTTCACGAGGTACTCGCTCTCGCCATTCCGGTAGACGCGGCGCGCGATGCGGACCTCGTCGGCCGGCACGGGCAGCAGGCGGGCCGCGTTGTCGAAGAACAGCGACACCTCCGCCATGTTGAGCGGCTTCCGCGCGGTCGAGCCGGCGAAGATGACGTCGGTCATCTCCTTGCCGCGCAGGCTGCGGACCGACTGCTCGCCGAGCACCCACTTGATGGCGTCGACCACGTTCGACTTGCCCGATCCGTTCGGGCCCACCACCACGGTGATGCCCTCCGGAAACTCGAACCGGGTCCTGTCGGCGAAGCTCTTGAAGCCGAACAGCTCGAGCGCGGTGAGCCGCGTCATGGCGCCTCGTCGGCGCCGCGATCCCCGCCGGCGGCACTCCCGCCGGTGTCGGCGGCGTCCCGGGGGATGTCGCGGCCGCGTGCTGACGCCTCCTCGTGGATCGTCGGCCGTCCGTCCAGCTCGTCGGGCAGCGCGTCGAAGGCGAGACGGCTGGCGATGGCGCGGGAGGCGCTCGCCTGCTGGAGGAACTGCACCGCGTCGGGGTACGTGCCCCCGAGCTCGACGATGGTCCGCACGATCCCGTCGGCCGTGGCGGCCACCTCGGCCTGCTGGTCGGACTGGCCCGGCACGAACCGGCTGATGGTGGCGGTGTCGCCCTCCACCACGACCACGATCGACGAGCCGGCCTCGGCCCGCAGGCCGTCCGCGACGTCGTGCTCCGCGCCGAAGAAGACGAGCTCCGGGCGGAGGCTGCGGGTGACGTGGATGAGTGGCGGACCCTCGACGTCGACGACGTGGATCGCGCAGACGTCGCCGAGCCGCTCGCCCCGCACGAGCGGGAGCTCCGGATCCATGCGCCACAGCGCCCGGAACGCGCCGTAGCGGGTCTCGGCGCTGCGGCTCGAGAGCAGGGACTGCAGCGCGTCGACGCCGTTGGCGTCGTCGAGCACCGACAGGGCGGCGAGCGCGGCGGACCGCGCGCTCCGCAGGCTGATCGCGGCCTCCGCGAGGTGCGGCGCGGCGACCGACTCCCCGAGGTAGGCGAGCGCCTCGGCGGCGGCGAAGCGGATTTCGGAATCCTTCGAGGCGAGCGCCTCGCGGAGCGTCGGGATGGCCTCCTTGCCGATCGCCTCGAGCCGCATCGCGGCGGCCGGCGCGGTGACCGGGTCGGTGAGCTGCCGGCCGAGGAGCTGCATCCGCGCGTGGCGGCCGCCCGGCGGCTCGATCACGGCGACGCTCTGCACGACGCGGATGTAGCGGCCGAGGTTGTGGCGATAGACCGGAGGCACCTCGAGGTCGATGTAGCGGTCGGTCTGCGGATTCGCGACGCCGCGCTTGGCGCCCTTGATGACGGCGTGGAAGCGCCGATTGATCCAGTCGCCGAGCCGCTTCGACATCGCGAACGACCGGTGCTCGGCGGCGAGGATCAGGCCGAGGTCGCGGTCGGTGAGGGCGACGCCGCCGCCGGGCACGCGGGCGCGGATCTTCGACTTCGAGTCGAGGGTGCCGCCCGACACGGGATCGACGAGAAGCGGTCCCTCGGCCACGCCCAGCTCGTGGCCGTCGCGGATCGTATTGCCGATGACGGCCATCTCGGCGAGTCGCGTCTCCATCAGCCAGCCGCCGGCGAGGCTCGTGGTGTCGTTGTCGGCGGGCACCTCGACGTAGATGTCGAAGCGGTCGCCCTTGCGGACGCCGGGAGGCAGGTAGCCGTGGACCCAGACGAGCGACGTCGATCGGGAGGCGAGCAGCGCGTTGGGCTCGAGCACGCCCCGCGACTGCATGTCGGCCATGAGCGTCTGCCGCTGGGGGCCCGGGGGCGGATCGCTGCCGGTGTCGGCGAGCCCCGTGACGAGCGCGGGCCTCTCGATGCGCTTGGCGTTGAGCCCCCAGGGGGCGGCGTAATCGCCCACATACTTGGTGTCGTTCTCGAGCTGGGCGAGCGCCTCGATCTCGGGACTCTGGCTGCGGATCGCCGGACCGGCGCAGCCGACGCAGGCCAGGAGCAGGGCGACCATGCCGCGGCGCGAGTCGGCGGGGCACCGCCACCCGAACGGTCGTCGCCGCCACCGCGGGTGAGAGCCTTCGTCGTCGCGCATGGGTGTGGGTGATCCGGTGGTCGGCTCGGGGGACGCGGCGAGCCGCCGCGAAGGCCCGGGAAACCGGGGCGGGAACGTAGGCCGTCGCCGCGGCGCGGGTCAAGGTTGCTTTGCTGCCGCGGCAAAACCGGGTGGCGAGCGCGATTGCCCCTCCCGCGGGCCGCTGCTACCGTCCGCCTCCCGCCCGGGCGTCCGGCCCGGCGCGGCCGATCCGCGGCCCCGGCCTCCAGGGAGTGATTCATCGTGACGGCGACTTCCAACAACGGCCTCGGCATCCACGTCCGCTGGATGATCCGCCGAGACATGGTCGAGGTGGCGGCCATCGAGCACGAAGCCTTCGAGTTTCCCTGGTCGGAGGAGGACTTCACCCGCTGCCTCCGCCAGCGGAACTGCATCGGGATGGTCGCGGAGCTCGCCGATTCCGTCGTCGCCTTCATGATCTACGAGCTGCATCGCTCGCGGCTGCACGTGCTCAACTTCGCCGTGTTGCGGTCGCACCGCAGGCTGGGCATCGGCACGCAGATGATGGAGAAGCTGGTCGGCAAGCTCACGCCCGACCGTCGCGGGCGGATCGTGCTCGAGGTGCGCGAGACGAACCTCGCCGCGCAGCTCTTCTTCCGCTCGCTCGGCTTCCGCGCGACCTCGGTGCTCAAGGACTACTACCAGGACTCGACCGAGGATGCGTACCTCATGCAGTACGCGCTCGAGGCGGGCGTGGACGCGATGCCGCTGCCGCGGAAGGCGGCCTGACCGCCGCCGCGAAGAGCCTGCGGATCGCGGCCGCCCTCGTCCTGAGGATCGCGAGCGACCGCTCCGCGTTGTCGCCGCAGGCGAACACGGTGACGAGCGGGCCTCGTGCGGGGAGCGTCGCGCCGCCGCGCGGAACGTCGGCGACCGCGGCGGCCCCGTCGGCATCCGACCAGACTCGGGTGCAGGCCGCGAGGCGGGCGGCGCCGACGGCCGCACACGGGCCGCGGGCGAACACGACCGCCTTCGACCAGACGCCGGGCCCGTGACGTGGACGGGGCGGCCGCGTCGCAGGACCGGGGCATCCGCAGGCCTCGAGGTGGAGTGCGGCGAGCGATACGCCCGTCGCGCGTTCGAGCAACTCCATCGACGCGGTGGGACGCGGGTTCACCTCGATGACGTGGAGCCCGCTTCGCGCGTCGACGACGGCGTCGATCCCGAAGAGGCCGACCACGCCGAACGCCGCCGCGATCGTCCGTCCGGCCCGCTCGAAGTCGCGGCGCACGCGGTCGGGGACGTCGGCGAGCGGCACGTCGATCGAGCCGCAGTAGGCGAACGGCCGCGCGCCGCACCACGGCATGCCCGTGAGTTGCCGGCTCGCCGCGAGCAACCGGCATCCGGCGGCGCCGGCGACGAAGGCCGCCGCCCACGACTCACCGGCGACGAGTCGCTGCCAGACCATCGGCCCACCGCTCCGCGGCGGCATGCGGCCCCGCCAGCGGGCGATGCCCCGGCCACCGGCGGTCGCGGCCGGCTTGACGAGGAACGAACCGTCGGTCGGCACGTCGCGTGAATGCGTGACGGTCTCCGGAAACCGAAGGCCCGCGCCGCGGACGGCGGCCGCGAGTCGCGCGTGGTCGCGGACGGCCCGCACCGTTCCGCCGCGATTGCCCGCGAGGGGCCGCGCCGCCGCGATCGCGTCGATGACCGCGGGGTGATTCTCGAGGCCGCCCGTGTAGACGCACGGTCCCGGCGGGAAGCGCTCGATGGCCGCAGGCAGCCCGTCGGGGTAGCCCCGCGGGCCGCGGCCCGTGACGCGGACGACGTGGTCCGCGACCCGGCGCAGGTCGAGGTCGGCGAAGAGGTCGGCCGCGTGCACCGACCAGCCTGCCCGCGCCGCAGACTCCGCGAAGGCCCGCACACTGGCACCGACCACCACGACCACGCCACGTCCGGCGTGGCGGCCCGCGGCCCGCCGGACGTGCCCCGCCTGCCGCATCTGCCCGCTCCTTGTTGGGACCGGCCACCATGGTATTCTTTCGGCCCGTTTCCGGGTTCCGCGTTCGCATCATTTCTGGGAGAAGTCGTCCATGTCGATGTTCATTGGCGAGGCGTTGAGCGGTGATGGCAATGAGATCGCGCACATCGATCTTCTGATCGGCAGCAAGGATGGCCCCGTGGGCGTGGCGTTCGCGAACGCGTTGGCCCGGCAGAGCGAGGGGCACTCGAACCTCCTCGCCGTGCTCACGCCCAACCTCGCCGTCAAGCCGGCGACCGTCATGATCACGAAGGTCACGATCAAGGGCGCGAAGCAGGCGGTTCAGATGTTCGGTCCCGCGCAGGCCGCCGTGGCCAAGGCCGTGGCCGACAGCGTGGCCTCGGGCGTGATCCCGAAGAGCGAGGCCGAGAACCTCGTGATCGTCTGCGGCGTGTTCATCCACTGGCTCGCCGCCGACGACAAGAAGATCTACGAGTACAACTACACGGCGACGGTCGACGCCATCGCCAACGCGATGAAGGGCAAGCCGACCGCCGACGAGATGATCGCGGGCAAGGACAAGGCCGCGCATCCGTTCCGCGGGTTCTGAGTTCACGCCGGCGGGGCCATCCGTGGCCCCCGCCGGCTTGGGGCGGGCGGAGGGCAAGCCAAGCTTGCCCTCGCCTGCCCGACGGCCGCACCTCCGGGCGGCCGCTGCCGCGGCATGACCGTGACGAGCGAATCGCGACGCCCGCCTCGCCGGCGGGCGTCCGTGTTGAAGGAGACCACCGATGGCGAAGAAGGTGCTCATCCAGCTCGACTGCGATCCGCAGCCGAGCACGTTCGATGCGGTCGTCGCGATCGACGCCGGGGCCGACGTGCTGCTCCGGCATGGCGGCGTGACGGTCGAGAACGTCGTGCCGCTCGTCCATGGCGGCATGTTCACGCGCGGCGGCGGCGACCTCGCCTCGACGGCCATCTTCCTGGGCGGCTCCGACGTGGCGGCCGTCGAGGCGGTGGCCGCGAAGGTGCGGGACACGTTCTTCGGCCCCGTCCGCCTCGGCGTGCTCGTCGATCCGTCCGGAGCGAACACCACCGCGACCGCGGCGGTCGTCGCCGCGGGAAGGCACGTGACGCTCGCGCCGGGCACCGCCGCCCCGCGGCGCTTCGTGGTGCTCGGCGGCACCGGTCCGGTCGGCCAGCGGGTGGCGCGGCTTCTCGCCCGCCAGGGAACGCACGTGACCGTGGTCTCCCGGTCGCGGTCCCGCGCCGAGGACGTCGTGCGCAGGATCGCCGCCGACACGGGTGTGCCCGCGGCGCGGCTGGAAGCCCTCGAGCATCACGGAGGCTGCCCGCCGGGGTCGCCGATCGCGACGGTCCTCGCCGCCGCGGATGGGGTGATCGCCGCGGGAGCCGCCGGCACCACGCTCCTCGACGCGGACGGCCGCGCGGCGGCCGCATCGGCCCGCGTGCTGATCGACCTGAATGCCGTGCCCCCGGCCGGCATCGTGGGCATCACGGCATGCGACAAGGCGCGGACCGACGGAGCCGCGGTCGTCTACGGGGCGCTCGGCGTGGGCGGCACGAAGATGAAACTCCACAAGGCGGCCATCGCCCGCATCTTCGCGGCGAACGACTCGTTTCTCGATGCGGAGGAACTGCTCGCGATCGGCGAGGCGCTCGAGGCTGCGGCGCGGTGAGGCCGGCGGTCAGCGGCGGCGGGCGGGCATCCCGAACGCCACCACGAGCATGATCAGGACGGCGGCACCGACGAGCAGGAGGAGGATGTTGCGGCGTCCGCGGCGGTTGCGCCGCTCCTCCTCGCTGAGCCGCCGGAGTTCGACCGCGGCCGCGCCCCGCCCCACGACCTTCACCGGTTCCTGAAACGTGAGGTCCGTCGCCGTCAACGCGATCGCCGGGGCGGCGGGCTCCTGCGGCAGGCTCGCCTCCGCGAGCGCCTCGGCCGCCAGTGGTGCCGGATCGACCGCGTCGGTCGCGACCGTGATGTCGGCGTCGGGCGCCACCGGAGCGGGGACGTCGGCACCGACGAGCAGGGGGATCTCCGTCACCTCGGCCTGCGGAACGAGCACCGGGACCTCGACGGGTGCCGCGGGCTCTGGCCCCGTCGCCGGAGCGGTCGTGATCACCGGCTCGGCGGCGGGCGACGCGACGGTTTCGGGTGGCCGCGTGTCGGCGAGCGGCGCCGGCGTCGCGGCCGGAGATGCGGCCGGAGATGCGGCGGCCACGGCCACCTCGGCGGGGGACACGGGCGACGGGGCGGTGACCGCCTCCGGTATCGGGGCCACGACCGCAGCGGCCGGGCTCGGCGCGGTCGACGCCGCGGTGCTCGGCGTTGATCCGTCTCCGTGACGACCGTCTGAATGCGTCGCGACCGCCGCAAGCCTGGGCGGCGGCACCAGGAACGAGCCGGCGCAGAGCGGGCAGCAGGCGGCGTCTCCCGCCATCCGCGCCGCCGCCGCGACGTGCCCGAAGCACAGCGGGCAGGCGATCACGAACAGCGCGTCGGGAGGGATTTCGGCTCGCGAGTGGTTGTCCTTCATGGCGTCCTGCCCGAGGGTCCTTCCCGGCGGTCTTCCCCTGCAGGTCTCAAGTGTCGGGCTGCGACGCGGTCGATCAAGCGTGGCAGAAAACGGGCGGCGAATGCGAAGCCCTTCGCCTGCCATCCCGGCGTGATCTCGGCCCGCCGGCGTTCCATGCCGGCGACGATGGCCCGGGCGGCCTGCTCCGCCGGCATCCGCCGGCCGCGCGACCACGCCGGCCGCGTGCCGGCCGCGAGCGCATCCCAGAACTCCGACACGGTCGGGCCCAGGCTGACGAGCAGCACGTCGATGTGATCGGGGGCGAGCTCCAGCCGGAGCGTGCCCGCCAGCGAGCGGAGCGCCGCCTTCGCGGCGCAGTACTCGCCGTGCCACGGCAGGGGATGGAGGCCGAGGATCGAGCCGACGAGCACGACGACCGGGTCGTGGCCACGGCCGAGGAGCGGGAGGCTCGAGCGGACGAGCTCGGCGGGTGCGACGAGATCGAGGTCGATGATCGAGGCGAAGGTCCGCGGCGACATCCCGCGGAACGGGCCGATCGCGCCGCCGCCCGCCGCGGCGACGACCGCATCGAGCCCGCCGAGCCGCTCCGCCGCGACCGCGACGAGCCGTTCGCGGAAGTCGGCGTCACGGATGTCGCCCGCCTCGTGGCACACGTCGGCACTGCCCGCCTCCTCCGCCAGTGCGCGGAGCCGCTCGCCCCTCCGCGCCGTGGCGAGCACGCGGGCCCCGCGCCGGGCCAGTTCGAGCGCGACCGCCCGACCGACACCCGACGACGCGCCGGTCACCACGGCCCGCAGGCCCGCGACCCGGCGACGGCCGCGGAGCCACGAAGGCCGGGGGCGCGGGGGAGCGGTCATGGCGACGCCACGCCCGTGGCATGGTCGTGCGCGGCGTCCTCGTCGGCCGGATGGACGTGCGGTCGCACCGTCGCCCCGTCGCCGGCGATGCGTCCGACGAGGGCCGCCGGGATGCGGCAGTGGACGACCACCCGGTCGGCCGTGAACCGCCGCGAGAGCACCTCGCCATGGCGACCGAGCCAGGCGAGGAGCCGGCCGTTGCCCGGGTCGGTCTCGATGTCGAGGTCGCGGAAGCCGCGGCCCAGGCAATCGCTCGCGGCACGGGCCAGGGCCGCGAGGCCCGCCCCCGTCCGCGCCGAGATCGCCAGCGCCTGCGGATACCGCGCGAGCAGACGGTCGCGGGTCACGCGGTCGGGAATGGCGTCGACCTTGTTGAGGACGAGCAGCGTGTCCTTCTCCTCGACGCCGAGCTCCCCGAGCACGCCGCGGACCGCCGCGATCTGCGCGTCGGCCAGCGGGCTGGAGGCGTCGGCCACGTGCAGCAGCAGGTCGGCCTGCCGCGTCTCCTCGAGCGTGGCCTTGAAGCTGGCGATGAGCCGATGGGGGAGATCGCGGATGAACCCGACGGTGTCGCTGAGGAGCACCGGCCCCCAGCCGGGAAGCCGCCACCGCCGCGTCCGCGTGTCGAGCGTGGCGAAGAGCTTGTCTTCCGCGACCTCGTCGGCCCCGGTGAGGGTGTTCAGCAGCGTGCTCTTGCCGGCGTTGGTGTAGCCCACGAGCGACACGGTCATGTGGCCATGGCGGGCGGCCACCTGGCGCTCCCGCCGGGCATGGATCTCGCCGAGCTCGGTCTTCAGGTCGTGGATCCGCTTCTCGACGAGCCGCCGGTCGACCTCGAGCTGCTTCTCGCCCGGGCCGCGCATGCCGATGCCCATCTTGAGCCGCGAGAGGTGCGTCCACATCCGCTTCAGCCGCGGCAGCGAGTATTCGAGCTGGGCGAGTTCCACGGCGAGGCGGGCCTCGTAGGTCCGCGCGCGGGCGGCGAAGATGTCGAGGATCACCTCGGAGCGGTCGAGCACCTTCACCTCGAGGGCGCGTTCGAGATTGCGGGTCTGCGCGGGGGAGAGGTCGTTGTCGAAGATCACGATGTCGGCGTCGTGGTGCTCGACGATGCCGCGCAGTTCCGCGACCTTGCCCTTGCCGAGGTAGGTCGTCTGGTCGGGCCGCTCGCGCCGCTGCGTGAGTTCGGCGACCACGAGGGCGCCGGCCGTGGCGGCGAGACCGCCGAGCTCGTCCAGCGGATGCTCCGGATCGACCGGCGGCTCGAGGAACACGCCGACGAGCACCGCTCGTTCGCTCTGTACGCCCTTGCGGTCCCGCTCCTTCATTCATCCTCCTCGCGGCCCTCGCCACCGGCCAGCTGCCGGCAGCTCTCCCACCGACGCGTGTCGAGCAGCCCGTCGGCCACCGCATCCTTCACGGCGCAGCCGGCCTCGTGGTCGTGCGTGCAATCGGGGAACCGGCAGAGGTTGGCGATCGGCCGCAGGTCGCGGAAGGCACTGGGCACCTCGGCCGGCACGAGCTGCCACGGCTGGAACTGCCGCACGCCGGGCGTGTCGACGAAGCAGCCCCCGAGGCGGTGTGGCACGAGCCGCGCGGTGGTCGTGGTGTGCCGTCCTTTCTCGTTGTCGCGGCTCACCTCGGCCACCGCGAGCGCGAGGCCCGGGTCGAGCGCGTTGAGCAGCGACGACTTTCCGACGCCGCTCTGGCCGACGACCGCGGTCACGCGGCCCGGCAACTCGGCCGCCAGCCGGTCGACGCCGAGGCCAGTGACCGTCGAGCAGAGGATCACCGGGTAGCCCATCCGGGCGTACACGCCGGCCAACGGCACCACCGCCGCGGCCCCCACGAGATCCACCTTGGTGATGCAGATGATCGGACGGATGCCGGCCGACTCGGCCGCCACGAGCAATCGGTCGACGAGACCGGGCTTGAGCGTCGGCATCGCGGCGCTGGCCACGATCACCAGTTGGTCGACGTTGGCCACGATCACGTGCCGGCGGCCGCGGCTGTCGCGGGCGAGGGCCGTGCGCCTGGGCTCGACCGTCTGGATGACCGCACCGTCGCCGACCCGGACGACGTCTCCCGCCGCGAGCGGATGCCGCTCGTCGGTGGCGAGCGTGCGCAGGATCCGCCGGAGGGTGCACCGCACCGTGCGGCCGTCGTCCGCCCGGACGAGGCTCTCGAGGCCGTGCACGTGGAGCACCCGGCCACGCCACGCGGAGTCATCGGCGGGGCCGACGCCCGGGGTCGCGTCCCCCGCGGCGGCGTCGCCCGCGACGACGGTGCGCTTGCGGGTCAGGTCGCCCTTGCCGGAGAGCCGCTCCGACGCGACGTGGTCGGCCGTCGCCTCCGGATCACCGTCGATCGCCCGGGTGAGGTCGCCCGTACGGCGGCGCGTCGAGCGATTCTTGCGAAACTCGACGCGGAACGTGCGGCGTTTGGCCATGCAGTGAAGGGACGGTCAGGTCGGGGGACGGCTGGGTTTCGCGGTCTTCGACGTCGGAGCCGTGCGGCGGCCCTCGAGGCCGGCCGACTCGAGCAGCGAACGGCCGAAGATGTTGTTGGACACCGACGTGTCCTCGACCGTCGCGACGGCGCCGAGCCGCGCCGGCTCGTAGGAGACCTCGTAGTCGTGCTTCGCGATCGAGAGCCTGTCGCCGGGCTTGAGGCGGTGCTCGGTGACCCGCGAGCCGTTCACCTTGATCCCGTTGCTGCTCCGCAGATCCTTCACGTGCCAGTAGCCTTCGACGAGCGTCAGTTCGCAGTGGCTGCCGGAGACGTTGGGGAACCTGAGCACGATGTCGGCGCTCTCGCGGCGACCGACCGTCAGGATCGGCTTGAGGAGGGGAATCGGGTCGCCGCCGCCGAGCGGCAGAAGTTCTCCAAACATCGTGACGTTCCTGCGCTGCCGGATGACGTCCTGTCCTGACGCCGTCGGCGGATGCTTCACCCTGACAATCGAGGGTACGGCGGTGGGTTCGGACGGTCAAGGCTGCGGGCACGGTACAATGCGAGGTCGAAGCGACTGGAGCGGACCGGACGACCGCCGGCCGCGGACCTCCCGCGGCCTCGCGCCGCGGCGGTGCCGCGGCGGGAGGAAAGTCCGGGCTCCGCAGGGCACGATGGTGGGTAACGCCCACCGGCCGCGAGGTCAGGGACAGTGCCACAGAAAGCAAACCGCCGGCGGGGCCCGTCTCCGCCGGTAAGGGTGAAACGGTGAGGTAAGAGCTCACCAGCAGGCCGGGTGACCGGTCTGGCTCGGTAAACCCCATCGGGAGCAAGGCCAAGCAGGAAGAAGTTCGTCCCCCGCGCCTCGGGCGCGGTTGACGGCGCGAGGCGGCCCGTCTCGCACCCGCTTCCGGGTCGGCTGCTCGAGGCACCGGGCGACCGGTGCCCTAGAGAAATGGTCGTCGGCCGCCACCATCGCGTGGCGGTGACAGAACCCGGCTTACAGGTCCGCTCCAGTCCGCTTCGCATCCGTGCCGCCCGCGGCGGCCAGTTCCGGCTCGTCGGCGGCGGCCTTGCCGGCGAGTTCCCGGGCCTCCTGCTCGGCGAGCAGCTTCATCAGCTTGGAGATGCACAGCGTGTTGATGCTGACCCGGAACTGCTCGGCCTCGCTCTTGAGGGTTTCGTGGAGCGATCGCGGCATCCGCACGGTCACGACCCGCTGCGCCTCCCGCTGCGACTGCCGATCCTGCTGACGGGCCCGCAGCCCGTCGAGCATCTCGCGGATCCGGGCGTACTGGGGCGAGCACTCGAACCGCATCAGGGCATCGGGCTCGGAGAAGGTGCGGCGGACGATGCCGTCGACCCCGAGCACCTCCCGAAAGAAGACCACCCATTCGGGGTCCATGGCATAGAGCCGTTCGGCGACCTGGAGGACGGCCGTGGCCGCATGGGCATCGGCCTGAGGAGGGCGGGCGGTCTTCGACGACATGGGCAGGGGTTCCTTGCAGCAGGGGGTCGGACGGCTGACCCGGCGACTCGCCCGGGCCCGACCGTCCGATGGCTCTTTCGGCCTCGACGCGAAACTCTGCCGACCGAGTCAAGCGACAGCACGAAGTCATTTCACTGCAACGACTTGCGACCGAAGATGCGGCGGTGTCGTGTTTTTGGGCAGCGCTGCCCCGCATGAAGGCACCGGGTGGTGTGCGCAGTTTCGAGGCAGTGCCCCCGGGTCGCATTTCCCAAATGTCCGGTCTGTGACGGCTTGGCGATTCGCGCTCAGGTCCGGGCGGAGAGGGGCCCGAACGCCGCCAGTTCCTCGAGGCACCGGGCCAACTCGGCCGCGATATCGGCCTCCGTCACCGACTGCAGTCCGCGCCAGCCGGGAACGGCGTTGACCTCGAGCACTGCGAGCCGGCCGTCCGCGGCCGGGACGAGGTCCACGCCCACGACCTCGGCGCCGACCGCCGTGGCCGCCCGGACCGCCAACTCGACCCAGTGTTCCGGCGGCTCGAAGGGCTCCGGCCTGCCGCCCTGTGAGACGTTGGTGCGCCATTCGCCCGGTGCGGCCACGCGTCGCATCGCGAACGTCCGCTCCCGCGCCACGAGCACCCGGACGTCCCACCCGGCGTGTGGCAGGAACTCCTGCAGGTAGGCGACCCCGCCCGCGGCCGCGGTCGCGCGGGCCATGGCGGCGGTCGTGACCCTGGTGAGACCGCGGCCGCGGGAGCCGAAGATCGGCTTCGCGACGCAGTCGCGGCCCAGTTCCTCCCACGCGTGTTCGGCCGCCTCGGCATCCTGCACGACCCGCGTGCGGGGCACGGGCAGTCCGGCCGCGGCGAGCGTGGCCAGCGCGAGGTATTTGTCGATGGCGATCTCGAGGGCCCGGGGCTGGTTCTGCACCGCGGTGCCCCGCGCCGCCAGTCGCGCGAGGACGTCCATCCGGAAGACCACGTCCTCCAGGCGGTCGGACGCCGTGGTGACGCCGGGCATGCCCCGCACCACGATCGCATCGGCCGCCGCGACGGCCGGGGGCCCGAAGCGGTCCCCGTGGTCGTCGACGCCCGCCGCGAGCGTCGCCCAGCGGACGGTGTCGACCGAGTGGCCGCGGTGCCGCAGCACCCCGGCCAGCCGCTCCAGGTGCCAGCCGCCGGGCTCGCCCAGGAGCACCACCCGCAGCGGCGTCACGACCCCGCGCCGCGGCCGGCCGGCCGGCCGCCGAACGAGCGGGCCACGACGTCGGCCGCGATCCGCCCGAACCGCTGCCGGGTGCCGGAGTCGAGGTTGACGAACTCGACCACCGCCGGCGCGAAGAGCGCCGGGTCGAGCGCGTAGAAGTCGCGGCCGGCCCGTTCGAACAGCGTGGCGAACGGCTCGCCGTACGACGCGGAGCCGCTGCTGACGCACCGCGGGCCGACCGCGGCGAGGCTCGCGTCGTCGCCGGTCACCTCGAGGACGACCCGGCCGCCGTACAGGATCGCGTCGTTCGTGCGGCCGATCGCGACGAGGTCGTCGTCGGCCACGGGCGGCAGTGGTGCGACGCCGTGGCCGCGGACGATGCGGCCGAGATCGAAGTGCAGGTCGTGCAGCTTGTGGAGCGCGGTCTCGAGGGAGCGGGCCACCACCTGCAGGCCGCCCGCGGGGCTCGCCGTGCGGGCGGCGAGGAGCACGAGCCGCTCCGGCGCCACCCCCGCGTCGGCGGCGAGCCGCGTGCAGGCATCGTCCGGAGGGAGCTTCGCGGTCTCGAGAAGACCCACCGCGACCCCGGGCCGCTCGCGGTGGCCGATCGTGTCGAACAGCGGCTCGCGTCCGATCGCCGCGCGGACCGGGCCGCTCGCCATGGCGAAGTAGCCAGGCTGTGAAACCTTCCATCCCGCGTACTGCGCCGCGAGGCAGGCCGCGACCGGACTGGCGCTCTCGACGGCGACGGCCTCCCACGGGCAGTCGTCCCAGAGTCCCGCGAACGCCTCCGGGGCAGCCGCCGCCGGCAGGAGGGACACGGCCCCGAGACCGCCGAGCGCCGCGCGGGCCATCAGCAGCCCCGCCCCGGTCCCGCCGGCCGCCGCGACGCCGCAGTCGAGCACCCGCACGGCCGCCCGGTCGTGCCACGCCGAGCCGATGGCTGCGGCCTCCACGGCGCCGGCCGTCACGATGGCAAACGCCTCTTCATTCAACGACATGCCGCCGGCTCCCTTCGGCGACCATAATGCGGCACCGGGCCGGCGCCGGCAACGAGCCGCCGCCAACCCCGGCAATCCCCGCGCCCCGCCATCCGGGATCACGCCCTTGCCAAGCCTCACCGTCGAGAACTACGTCAAGACGATCGAGCAGATCTCGAGCGGCCAGGACGGCCGGCCCGCCAGCACGGGGCAGATCGCGGCGGCGCTCGGCGTGTCGCCCGGCACCGTCACCAGCATGCTCAAGACGCTCGACGCGGCGCGGCTGGCGACGCACCGTCCCTACGAGGGCGTGGCCCTGACGCGGGCCGGGCGCGGGCTCGCGCTGCGGGTGATCCGTCGGCACCGGCTCATCGAACTGTTCCTTCTCCGCACGCTCGACATGAGCTGGGACGAGGTGCACGACGAGGCCGAGCACATGGAACACGCGGTGAGCGACCTGCTCGTGGAGCGGATCGACGCGTTTCTCGGCCGGCCCGACGTCGACCCGCACGGCGATCCGATCCCGCGCGCCGACGCGGTCTCGCTCGCCGCGGCCGACGAGGGCCCGGTGCGGCCGCTCGCCACCTGCGGCGCCGGCACCGCGTTCCGGCTCGCGCGGGTGCTCGACCAGTCGCCCGACTTCCTCCGCTACCTGACCGACTGCGGTCTGGCGCTCGGCACGCTCGGCGCGGTGGAGAGCAACCCCGACGGCGCCGGCCTGATGCGGATCCGCGTCGGCGACCGCGGCCTCGCGATCGCGATCGGCGCCGCGGGCAAACTCGTGGTGACGAACGTGTAGCTAGCCGCGTTCCCAGGTGGCCGACTGGCCGAGGCACTCGTCGACGGTCACGCGGAGCGCGCCGTGGCGGGCATGGCCGCTCGTCGCGAGGGCGGCCCCGAGCTCCGCGCCGATCCAGCGGGCGAGCCATTCCGCCGTCGTGTTGGCCACGGGCAGGAGCACGCACTCGTCGGCGGGGAAGATCCAGCGGCGGCGTCCCCGGAAGGTGACGGTCACCTCGTCGCTCCCGTGCGGGCCCGCGGCCGTCTCCACGGTGAGCCAGCGGTTGGCCGTGGGCAGCAGCATCCGGTGGTCGAGCCGGGCC
>Ga0208864_1000292_pt1 | contig 16870 bp, 10 predicted proteins | sample CryBogmetaGMA05M_FD_184542 | JGI IMG/M metagenome (GOLD analysis project Ga0208864, IMG submission 184542) | Freshwater microbial communities from Crystal Bog, Wisconsin, USA - MA0.5M (SPAdes) | ecosystem: Environmental > Aquatic > Freshwater > Lake | place: Crystal Bog, Wisconsin, USA...
GCTTGGCTGCTGAGCCCCACAACGGCAGGCAAAACCTGGGGGATCAGCCAGCTGATCAGCCAGGGGCCGCTTGCAGGCCTCAATTTGCAGGCCTCAATGCTGGTGTCCTGTGGGCCATTCTTGGCGAACGCTAAACCCGTGACCATGGAAAGGGGTTGCTGATCCTTAGGATCTGAGGCTCTGGTGGTGCAGTCGCCCTCGGGTTTATGCCTCTTTCGTCTCGCCCCGTTTGGCCCCATTGCGACAGCCCTGCACCGGCTGAGGTGGCGGGTGAAAAAGATGCATGTGGAGTGGGCTTCCTGGCCCATCTCGGCGGGGAGCGCAGTCACTGGGTGCTGCAACAGGCCCTGCGCGGCCTGGATTGCATGGAGCACCGCGGCGGCTGTGGTGGCGATTCGGATTCGGGAGATGGTGCCGGCATCCTCTGTGGGATCCCCTGGGCCCTGCTAGAGGCTGTTTGGCCTGAGGCAGGGGCCTCCCAGGGCCAGGAGCGCGGCCTGGGCATGGTGTTTTTGCCCGCCGATGGGGCCAAGCGAGCTGCTGCGATTCAGTTTTCAGAGGACGAGGCGGCCAAACTTGGCCTCCAGAGCCTGGGTTGGCGCGATGTGCCGGTGGATCCCGCGGTGCTTGGTCCCTTGGCCCGCCAGAGCGCGCCCCACATGGCCCAGTGGCTCTTGGCGCCCCTTGGCGAGGCCCCCGCGGGAGAGGCCCTATCCGGGGATGCCCTCGAGGCCCTGCTGTTTCGGCTGCGGCGCCGGATTGGCGATCGCGCCCGGGAAGCCTGGGGCCCTGGCCCCGGCGACCTCTATTTCGCATCCCTGAGCAGTCGCACCGTTGTCTACAAAGGGATGGTGCGTTCGGAAGTGTTGGCGCGGTTTTACGCCGACCTGCGCGATGGACGCTTTGCCGTGAGTTTTGCGGTGTACCACCGCCGCTTCAGCACCAACACCCTGCCCCGCTGGCCCCTGGCCCAGCCCATGCGCCTATTGGGTCACAACGGCGAAATCAACACCCTGCTGGGCAATCTCAACTGGGCCCGGGCAGCAGAATCCAACCTCGATGCGGTTTGGGGTGAGGCCTCGGCTGATCTCAAGCCCGTGGTGAATGCGGCCTTCAGTGATTCGGCCAACCTTGACGCCACCTTGGAGCTGCTGGTGCGCAGCGGTCGTCCGATCACGGACAGCCTGTTCACCCTCGTGCCGGAGGCCTTCCGCCAGCAGCCAGAACTGGAGAACCGTCCGGCAATCCAGGCCATGTATGAGTACAACGCCTGCCTGCAGGAGCCCTGGGATGGTCCGGCCCTGTTGGTGTTTGCCGATGGCCGCAGTGTTGGTGCCACCTTGGATCGCAATGGCCTGAGGCCTGCCCGCTACTGCATCACCAGCGACGGCTATGTGGTGATGGGCTCGGAAACCGGGGTGGTGGAGCTTGAAGAGAGCCGCATCATCGAGAAGGGCCGCCTGGGCCCTGGCCAAATGCTGGCCGTCGACCTCGACAACGGCCGCCTGCTGCGCAACTGGGAGGTGAAGCAAGAAGCTGCCTCACGCCATCCCTATGGGAGCTGGTTGGCGGACAACCGTCGCAACCTGGAGAGCCAGCCCTGGAGGCACGAGCGCGCGCTGGGTGATCTGGAGTTGTTGCTCCAGCAAACCGCCTCCGGCTTCACGTCAGAAGACCTGGACCTGGTGATCGAAGACATGGCCGGGGCGGCCAAGGAACCCACCTACTGCATGGGGGACGACATCCCCCTGGCGGTGCTCTCCGATAAACCCCACCTGCTCTTCGACTACTTCAAGCAACGCTTCGCCCAGGTCACCAACCCGCCCATCGATCCCCTGCGCGAAAAGCTGGTGATGAGCCTGGAGATGCACCTGGGCCGGCGCGGCTCAGCCCTGCGGCTAGAAGCCTCCGGCGCGGCGGTGGTGCACTTGGACAGCCCGATTCTCAATGAAGCGGAACTCCAGGCTGTGGGTGATCAAGGCCTGCCTAGCAGCACCCTCTCCACCCTGTTTGGCTTGGACGCAGGACCGACTGCCCTGCAGGTCGCGGTGCAGCGCCTGCGCTTGGAGGCTGAAGCAGCCCTGCGTGCTGGTGCCCAGATCCTGGTGCTCTCCGATCGGCTCGGCCTCGATGGCCAGAGCGGCGGCATCAATGCCACAACCGTCGCCATTCCGCCCCTGCTCGCGGTGGGAGCGGTGCATCACCACCTACTCAATTTGGGCCTACGGCTGCATGCTTCCCTGGTGGTGGAAACGGCCCAGTGCTGGAGCACCCACCATTTGGCTTGCCTGATTGGCTATGGCGCCAGTGCGGTCTGCCCCTGGCTCACCTGGGAAACCACCCGCCATTGGTTGGCCCATCCCAAAACCCAATCGCTGATTGAGCGGGGCAAGTTGCCTGCCCTGACCGTCGACCAGGCCCAGGCCAATGTGAAAAAAGCCCTCGAAGATGGCCTGCGCAAGATCCTTTCCAAGATTGGTATCTCCTTGCTGGCCAGTTACCACGGTGCCCAAATCTTCGAGGCCATCGGCATTGGCGCCGACCTGATTCAGCTCGCCTTTAGGGGCACCACCAGCCGGGTAGCCGGCTTGAGTCTCACGGATCTGGCCAGTGAAACCCTTGTCTTCCACACCAAGGCCTACCCCGAGCTCAACCGCACCAAGCTCGAGTTCATGGGCTTTGTGCAGTACCGCACCGGTGGCGAATACCACCTCAACAGCCCGGAGATGGCGAAGGCCCTCCATGGGGCCGTCAAGGCAGGCCCTGGCTACGACCACTTCTCCACCTACCAAACCCTGCTCGAGCACAGGCCGATTACGGCCCTGCGCGATCTGTTGCAGCTCAAGCCGGCGGCCACGCCCCTGCCGCTGGATCAGGTGGAGAGCGTGGAGAGCATTTGTGCCCGTTTCTGCACCGGCGGCATGAGTCTTGGGGCCCTGTCCCGCGAGGCCCACGAAGTGCTGGCCGTGGCCATGAACCGCATCGGCGGCAAGAGCAACAGTGGTGAAGGCGGCGAAGATCCGGCCCGCTTCCACGCCCTACACGACGTGGATGGCGAGGGCCGTTCGGCCACCCTCCCAGGTATCAAAGGCCTGCGCAACGGCGACACCGCCTGTTCCGCCATCAAGCAGATCGCCTCGGGCCGCTTCGGGGTGACACCGGAATATCTCCGCAGCGGCAGGCAACTGGAGATCAAGGTGGCCCAGGGAGCCAAGCCAGGCGAGGGCGGCCAGCTGCCTGGCCCCAAGGTGGATCCCTACATCGCCTGGCTGCGCAACAGCAAGGCTGGTGTGGCCCTGATCTCACCCCCACCCCACCACGACATTTATTCGATCGAGGATCTTGCCCAGCTGATCCACGACCTGCACCAGGTGCATCCCGCCGCCAAGGTGAGCGTGAAGCTGGTGGCGGAGATCGGTATCGGCACGATTGCAGCCGGGGTGGCCAAGGCCAATGCCGATGTGATTCAGATTTCGGGTCACGATGGAGGCACCGGTGCCTCGCCGCTGAGCTCGATCAAGCACGCGGGTAGCCCCTGGGAATTGGGCCTCACCGAGGTGCACCGCTCCCTGCTGGAGAACGGTCTGCGGGATCGGGTCTTACTGCGCGCCGATGGCGGCCTCAAGACCGGCTGGGACGTGGTGATCGCGGCCCTGCTTGGCGCCGAGGAATATGGATTTGGCTCGGTGGCGATGATTGCCGAGGGCTGCATCATGGCCCGGGTTTGCCATACCAATAATTGCCCTGTGGGGGTGGCCACCCAGAAGGAAGCCCTTCGCAAACGCTTTACCGGCCTCCCGGAGCACGTGGTGAATTTCTTCCTCTTCGTGGCGGAGGAAGTGCGCCAGCTGCTGGGTGTGTTGGGTGTGGCACGCCTCGAGGATTTGATCGGCCGCAGCGACTATCTCGAGCCCCGCTCCGTCACCCTGGCCAAAACCAAGGCCCTCGATCTCTCCTGCCTGATCGATCCGATCCCGGCGGCGGCTGATCGCCGTTGGCTCCAGCACGACGCCCAAGCCCATGGCAACGGCCCGATCCTGGAAGACCAGTTGCTTGGTGATACGGGACTGGTGGCTGCGATCGACGGCCACGGCCAGGTGGCCCGCAGCCTGGCGATCCTCAACACCGATCGCAGCGTGGGTGCCCGCATCTCTGGAGAGATTGCGGCGCGCCATGGCAACACCGGCTTCCAGGGTCAACTGGACCTCACCTACGAGGGTGCTGCCGGCCAAAGCTTTGGGGCCTTTGTGCTCCAGGGCATGAATCTGCGCCTGGTGGGCGAAGCCAACGATTACGTGGGCAAGGGCATCAACGGCGGCCGCATCACCGTGGTGCCCCCTGCTGGTGTGAACGACCCCGGCGCCCAGGTGATCCTGGGCAACACCTGCCTCTATGGGGCCACCGGTGGTGAGCTGTTTGCCCTGGGCCGGGCCGGGGAACGCTTCGCCGTGCGCAATAGCGGGGCCAAAACCGTGGTGGAGGGATCCGGCGACCACTGCTGCGAATACATGACCGGTGGCGTGGTGGTGGTGCTGGGCTCCACGGGCCGCAACGTGGCGGCTGGCATGACCGGTGGTGTGGCCTTTCTGCTGGATGAGGACGGGGGCTTGGCCGACCGTCTCAACCCTGAAATCGTGGCCCTCTGCACCATCACCACCCCAGAGCAGGAAGCCCTGCTCAAGCCCCTGCTGGAGGCCCACCTGCAGCACACGGGCAGTGCCAAGGCGGCCAAAATCTTGGCCGATTGGACCAGCTGGAAGGCCAGGTTCAAGGTGCTGGTGCCCCCCAGCGAAAAGGCCAACCTGGGCTTGGAGCAGCGGGAAGCCGTTGCGGCCTAGCGCCCCACTGGCTGGACCCATCGCGGCTGGCCGGGTCATGGCACCGGGGTTGCTTCCCCTCGTGGCGCTGTTGATCACAGCCCAGTTGGTTGGCCCGATCCTGGGCAGCAAGTTGGCCCAGGTCGGCCCCTTGGTGCTGGATGGGGCCCTGGTGCTCTTTCCCATTAGCTACATCTGCGGTGATGCCCTCACCGAGGTCTTTGGCTATCGCCTGGCTAGGCGGGTCATTTGGGTGAGCTTCGGCTGTCAGGTGCTGGTCGTTTTGGCCACAGGTCTGGTGGAGTCCTTGCCACCGGCACCAGGCTGGGATGGCCAGCAGGCCTTCAGCCGCATCCTGGGCACCGTGCCGAGGCTGGTGGCTGCGGGTCTTGGGGCCAATCTGGTGGGGGAGTTCATCAATGCGATGGTCGTCTCCAGGCTTAAGCGCGCCGATGGCTTGGGTTGGCCTTCGATGGCAGGAAGATTTGTGGCCTCAACGGCCTGTTCCCAAGCCGCCAATTCGCTGATCTTTTACAGCGTGGCTTTTGCTGGAACTGTGCCGGCATCCACCCTCCTGCAGGGACTTTTGGGGTCTTGGTTGTTCAAAACTGCCTATGAAGCCCTGGCCCTGCCGATCACCATCCCCTGGGTTCAACACATCAAAAAGCAATCGGGCCTTGATGTGGTGGATCGCGATGTCACCACCTACAACCCGTTCATAGAGGTTTAGGGCGAGGGCTGCCCGCCTAGCGCGGGTGCTCCCGCATCAGCCGCTGGACTTCGCCGGCGTGATAGCTGCTGCGGGTGAGGGGCGAACTCACCACCTGGAGGAAGCCGAGCTCGTCTTCGCCATGGCGCTGGAAGCTGCTGAATTGTTCCGGGGTGACGAACCGATCCACCGGCAGGTGCTTGGGGCCTGGGGAGAGGTATTGGCCGATGGTCACGATGTCCACCTGGTGGCTGCGGAGGTCAGCCATCACCTCCCGCACCTCGTGGTCGCTTTCGCCCAAGCCCGTCATCAGCCCTGATTTGGTGTAGGTGCGGGGCCACCCCTTTCGGACCCGCTGGAGCAGCTCCAGCGAGCGTTCGTAAATTCCCTGGGGCCGGGCCTTTTTGTAGAGCCTGGGCACGGTTTCGATGTTGTGGTTGAGCACCTCAGGGGCGCCGGCCATGACGGCGGCCAGGGCGTCCCAGTTGCCACAGAAATCGGGCACCAGCAGCTCAATACTGGTAAGGGGCGAGCGGCTGCGCACCTGGTCAATGCAGGCCACAAATTGGCTGGCGCCGCCATCGGCCAGGTCGTCGCGGTTCACGGACGTGATCACCACGTGGCTGAGCCCCATGCGCTGCACCGCCTCCCCCAGCCGCTCAGGCTCGGTGGGGTCGAGCTCCCGGACGCTCTTGTCGAAATCGATATCGCAGTAGGGGCAGGCGCGGGTGCAGCCCGGACCCATGACCAAAAAGGTGGCCGTGCCGCCTGCAAAGCATTCGCCGATGTTGGGGCAGCTCGCTTCCTGGCAAACCGTATTCAGCTTGAGGTCCACCAGCAGATCGGCGATGGCACCGATGCGCTCCCGCTGGGGGGCTTTCACGCGCAGCCAGTCGGGTTTGAGCAAAGGGAGTGCCGGCCCGAAGGGCTCCAGGTGGGGCGAACGGTGACTCTAGAAACTTGCCTGGTCTTCCCTGTCCATCGCTTAAAGTTGTCCTAGCCCGGGATGTGGCGCAGCTTGGTAGCGCACTTCGTTCGGGACGAAGGGGCCGCAGGTTCGAATCCTGTCATCCCGATTTTGAGGGGTTCCCCCTCTCCCGATTAATCCAGCTCGGCCCCCGGATACCCCCTTGGGGTCACCATGCGACCGTCCTCTGTGCGGCTGGTGCTGTTGCCCACCAGCACCAGGGTGAGCATGTCCACCTGTTCGATCGGCAACGCGCCGAGGGTGTGCAGGCTCACCTGTTCTTCAGGGCGGCCGAGCTGGCGGGCCATGGCCACGGGGGTGGTCCCCGGTCGCCCGGCAAGCAGCAGCTCCTGGGCCCTGGCCAATTGCCAATCGCGACCCTTGGAGCGCGGGTTGTAGAGCGCCACCACAAAATCCCCCGCCGCGGCAGCTTCCAGTCGCTTTTCGATGACCGCCCAGGGGGTCAGCCGATCGCTGAGACTGATCGTGCAGAAGTCGTGCATGAGGGGCGCACCTGCCCTGGCGGCGGCGAGCTGTAGGGCCGAGATGCCTGGGTGCACTTCAAAACTGGGCCGCTGATCTGGGCTTTGGCTGAGCCACAACTCCAGGGCCAGGCCGGCCATGGCGTAGATGCCGCTGTCGCCCGAGGACACCAACGCCACATTCAGCCCCTGGTTGGCCAAACCCAAGGCCTGGGCGCAGCGGGCCCGCTCCTCGGTGAGGCGGCCATCCCAGCGCAATTGGTCGGGCCGGCGGAGGGGCTCCAGCAAATCCAGATAGAGGCCATAGCCCACCCAAACGGTGGCCTCGGCCAGGGTGCGGCGGGCATCGGGGGTGAGCAGATCGAGGCGACCGGGCCCACTCCCTACCAGGTGCAATTGGCCGGCCTGGGGTGCCCATTGCTCGGCGCAGGTGGCAATGGCCAAGGTGGCAGCCCCCTGCTCGCCGCCCTGGGCTCGGGCAATGGTTTTGTTCAACAGCAATCGGGATCCAGGGCCTGCGGCGACCAGGGCCGCTGCCTCCGCCACGCTCGCCGTGCCCATCTCTGCCGCCACCGCATCGGAAGGGTTGGGAACGGCGATGGCATTCAGGGTGGCTGCCGGCATCCACTGCTGGGCCCACCCCCGCTCCTTGGCAAGGGCGAGGAAAGCCTGTTCATCGGATTTGCGATCAATGCTCGCCATCCCTGCGATGGCCTCGGGGGCCAGGCCCAGACGATCCAATTCCTGATCCACCAACCGGGAAATCAGCTCTTGGCTGGTGCCCCGTTCACAGCCCAGGCCCAGCCAGAGGCTGGGGGGATGCCAGCGGCAACCCGCGCCCCGCTCACTACCAATGGTGAGGTCGATCTCATTTGGTGGAGCTGCACCATTTGGATCGGTGCTGTGCTCCCCGTTTCCGGCCCCCAAGCCCGAGGCTGCTGCGGCAGCAAGGCCCCTCCAGAGCTTGGTGCCGTTGGTTTGCTTGACGCTTAGGGGTGCGCGCTGGCCTGTTGCGGCTTTCTGCATCAAGGCGTTCCAGTCGCCTGTGGCGCTGCGCCGCCAGCCCCAGCTTTTGCCGAAGGCATCGAGGGCGAGCCTGCCCTGGCTGCCACTGCTCCCTGTGAGGACAGCCTGGCCCCCGAGCAGGGCGGCCACCCTTTGGCTCAAGGCTTCGGCGCCTGCTGCGTGGCCCCCGAGCAGCGGGATGGCAAAGGCCCCATGGGGATCCACCACGACCACCGCCGGGTCTTGGTTTTTGCCCTCCAGTAGCGGAGCAATTAGCCGGGTCACCAGGCCGCAGGCCCCCACCACGACAAACCCTTCGGCGCTGCCCCATTGGGACTGCAGCAGTTCGCTGGCAGCGGGCACTGAACCGCTTTCAACCGTGCGATGAATCAGTTCTGCTTGGCGCAGGATTTCAAGCAGGCCATTGCCCTCGGGGCTGAAGGACAGCCCCCAAATGGTGGTGTGGTCACTCACGGGGCCAAACGCTCCCGGAGTCCTGCCAGGGGCCCCTTGCGTTTTGGCTTGATGAGGGAGCCATCTTCTTGCACCTGATCCCGAGCCGAACCCACCACGCTGGACCTGGGCGCTAGGCGATCTGGGTTTGTGATGGGGGGCGGAATCACAGTGTCTCGTTCCCCAGAAGCGCTGGGCTCTGCTGGATCTTCGCCATTGGTAAGCAAATCAAGATTGGGAAGGTCTTCAGGCTTGTGAAGGTCGTCGGGATTGGTGCTTGTCGGCTCGCCTGCTGGCTCCCCACTCCCTTCTGCCAAGACCGTTGGCGGATTAGCAGCGTCGTCGTCAATGCGTTCTGAACTGGGACCTGACTTGTCGCCGGAGGACTGAACTGCCAGGGCTGGATTGTCCTCCAGCAGGGTTTGATCGCCGTTGTCGCCTGGGCTGTCCTCAAGCGCTGCTGTTACCGATTCACTGCCGCTGGCTTCAGCGCTCTTTGAGTCGAAGATCTCGGTTTCGCTTTGCGCAGGTTCGGGGTCTGCAGGTTCGGGGTCCGCAAGGTGGGGTTCGGCGTCTTGGGGCTCGGCGGTTTGGGGCATTGCTGGTTGAGGTGCTGGTTCTTCAACAGCCGCTTGGAGCTCGGGCTTGGGCTCGGGTTTGATCTTGGGCTCGGGTTTGGTTGTGGCTAGAGGGGCTGGTTCAGGGGCTGGAATCGGCGCGGCCACAGCTTTGGGTTTGGTTGGACGGGGCGCCGCTGGTGTGGGGGTTTGGCCCACAAGGCTGGCCAGTTCCTCGGCGCTGAGGCGGCCCAGCTGCCAGCGCGGCTTGGGCGCCGATGGCTTCAGCACCAGCTCTGAAACCAGACTGTTAAAGGGAGGGTTGAGGGGTTTCCCCCGCCCATCGAGAAGCTCGAGTTGGAGGCTATTGCTGCCGTTGGTCCAGCCCTTAAGCCAGATAGGCACGTTTTGATCGGTAATGAAACTTTCCCCATTGACGCTGACCCGGAGCCTCCAGCTGCCGTCGTTGTCGCGCAGGCGCTGCAGGGGGGCATCCAAGAGCAGCCAATCCAAGAGCACGGGCTCGCTGCCCACCACTCCGAGGGGGCTCACGGGCAGGAGTTGGGGGCTGCCGGGTTTTGGAACGGTGAGGGGGTTGGCGGCTACCCGGTCGACGCGGATTTGACTCGCTGCTCCCGAATTTTTTGCGGCTTCACCCCAGGGCTTGGCCGCGTAGGCCGTAATCCGATGGCTTCCTGGCGTTAGGGCAGGGAGGGTGAGCTGGAGGGAATCGCCCTGCGGCGTGGAACGGTGCTCGGTTAAGCGGATCGGTTCCTGCTCGTCGATCTGAATCACCAAATGGGGCCCCAGCCCAAGGGCGCCTCCGTCTGTTAGGGGCCAATCCTGGGCCAGCAGCTTCAGCGTCCAGTTGCCATTGGGCAGGTTGGTGCCGTCGCTGGGCGCCAGGATCGTGACCCGGGGCTGGCGATCGGCCAGGGCTGCTTGGATCTGTTGAACAGCCAGGGGCGGGGGCAGCTCCTGCAGATGGCCACCGGGGGCGCTGGTCTTGATCAGGGGCCTGAGTTTCTCCAGGGGGCCTGGGCCTTCCGCCGGGCTTGCTGCTTGGACAGGAGGGCAGAAGGGGAGTAGCAGGGCTAGGCCAATCGCCAGGCCAAAGGCAAAAGCCCTGACCAAAAAAGTTCGCAAGCGGTTCTGCCAAGGACCGTCCCAGGGATAGAGCCAAGGGCCATCTCCAACACGGCGCCAGGGAGCATCCAGTGGACGGTCCCAAGGACCCTGGGCTGCGGTTGGATCGGTTGCGCGACCTGGCCTCAAGCTGTCTTCACTCTTCTGTGATCAGGCCCCATTGTGCTGGCCGCCGCCGCCCCCTGAGTTTGCTTTAAAGAGAGCCGAAATATTGCGAGACTTGATTATATTTTCCTCGGGCCAAAAGTGGTCCTGCCCATGATTCTTTGCCTCCGGAAGAGCCCAGTGGTGGCCAGGGAAGCGCCGGGATTGAACCTTTGTAACTGAGACCCTAACTGGCTCGGAAGTGGAGCTTATAGTCCGACCAGCGGTCCCCTATCTGGGGCCCAAAGCCCCAGCTGTGGCAATCGTTTTCACGTTTTTCGTGAAGGCGTAGCCAAGGCTGGAGCCCATGGCTTGTTAGGTGGTTTCGGCCGCCTTAGGCCATGGGGCCCACGGTGAGTTCCCCGTCGCTTTCTGCGATGGGCCCCGCCGACAGGGGTGGACCCCCACCTCGACCCCGTCCCTCGAGGAACGTCTCGATGACCATTAGCCCACCAGAGCGTGGGGAAAAGGCGAAGGCCATGGTCGACCGGGTGAACAACCCGGCCACCTTCGAACTGTTCGGCAAGCCCGGCCATTTCGATCGCAGCCTCGCTAAAGGTCCCAAAACCACCACCTGGGTTTGGAACCTCCACGCCAACGCTCACGACTTCGATAGCCACACGAGTGACCTCGAAGAGGTCTCTCGCAAGATCTTCTCGGCTCACTTCGGCCACTTGGCCGTCATTTTCATCTGGCTCAGCGGCGCCTTCTTCCATGGAGCCCGCTTCTCCAACTTCACTGGTTGGTTGGCCGATCCCCTGCACGTGAAGCCTTCCGCGCAGGTTGTCTGGCCAATTTTCGGCCAGGAAATCCTTAATGGCGATATGGGTGCCGGCTTCCACGGCATTCAGATCACCTCCGGCCTTTTCCATGTCTGGAGGGCCTGGGGCATCACCAATGAAACGCAGCTGATGGCTTTGGCCATCGGTGCTTTGGTGATGGCTGGATTGATGCTCAACGCGGGCGTCTTCCACTACCACAAGGCAGCTCCAAAGCTCGAGTGGTTCCAGAACGTTGAGTCGATGCTCAACCACCATCTGGCCGGCCTACTCGGACTGGGTTCCCTGTCCTGGACAGGTCACCTCCTGCATGTGTCCCTGCCCACCAATGCGCTGATGGATGCCATCGACGCCGGCCAACCGCTGGTGCTCAACGGCAAAACCATCGCCACCTACGCAGACATTCCCCTTCCCCACGAGTTCCTGAATCAGGACCTGATTGCCCAGATTTTCCCCGGTTTCGGGGCGGGTATTTCAGCCTTCTTCACGGGCAACTGGGCCGCTTACAGCGATTTCCTCACCTTCAAAGGTGGCCTGAATCCTGTAACCGGTAGCCTCTGGATGACCGACATCGCCCATCACCACCTGGCGATCGCGGTGTTGTTCATCGTGGCCGGTCACATGTACCGGACCAACTGGGGCATCGGTCACAGCATCAAGGAAATCCTTGAGGGTCAGAAGGGCGATCCCCTCCTGTTCCCTGCGACCAATGGTCATGACGGACTCTTTGAGTTCATGACCACCTCCTGGCACGCCCAACTGGCTGTGAACCTGGCGATGCTCGGCTCCCTGAGCATCATCGTGGCCCAGCACATGTATGCGATGCCTCCCTATCCCTACATCGGGATTGATTACCCCACCCAGCTGTCGATCTTTACCCATCACACCTGGATTGGCGGTTTCCTGATTGTTGGTGCAGGTGCCCACGCCGCCATCGCGATGATTCGCGACTACGACCCCGCTAAGCACGTCGATAACGTGCTCGACAGGGTTCTGAAGGCGCGGGATGCCCTGATCAGCCACCTGAACTGGGTCTGCATCTGGCTGGGCTTCCACAGCTTCGGCCTCTATATCCACAACGACACCATGCGTGCCCTGGGTCGTCCCCAGGACATGTTCAGTGACTCGGCCATTGCCCTGAAGCCTGTCTTCGCGCAATGGATCCAAGGCCTCCACGCCGCCGCCGCCGGTAGCACTGCACCCAACGCCCTTGCGAGTGTGAGTGAAGTGTTCAACGGCACCGTTGTGGCTGTCGGTGGCAAGGTTGCTGCCGGTCCGATCCCCCTGGGAACGGCCGACTTCATGGTTCACCACATCCACGCCTTCACGATCCACGTCACCGTGCTGATCCTGTTGAAGGGTGTGTTGTATGCCCGTAGCTCCCGCCTCGTTCCTGACAAGGCGAACCTGGGCTTCCGCTTCCCCTGCGACGGCCCCGGCCGTGGCGGTACCTGTCAGGTGTCGGCTTGGGACCACGTGTTCCTGGGCCTGTTCTGGATGTACAACTCCCTCTCGATCGTCATTTTCCACTTCTCCTGGAAGATGCAGAGCGATGTGTGGGGAACCGTCAACGCTGACGGCAGTGTCCAGCACATCACCAATGGCAACTTTGCCCAAAGCGCTATCACCATCAACGGTTGGTTGCGTGACTTCCTCTGGGCCCAGGCCGCACAAGTGATCAACAGCTACGGCTCGAGCTCCAGTGCCTATGGCCTGATGTTCCTGGGAGCCCACTTCATCTGGGCCTTCAGCCTGATGTTCCTCTTCAGTGGCCGCGGCTACTGGCAGGAGCTGATTGAGTCCATCGTCTGGGCTCATAACAAGCTGCGGGTTGCTCCGGCTATCCAGCCACGGGCGCTCTCCATCACCCAGGGTCGTGCCGTCGGTGTCGCCCACTATTTGTTGGGCGGTATCGCGACCACCTGGGCTTTCTTCCTGGCCCGCATCGTCGCGGTCGGCTGACCTTTACTGACCTCTCCCAATGGCAACGAAATTTCCTTCGTTCAGCCAGGGTCTGGCACAGGACCCGACAACCCGCCGGATTTGGTACGGCATTGCCACGGCTCACGACTTCGAGAGCCACGACGGCATGACCGAGGAGCGGCTTTACCAAAAGCTGTTCTCTACCCACTTCGGTCACCTGGCCATCATTGGCCTCTGGGTTTCGGGCAACCTGTTCCATATCGCCTGGCAGGGCAACTTTGAGCAGTGGGTCGCCGATCCTCTGCATGTCCGTCCCATCGCTCACGCGATCTGGGATCCCCACTTCGGCGAAGGCGCGATTGCAGCCTTCACCCAAGCTGGTGCTTCTTCTCCGGTGAACATTGCGTTTTCTGGTCTGTACCACTGGTGGTACACGATTGGCATGCGCACCAACGCCGAGCTCTATCAGGGTTCCATCTTCATGATGATCCTGTCGGCTTGGGCCCTGTTCGCTGGCTGGCTCCACCTTCAGCCCAAGTTCCGGCCTTCCCTGGCTTGGTTCAAGAACGCTGAATCCCGTCTGAACCACCACCTGGCTGTTCTGTTCGGTTTCAGCTCGATTGCCTGGGCTGGTCACCTCGTTCACGTGGCTATTCCTGAGGCCCGTGGTCAGCACGTCGGTTGGGATAACTTCCTCTCCGTCCTGCCCCACCCCGCTGGTCTGGCTCCCTTCTTCACCGGTAACTGGGGGGTTTATTCAGCCAACCCTGATACCGCCTACCAAATCTTTGGTACTGCTGAAGGTTCAGGCACCGCGATCCTTACCTTCCTGGGTGGTTTCCACCCCCAAACGGAAGCTCTTTGGCTGACCGACATTGCCCATCACCACTTGGCGATTGGCTGTCTGTTTGTGATCGCTGGCCACATGTATCGGACCAACTTCGGTATTGGCCATTCGATCCGCGAGATCCTCGAAGCCCACAACCCACCCCAGGGAACCCCTTTCGGAGGCGCCCTCGGCGCGGGCCACAAGGGTCTGTACGACACCATCAACAACTCCCTCCACTTCCAATTGGGTCTGGCCCTGGCCTCCCTTGGCGTAGTGACGAGCCTGGTGGCGCAGCACATGTATGCGATGCCGTCCTATGCGTTTATCGCAAAGGACTACACGACCCAAGCTGCCCTGTACACCCACCACCAGTACATCGCCATCTTCTTGATGTGCGGTGCGTTCGCCCACGGTGCGATCTTCTTCATCCGGGATTACGACCCGGAAGCCAACAAGAACAACGTTCTTGGCCGGATGCTCGAGCACAAGGAAGCCATCATCAGCCACCTGAGCTGGGTCTCCCTGTTCCTAGGTTTCCACACCCTTGGTCTCTACGTCCACAACGACGTGGTGGTTGCTTTCGGCACCCCCGAGAAGCAAATCCTGGTTGAGCCTGTCTTTGCCCAATTCGTTCAAGCCGCTAGCGGCAAGGCGATGTACGGCATGGATGTGCTCCTCTCCAACGCTGGAAGCGTTGCCAGCACCACTGGTGCGGCTTATCTCCCCGGTTGGATGGGCGCCATTAACGGCGGCAGCGATCTCTTCCTGCCGATTGGTCCTGGCGATTTCCTTGTGCACCACGCCATTGCGCTGGGTCTGCACACCACCACCTTGATCCTGGTGAAGGGTGCCCTGGATGCCCGGGGTTCCAAGCTGATGCCCGATAAAAAGGACTTCGGTTACTCCTTCCCCTGCGACGGCCCCGGCCGTGGCGGCACCTGCGACATCTCGGCTTGGGACTCTTTCTATCTGTCAGTCTTCTGGGCCTTGAACACCGTCGGGTGGGTCACCTTCTACTGGCACTGGAAGCACCTCGCCATCTGGCAGGGCAACGTGGCCCAGTTCAACGAATCCAGCACCTATCTGATGGGCTGGTTCCGCGACTACCTGTGGCTGAATAGCTCCCAGCTGATCAACGGGTACAACCCGTTCGGCTCTAACAACCTGGCCGTCTGGTCCTGGATGTTCCTGTTCGGTCACCTGGTTTGGGCTACCGGCTTCATGTTCCTGATCTCATGGCGCGGTTATTGGCAGGAACTGATTGAGACCATTGTCTGGGCGCACCAGCGCACCCCGCTCGCCAACTTGGTTGGCTGGCGCGATAAGCCAGTGGCTCTCTCAATCGTTCAGGCCCGCGTTGTGGGTCTCGCCCACTTCACGATTGGCTACATCCTCACGTATGCAGCCTTCTTGATCGCTTCAACCTCAGGCAAGTTCGGTTAGATCGTCTGATCCAATCGCTTGTCTCTCCTCGAGGGACGATGTAACCCCCGGCCTTGGCCGGGGGTTTTTTATGGCCTCCCATCCCTAGGGCTGGGGCTCGGGGTAGTTGGCTTGCACGTAGCCCCAGGCTTCGCAGCGCAGTTCGCTGCCATCGGTTTGGCCCCTCTCGCTGCGCAGGCAATTCACCGTGGCTTGATGGCCGGCCACCATGCCAGCGGTACGGGCCCGCTGTTGGAGTTGCTTAAGGGCCTGGGCTGCCACCTTCTGCTCCAATTGCAGCTGGCTGGCCTGCTCAGCGGCCTTGCGGGCTGCTTGCTCCTGGGCAGATCGGTTTGGCCCTGGGAGGCTGCAGCTGGTGAGCAGCAACGGTGCCAAGAGCCCCAACCACTGTTTGCCTTTCATGGTGCTGGATCCTTCATGGGGAGCTAGCCCCATTGTTGGCCTGTTTTGCCCGGGCCAGTCCAGCCATTAAAAAAGCCCCGCATTGGCGGGGCTTTAGAGAAGGAAATCGTTGGTTGTCCAGCGACTCAGCCAACGCTCCAGACACCGCCGGCGATGTTCGCAAGCGGGGCGACCACTGAGGTGCCAACCAGGAACCAGGCGAAGGCCGCACCGCCGCATCCACCGAGCCAGAAGCCGCTGGCGAATTCGGCCCAGCCGGCCTTGGTGAACAGATCAGCAGGGGGGTTGTCGATCGTGGCGTCAGCCGGTTGCACGTTCGGTCCGTTGCCCGCGGTTCCGTAGATGGAGAGGCAAACGGTCAGGATTGAAACCAGGCCGATGGTTGCCAGCAACCCTGCGGTGCTGGCGTATTCGGTGAGACGCAGAGGTCCACAGATGGCGAACGGGCCATAAAGGAAGAAGCCATGGGCCATACCCACTTCCAACCCGCGACGGTTGGGCGAGAGGGAAGGGCGGTAGGCGGGCAGCGCGTTCAAGAACGCCTTGGTGAAATAGCTGCTGTTAACAGGGGTGGCCAAATTGCCGACGCAGGGGTCGGCCACGGGAGTCACGGTCATGGTTTGTTGTCAGTTACGGGCTTCGATCACGTTGAACAGCAGGGCCATGGCCACAGCTGGCGCGAGGATTCCCACTAGGGGTACGAACACCGAGGGCAACCAGGCAGCTGCGAATTCTCCAGTCATGGCACAGGCCAATAACAACCGCAGGTACTGTAAAGAGCCTTCCCAAGGCCATCTTCCTGGCTCCCTGGGGGCGACATAAAAGTTCAATCCATGAACACCCAATCCGTTGGTGCTCTAGCTGCCTTTTTGGCTGTCGTGATCTGGGTTGGGAGCCGTCGTAAGCCGACTCCCTTGGCCAACCTCGATGCCTCGGCGGTGGCTGCCCTCAATCGGGCCCAGATTTCCCTGGTGCAGCAGAACGCCGAGCTTTTTAGCGTTGCTTCCAGCCCCATTGCCGCGAGCTGGGCTTTGCCCGCCGATCCCCGGGAGCAGGCGACCTTTTTGAAAAGCCTGCACGTCCAGTTAGCTGGTGATACGGGCGAACGGTTGGCAGCCATGCAGGCGGCCCGGGCCTGGGGTCACCGCGCCACCCTGCCCTTGCTGAAGCGGGGCCTAAGGGATGCCAACCTCGAGGTTGTGCTGGAGGCGGCC
>Ga0208864_1000293_pt1 | contig 16852 bp, 14 predicted proteins | sample CryBogmetaGMA05M_FD_184542 | JGI IMG/M metagenome (GOLD analysis project Ga0208864, IMG submission 184542) | Freshwater microbial communities from Crystal Bog, Wisconsin, USA - MA0.5M (SPAdes) | ecosystem: Environmental > Aquatic > Freshwater > Lake | place: Crystal Bog, Wisconsin, USA...
CCAGTGGGCCCGACGCGAGTTCGTGCGGCGGCCCACGGTCGATCTCACGGGTGCCACGGTGGGCATCGTCGGGCTCGGCGGCAACGGCCGCCGGCTCGTCGACGTGCTCGCCCCGTTTCACACGCGCATCCTCGCCACCGACTGGTTCCCCGTGCGCAAGCCGGCGGCGGTCGACGTGCTCGGGCCCCCGGAGGCCCTCGCCGACCTGCTTCCGCAGATCGATGTCCTCTTTCTCTGCGCGCCGCTCACGGACCGCACCCGCGGCATGATCGACGCCGCCGCCATCGCCCGGATGAAGCGGGGCGCCATCATCGTGAACGTGGCCCGCGGGCCCCTGGTCGACGAGGACGCGCTCGTCGACGCCCTGGAGCGGGGCCACCTCGACGCGGCGGCCCTCGACGTGACACCCGACGAGCCGCCGCGGCCCGAAAGCCGGCTCTGGACGGCTCCGCGGCTGATCGTCACGCCCCACGTCGGCGGGCAGTCGAAACACCGGATCGATGCGATGACCGACTTTTTCTGCGACAATCTCCGCAGGCATCGTCAGGGAGGGGTTCTCCGGAACCTCGTCGACAAGCGGCTCGGATTTCCCGAGCCGCCGCCGGATGGAGGAACCGGGTGAGCACCACGATCCTGCACGAAGAGCGGCCGACCATCACGGCGGCGGGGGATGTCGGCAGCCGTTGCCCCGAGGATCTCCTCGCGCGGTACACGGAGATCCTCGGCGCCGGTCGCCTCAACTGGACGGAATACCACTCGCTCGCCCGGCGGCTCGGCTCGGGAGGGCAGGGGATCGTCTATCTCACCACCCGCCGCGGCACCGACAGCTTCACGCTTCCCGTCGCCCTCAAGATCTTCTCTCCCGAGCGGTTCGGCTCGGAGCAGGCCTACGTCGAGGCGATGGGCCGGATCGCCACCGTCGCCGCCCGCGTCGCCCAGATCCAGCAGGACAACCTCCTCGACGTCCACAACTTCGTCGAGCAGCGGATGATCCGCATCATGGAGATGGAGTGGATCGACGGCTACGACCTGTCGCGGCTTCTGGCGCCCGAACTGCTCGCGCAGACGAGGGCCAGCGTCAGCGAGGAACGGTGGAAGTACCTCAACAACGTCATCGTGACGGCCGGTCCCCGGCAGTCGCGGCTCAAGCCGGGCGTGGCCATCGCCATCGTGCGCGAATGCCTCGCGGCGCTGGCCGCGCTCCATCGCGAGGGCATCGTCCACGCCGACGTGAAGACCGCGAACATCATGGTGAAGCGGACCGGCAACGCGAAGATGATCGACATCGGTTCCGCCCATCCCGTGAACGAGCCGCCGCCGACCCGCACCTGCACGCCGGCCTACGCCGCGCCCGAGGTGCTCGAGGGACGGGAGAACACGCCGCGGTCGGATCTCGCGAGCCTCGGCTACGTGCTCATCGAGATGCTCTCCGGCCAGCCGCCCTTCGCGGGGCTGCAGTCGTTCAGCGACCTCCTCGAGGCCAAGCGGTCGCTCGTGCACCGGCTCACGCAGATCCTTCCCACGGAGGTCACCTGCAACGAGCTCCTCATGGACTTCTGCCGCGGCCTCATCGCCCCCGATCCCGCCAAGCGGTTCCCCAGCGCCGAGGATGCGGACATGAAGAAGGGCGGGGCGGCGAGCTTCCACCGGCAGCTGATCGTGGGCGGCCTGGCGAGCGAGTACGAGAACGAGATCCGCGCATGGCTCGAGGAACTGGAGTGACGCGCTCCGCGGCGCGGCCTACTTCAGCCGCCGGTAGACGAGCCGCACGAGCGCCGTCGTGGCCCGCGGCGCGAGCCGCTTGAGCCGCCAGAGCCAGCGGGCCTGGAGCCCCACGACGACGTAGCGGCGATTGAGGCGCACGGCGCGGAGCACCCGGCGGGCCACCCGCTCGCTCGTCCACCAGGTGGCGGCCATCCGCCGCTCCGCCTCCCGCTTCTCGACGGCGCCGGTGAAGTGCCACGAGTCGAGCAGTCCCGAGCGGAAGAAGCCGGGGCAGACGACCGTCACCCCGGGCCGCCGCGGCGGGCACTCGGCGGCGATCGCCTCCGAGAGCGCGACCACGCCCGCCTTGCTCGCCGAGTAGGCGGCCATCGACGGCGGCGCGAGGATCGCGGCGATCGAGGCGACGTTCACGAGGTGCGACGGCCGGCGGTTCGTCCGCAGCCACGGCACGAACGCCTCGCAGCCGATCGCGGTGCCGACGAGGTTGGTGTCGATCACCCGCCGCCACTGCGCCGCATCGAGCATGCCCACCTCGCCGGTGGCGCCGACGCCCGCGGCGTTGACGAGGAGATCGAGCGACCGCCACGTGCCGCGGAGACGGTCGTGGAGCCCGCGCCACGCCGCCGCGTCACGGACGTCCATCTCCAGCCGCACGAGGCGGGCCGGCGCGGTCGGCACGGCCGCCGTCCACCGGTCGATCGCGTCGGGCAGGTCGAGCGCCGCGACGTGCCAGCCCTGCGACACGAGGGCGTCGGCCAGCGCCCGCCCGAGGCCGCTGGCCGCCCCCGTCACGACCGCCGTGCGCGGCTCGTCCGCGGCGGGGGCGTCGTCGGGGCGGGTGCCGGGCACGGACTGGGGCGACAAGGGCTGTGCGGGCGACGGGGGACGAGCGAGGGTGACGGGACTCGAACCCGCGGCCTCCAACGTGACAGGCTGGCGCTCTAACCAACTGAGCTACACCCCCGATTCTGGACCGGACGGCCGTCAGGAAGACGGTGTCCGACGGCGTCCGGAGCGGGTGTCCACCTCGTCGAGCCCGAAGTATAGCCGACGGTGCGGCGGCAGCCAGCGGCCGAGGCCATGGCGGCGAAAAAGGCCATGGATGGCTTTGTCCACGACGATCAAAAGATGCCGCGATCCGGCGCGTATCCCTTGCGTTCGGCGATCTCGAAATCCTGGCGGGCCTGCCGGTCGAGGCCGATCGCCTGGCAGGCGAGGCCGCGGTGGTGGTGCATGACGCCGAGCCCGTGGTCGAGAAACCGGAGCCGGTAGGCCAGCTCGTCGGGGTCGGCGCGGCCCGCAAGCAGCATCACGTCGCGGCGGGCCTTCTGCGAGCCGTCGATCGCGAGGTTCAACTGGTCGACCGCCTCGTGGTGCCGGCCGAGCAGGTGGAGGACGAACCCCTTCGTGTCGAGAAACTCGGGCGACCCGTCGCCGCTGCCGGCGAGCGCCGATTCGATGTCGTCGAGCGCCGCATCGAGGTCGCGGCCCACGAGCGCGCGGACGTAGGCGCGGTGGTTGAGGGCCTCCGGGTCGCCCGGACTCGACAGCTGGACCGCCGCCTCTGCGTCGGCCAAGGCCGCCTCCGGCTCCCGGAGGATCACCCGGGCGAGGGCCCGCACCCGGTGTGGCTGGGCCGACATCGGCGCGATCGAGATCGCCCGCTCGGCGTCGGCGATGGCGGCCCGCGCGTCGCGGTTCTCGATCCGCAGCATCGCCCGCCAGCAGAGGAGGCGACTGAGCCGCCCGCTGTCGTCACCGGTCCACCGGATCGCGCGGCCGACGTCGCCGATCGCCCCGCGGACCTCGCCCCGGGCCTCGCGAACCATCGCCCGCTCGAGGGACCACTGCACGATGGCGTCGGAGATCGCGGGCATGATGCCCGGCGCGAGCAGGCCCGGCACGACGATCGCGGCGAGCAGCCCGAGGAGCAGCAGCTTCTTGCCCCGACCGGCCGTGCGGCCCCCACCGTCCACCGATGGCGGTTCCGCGCGGAGCGGACCCGTGCCCTCGGGCCGCTGCGGCGTTCCACCCCGCCGTCGTTCCCGGCCCGCCTCGTCGGGGTGGGCGGGAAAGTCCTCGGCGATCGGGAATCCGAGTCGGTCGTACTTCATCGGGCGATGCAACGCGTGGAGGCTCGACTGACGTTCACGGTCCGTGGACCACCGGTGCATTCTACGCGGAACGTCCGCCGTGGTTCCCCGGGGCGTCGACCGACGGTTTGACGCCCCGGAGGTGGCGCCGTACCCTCCACATCGGGTTTTTCCCTTGGGCCGCGCGACAAGGAGTGCTGCCATGCCGCTGTTCGAGATCGAAACCGACGCCCACATCATCATCTCGTGGGCGGCCGACGAGCACGCCGCCTCGGCGGTGGTGCACGACGCCTACCCCGGCGAGAAGATCGTGCGGCTCACCCGCAGGCCTCGGGATTCGTGGGTGATCTCGAAATCGGCCCTCGGCCTGACCGATTCACGGGCGAACCCGTGCAGCACCGCCCGGGAGTGCCTCTCCAAGGCCGCGGGTGACAAGGTCCATGCGATCCGGCTCTACATGCACGAGACCGGCGACGACCTCGACCGCGCCCGCAAGGTGATCGAGTCGAACATGGTCATGGGCTGGTAGGGGCGGTCGCGGTTCCGGCGGGAGCGGCGAGCCCGAACGTGAGGATCTGGCTGGGGCCCGGCAGCCCGCCATTGTCGGTCACCGCGACGAGTGTCCGCGTGCCATCGGCGCCCGCCGGGCCGAGGCACAGCCCCTCGACGTTGCAGCCGAGCGAATCCCGCCAGAGAAGCTGCTTCTCGAGCCGCGGCACGGTCGCGGCGGCGAGGTCGCGAGCGGTGGCGGAGACGTCGGTTCCCCGCGCCGCATCGACGAGATAGATCCGGTTCTCGAACGGCGGCACGCCCGGGCCGCCGGAGCGTTCGAGGACCAGCAGCCGTCCGCCGCCGAGCGACACGAGCGCCGAGATCCCCGACAGCGGGTCGCCGCGGATCACCCGCGCGAAGGTGTGGGGCGGATCGACGAGGTAGGCGAACACCGCCGCCGCGGGGGCGACGCCCTCGGCGCCGGGCACGGTGATGCGGGAGAGTCGCACGACCGTGCCGGCCCCCTCGGTCGCCGCGGGACCATCCGCGGCCAGGGCCTCCTCGTTCGCCGTCCAGATCTCGCCGCGCGGCATGTCGACGGCCAGCGACTCGAGGCCGCGGTTGGGCCGCGGCGACCGCAGCGGCTCCGGGATCGGCACGATGCCGAGCAGTTCGCCCGTGTCGAGCGCGACGGCGCGGATGGCGGGCGTGTCCTCCTCGCAGAGGAGCAGGCAGGTGCCCGGGCCGCTCATGCCCTGCCGCTCCCGTCGGGCCGCGATCCGGCGGACGAGGGCCTCCGGGCACGGCGCCACGTCCTCGTAGTCGTGCCGCTCGCCGAGGCGTCGGACGACGATGTCCGACACGGCCTCCGGCGCGCCGTCGTCGGCCAGCGTCAGCCTCAGGAGCACGAGCCAGTGGCTGTTGTCCATCACGCTCGCGTAGCGGTCGTCGCCCAGCCACGTGATCCCGCTGAGACCGGTGAGCTCGACCTCGGCGCCCGCGGCGTCCCGTGCGGACATCGGCAACGGGAGCGAGCCGCGGGAGGTCACGCGGATGGCGTTCGCCTCGTCCGCGGCCACCCCGAGCGCCGCGGTCGCGAGCAGGAGGCACGCGACGGCACGCGACAGCAGACGCACTGGGGCCATGGCCCGATGCTCCTGGCGGGCCGCGGAAGGCCGGGGCCGACGACGCGAGGCGGATCGGCCGCAGTGGAGCGTCGTCGTGGCCGGCTGGATGGCGCGCGACGGCTCGGCGACCGCGTGAGGCTTACGGTCCAGGAGGAGCGTCCATCTGGAACGAGGCCTGACGGACGCCTTCGCTCCCGCTCCCGGCATCACCGGCGAGAATCGTGCGGCTGGGGCGATAGCTCGACGTTCCGCCCGGGCGATAGCCCGGATCCGGCCGGCGGGTCGGCGTCGGCGGAGCGGCCGGCGGGGGCGCCGCAGCCGGCGGAAGCGTGGCCGGCGCCGGCATGACTGCCGCGGCGGCAGGCGGGAACGCCGCGGCCGGCGGTGCCGTCGGGACGGCGGGCGGGGTCGGCTCGGTCGGGAAGGCGGCGGCACCCGGCACGGGAGCTGCGGATGCACCGGCCGCCGGCGGCGCGGCGTCGATGCCCGAGAAGCGGCTGCCGCCGCCCGCGTATCGCGATTCGCCCGCTGCCGGCGGGGCGGCCGGAGGCGGCGCGGCCCAGCCGTCGGCGGCGCGGGCGTCGGCGACGCGGGTCGCTCCTCCATCGAACCGCGATTCGGACGCGGCGGCCGGCGCGGCGAAGGCGGCCGCGCTGGCGGCGGCCGGTGCGCCGGCATACGCCGGTGACGACGGGGTCGGCAGCGGCTGATCGGGCTGGAGCGCCGACTGCGGCGCGGTGCCATACGGGCCCACCTGGGGCGAGATCGAGGAGAGACCGGTCGGCGCGCCGCCCGCGGTGTCGACGGCCGGCGCGGGCCGCGCGGCGGCGGAAGTCGGAGGGGGCGTGGAGCCGTAGGTCACCGCGGCCGTTTCCGCGGCCGGTCGATCGGGCACGGCGGCCGTCGCGTCGGCGACCTGCCCGCCCGCCTGCTTCGCCGACTCGAGCACGTAGCCCTCGGGCGTGGTCGTCGTCGGATAGGGCTTCGATGACGCCGACGGCTTCGTGACGTCGGTCGGGGCGGCGGGTGCGGAGGCGAGCGCGGCGGCGTCCGCCGGACTGCCGCCGAACGTCCACCATGACGGCTTCGCGTTCCAGGAACTGCCCGACTTGCAGCCGCCGGCGACCGCGGCGACGAGGACGACCGCACTGCCGGCGGCCAGTCCACGCACCGTTCCCTGCCACCTCGACGCCGTGATCATGCAACTGCCTCCGGTCGGGACCATGCACCCTGGGAACCCGGGGAATAGGGATCGGCCTGTGCCCGCGTCAACTCCAGACGACCGCCCCGAAATGCAGACGCCCCCCGCGCGAAACTGGGGCTTTCGCGCGGGGGGCGTGGTGTCGCAAACGTGGGCGGGCGTCGGCGCGGTTACTTCGCGGCGGAGAACCGCTTGCCGACCGCGTCCCAGTCGATGACGTTGTAAAACGCGCCGACGTAGTCGGCGCGGCGGTTCTGGTAGAGCAGGTAGTAGGCGTGCTCCCAGACGTCGATGCCGAGCAGCGGCGTGTTGCCGTGCATGATCGGGCTGTCCTGGTTGGCGGTGCTCTCGATGAGGAGCTTGCCCTTCGGGTCGGCGGAGAGCCAGGCCCAGCCGCTGCCGAAGCGGCCCATCGCCGCCTTCGTGAACTCCTCCTTGAACTTGTCGAAGCCGCCGAACACGCTGCGGATCGCCTCGCCGAGATGTCCCGCCGGCTCGCCCCCCTTGCCCTTGCCGATGCTCTCCCAGAACATCGAGTGGTTGGCGTGGCCGCCGCCGTTGTTGCGGACGACGGTGCGGATCGCCTCCGGGACCTTCTCGAGGTCGGCGATCAGCTTCTCCACGGGAAGCGCCGCCAGGTCCGCGTGGCCCTCGAGCGCCTTGTTGACGTTCGTCACGTAGGCGGCGTGGTGCTTGTCGTGATGGATCTCCATCGTGCGGGCGTCGATGTAGGGCTCCAGCGCCTCGAAAGCGTAGGGCAGCGGCGGCAGCGTGTAGGCCATGACGGTTCTCCGAATGGGGTGAGTGGCTCGTGCGGCAGGATCGTAGCCGACGCGGTCGGGGCGGGCAAATCACGGGGACTTCCGCGCGACCGTGCCGGTGGGCGCGGTCGCGCCGGCGATGCGCCCGGCGCCGACGGTGCCGAACCTGCACGGCGTGCTTTCTGCCACGGCGCCACGGCGGCCGCTCAATGCCCCCCGTCGTCACGGTCGAAGGAAGAGTTCGTGGGAGTGCGGAGGCGGCGCGGCGGCGACGGGCCGGCGGCGTCTTCGGCTCCGCGCGGGCGCCGGTCGCCCGCCCCGGCAGGGATCGCCGGACGCGCACCGTCATCGAATGGATTCGAGCAACGACATGTCTCTCTCCGCGCTCCAACGCCGCGATCAGCGGCGCCGCCTGGTCGTCTCCTGGAACCGTTCCACCGCCGGCGACGAGCCGACGGCGGCCGACGCGCCGCGGGTGATGGCGGCCTACGACCCCGAGGCGCATCCTGAACGGCAGCGGGGGCCGGCCACGCTCCTGCCCACGGGCATCGGCCGACTCGCGCTGGCGATCGCGGCGATCCTGGTGCCGCTCGCCGCCGCGCTCGCCGCGGCGGCCGCCGAGCACCTCTTCGGCCGGCAGGTCTTCGCGGGGGGCGGCCGGTTCGCCCGCACGCTGGCGGCGGCGGGCGCCGTGCTCGACGCCGCCTCCGTCGCCGCGCTGCCGATGTGGCTCGGCCAGATGTTCCTCGTGGCGGCGGCCGGCGTGGCCCTGATCGTGCGGCTCATGCGCCGCCACCGCCGCGACGACTACAAGGGCCGGTTCCGCGCGTGGGGCTGGATGGCCGCGCTCCTCCTCGTGACCGCCTGTGCGGGGGCGGTGCCGCTCGGTCGGCTCTTCGGCGCGGCCATGGCGGACGCGACCGGCATCGCCTTCGGCCCCGGCGGCAGCGGCTGGTGGATCGGTCTGGCGACGCTCGCCTTCGCCGCCGTGTCGCTGTGGGCGGTGCTGCCGTTGCACGAGCGGGTCGGGACGGCGGTGTGGCTCACCCTCGCACTCGTCGCCTTCGGGGCGTCGGCGACGGCCGGATGGCTCGCCGACGGCCGGCAGTCGGTCGTGGCGGCGGGGCTGGCCGCGTGGTCGCTCGGCGGCGCGCTCGCGCTCGTCGCGCTGCTCGTCGCGGCGCGGTCGGTGATCCGCGAGGTACGGGGCGAGTGCGGGCGGCCCGCGCGGACGAAGCCGGCGCGTGAGAAGCCGGCGGCGGCCGTCCGCGACACGGCCGAGCGAGGCGAGTCGCAGGTGGCCGAGCCGGTGGCGGCGGACGATGGCGACACGGTCTACACGGACGGCTCGGATCACGATGAGCGGCACATGTCGAAGGCCGAGCGGAAGCGGCTGCGGAAGCTCGCCCGCATGAACGGCGCGGCGGCCTGACGTTCCGCCGATTGACGGGCCGGGTCGGCATGCGTGACAACGGGCCGGACCATTCCGCCGCGGAGATGCCCTGACCATGACCGTCCGCACGCGCTTCGCGCCGAGCCCCACGGGCTACCTCCACATCGGCGGCGTCCGCACGGCGCTGTTCAACTGGCTCTTCGCGCGGCGGCATGGCGGGCAGTTCATCCTCCGCATCGACGACACCGACGCCGAGCGGAACGTCGAGCAGGCGCTGCAGCCGATCCTCGACGGCCTCGAGTGGCTCGGCATCGATTGGGACGAGGGGCCGCGCGTGGGCGGCCCGCACGCGCCGTATTTCCAGTCGCAGCGGGCGGCCGGACACCGGGCCGCGGCGGCGCGGCTCGTCGCCTCGGGCCATGCCTATCGCGACTTCGCGCGGCCGGAGGAACTCGACGAGGAGCGCAAGGCCGCCCAGGCCGCGGGCAGGCCCTTCCTCTACAGCCGGCGCTTCGCGGCCTTCGACGACGCCACCGCGGAGACGTTCGCGGCCGAGGGGCGGCAGGGCGTCGTCCGCCTGAAGATGCCCCGCGAGGGCTCGCTCGTGATCGACGACGCGGTCCGCGGGCGGGTGGAGTTCGCCTGGGATCGCGAGCAGGACCACGTCATCCAGCGGGCCGACGGGTCGTGCCTCTACCACCTCGCGAGCGTCGTCGACGACCACGACCTCGCGATCACGCACGTGATCCGCGCGGAGGAGCACCTCTCCAACACGCCGCGGCAGGCGTTCATCGCCCTCTCGCTCGGCTACGCGCTGCCGGCCTACGCCCATCTGCCGCTCGTGGCGGAGCCCGGCAGCCGCACGAAGCTCTCGAAGCGGAAGCTCGCGCAGTATCTGAAGAACGCCGACTTCAAGCAGGTGATGGAACACGGCCAGCGGATCGCCGAGCGGATCGGGCTCGCCGCCGACGCCGACACGTTCAACCCGGTGATCGTCGACTTCTACCGCGAGGTCGGCTACCTGCCGTGGGCGATCGACAACTACCTCTGCCTCCTGGGCTGGTCGTACGACGACAAGACGGAGTTCTTCTCGCGCGACGACCTCGTAAAGCACTTCACGCTCGAGCGGATCAACTCGTCGCCGGCGAGCTTCGATCCGAAGAAGCTCTGGGCGGTGCAGGACCACTACATGGCGGCGTGCTCGACCGACGAAAAGCTCGCCCTCATGCTGCCGTTCCTCGTGCGGGCGAAGCTGCTCGCCGACCCGCCGCCGGCCGCCGCGGTGGAGACGGTGCGGCGTGTGATCGAGGCGTCGGGCGACCGGCTCAAGGTGGCCGGCGACATCCTCGCCTACGCCGACTTCTTCCTCGTGGACGAGCCCGCGATGGACGAGGCGGCCGTGAAGCAGCGGCTGGCGAAGCCGGGCGTGGGGCCGCTGCTGCGGGCCTACGCGGCGGACCTCGAGACGGTCGCCCCCTTCGAGCCCGCGGCGCTCGAGGAGGCCCTCAAGAAGGTCGTGGAAAAGGCGGGCGTGAAGGTGGGCGACCTGATCCACGCGGTGCGTGTCGCCGTGACGGGCAAGACCGTGGGCCCGGGCCTCTACGACTGCCTCGCGATCCTCGGTCGCGAGCGGTCGCTGGCCCGGATCCACCGGGCCCTGCCCGGCTGCGGATAGCCCCGACGCCGCCCGGTCCGCGCCCTCGGGGTCGGCGACGTGTCACTCGGCGAGCGACACGCGGATGATCTCCGCGTCGTTGCGGACGACGACCGACCGGTTCGCGTAGGCGGGGGCGCACCACACGACCTGGCGGCCGAAGGCGACGTTCGTGGGCTCGAGCAGATGGGCCCGCGACAGTTCCTCGTAGCCCTGGGGGGAGAGCTTCGCGATCACGAGGTCGCCCGTCTCCGCGAACAGGAAGCAGCGGTCGCCGTGCCGCACGATGAACGCCGTGCCCGAGCCCTGCGGCCGTTCGCCGAGCGGGCCGCCGTTCTTCCAGAGGACCTCCCCCGACGGGATCGCGACGGCCCGCAGGTCGCCCTTCTCGTGGAAGCCGTAGAGCGTGCCCCCGGCCGCGAAGGGCTGCACGTTCACCGCCGAGATGCCGTGCTTGGCCTTGTTTCGCCAGACGACGTCCACCCCGGGCGCGTCGCCGCGGAGCTTGAGGAGCAGGTTCTTCTCCTGGTAGCCGCCGATGTAGAGGTGCCCGTCGACCGTCACGGGCGACATGATGATCGAGCCGTTGTCGGCGTTGTAGGGCGTCTCCCAGAGGATCTTCCCCGTCTCGGGCTCGACCGCGTAGATGCCGTCGGGCTTGCCGAGGACGAGTTGCCGCACGCCCGCGGCCTCGATGATCGACGGCGGCACGTAGCCCTGCTCGGGGGCCGTGCCGGTCCGCCAGACCTCCTTGCCGGTCTTCGTGTCGAAGGCCGCGGCATGGGCGACGTCGGTGCCGACGACGCACACGAGCCGGTCGCCGTCGATGAGCGGGTGGCTCGCCCAGCCCCAGAGGGCCGCCTTCGTGGCGTAGTCCTTCTTGAGGTCGCGTGACCAGAGCACACGGCCGGTCGCCGCCTCGAAGCAGAGCAGATTCCCCTCGGCGCCGAGCGTGTAGACGCGGTCGCCGTCCACGGTCGGGGTGCACCGCGGGCCCGCCGGATACGCGATCGTGTAGGTCACCGGATACTCGTGCTTCCAGAGCACCTTCCCGGTCGCCTCGTCGAGGCAGAGCACCCGCTCGGTGCCGGTCGAGGGCGTGCGCTCGAAGTTGGCCACCTTCACGTCGGCGGCGGTGACGTAGTCGGTGATGAAGACGCGGCCGCCGGCGACGGCCGGCCCGGCGTAGCCGCCGGCGATCGGCACCCGCCAGAGCACCCTGGGGCCGTCGGCGGGAAACGCGGCGAGCACGCCCTCCTCGCGCCACACGTTGTCGCGGCCCGGCCCCATCCACTGCGGCCAGTCGTCTCCGCGGACGGTGGCAGCGAGCGCGGCGTGAACCATCAACGAGCAGGCGATGGCGAGGCGCATCGACGAGTCTCCACGGAACGGGGAGGGGATTTTCATTTGATGACAGCCGGTCATAATCTCGTCTATTTCCCCTCCCCCGGAAAGCCATCCATGCCCCTGCTCGTCGTCGGAAGCGTCGCGCTCGATTGCGTCGAGACCCCCACCGATCGCCGTGACGACGTGCTCGGGGGCTCCGCCGTGTTCTTCTCCTACGCTGCCAGCTTCTTCTCGCCGGTGAAGATGATCGGCACCGTCGGCGAAGACTGGCCGCGGGAGCACACGGCGTTTCTCGAGAAGCGTGGTATCGACACGTCGGGGATCGAGGTGATCCCGGGGGGCAAGACGTTCCGCTGGCGGGGCCGCTACCTCCCCAACATGAACGATCGCGAGACGCTCGAGGTGCACCTCAACGTGTTCGGCGAGTTCAAGCCGAAGCTCCACGAGAGCCACCGCCGGAGCAAGTTCCTCTTTCTCGGCAACGCCTCGCCGGTGACCCAGCTCTCGGTCCTCGACCAGGTGCCGGAGGCCACGCTCACGGTGGCCGACACGATGGACCTCTGGATCAACATCCAGCGCGACGAACTCGAGGCGCTCCTCGGGCGAATCGACGGCCTCGTGCTCAACGACTCGGAGGCCAAGCTCCTCGCCGAGGACGAGAACCTCGTGCGTGCGGGGCACGCGGTGCGGGCGATGGGCCCGAAGTTCGTGGTCATCAAGAAGGGCGAGCACGGCGCGATGTTCTTCAGCGAGCACGAGATGTACGTGCTGCCCGCCTACCCGACGCCCCGGGTGCTCGATCCCACCGGCGCGGGCGACAGTTTCGCGGGCGGGATGATGGGCCATCTCGCGTCGCTCGGCCGCTTCGACCCGCAGGCCCTCAAGGAGGCGCTCGCCTACGGTGTGATCACGGCGAGCTACACGGTCGAGGATTTCAGTCTCGACCGCCTGGCGGGGATCAGCCGGGCCGATCTCGACCACCGGGTGGCCGAGTATCGGCAGATGCTGACCTTTTAAACTGTCCGTGGACAAAGCCCTCCATGGCCTTTGTCCACGCGCTCGACCGCGGGCAACGCCGAGGTTTCCCGGGTCGATGGCCGCCGCGTCGTGCGGCGGTCCGCTTCTGGCACGGCCTTCTCATACGGGGTTTGCGTTGTCATGGCTCGACGTCGCACGTCCACGGGGGGCTGGGAGCCGCTGCTCGACGAGTTGCGGGCGTTCCGCGATGCCCGCGACTGGAAACAGTTTCACAACCCCAAGGACCTCGCGGCCGCGATCGCGATCGAGGCGGGCGAGCTGCAGGAGCACTTCCTCTGGCGGTCGAAGGACGAGGTCGCCGGCGACCTGGCCGATCCCCGCAAGCGCAAGGACGTGGTCGACGAACTGGCCGACGTCCTGATCTGCGCCCTGCTGCTCGCCGACTGCCTCGGCATCGATATCGACGCGGCGGTGAGGTCGAAGACCCGGGCCAACGCCCGGAAGTATCCGGTGGCGAAGGCCCGGGGCACGTCGCGGAAATACACCGAACTCGACGGACGGTGACCGGACACGACACCTCGCTGTCCGTGGACAAAGTGGCCTGCCGCACGATGCGGCAGATGTCGACCCGGGAAACCCTCGGCGTTTCCTGCGGTCGACCAAGCGGAGGCGCTCCCGCCAGTGGACAAAGGCCATGGAATGGCTTTGTCCACGGACAGCTAGTTGGCGGCCCGTTTGTCCCAGACGATGTCCACGTCGTTGTCCTGCCTCGGTCCTGGCGTGCTCCGACCCTCCGTCACATGGCGTTCCATCAGGGCCGCGAGTTCGTTCACCTTCGCGGCCTCCGTCGCGTACAGGTTATGCCTCTGTGTCGGGTCGGTGGCGAGGTTGAAGAGTTCACCAGGTTCCGTGTGCGATGTGTAGCCGCGATCCTTCCGGAACCACGGCGGCTCGCCGTGCGCGCGATTGTCGTCCCCGGTGGGGGCGAGGATCAGCACCCAGTCACCGCGGCGGATCGCGAACGTGCCCTGACTGCTGTGATGCACCGTCGCCTCCCGCAGCGGGGCGTTGTGCTTCCCGCCGAGCAACGCGGGCAGGATGTTCACGCTGTCCACGCCTGCGTCGGCTGGGAGCTTCACGTCGAAGAGGGCGGCCAGCGTGGCCATCAGATCGACGTGGCAGACGGTCTCGTCGCAGGTGCTTCCCGGGGGAATGGCCCCTGGCCAGCGGGCGAGAAACGGCACCCGATGGCCGCCTTCCCAGGCATCCCGTTTCACCCCGCGGAGGGTGCCCATGCTCGCGTGCCCGAACTCCTTCAGCCGGTCGTACGCCCCGGGCCTCACCTCACCGGTCACTTCCGGGCCATTGTCGCTCGTGAGGATGACGAGCGTGTTCCCCGCGACGCCGGTCTTCTCCAGCGCGTCGAGCATCGTGCCCACCACGTGGTCCGTCTGCATCACGAAGTCGCCGTACTCGCCCGCCTCGGTCCTCCCCTTGAACGCCGCCGTGGGCACGACGGGGTAGTGGGGCGACGTCAGCGGGAGATACAGGAAAAACGGTTTCTTCTCCGTGGCGGCGTTCTCGATGTATTCGACCGCGCGCGATTCCAATCCAGGAAGGACGTCGACCAGCCTCCAGCCGGGGACCATCGGTCCGGCGATGTTGAACGCGTCGCGGCCGACCGGTGCGTCGGCCGAGGGGATGCCGACGGTGCGGTCGTTGGCCACGAAGCAATAGGGCGGGAAGTTCGGAACGTCGGTCCCGAAGTAGAAGTTGAACCCCCGGGTGGTCGGCCCGTCGGGAATCGGCCGGGTGAAATCCCGTGTGCCATCGGCGCCGGGCTCGGGCCAGCCCCAGCCGAGGTGCCACTTCCCGATGCACGCGGTGGCATACCCCTGCTCGGCGAGGAGGCGGGCGACCGTGAGGCGTGGTTCCGCGATGAGCGGCGGCGAGAAGGGGCGGAGCACGCCCCGTTGGAGGCGCGTGCGCCACGCGTACCGGCCGGTCAGCAGGGCGTAGCGGGTCGGCGTGCAGACGGCGGACGGGGAGTGCGCGTCCGTGAACCGCATCCCGGCCCTGGCCAGCCGATCCATGTTCGGCGTTGGGATCTTCGACGCTGGGTTGTAGCAGCCGACGTCCCCGTACCCGAGGTCGTCCGCCAGGATGTAGACGATGTTTGGCTTCAGTGGCTCGGCGGCCGACAGCGGGCGGACGGGCGAGCCGACCGCCGCGGCGAGGATCGCCACGACAAGTCCGCACCGAAGGGCGAGCCGCGAAGGCATTTTCTGAACTCCGTCCGTGGTCGCTCGACGGTCCATGGTCCGGGCGGCCTTGTCGCACCCCAAAGGATGAAAAATAGAGGGGGCAACCACCGCTTCGCAACACACAGGGTGACGGCGGACGCCTGGATGCCGGTGGGTCAAGGCAGGTGAGGCGGTGGGACAGGCCGAAAACAGGGACTGTACGGCCGTCCAGAAAATCTGCTTGCACGGGGGGGCGGCGACCGATACTATACCCGCGTTCAGTGTTCGGTTCCGTGGCAAATCGCTCGATTCATGGTGGCGAAGCAACCACCCCGACGAGGTGCCGGGAATCGTGGGAGACGGTCGCCATGATCACGGCAACGGCAGGAGTGAACGGTCGGATGGGCAAGAAAGACGACGCCAAGGAGAAGGACGCCCGCGAGGCGAAGCTCCAGGAGGCCAAGGGAGCGAAGAAGGGAACCAAGCCGGGTCCCTCGTTCCTCGACGACAATCCGGCACTCCGGAACACGCTCGCGCAGATCGAGAAGGAGTTTGGCGACGGCTCGATCATGCCACTGGGCGCCGAGCGGCAGGCCCCGATCGAGGGCATCTCGTCCGGCAGCCTGTCGGTCGATCTGGCCCTGGGCGGCAAGGGATTTCCGCGGGGGCGAATCATCGAGGTGTTCGGCCCGGAGTCGTCGGGCAAGACGACGATCGCGCTGCACTCCGTCGCCGCCGCCCAGCGGGCCGGCGGCATCGCGGCCTTCATCGACGCCGAGCACGCGCTCGATCCGAGTTGGGCCAAGAAGCTCGGCATCTCGCTCGAATCGCTCCTCGTCAGCCAGCCGACGAGCGGGGAGGAGGCGATGCAAATCGCCGAGATGCTCATCAAGAGCAACGCCGTGGACATCATCGTGGTCGACTCCGTGGCGGCCCTCGTGCCGCAGAAGGAACTCGACGGCGAGATCGGCGACTCGTTCGTGGGGCTCCAGGCCCGGCTCATGAGCCAGACGATGCGGAAGCTCACGGGGGCCATCGCCAAGAGCAAGACGACCGTGATCTTCATCAACCAGATCCGCGAGAAGATCGGCGTGATGTTCGGCAGCCCCGAGACCACGCCGGGCGGCCGGGCGCTGAAGTTCTACGCCTCCTGCCGCGTGGACGTCCGTCGGATTGGCACCCTCAAGGACGGCGAGGATGTCGTCGGGCAGCGGGTGAAGGTGAAGGTGGTCAAGAACAAGGTGGCGCCGCCCTTCCGGGTTGCCGAGTTCGACATGATGCATGCCGACGGCATCAGCGTCGAGGGCGACATCCTCGACCTGGCGATCGTCGCCAAACTCGTCGACAAGACGGGGACCTGGCTGCGATACGGCGAGGTGCATCTCGGCCAGGGCCGCGAGAAGGCACGCCAGTTCCTCAAGGACAACCCGCAGGTGGCGCAGGAGCTTCGCGAGAAGATCCTCGCCAGCAAGGACGCCGTGATCGCGATCGCGAGCGATTCGACCGCCGGCGAGTGAGCGGCGCCAGGCGCCGTCCCGATCGTTTCCCCCCCGACCGCCCACGAGAGACCGACCCAAGCGGCCGCTCGTGGGCGGTGCCGTTTCATGGTGGCGCCGGCATCGCACCGCCGCGGCCGCGACGGGTATAGTGTCGGCCCCGTCGGGGTCTCCGGCGGTTCTCCGGGAGCCGATGGCACCATGAAGGCCGATGATCTCCGCGAGGCGTATCTCGCATTCTTCGAGTCGAAGGGCTGCGTCCGCCGCCCCAGCGACGTACTCGTGCCGCGGTGGGATCCCTCCGTGCTGTTCACCCCGGCGGGGATGAACCAGTTCAAGGAC
>Ga0208864_1000294_pt1 | contig 16829 bp, 10 predicted proteins | sample CryBogmetaGMA05M_FD_184542 | JGI IMG/M metagenome (GOLD analysis project Ga0208864, IMG submission 184542) | Freshwater microbial communities from Crystal Bog, Wisconsin, USA - MA0.5M (SPAdes) | ecosystem: Environmental > Aquatic > Freshwater > Lake | place: Crystal Bog, Wisconsin, USA...
ATGTCGGTGAGGTTGGAGTGGGTGAGGTCGGCGGAGCCGCCGATCAATTCCGGCAGGCTGGGGCCGAAGGCATTGAGGCAGTTGTAGGAGTGCATGCGGGTGGCCAGGCCCTTGTCTTCGGCGGTGTAGCTGGGCAGGTTGGCATCCCAGTTGGCAGGCAGTTCGCCGCGCAGTTGGCGCTCGAATTCGGCGGCCTCAGCGGGGTACTGGCTGCGGTAGGCGGCCAGGATGCCATTCCATTCGGCTTCTGCAGCAGCACCGCGGCTGACGGCTTGGCGCCAGTGGTCGTAGGACTCCTGGGGAACTTCGAAGGGGCCGTAGCTCCAATCGAGGTTTTTGCGGGTCAGCTCGGCTTCTTCTGCGCCCAGGGCGGCACCGTGCACGCCGGCGGTGTCGGCCTTGTTGGGGGAGCCGAAGCCAATGGTGGTGGTCACCTTGATCATCGAGGGACGATCGGTGACGGCCTTGGCTTCCTCAATCGCCTTGGCGATGGCGGCCACATCGGTGTTGCCATCCTTGACGTGGATGGTGTGCCAGCCGTAGGCGTCGTAGCGCTTGAGTACATCCTCGGTGAAGGAAACGTTCGTGTTTCCGTCGATGGTGATGTGGTTGTCGTCGTAAAGAGCAATCAGCTTGCCCAGGCCCAGGTGACCGGCCAAGGAGGCGGCTTCACTCGAGACCCCCTCCTGGTGGCAGCCGTCGCCCATGATCACGTAGGTGTAGTGATCAACGAGCTCCACGCCGGGCTTGTTGAATTTGGCGGCCAGGTGGGCTTCGGCTAGGGCCAGGCCCACGGCGTTGGAAATGCCCTGGCCAAGGGGGCCGGTGGTGACTTCGACGCCCGGGGTTTCAAAGGTTTCCGGGTGGCCGGGGGTTTTGGAGCCCCATTGGCGGAATTGCTTGAGGTCCTCGATAGTCACCGAGTCGTAGCCGGTGAGGTGCAGCAGCGCATAGAGCAGCATGCAGCCGTGGCCGGCCGACAGCACGAAGCGGTCGCGGTTGAACCACTTGGGGTTCTTGGGGTTGTGCTTCAGCGCCTTGTCCCACAGGGCGAAAGCCATGGGAGCGCAACCCATGGGCAGGCCGGGGTGCCCGGAGTTGCTCTTGTTGACGGCGTCGACCGCCAGGAAGCGAATGCTGTTGATGCACAGCGATTCAACCGAGGTGCTGGGGGCGACGACCATGGCGGGAGGGGCGAGGGGGAGAGAAGGATTGGGCGTGGACAGGGAGCGAAGCGTTCCCAGTTGGCTTGGTTATCCGCCCATGCGGCGGAAGGCCAGGCAGACGTTGTGGCCACCAAATCCAAAGGAGTTGGAAAGCACCACATTTAGTTTGTGTTCCCGGGCCTGGTTGGGAACGACATCCAGATCACACGCCGGATCGGGATTCTGATAATTGATCGTAGGCGGCACCAGGCCGTGCTCCATGGCGAGAACGGCGGCCACCGCTTCGATGCCACCGCTGCCCCCCAGGAGGTGGCCGGTCATCGATTTGGTCGAGCTCACCGGGATCTGGTAGGCCCGTTCGCCCAGGGAACTCTTGATGGCTGAGGTCTCGTTGCTGTCGTTGGCCTGGGTGCTGGTGCCGTGGGCGTTGACGTAGTCGACGTCACTGGCATTGAGCTGGGCGTCTTTGAGGGCCAGACGCATGGCTTCGGCGCCGCCCACTCCCCCGGGGGATGGGGAGGTGATGTGGTGGGCATCGCAGGTCATGCCGTAGCCCACCACCTCGGCCAGGATTTGGGCCCCGCGGGCTTGGGCGTGCTCCAGGCTTTCGAGCACTAGTACCCCTGCGCCTTCGCCAATGACAAAGCCGTTGCGCTCCAGGTCGAAGGGCCGGCTGGCGGTGGCCGGATCGTCGTTGCGGAAGGAGAGGGCCTTGGCACTGGCAAAGCCAGCCACGCCAAGGGGAGTAATCGCCGATTCGGCCCCACCGCAGACCATGGCGTCGGCCAAGCCCATCTGGATGAGGCGGTAGGCATCACCAATGGCATTGGAGCCAGCGGCGCAGGCGGTGGCCACAGCACTGCTGGGGCCCTTGGCTCCGATGGCGATTGCCGTTAGGCCAGCGGCCATGTTGGGGATCATCATCGGCACGCAGAACGGACTCACCCGGTCGGGGCCGCGCTCGCTCATCACCTGGGCCTGGGTCTCCATCATCAGGAGTCCACCCACCCCGGAGCCAATGGCGGTACCGATCCGTTGTTGGTTGCTCTCGTCGATGGTGAGGCCCGCATGGGCCACGGCTTGCTTGGCCGCCACCACGCCGAATTGGCAGAAACGATCCCAGCGCTTGGATTCCTTGGGTTCGAGGTAGCCAGCCGGGTTGAAGTTCTTCACTTCAGCGGCAAATCTGCAGGCGTGGCGCGATGGGTCAAACAGGGTGATTCCAGCCACGCCATTACGGCCCGTGCTCAACCCTTCCCAGTAACTGGAAACGTCGTTGCCGATCGGTGTGACGGCGCCGAGGCCAGTGACCACAACGCGTTTGAGACCCTGCACCATGGAAAGGCTCAGGCCTGTTTGTCCTGGATGAACTTGACCGCGTCACCAACGGTGGTGATGCCTTCGGCGGCTTCGTCGGGAATCTCGATATCAAAGGCCTCTTCCAGAGCCATCACGAGTTCCACGGTGTCGAGGGAGTCGGCGCCGAGGTCATTTTGGAAGTTCGATTCCGACTTCACTTCGCCGGCATCAACGCTGAGCTGCTCGGCCACGATCGAGCGCACTTTCTCGAAAATCGCTTCCTGGGACATGGTCGCTTTGAAAGTCGCCGCACTCTACGGGTCACCCTGCTTCGACCCTTCGCGCGTATGAACAAGGGTGAAGGCCTGGCCCCCTTGGCGGATCTCTTGCGGGGGCCATGGGTACGTTGGGCGCCACGCCGTTTGTGCCCGGCCTTTTCCATGTCCCACGCCGTCAAGATCTACGACACCTGCATCGGCTGCACCCAGTGCGTGCGGGCATGCCCCCTCGATGTACTCGAGATGGTGCCCTGGGACGGCTGCAAGGCCGGCCAGATCGCTTCCTCCCCCCGCACCGAAGATTGCGTGGGCTGCAAGCGCTGTGAAACCGCCTGCCCCACCGATTTCCTCAGCATCCGCGTCTACCTGGGCGACGAGACCAGCCGTTCGATGGGTCTTTCCTATTGATTCCCAGGGTCCTTTTGGACCGCGAGCTCGACGGGATTTCCGCCAAGCTCCCATAAGCTCAAGCCCGGCCCGGTGCCGGGCTTTTTGTTTTGTTTCGCTCCTGGTTTCGCCCCTATGTGCGGCATCGTTGCCCTGATTGGTTCCCGGGAAGTGGCTCCCCAATTGTTGGAGGGGCTGCGGCAGCTCGAATACCGCGGCTACGACTCGGCAGGCATTGCCACCATTGGTGAAGACGGCCAGCTCCATTGCCTCAAGGCCCAGGGCAAACTTGTGAACCTGACGGCCCGCTTCGAGGCCCAGGGGGCCCAGGGCCATTGCGGTATAGGCCACACCCGTTGGGCCACCCATGGCAAGCCGGAAGAGCGCAACGCCCACCCCCACCTGGATGGCAGCGGTGAGTTGGCGGTGGTGCAGAACGGGATCATCGAGAACTACCGCAGCCTCAAAGAGGAGCTTCAGGCCGAAGGCGTGGTCTTCCTTTCCGAAACGGATACGGAGGTGATTCCCCACCTGCTGGCCCGCCAGTTGGCGCGGCTGCAGGGGGGAGGCGCCGGTGGTGGCGTTAGTGGTGGCGGCAAGATTGCCAGTGGCAGCCTGTTGTTACAGGCGGTGCAAGAGGTGTTGCCCCTGTTGCACGGGGCCTATGCCCTGGCGGTGGTGTGGGCCCAGGTTCCCGGAGCTTTGGTGGTGGCGCGCAAGGCTGCGCCTTTGTTGATTGGCTTGGGGGAGGGGGAGTTCCTATGCGCCAGCGATACCCCGGCCCTGGCGGGCTTCACCCGCACGATCCTGCCGATGGAAGACGGTGAGGTGGCCCTACTCACCCCCCTGGGCATTGAGCTCTACGACGCTGCAGGCAGCCGGGTGCAGCGCAGCCCCAGCCTGCTGAGCGGCACCGAGCACGTGGCGGACAAGCGCAGCTTCCGCCACTTCATGCTCAAGGAGATCCATGAGCAGCCTGAAACGGCAGCCCTTTGGGTGGCGCGCCACCTGCCCGACAACGGCCTGGTGGCCCTGCCCCTGGATGAATCGGTGTATGAGGGGGTGGAGCGGATCCAGATCCTGGCCTGCGGCACCAGCCGCCATGCGGCCCAGGTGGGGGCCTACCTGCTGGAGCAGCTTGCGGGCATTCCGACAAGTGTCTTTTATGCGAGCGAGTTTCGCTATGCGCCGCCGCCGCTGTCGCCCCATACCCTCACGATTGGCGTAACCCAATCGGGCGAAACAGCTGACACCTTGGCGGCCCTGGCCATGGAGCAGGACCGGCGCCAGCTGGTGGCCGATCCCGCTTTTGCACCCAGGCTTTTGGGCATCACCAACCGCCCCGAGAGCTCCCTGGGCCGGATGGTGGATCAGGTGCTGGATATCGGTGCCGGCATGGAGGTGGGCGTGGCGGCCACCAAAACCTTCCTGGGCCAATTGTTGAGCTTCTATGGCCTGGCCCTGGCCTTTGCCGAACGCTCTGGCCGCAACCCCGAGCAGCTCAAGGCCCTAGCGGCCCAATTGCGGGCGATTCCTGGGCAGTTGGAGCAGCTGGTGGCCGATTGCGACCGCCGTTGCTCCGAGCTAGCCCACCACTTTGAGGGCACCCAGGATGTGATCTTCCTGGGTCGGGGCATCAATTACCCGATTGCCCTGGAAGGGGCCCTCAAGCTCAAGGAGATCAGCTACATCCATGCCGAGGGCTACCCGGCTGGTGAGATGAAGCACGGGCCCATTGCCCTGCTTGATGCCAAGGTGCCGGTGGTGTCGATTGCGGTGCCAGGCACGGTGTTCGACAAGGTGCTCTCCAACGCCCAGGAGGCCAAGGCCCGCGATGCCCGCCTGATCGGTGTGGCCCCCCATGGCCCCGATACGGAGCTGTTTGATGTGCTCTTGCCCGTACCGGAGGTGGATGAGTTACTCAGCCCCCTGCTTACGGTGATTCCGATGCAGCTGCTCAGTTACCACATCGCTGCCCACCGGGGCCTGGATGTGGATCAACCCCGCAACCTGGCCAAGAGCGTCACCGTTGAATAGTTGCTGGCCTCGGCTGGCTTGCGGCGATCAAGCCAGCTAGGGCTGGCGATGGCCCCCAGGCAATGGCCATCTGCCTGGGGTGGGCCTTGCTGTTGAGGGGGTATTGATCGCAAAGTGAGCATTGACCCCCGAAACGAAAGGCTCGCCTGAGGCTTGTTGCAACCACTGGAGGGGCAATACAGATTCAAGCTTTCACTGGGATTTTTGCCCCACTACGCCCATAGATGTCTTCAAAGCGCACGATGTCGTCTTCGCCCAGGTAGGGGCCGCTCTGCACTTCGATTAGCTGCACCGGGATTTGGCCTGGGTTGGTGAGCCGGTGCTTACAGCCCAGGGGGATGTAGGTGCTTTGGTTTTCGCCCACCAGCTCCTGGCTGCCGTCCTTTTCCACCACGGCCGTGCCCTTCACCACGATCCAGTGCTCGGCGCGGTGGTGGTGCATTTGCAGGGAAAGACTGGCGCCGGGCTTCACTTCGATTTTTTTCACCTGCCAGCGCTCGCCTTCGGTGACGCCGTCGTAATGGCCCCAGGGCCTGTAGATACGGCGATGGGCCTTGCTTTCCCGGGCACCTTCCCGCTCGAGCTGGCCCACAACTCCCTTGATGTCCTGGGCCCGGTCGCGGTGGGCGACCAGCACCACGTCATCGGTTTCGACCACCACCAGATCTTCCACGCCAAGCCCCACCACCAACCGGTGTTCGCTGCGCAGGTAGCAGTTGCGGCTGTTCTCGCTGATCACCCGGCCGCGCAGCACGTTGCCGTTGGGATCGTGGTCGGCGGTTTCCCAGAGGGCGCTCCAGCTGCCCACATCGCTCCAGCCCGCCTCCAGGGGGAGCACGGCCCCGAGTTGGGTGCGCTCCATCACGGCCACGTCGAAGGCCACGTTGGGGCAAGTGGCAAAGGCTTCCTTGCCCAGGCGCAGGAATTCCAGATCAGCGGCTTCGTGTTCGAGGGCGGAACGGCAGGCACTCACCACCTCGGGGGCAAGCCGTTCGAGTTCGGCGAGCACTGCGCTGGCTTTGAACAAAAACATGCCGCTGTTCCAGGTGAAACGGCCGCTGGCGAGGAAGGCTTCGGCGGTGGCTCGGTCGGGCTTCTCGACAAAGCGGGCAATCGGCACCGGGCCATGGGCCCCCGCCATTGATTCGGCCGATTCGATGTAGCCGTAACCCGTTTCCGGGGCCTTGGGCACGATGCCAAAGGTCACCAGCTGGCCGGCTTCAGCGGCAGGGATCCCTGCGGCAACGGTGGCGCGAAAGGTGGCGGCATCCCGAATCACGTGGTCGGCGGCGAGCACCAGCAGCAGGGGATCGTCGCCCCGGGCGGTGGCTTGCAGGGCGGCCACGGCCACGGCGGGGGCGGTGTTGCGGCCCATGGGCTCCAGCAGGATGGCGGCGGGGTCAGCGCCGATCTGCCGCATCTGCTCGGCCACGATGAAGCGGTGGTCTTCGTTGCAGATCAGCAGGGGCGGGGCCAGGCCTTCGAGCCCGATGAGCCGTTGCTGGGTTTGCTGCAGCAGGGTTTCCTCGCCACTGCCCGCCAGGGCCCAGTACTGCTTGGGATAACTCGCCCGGGAGAGCGGCCACAGGCGGGTGCCCGTGCCACCGCACAGGATCACGGGGACGAGCTTGCTCTGGGCCATGGGTGAGGAAGTGATCTTCCCATTTTGAAGGTATGGAGCTAGAGCAAGGGTCTAAAGATCCAGCAATCCAGGCGGCGGGGTGATGCCAATCCAACCCTGCTCCATCTCCACCACCGGCACGATCGCTTCCACAAAGGGGATCAGCACCTGGCGGCCATCGAGATTGATCTCCAGGAGGTCGTTGCCGGCGTGGATCAGGTTGCTCACCGTACCGATGGCGACTCCCTCCAGCCGCACCTCTAGCCCTACCAGATCGAGCAGATGGAATTCACCCTTGGCCAATTTGGGGCGATCGTTGGCCTTCACCACCAGTTCCTCTCCCACCAGGGCCTCGGCGGCTTCGCGGCAATCGATCCCGGCGAAACGCACCACAAATAACTCCTTGCCGGGCAGCTGGCGGCCGCTGAGTAATTCAATCGGCCGGGCGGGATCCTTGCGGCGCTGCAGCCAGCGCTCGCCGGGCTTGGTGAAGCGCTCCGGGAAGTCGCTGAGGGGCAGGATGCGCAGCTCGCCCTTAAGCCCCTGGACGCCCACCACCTTGCCCACCACCATCAGTTCTTCGGGTTGTGTTGGATCGATGCCCACGCGTTGTTCTATCCCCAAAAGAGGGCCTGATGCCCCTGATAATGACGCCATGCCCTAAGGCAGCTTCCCAACGCGCTGATTGAGATCCCAGTGGCCGACCTTCCGATCCTTCCCGGTTCCACGGTGGTGGTGCGCGATAACCGCTCGATCTACAACGGTTACAAGGGCTTTGTTCAGCGCATCAGTGGCGTCCAGGCGGCGGTGCTATTCGAAGGTGGTAACTGGGACAAGCTGGTCACCATGCCGCTCAAGACCCTCGAGCAGGCCTGAGATTTCAACTGCGCCCAGTTCTGCGACAGGCTTCCAGGGCTAAACGGGCCGCATCCTGTTCCGCGGCCCGCCGCGACTGGCCCCAGCCTTGTTGGGCTGGCTGGCCGGAGATCGTGACTTCGCACCAGAAGCGCTGGGGGTCGGCATGGCCCTGGCTGCGTTCTTCGCAGCGGTAGCTGGGCAAGCCCAGGCCTTGGCCCTGGCTCCATTCCTGCAGGCCCGATTTCCAGTTGTGGCGGTCGGGATCGGCCTCCAGCTCGGCGGCGCTCCGCTGCCAATGGGGGGTGAGCCAGCGCAGCACTGGATCAAGGCCGCCTTGGCTGCCCCCCCAGGCGCAGTAGATCGCACCAATGAGGGCTTCGGTGCATTCGGCCCGCATGGTGGCCTGGCCCGCTTGATCCCCCAGGGCCATCGGGCCCAGGTGCAGAACGGTTTCGATGCCGCAGTGCTCGCCGAGATCGGCCAGCCAGCGGTCGCTCACCAGCTGGGCCCGCAGGGCCGAGCGGCGACCCACGTTGAGGCTGTTGTGGTGCTCCTCCAGATAGACGGAAGCTGCCAATCGCAGCACGGCATCGCCTAAAAATTCGAGCTGCTCGTGGTTGCTGGTGAGACCCGCCGAGCTGTGGCTGAGGGCTTCCTCGATGCTCGCTAGCGACTCGGCGCCCACCCCAGGGCCGGTGGGGGCGGTGGGGTCAAGGCCCAGCTGGCCCAGGAAGGCAACCAGTTGCTCGAGGCGGCCTGGCTTCATGGCGGGATGGAGCTCAGCGGGGAAGAAAGGGGTGAAAGCAGGACATAAGCCGGGTTCTGTTCTCCGCAGCCAGGCGCCGAAGCGCCGGGCGTTGGGGATGGTCATCTGTCTGGGACCGCCGTTACCGGCGGCCTCGAGCGGCGCACTTTGAGCGGGACTGGTGCCATGGCCAACCGTTGTCCCTGGGCCTTGCTCCCGGCCGGGGTTTACCGAGCCAGCACCTCTCGATGCTGCTGGTGCGCTCTTACCGCACCCTTGCACCCTTGCCTGTGCCACGGGCAAGCCCGGGCCATCGGCGGTGTGTTTCTGTGGCACTCTCCTCACGGTCACCCGCACTGGGCGTTACCCAGCAAGCCTGGCCATTGGGGAGCCCGGACTTTCCTCAACCAAGCGCGAGCCGGGCCCGAAGGCCTGGCCACCTTGATTGCGACCACCTCGCCTGCTTTCGGGATCCATCATGCCCGCTTGGCCAACGGGGATAATGCCTGGCGTGGGGCTGTAGCTCAGCCGGATAGAGCGACGGTTTCCTAAACCGTAGGTCGTGGGTTCGAGTCCCGCCAGCCCCGTTGTGCAGCTGACCCAGCCCCCAACGTATTGAGCCAATCCCTTCCCCGCGCCTTTGTTTGGATTTGGCGCGGCCAACTGGGGTCGAATCTGGGAACCCAGGTGAGCTTGTATGCCCTGGGGCTTTGGCTTTACCAGCGTCAAGACCAGCTGGCCACGTTTGCTTCGGTTGCGATTGCGGTGCAGGTGGCCAAGCTCCTGGTGGTGCCGCTGCTCGGCAGGCGGTTGCAGTGCTGGCCAAGGCGGCGGGTCCTGCTGTTAGCCCACAGCCTGGCAACGATCACCACCCTGGCGCTGGCGTTGGCACTCCGGCAGGGAGCCGTACCGATGGCGATCGTGTTCGCTGCCATTGCTGGGGCTGCGGCCGCAGAGGCCACCGTGCAGTTGTGCTTTTCCAGCCTCATTCCCCGGTTGGTGCCTGCCGCGCAGTTGGGGCGAGCCAGCGGCCTGTTTGCTAGCTGGGAGGGGGCGGTGGTGATGGTGGCCCCGTTTTTGGGTGCGGCCCTGGCGTCCACGGGTGGACTGGTGGGGGTGCTGGTGCTGGATGGGGCGTCATCCCTGGTGGCCCTGGCCTGTACGGCGCTGGCTGCATGGCCTCAGGCCGCCTTGCGACCCGAGCGGAGGCATCCCAGGGCCGGCGACCAGGCCTCTGGACTGGGTGTTCGCTCTGCCATCCGGGAGCTAGGCCAGAGCCCGGCTTGGCGGCCGCTGTTGCTGGTGAACACCTTGGTATCAGCGGTTTTGGCTGCTGTTGAGCTTGGTTTTCCGGCTTGGGTGGTGACGGCGATGGGGCCTTGGCGTCTCACCTTGGCGATGGCGATCGGTGGGGGGGGCTACCTCTTGGGAACCCAACTGTGGTGGCTCAATTGGGCGAGACGGGAGAGCCCGCAATGGTCCACCGTTTTGCGGCGCTGTTTGCTAATTCAAGGGGTGGTGTTGACCGGTTCTGGCCTGGTGATCTTTGAACAGCTGACGGGTATTTGGTTCGCTGCGGTTGGGGTTTTTGCAGGTCTGGTGCCTGTCGTGCTGTCAGCGCTCCAGGCGCTTTGGCAGGTGGCGATTCCGCCTGCGGAGCAGCCCCGCCTGTTTGCCGGTCGCTACAGCCTGGAGTGGTTAGCCCGCTTGCTCGCCGTCCTGCTGCTCACGCTGTTGGTCGACCGGGTGCTGACCCCGGCTGCGGCCTGGCCTGGTTGGCCCGAAGGGCTGATCGCAGCCCTTGGCAGCGGGGCCGGCCGACCGGCGGCCATGGCGTTAGGGCTCTTGGGCTGGGGCCTGCTCTTGCCGCTGCTCGTTCTATGGCGCCCCCTGGGACGGTTGGGTTTGGGCGCAGCTAGCGAAGCTTGATCCGATGCGCGTTCTGATTTACACCTCCAGTGGCGGTACGGCCCACGACGCCGCCGCCGAGGCGATTGCCCAGTGGGTGGCCCTGCGATCCCCGGAGATCGAGGTGCGGGTGGAGCAGGTGCTGGAGCGCTCCAGCCCCACCTACCGCAGGGGGGTGGCCCTCTACAACTGGATTCAGCGCCACCACCCTTGGCTGCACCAGCTCTATTGGCGGGCCATGGAATGGGAAGACCTGGTGAAGCCGGGCACGGTGTTGTTTGGTCGGAAGTACCTGATTCAGCAGCTGCGGGAGTTCCGCCCGGATCTGCTGATTTCGACCCACCCCCACACCAACCGGGGCCATTTCGCCCTGGCCAAACGGGTGCTGGGGCCCCAGCTGCGCTGCATCACCTGTTGCACCGAGCTGGATGGGGGGTTTGGCTTTAGCCGCAATTGGCTGTGTGGGCGCACCGATCTGTTTTGGGCGCTCACCGATGCCGTGAAGGCCGAGGTGGAACGGCGCCGCCCAGGGGTGAAGGCCGTAGCCCTGGGGCCCCTGCTCTATCCCGCCTATCACCAGGGCTCTTCCGCCAATCACCACGGTGCTGGGGCGCAAGCTGGGGCCAAAGACAAAGGCTTGCCGTTGCTGGTGCTGGCAACGGGTTCCAATGGCGCCAATAACCATCTGCCGCTGCTGGAGAGGCTGGTGCCTTTTGCTGGCCAGCTTCAGGTGGTGGCCCTGGGTGGGCGCCGTCCCGCCGTGGGTCAGCAGGTGGAGGCCTGGGCGGCGCGGCATCCGGATTTGGACGTGCGAGCCCTCAACTATCAAGGGCCGGAGGCAATGGCAGATCTCTACGGGCGGGCTTGGGCCATGGTGAGTCGACCGGGTGCGCGCACAGCCACGGAGGCCTTGTTCATGGCTTGCCCGCTGATTTTTAATCACTACGGCACAACCATGCCCCAGGAATTGCTGGCTCCCCGTTATTTCGCGGCTCGCCGATTAGCTCATTCGATCCGCAGGCCCGAGCAGCTCGCGGCGCTGGTGGCCCAATGGCTGGACAATCCCCACGACTATGCAGCCCTGCGCCAGCGTTATCAGGACCACAGACTTCGCAGTGATCCCGATCAGATTTTGAAAAGCCTCCTGCCTTGATCCAGAGTGGTTGTCTTTAAAGTGCCCCGATTGAATGCCTGAACCGATTGCCATTGTTGGAATCGGTTGCCGGCTGCCTGGTGGTGTGGACTCCCCGCAATCCTTTTGGGAGTTGCTCAGGGAAGGACGGGAGGTGATCACCGAGATCCCTGCGGATCGCTGGGATCTCGGGCTGCACTACCACCCTGACCCCTCCCATCCGCTCACCCAGCACGTGCAGCGGGGCGGCTTTGTTGACGGGATCGATCAGTTTGATGCCGCCTTTTTCGGCATCAGCCCCCGGGAAGCGGTGTGCATGGATCCCCAGCAACGCCTGTTGCTGGAGGTGGCCTGGCGGGCCCTGGAAGATGCGGGTCAACCGCTGGAAGCCCTGCAGCGCAGGGCAATTGGGGTGTTCATGGGCATTTCCAGTGCCGATTACAGCGCCTTGGTGTGGGCTTCGAACGAGCGTTTTCTCATCCCCAACAATGAGCCCTTTGTGCTGCCGGGCAATACCGGCTGCATTGCGGCGAACCGGCTCTCCTATTTCTTTGATTTCAAGGGCCCCAGCTTCACGGTGGACACCGCTTGCTCCTCCTCCCTGGTGGCGGTGCATCTGGCCTGCGAGAGCCTTTGGCGGGGGGAATCGGAGGCGGCCTTGGCCGGTGGGGTGCAGGCCCTGATCCATCCGGGGATTCAGATGAGTTTCTGCAAGGCAGGGCTGTTGGCCCCCGATGGGCGCTGCAAAAGCTTTGATGCCAGCGCCGATGGCTACGGGCGTTCGGAAGGGGCTGGGGTGGTGGTGCTCAAGCCCCTGGCGGCGGCAGAGGCTGCGGGGGATTCGGTGTATGCCGTGATCCATGGCTCAGCGGTCAATTCCGATGGCCGCAGCAACGGCATGGTGGCCCCCAATGCCCGGGCCCAGATGGCCTGCGTGCGCGCCGCCTTTGCCCGGGCCGAGATCGATCCTTCCGCCACCCAATACGTGGAGGCCCACGGCACCGGCACCCGCCAGGGCGACCCCATCGAACTGAGGGCCCTGGGCACCGTGCTGGGCGAGGGACGGCCCGAGGGAGAGGTGTGCCGGGTGGGTTCGGTGAAGAGCAATGTGGGCCACTCAGAAACCGCCGCCGGCATCACCGGCTTGATCAAGGCGGCCCTGTGTGTATCGAAGCGGCAGTTGCCGCCGAGCCTCCATTGCCGGCAACCCAACCCATCGGTTGATTTCGCTGCCCTCAAGCTGGAGGTGCAGACCGCTCTGGAGCCGTTCCCCCATCCCGAGCGGGCGGCCGTGGTGGGGGTGAGTTCGTTTGGATTTGGTGGCACCAATGCCCATGTGGTGCTGGCGGATGCCCCACGGCCTTCGACCCCTTTGGCCATTGGGGCGTCGATGCCCCTGCAGCTGATCACCCTCTCGGCCCGCACCCCCCCAGCTTTGGCGGCCCTGGCGGCTGCCCTGTTGGAGCAGATAGGGGCCCAGCCCAGTTTGGAGTTGGCTGATCTGGCGGCGTCTCTCAACCGGGGACGCACCCCATTTCGACAGCGGGCGGTGTGTCTGGCGGCAGACAAGCCCCAGTTGATGGCCCAGTTACGGGCCCTGGTGATCGAGCGTCCATCGGGTGAGGACGGGTTGCAGGTGGGACTGGCGTCCCGCCGGCCTGGAAAGCTGGCCTGGCTGGTGGGCGCCCAGGCCAACGGGGGGGACTCGGAGGCCATGGGCCTGGGCCAGGAGTTGCTCGCCCATCCAGTTTTTCGCGGCGCCTTTGAGCGGGCCAGCAGCCTGCTGGACCCCCATCTGACGCGCCCCCTGGCCCTAGCCCTGATCAACGAACCCGGCCTTGGAGAACCGGTGGCCTTTGCGGTGGGCTACGGCCTCAGCCAGCTCTGGCAGAGCTGGGGTATTCAGCCCGATCTGTTGATGGGCTCCTCCGGCGCCGGTGAGGTGCTCGCGGCCCATTTGGCCGGTGTGTTCTCCCTCGAGGATGCCGCCCGCCTGGTGGCGATCCGGGCTGGGTTCATTCAGGCCTCCGCCCAGGAGCTGCGCCAGCTCCGTTTTGCAGCGCCGAGCCAGCCCCTGGTGAGCAGCCGCACGGGGCAGCTGGCGGGTCCGGAGGTGGCCCAGTCCCAGTACTGGTGCGACCAGGCGCCGGGCCCGGCGCCCTTCGAAGAGGGGCTTGCAACCTTGGAAGCGGCTGGGGCCCAAGCGTTTTTGGAGATCGGTGGGAGGCCCACTTGGCAGACGCTGGCCACCAGCCTGGGCGGGCTGTGGCGCCGTGGGTTTGGCGTCGATTGGACGGGCTTTCACCAGCCGTTTCCCCATCGCCGGGTCAGCGTGCCCGGCCACCCCTTTGATCGCCAGCGCTATTGGTGGGGCCGGCAGGGAGAGGCGGGGGCGCCCGCCAGCTTCTGGCTGGATCACCTGGGCATCGCGGACCAGGCCAGGTCCCAGCCCTTGTCCCAGCCCGGACCACCGATCGAGCGGCTCGAGCGTCTGGAACTGGCGGGTGAGCTGGAGGTCTACCAGGCCGAGCTTCCCTTGGCAGGGAGTGATCTTGGCGATCACCGGATTCGAGGTCAGGTGGTCTTCCCGGCAGCAGGTTTCATTACGGCCGCCCTGGCTGGCCTGGAGCAGCAGGGGTTGCCCAGGGCCCTGGGCAACCTGCGGTTGGAACAGCCCCTGAAGCTGAACGAGGTGCCAGCGCAGAAGGGTGCGCACCACCGTTTGCAAGTGCACCATCGCCCGGGTGCCCTGGAGTTTTACAGCCGCAGCGATGCTGCTGAGCCAGGGGCCTGGCAGCTGCATGGCACCGCTTGCTTAGAGGGCGTGGCGACCTTTGGCGCTGGTGACGCCCCGCTGGGCCTGGATAGCCCACCACCGGGCGCCGAGCCTGTGGATCTGGAGGGCTTCTTCGGGGCCCTGGCCCAAGGGGGCCTGGAGTACGGCCCCCGTTTTCGAGGTTTGGTCCGGTTGCAAACGGCGCATGGCCAGGCCTGGGCTGAGCTGAAGCGGCCCGCTGGGGGCCACGACCGGGGTCTTTGGGATAGCTGCTTCCAGGCCGTGGCGGTCTTGCTCGATCCCTTGGCCCGCCAGGGGCAGTTGCTGCTGCCGGTGGGCCTGGAATCCCTGTGGTTGGGCCAGCAGGCCCTCCCCGACCGATTCCTCTGCCAAGTGACGCTTCAGCCCAGTACTGAACCGGCTTTTGTGCTCGCCGATCTGCTGCTCCACGACGGGGCTAAACCCTTGGCCTGGATTCGGGGTTTTCGGCTGCGGCGCCTGCCCCGCCAGGCCCTGGAGTGGCTGTTCCCCCTCAAGCAGGAGGAGGCCCATCCCAGCCCCGGCGATTGGCTATTCGAATCCAGCTGGCAACAGGCTGTTGCTTCGAACGATGCTCTGGGCTCGCAAGCCACTGCCATCTCGCCAGAACGCATCGACCTGGCCGGGCCCATCCCGGCAGGTATCGGACCCTTGCTGATTTGGCCCGATCTGGCCCAGCCAGGGGCTACCGCTACAAGCCTCTGCGCCCAGTTGCTGCTGCTGGCCCAGGCCCTGGCCCAAGCGCCGGCCCGGCCGGTGGGGCTGGTGCTGGAAGGGGCTGGAGCTCTGGCTGGCGACCAGGTCGGAGGCCTGGCGGGAGCTCTGGCTGGGTTTGCCCGCTCAGCGGCCCTGGAGCAACCGGCCCTGGGTTGGACGGTGCTGCACCTTGCCAGGGGTGAGGCCCCCGCCACGGCCGATTGGCCGGCCCTCCTCGCCCTCGGCCAACGGGAACCGCTGCTGGCCTGGCGTGCTGGCAAGCCTTGGGTGCAACGGATCAAGCCCCTGGCTGATGCCCCGTTCCGCCTAGCCAGCGGCGCCTTGGAAGCCGGTGCCTTGGCCGGCCTGGAAAGCCTGCACCAGGCCCCCTTGCGGCGCCAACGGCCCGGCCCTGGGGAACTGGAAATTGCCGTGGAAGCCACCGGGCTCAACTTCCGCGATGTGCTGAATGCCCTGGGGCTGTTGGCTGCCTACAGCGTCGAGCTGGGGCTGGATGCCGGGGCCCAGATGCCCTACGGCGGCGAATGCGTGGGGCGGGTGGTGGCGGTGGGAGAAGGGATCGACCCCGCTTTGCTGGGCTCGCGCCAGCTGGCGGCCCTGGCGGTGGGCAGCCTGGCCAGCCATGTGGTGTGCCGCTCTGAGCTCTGCGTGCCGTTGCCGGAATCGATGGACCCAGCCCTGGGGGCCAGCGTTAGCACGGCCTTCCTCACGGCCATTTACGGGCTGCAAACCCTGGCCGACCTGCAGCCCGGTGACACGGTGCTGATCCATGCCGCCGCCGGAGGGGTGGGCCAGGCGGCCCTGCAGGTGGCCCGGCGCTGCGGTGCCCGGGTGTTGGCCACCGCCAGTGCGGCCAAGCAGGCGGGCCTGTTGGCCCAGGGGGTGGAGGCCGTGTTTGATTCCCGCAGCCTCGATTTCGCCGAGCAGGTGCGCGCCGCCACCGCTGGCCGCGGCGTGGATGTGGTGCTCAATAGCCTCAAGGGCGACTGGGTGGAGGCCAGCTTTGCGGCCTTGGCCGTGGGCGGCCGCTTTGTAGAACTGGGCAAGATCGAGATTTGGAGCCGGCTTGAGGCGGCCCAGCGGCGCGCCGATGCCCGCTATCTGCCCTTCGATTTGTTGGAGGTCGCAGCGGCCGAGCCTGGCTTGGTGCGGGCCCTGCTGCTCGAGCTGCTCGATGACCTGGCGGCAGGCCGCTATACCCCGATCCCTCTCCAGACCTTCCCGATCGAGCGCAGCATCGAGGCCTTCCGCCTGATGGCCCAGGCCCGCCATGTGGGCAAGGTGGTGATCACCCAGGCAGAGCGCCCGGCGCCTTGGTCCATCCAGCCCCAGGCCACCTATCTGGTGAGCGGCGCCTTCGGCGGCATCGGCCGGCAGCTTTGCCATTGGCTCGCTGGCCAGGGGGCCCGGTCGTTGGTGTTGGTGGGCCGCCGCAGCGACCAGGCCTTAATCGATGGACTCAGCGCTGCCGGTGTGGCCTGTGAGGTGGTGCTCCTGGATTTGGCGGGCGGTTCGCCGGAGCCGTTGGTGGCCGCCCTTCGCGGCAAGCCCTTGGCCGGGGTGTTCCACGCCGCTGGTGTGCTGGATGACGGTCTGCTGGCGGCCCAAACCCCGGGGCGCCAGGCCGCGGTGATTGGGAGCAAATGGGGCGGCCAGCTGCTGCTAGAGCAGGCCTGCCAGGCGGCGGGCTGTCGGCCAGATTTCGGTGTGGTGTTTTCCTCCATGGCCTCGTTGCTGGGGTCGCCAGGCCAAACCAGCTATGGGGCAGCCAATGGGGCCCTCGATGGTCTTGCGGCGCACCACGACCAACTGGACCAACGCCATCGGGCTTGGCCGGTGGTGTCCCTGCAGTGGGGTCCCTGGGCC
>Ga0208864_1000295_pt1 | contig 16825 bp, 17 predicted proteins | sample CryBogmetaGMA05M_FD_184542 | JGI IMG/M metagenome (GOLD analysis project Ga0208864, IMG submission 184542) | Freshwater microbial communities from Crystal Bog, Wisconsin, USA - MA0.5M (SPAdes) | ecosystem: Environmental > Aquatic > Freshwater > Lake | place: Crystal Bog, Wisconsin, USA...
GCCCAGAGAACCCTCGCCGACGGCAGCCATGGCCCTGGAGATCGAACGGCGTTTCCTGGTGAGCGGCAGCGGCTGGCGCCGCCACATCCGCTGGCAGGCCCATCTCCAGCAGGGCTATCTGCTGGTCGCGGCGGACGGTCTCACGGTGCGGGTGCGCACCAGTGGTGAGCAGGCCTGGCTCACCCTCAAGGCGGTGCCTGCCGGTGCTGCCGCCGCCCTGGCCCGGCTGGAATTCGAATATCCGATCCCGCCGCCGGATGCCGAGCAGCTGCTCGACCTGGCCCCCGCCCGGCTGGCGAAGTGGCGCTTCGGGCTCGACCTCCCTGGTGGCGACTGGGTGGTGGATGTGTTCGAGGCGGAGAACGCGCCGCTGGTGGTGGCCGAGGTGGAGTTGGCCAGCGCCGACGCGCCGCTGCAGCCGCCGGCCTGGTGCCTGCGGGAACTGACGGGCCGCCATGACCTCAGCAATGCGGCCCTGGCGCGGCGGCCCCTGGCGGACTGGCCTACCGACCAGCGCCAGCAGCTGCTGGCGGGCGTGGAGGGCGTAGATTCCTGGAATCCGAAGAAAACCTGAAATCCGATGGCGGCACCTCGCCCCCGCCGGTCCACTGCGGCCATGGTGACGCCCCTGCGTCCCCCTGCCGCCCAACCGGCCCGCACTGGTCTCTACGATGCTGAAGGCGTGCTGCGTTTCGCCGGCCGCGACAGCTCCGATTGCCTGGCCTACGCCGAGCTCTTCGGCCTGGCCCCCGGCAGCTACAGCCTCTCCAGCCTGGCCGCCTGAACCGGCGGCCAATCGACCTTCAGCCGGCCCTGGGACTGGGTTTCGCTCCGGGAGTGGGATCCGGATTCTCCAGGGAGCAGCAGTTGAAGCCGTCGCGGCAGATCTTGCCGTTGTCCATGGCCCAGTTCAACAGGGCCACCCGGTTTTTGGCGCCGGTTTTGGTGAAGATATTGCTGACGTGGTTGTCGACCGTGCGCTTGCTGATCGTGAGCCGCTGGGCAATCTCCTGGTTGGTGAGGCCCGTGGCCACCAGTTCGATGATCTCCAGCTCCCGCTCCGACAGATCGCTGCGGGGCAGAAGCGGCTGGGATGCGGATGCCGGGTGGCTGCGCTCAGGCATCGGGCATTGGGCAGCGATGGCCCACTGTAGGCAGGCTGCTGCTGCATGATGGCCATCACGATCGGATAGTGGCGGTGCAGCTTCAAGAGGCCCTGGCCAGCGGCCGCTTCGCGGTGACCGCTGAGGTGACCCCTCCCCGCGGCGGAGACCCCGCCCGGGCGTTGGAGGCTGCCGCCAGCCTGCGGGGCATGGTGCATGCGGTCAATGTCACCGATGGCAGCCGGGCGGTGATGCGCATGAGCAGCCTGGCGATGTGCCGGCTGCTGCTCGACCACGGCATCGAGCCGGTGCTGCAGCTCACCTGCCGCGATCGCAACCTGATCGCCCTGCAGGCGGAGCTGCTCGGTGCCCATGCCCTCGGCATCCCCAACGTGCTCTGCCTCACCGGTGATCCGGTCCGGGCCGGCGACCAGCCCCGGGCCAGGCCGGTGAATGAGCTGGAGGCGGTGCGGTTGCTCCAGCAGGTGGAACATTTCAACCAGGGCCGGGATCCTGTGCAGGAGGGCGGTCTGCCCGATGGCGGCACCAGCCTCTTCGCCGGGGCGGCGGCCGATCCCCAGTCCGCCAGCTGGAGCGGCCTGGCGTCGCGGGTGCGGCGCAAGCATGCCGCCGGCGCCCGGTTCCTCCAGACCCAGATGGTGATGGACGGCCAGGCCCTGCGCCGCTTCGTGGAGGAACTCACGGCCCCCCTGGGCCTGCCGGTGCTGGCTGGCGTGTTCCTGCTCAAGTCGGCGCGCAACGCCCGCTTCATCAATCGGGTGGTACCGGGAGCCTGCATCCCCGAGGCCATCATTGATCGCCTCGAGCGCTGCGCCGATCCCGCCGCCGAAGGCATCAGCATCGCCGCCGAGCAGGTGGCCACCTACCGGCAGATCGCCCAGGGCGTGCATCTGATGGCGATCAAGGCCGAGGAACGCATCCCGGCGATCCTGCGCCAGGCGGGGCTGGCTGGCGGCCTAGAGGGGTTGGCTGCTGGGCGGCCCCATGCCGTGGCGGTGGCCGCCGGAGCCGCCGCGGCCCAGGACCCATGAGACACGCCCATTTTCCGGCTTTCGGCGCCCTGTCGCATCCATTTCGCTTGATCTGAGTTAGGTTGGCCAAAATTTTGTGTCCTATGGCTTTCGCACTCAGCTTCAAGCCCAACATGAAGGCTGCCTTGGTGGTAGGCCTCCTGGCTGGCGGTTGCGCCGTGTTCGCGCCGAACAGCGCCCAGGCAGCCTGCGTCAGCAGCGCAGACGCCGGTGCCAATGCCTGCTTCACGTTCACTCCCACCACAAGCTCTTTTGCCGTTCAGACCTACTCGACAGCGAATCTCTCAACCAATCAATATGCCCAGTTCGGATTTATCTCCAACGGCCCTTCCGTGACCCTCACAGGGGTTGAATACTCTTTTGACAGTGGTTCGACTTGGAACACCTATGGCACTGGTTCGTTCGCTGTCACCAGCACCGCCTCCTACGGCTCTGTCATTAATAATGCGTTGATCCAGCCGGGCTTGAAGTTCCGCTACACCATCCCCACTGGTTTGTCCGTGAATGATGCTATTCAATCCACTCTTTTGACCAACAACAACGGCAATGTTGGGAGTGGCACAACCCTGATTGGTACACTCAATAATTTTGCTCAAGTCGATCGCCTGTCTACGGCTGTCGCACAGGCTCCCGATGCGGCTCCTGGCCCCCTGCCCGTTCTTGGCGCTGCGGCAGCGTTCTCGGCCTCCCGGAGGCTCCGCCGCCGGATTCAGAGCGCCGCCTGATGGCCTTGAGCCTTTGAGCCGTTGGAGTGGATCCGCGGCTCAATCCTTGAGTTGCTCAACGTAACCCATAAATTCTTTTTTGCGTTTGCTTGGAAGCAGCGGAATATTAAGATTTCCGGATATTAGTTGGAAAGCAAATGCGTAGAGCAGGCATGAGGGCAGGTCTCTTAGCCAGTTCTTTAATGTATCTAACCATCGCTGATGGTTGATTTCGGCGATTTTTGTCTCGAGTTGCCTGGCCTGGGCTTTGATTTCGACCGCCAGGCGGGTTTTTACCTCCTGCACCGATCCCTGGATTGTGCCATTCAGTTGATTCGGCCCCCCCGGCAAGCTGGTGATCGCATTCTTCAGGGCCGTTCCATCGCCGGCTGTCTCAATTGCCTTGATGCTTCCCAGCAGATTGGTGAGCACCCGGTGTTCCTGGCCGGAGAGATGGTTCAGGTTTCTGATCGAGGCCGTCATTTCCAGGGGAATCAGCAGCAGGAAGCCGATCGCCACCCAGGCCGCCAGCCGTTGCACCAGGCGAACCCGGCGCCTGATCTCGGAATCGTTGATGGAGAGATCCCTGGCCAGCAGCATCAGGGTGGTGCCCACCAGCGGGAAGCCCGCACCGCTCTGGATCAGCGAAGCCATCTTCAGCTGCCATTCGGCATCCAGCCAGGCCATCGGCAGGCTGTTAGCGATCACATTGAGGGAATAAACGGCGATCAGGACCTGGCCGATGTTGCCGATCAACCAGGTTGTCCCCTGGATGTCAGCAGTCTTGATCCGAGCCATGGCGACGGGCTTTTGGGGATGATCTGTTGATCGATCCCCCAGGCTAATTCCTGAGGGCGAGCTCACTGCCAAGCAGTTCAGCCATCGCCTTCTGCTGGGGGGAGGGCGCCGCCACATCCTGGCGGCGTACGTCGGTGATCAGCCAGTCAAGGGCCGCCTCCTGCAGGTCGAAGTGGTCGCCGTTGCGATCCACGCAGTAGCGCCCGAACACCAGTTTCTCCACCAGCCGCACCCCCGGGCCGATGCGCGAATAATCGAAGATGATCGAGTTGTCGATCGTGGCACCTTCGCAGATGTGGCAGCTCGGGCCGATCATCGCCGGGCCGATGATCGTGGCGCCGTCTTCGATCCGGGTCATCCCCCCCACATAGATCGGACCCTGGACCGTGATCTTGTCCCAGTCGGCGGCCACATTCAGACCGACGTAGACGCCTGGACGCACTTCCCTACCGGGAATCTGCACCTGTCGCACGTGGCCCTGGAGCACACTGCGGATTGCCTGCCAATAATCGGGCACCTTGCCGATGTCCACCCACTCGAATTCCATCGGCAGGGCGTAAAACGCCGCGCCGGCTTCCACCAGCTTCGGGAACAGGTCGGCGCCGATATCAAAGGGGATGTCGCTGGGGATGAAATCGAAGACCTCTGGCTCGAAGATGTAGATACCGGTGTTGATCGTGTCGCTGGCGGCCTCATCCACCGCCGGCTTCTCCTGGAAGCTGAGCACCCGGCCGGCGTCGTCGGTGACTACCACCCCGTAGCTGCTCACCTGCTCCTTGGGCACCCGTTTGGTGATCAGGCTGGCCAAGGCTCCCTTCTGCTTGTGGCGACGCACCGCTTCCGTGAGATCGAGATCGATCAGGGCGTCACCACAGATCACCACAAAGGTGTCGTCGAAGAATTCCTGGAAATCCTGGATCTTTTTGAGACCGCCGGCGGAGCCGAGGGCATCGCCGATCAGTTCGCCATCCTCGATTCGCCCTTCGAAGCTGTAGGCGATCTCCACTCCGAAGCGCTGACCATCACGGAAATAGTTTTCGATCTCCTCGGCCAGATGGGAGACATTCACCATGATCTGGTCGAAACCGTGCTCCCGCAGCAGCTCCAACAGAAATTCCATCACCGGCTTCTGCAGGATGGGGATCATTGGCTTGGGGGTGGTGTGCGTGATCGGTCGCACCCTTGTTCCCTTGCCGGCCGCCAGGATCATCGCCTTCATCGGCGTTGGCTACACACGTCTGAGGCTGCAGCCTACGCACTTTTGTCAGGCCGCCAGCTGCTCCGGAGCCGGCGCCCCAGCTGACCCCTGCAGATTCGCGGCACTGAACAGCAGCCGCAGGCTCAGGGGGCCGAACAGCCCCTGGCGCTGCTCCAGCTCCACCGTGCCCTGGGAGGAGAGAAAGAGCAGGGCCCAGAACACCCCCACCCGGTCGCTGTCGAGGTCGTCGTCGTGGTCGCTACCGGCCTTGGAGGCCTGGCGCTCAGCCCAGGCGTGCACCAGGTCGTCGAAGCCCACCTGGGTTCCAGCCAGCAGCGGCTCCCAGCTCTGCAGGAAGCGGCTGAGGGCGGCGGTGGTTTCCGGCAGCTTCTCGCGGTGGGCCAGGGCCGCCACCTGGGCGATCGCCACCGTGTCGCTGAAGCGGCGGCCCCGGGACCGGGGCCGCCTGCTGCCCTCCTCCTGCTCCAGGCGCTCGGCGATGTCCTCAAGCTGGCGGATCAGCTCCCCCAGGGTGACGGGCCGCTGCAGGGGCGGCGGGGCCACCGGGCGACGGCGCAGGTGCCGCTCCGGCCGTGCCGGCAGCTGCAGCACCCCAGGGCCCCAGTCGGTTTCGGGATCCTCGCCCTCGAAGCCAGCCTCGATCAGTGGCTCCGGCGGGAAGGTGGCCGATTCGAGCAGCTCCGCCTTGAGGCCCACCAGCACCGAGGCCGCCAGGAACGCTTCACTGGAATCGGCCAGATCCTGCTCGTAGCTTCCCCCCAGGGCGGCCACCAGCCGGGGGGCCTCGATCCGCTGGCGCAGCTGATCAAGGAAGCCATCGACCACGGCGATCACGTCCACATCCCAGGGATCGATCTCGCCCCGTTCGGCGGCGTCCTGCAGCAACCGAATCGCCAGCCTGGCGCCTGCTTCAGCCACTCGCCGTGTCTTGCTCCGCTGGCCTGGGACTCAAACTACCGGCCCGGAACGGTTCGCACCAGTGCGGGGGGTTGCCGTCAGTCGTTGCTGGCGGAGCTCTGGCCCGCCGCCGGCAGCAGCCCCAGCTGGGCGTCCACGGTGGCGCGATAACGCTCCAGGTCGCTTTCCAGTTCCTGGATGCGCACGTCCTGGGCCTGGCGTTCCCCCAGCTCCTGGATCGATTCCACCTTTTTCACCACGCCGCTCCACACGGCGAAGATCCAGGCGGCGATCGCCCCGATGCCGCCCGCCACCAGCAGCAGCGCCGCCAGGGGCAGGGTGCTGTTGATACCCGGCAGGAAATGCACCGTGGTGGGGGTGGTGTTCTCCAGGGTGAACATCACCGTGGCCAGCCCGAAGCTGAAGATCAGCAGGAAGTTCAGCTGACGCATGACGGGGCGCTGCGGCGACGACCCCAGAGCGTAGGCAGACCAGGCCGATTGCACAGGCTTACCCCGCTGTGGTGGCCAGACTTTGTAATCCCTGCCGCTCAGCCCAGGGCGGGGGCCCGCAGCGGTGCCAGGGCCAGGGCCGGCTGCAGCGCCGCCCGGCGCATCACCACTTCGGCGGGGGTGTGGGCGATGCGGGCGAGGGCGTCGCCCTCGCGGGCCACCAGCGCCTCGATCGAGGCACGGTAGGTGTCGGTGACCAGGCGGGGATAGAGGCCGATGCCGATGATCGGCACCAGCAGGCAGGAGATCACGTAGATCTCGCGGGGCTCCGCATCCACCAGGTTGGTGTGGGAGGCCAGCTCCACGTTCTCCTTGCCGAAGAAGATCTCCCGCAGCATCGACAGCAGGTAGACCGGGGTGAGAATGACGCCGATGGCGGCCAGCACGGCGATCACCACCCGGAAGCTGAGGGAATAGGTCTCGCTGGTGGCAAAGCCCACGAACACCATCAGCTCACTGACGAAACCGCTCATGCCGGGCAGGGCCAGGGAGGCCAGCGAACAGACGGTCCAGAGGGCGAACATCTTGCGCATCTTCTGGCCGACGCCGCCCATCTCATCGAGCTGGAGGGTGTGGGTGCGGTCGTAGGTGGCTCCCACCAGGAAGAACAGGGAGGCGCCGATCAGGCCATGGCTCACCATCTGCAGCATGGCGCCGCTGGTGCCGAGGTCGCTGAAGCTGCCGATGCCGATGAGCACGAAGCCCATGTGACTGATCGAGCTGTAGGCGATCTTGCGTTTGAGGTTGCGCTGGGCGAAGGAGGTGAGGGCGGCATAGATGATGTTCACCACCCCCAGGACCACCAGCAGCGGCGCGAACTGGGCGTGGCCCTCGGGAAGCAGCTGAACGTTGAAGCGCAGCAGGGCGTAACCGCCCATTTTCAGCAGGATGCCGGCCAGCAGCATGTGGACCGGTGCCGTGGCTTCACCGTGGGCATCGGGCAGCCAGGTGTGCAGCGGCACAATCGGCAGCTTGACGCCGAAGGCGATCAGCAGGGCGGCGTAGCAGAGCACCTGGAAGCCGGTGCCAAAGCTCTTGGCCGCCAGCACGCTGTATTCAAAGCTGGGGCTGCCGCCTCCGAAGAAGCCCATGGCCAGGGCCGCCAGCAGGATGAACAGGGAGCTGCCGGCCGTGTAGAGGATGAACTTGGTGGCGGCGTACTGGCGTTTCTTGCCGCCCCAGATGGCCAGCAGCAGATACACCGGCAGCAGTTCAAGCTCCCAGGCCAGGAAGAACAGCAACATGTCCTGGACGGCGAAGACGGCGATCTGGCCCCCGTCCATGGCCAGCAGCAAGAAATAAAACAGCCTCGGCTTGAAGGTGACCGGCCAGGCGGCCAGGGCCGCCAGGGCCGTGATGAAGCTGGTGAGCAGGATCAGCGGCATCGACAGCCCGTCGGCCCCCACGGACCAGGCCAGGCCCAGGTCGGGCAGCCACTGCACCCGTTCAACCAGTTGCAATCCCTCGACGGAGGGGTCGTAGCCGGTGAGGTAGGCCCCCACCGTGATCAGAAACGTGATCAGCGCCACGCTCAGGGCGTACCAGCGCACCGTTTTGCCGTTACCGGCATCGGGCACGAAGGGAATCAGCAGGGAGGCCGCGATCGGGAACAGAATCGAGGCGCTCAGCCAGGGAAAGGCCACGGGCCAGGACAATTCATCTCGTTCCAGCTTAGAAATTCCTGCCTGGCGGGCCCTCTGTTGATGGGGGATGTCACACACTCAGGGGTGATCCCGCCACCGCCTCTCGGCCGAAACCGTGTAGATCCGCAGGTGACCTTGCGCAGGCAGCGAATCGGGTCGGCGGCAACCTGGGCGATCTCCAGGATTGTGACCAGAATCACTTGCAAATCTGCCCGATTCAGCCGAAAACCCCAAACAGCACAACCATGGCGATCACTCCGCCGAAGACAATCAGGGCATAAAACTGGGCCCTGCCGGTTTCGAAGTATTTGAGACCTTCGCCGCTGCCGAGGGTGAGCAGGCCGGTGAGATTCACCACGCCATCGACCACCTTGGCGTCAACCTCGAGGACCTGGCGGGCCAGCCTGCGGCTGCCCTGCACGAAGATGCGCTCGTTGATGGCATCGAGGTACCACTTGTTGGCCAGGAAGCGGTTGATGGCCGGAAAACGGCTCGCCACCGCTGTGGCCAGATCGATTCGGTGCAGGGCATAGGCCAGCACCGCCACACTGATTCCCACAACAGACACGGTCACCGAAGCCCCCGCCAGCGGCAGGAATTCAGACCAACTGAAGTGCTCGGCCATCTCGGCGGCCTCCTGGGGGTCGAGCAGGGCGGCGAAGCGACTGTTCCAGGGGGTGCCCAGCAGGCCGATCAGCACCGAAGGCACCGCCAGCACCACCAGGGGGGCGGCCATCTGCCAGCCGGATTCATGGGGATGCTCAGCGTGGTGGCCTTCGCCATGGCCCTGGTCACCGACGCCTCCCTTACCGGCGGCGGCCAGCAGGCTGGCCTTGAGGCTGGCGTCGTTGCCGCGGAAGCTCCCCTCGAAGGTGAGGAAGTAGAGGCGGAACATATAGAAGGCGGTGAGGCCAGCGGTGATGAAGCCGGCGCCCCAGAGCAGCGGGAAGCTGTTGAAGGCCTGGCCGAGGATCTCGTCCTTGCTCCAGAAGCCCGCCAGGGGTGGAATGCCGCTGATCGCCACACAGCCGATCAGGAAGGTGATGGCGGTGATCGGCATGTAACGCCGCAGGCCCCCCATCAGCCGCATGTCCTGGGCGAGCACCGGCTCGTGGCCCACCACCTCTTCCATGGCGTGGATCACCGAGCCGGAGCCCAGGAACAACATCGCCTTGAAGAAGGCGTGGGTGACGAGGTGGAACATGCCCGCAACGGGGGCGCCGCAGCCCATCGCCAGCATCATGTAGCCCAGCTGGGAGACGGTGCTGTAGGCCAGGCCCTTCTTGAGGTCCTGCTGGGTGAGGGCGATCGAAGCCCCCAGCACCAGCGTGATCGTGCCGATCACGGCGATCACCACCTGCACCAGCGGGAAGGGGGCATAGACCGGTTGCAGCCGTGCCACCAGGAACACCCCGGCCGCCACCATGGTGGCGGCGTGGATCAGGGCCGAGATCGGCGTCGGGCCCTCCATGGCATCCGGCAGCCAGACATGCAGCGGGAACTGGGCCGACTTGGCCATCGGTCCCATGAACACCAGGAGGCAGAGCAGCACAGCGGCGGCGTTGGAGAGGCTGCCCCCGGCCACAGCGGCGCTCAGCCGGGCGCCGATCTCCTCGAAGCCGAAGCTACCGGTGGCCCAGAACAGCCCGAGGATGCCGAGCAGCAGGCCGAAGTCCCCCACCCGGTTGACCACGAAGGCCTTCTGGGCCGCGTTGGCGGCGCCGTCGCGGTCGTACCAGAAGCCCACCAGCAGGTAGGAGCACATCCCCACCAGCTCCCAGAAGACGTAGATCTCCAGCAGGTTGGGACTGATCACCAGCCCCAGCATTGAACTGCTGAACAGGGCGAGGTAGGTGAAGAAGCGCACGTAACCCTTGTCGTGCGCCATGTAGCCATCGGAATAGACCATCACCAGTACGGCGATGGTGGTGACCAGCGAGAGCATCACCGCCCCGAGCGCATCGACCCGGAAGCCCATCTGCAGGTTGAAGCTGCCGGCGCTGGCCCAGTCGAACAGCACCTCCACGGGGCCGGCACCGGCCAGCTGCTCGGCCAGCACGGCGAAGCTGAGCACCGCGGCGGCTCCGACGCAGCTGATCAGCATCAGCGCCACCGGGCGCCGCAGCCGGTTGACGGTGCGGTTGAACGTGATCAGGCCCAGGCCGGAGATGGCCGCTCCCACCAGGGGCAGCACCGGGATCAACCAGGCAAGTTCGGCGGCTGACGGCATCCTGACTGGGCTTGTTGCCGCAAGTGTAGGCAGGCCGCAGCGACGACTTCCAGCCATGTGGGGGCACGGCCACCGGTTGTGATCCGGGCCGGCTGAGGGGTGGCCCGCCGCCTTCAGCCGAGCCAGTGGGCCAGCGCGGTGCGCGCGAAGGCGGTGGCCCCCAGGCCGATGAAGCGATGGGCCCACCAGAAGACGCCGATGGCGATGGCGATGCCCAGCTGGGCCGGCCGCAGGAATTCCGCCGCCACCAGCGTCTGCCGGCCATCGAACACCGCCTGGAAGGGGATCACCGAGGTGCTGGCCCGCAACTCCTCGAAGGCGGCGCCGAATCGCCTGGCCAGCCGCCGGTCGCCGTTCCAGACGGCGAACAGGTGGTGGGCGATCAGTCCCACGCAGGCGGCCACCATGAAGCTGCTGCCGATCCAGAGCAGGTGGGTGGCGCACCAGAGGATCTGGCCCACCGCCTGGGGATGGCGGCTGACACGGATGATTCCCGTGGCATAGAGCCGCACCCGGGGTTTCAGCACGGCGGGGATCTCCAGCAGGTTGTAGGTGGCCGGATAGAGGAACAGGAAGCTGACCGCCGTTCCCGCCCAGACCAGCGGCACGATCCAGGGCCGGTCCTGCAGGTTCCAGAGCCGCAGCCCGTCGTAGCGGTGGGCCAGGAAGTAGCCGATCACCACCACCGCCGCCGGGATGCTGACGCCGGCGAACAGCAGCCGCCAGGCACGCTCGCCGATGCGCTCCGCCCCCCAGGCGCGCAGGGAGGCGCCGCCGCTGTGGAGCACGGCAAAGCCCAGCAGCAGCAGCAGGACCACCAGGCTGCTGTGGTTTGGATCCGCCGGACTCAGCAGGGACATCGCAGGGGGAGCGGACGGGGATGTGAAGCGCGATTCTCGCCACCGGCCGCGCCCCCTAGAGTTCTGTTCCTGATGCCCGGCTCCCAGCCCGGCCCGAACCAGCCGTTTCCGCACCCCTCCCCACCGCAGCCGCCCGCATCGCCCCGGCATGGCCGATCTGCCCTTCACCCTCGATCAGCTGCGCATCCTCCGGGCCATCGCCAGCGAGGGCAGCTTCAAGAAGGCCGCCGACAGCCTTTACGTCACCCAGCCGGCCGTCAGCCTGCAGATCCAGAACCTCGAGAAGCAGCTGGATGTGTCCCTGTTTGATCGGGGCGGCCGCAAGGCCCAGCTCACCGAGGCCGGCCACCTGCTGCTGAGCTACTGCGATCGCATCCTCAGCCAGTGCCAGGAGGCCTGCCGGGCCCTGGATGATCTCCACAACCTGCGGGGCGGCTCGCTGATCGTCGGGGCCAGCCAGACCACGGGCACCTATCTCATGCCGCGGATGATCGGCCTGTTCCGGCAGAAGTATCCCGATGTGGCCGTGCAGCTGCAGGTGCACAGCACCCGCCGCACCGGCTGGAGTGTGGCCAATGGCCAGATCGACCTGGCGATCATCGGTGGTGAGCTCCCGGGGGAACTCAGCGAGTTGCTGCAGGTGCTCCCCTACGCCAACGATGAGCTGGCGCTGGTGCTGCCCCCCAAGCATCCCCTGGCCCGCCTGCCCGAGCTCACCAAGGACGACCTCTACCGTCTCGGCTTCGTCTGCCTCGATGCCCAGTCCACCACCCGCAAGATGGTCGACCAGCTGCTGGTGCGCTCCAAGCTGGATGTGGGCCGGCTGAAGATCGAGATGGAGCTCAACTCCTTTGAGGCGATCAAGAATGCGGTGCAGGCTGGGCTCGGTGCCGCCTTTCTGCCGGTGGTGTCCATCGAGCGGGAGCTGGCCGCCGGCACCCTGCACCGCCCCCAGGTGGCGGATCTGATGGTGCGCCGCCAGCTGAAGCTGATCACCCACCCGGCCCGCTACTGCTCCCGGGCTGCGGAGGCGTTCCGGCGGGAGGTACTGCCGGTGTTCGCCAGTCCGGACAGCCCCCTGCGCCAGGCCCCCCCCCGGGCCGAGGTGCCGGCCGGATCCGCCCCGGCTTAACCCCTCGAACCGGCCGGCACCGCTCAGAACTGATCGGCTTCGGGGGTCACGCCGACGGCGTCGTCGGCGGCACCGGCCACCCCCTTGGTCTGGAATTTGTTGCCGGTGATGTCGGTCTGGTAAACGCAGCGGACAACGGGTTTGTCACGGATCGAACCCACGTAGGCGAACGTGTTCATGCGCTGTTTGCACTGGCGCATCTGCTCGGCGGTGACGGCGCCTTCCTTCTGGAGCACCGTCCAGTTCTCGCGGCGGATCACGCAGCCCGGTTGCAGGGTGGGCTGGGTCACGAAGCTGCTGCTCGGATTCATCGTCGTGTAGGTCTCCACGTCGATCACGAAGGCGCTGGCCCCCCACTGCTTGCAGAACTCCGGATCGGGCACCGCCATATCGAGTTGCTGGCTGCTGGCGATATTGCCCTGATTGCCCTGGGTGGTGCTGGTCACGGCACTGCCGATGCCGATGCCCACCACCAGAACGCCGGCCAGCACGGCGATGTTGGCCACATTCAAGGTCAGGCCACCGGGGCCCGTGGGCCCGCCGCCACCGGCGAAGGGATTGCCGGAGCGCCGCGGGCCGCCTGGATTGGATTCGCGCCCGTAGCCATCGCGTGGCTGCCGCTCTCCCCGGGGCTCGTCCCGCCCGTAGCGACCGGCGCCGTAGCGCTCCTGCTCACTGCTGTAACGGGACTGTTCGCCTTCGTAACGGGCGTTTTCGCCGCCGTAGCGGGCGCTGCCGCGGGAGCGGGTCACAGGGATTCGGGGCTGCGCGGCAGGCCCATGGAGTAATTCAGCACCCGGCAGTCGGGGTTGTAGCGCAGCGTGCCGGCCTGGAGCAGCTGCCGGATCATCCCCTCCAGTTCCGAGCCGATCCGTCGCAGGGTGTAGTCGGTGAGGTCGGCGCCGGCGTGGGCCTCCACCAGCTCCTGGAATCGGGCGCGCACGGTTTCAAGGGCCGTGCCTTCCCAGAGAAATTCGTTGTCGGGATCGACGTCGAGGGTCAGCTGGTTGTCGTCGGGCACCAGGGCACCGTTCTCGACCCGGGCCGTGAACAGACGGATATGGCGGGTGGTGGACTTCAGCAGGGTGTCGGCCATGGGGGGGGGGCACCGCGATGGGGGGACTCTAGGAACTCCGGCGCCGTTCCCAGGCGGGCGCCCGATAGGGTTGCCTCCTGCTTTTGGGCTCGTTCATGCGCGTTGCCATCGCCGGAGCCGGCCTGGCCGGTCTCTCCTGCGCCAAATATCTGTGCGATGCGGGCCACACCCCGATCGTTCTCGAGGCCCGCGATGTGCTCGGCGGCAAAGTGGCCGCTTGGCAGGACGATGAGGGCGACTGGTACGAAACCGGCCTGCACATCTTCTTCGGCGCCTATCGCAACATGCGCCAGCTGTTCGCCGAGCTCGACATCGAAGACCGCCTGCAGTGGAAGTCGCATTCGATGATCTTCAACCAGAAGGAGAATCCCGGCACCTACAGCCGCTTTGACTTCCCCGATCTCCCCGCTCCTCTCAATGGTGTGGCGGCGATCCTGGGCAACAACGACATGCTCACCTGGCCGGAGAAGATCTCCTTCGGTCTTGGTCTGGTGCCGGCCATGCTGCGGGGGCAGTCGTATGTGGAGGCATGCGACAAGTATTCCTGGACCGACTGGCTGCGGCTCCACAACATTCCTGAGCGGGTCAATGATGAAGTGTTCATCGCCATGGCCAAGGCTCTCAATTTCATCGATCCCGATGAGATCTCGAGCACGGTTGTGCTGACTGCCCTCAATCGGTTCCTTCAGGAAGCCGACGGCTCCCGCATGGCCTTCCTCGATGGCAATCCGCCCGAGCGGCTGTGTGAGCCGATCGTCGAGCACGTGCGTCGCCACGGCGGTGACGTGCAGCTCAACGCCCCGCTGCGGGAGATTCAGCTGGACGGCGACGGTCGGGTGAGCGGCTTCCGCATCGGTGGTATCCGCGGCCAGGAGCCGCAGCTCATCCAGGCCGACGCCTACGTGAGTGCCCTGCCGGTGGATCCGCTCAAGTTGTTGTTGCCCGAACCCTGGCGCGAGCTTTCTTATTTCCGCAAGCTCGATGGCCTCAATGGCGTGCCGGTGATCAATATCCATCTCTGGTTCGACCGCAAGCTCACCACCATTGATCATCTGCTGTTCAGCCGCAGCCCGCTGCTGAGCGTCTACGCCGACATGAGCAACACCTGCCGGGAATACGCCGATCCGGATCGGTCGATGCTGGAGCTGGTGTTCGCCCCCGCCAAGGACTGGATCGGTCGCCCTGACGAGGAGATCGTCGCCGCCACCATGGAGGAACTCAAGCGGCTGTTTCCGGTGCATTTCACCGGCGACAACCAGGCCGTGCTGCGCAAGGCGATCGTGGTCAAGACGCCCCTCTCGGTGTACAAGACCGTTCCCGGTTGCCAGCAGCTCCGCCCCGACCAGACCTCCCCGATCGCCAATTTCTTCCTGGCGGGCGATTACACGATGCAGCGTTATCTCGCCTCGATGGAGGGAGCGGTGCTCAGCGGCAAGCTCTGTGCCGCCGCCGTGGCCGGCTCTGCCGCCACCGGCGCCTGATGACCACGCTGCTCTGTCAGCATGGCGGGCGTCCCGGTGATGCCGCCGTGCTGCCCACCCTCGAGCAGGCCTACGAGCAATGCCGGCAGGAAACGGCCCAGTGGGCCAAGACCTTCTACCTGGGCACCTTGCTGATGCCGCCGGCCAAGCGGCGGGCGATCTGGGCCATCTACGTGTGGTGCCGCCGCACCGATGAACTGATGGACAGCGCCGAGGCCCAGGCCCGGCCGGTGGAGGAGCTGGCGACCCGCCTCGACCTCTGGGAGCAGCGCACCCGCGAGCTGTTCGCCGGCACGGTCCGCGATGGTCTCGATCTGGTGATGGCCGACACGCTGGCGCGCTATCCCCAGCCCCTGCAGCCCTATCTGGACATGATCGAGGGCCAGCGCATGGATCTGCGCCGCCACCGTTACGCCAGTTTCGAGGAGCTAGAGCTCTATTGCTATCGGGTGGCGGGCACCGTCGGCCTGATGACCCAGGAGGTGATGGGTCTCGACAGCGCCTACACCACCGCCCCCTGGAGTGCCGCGCCGGACACCTCGGCGGCGGCGGTGGCCCTCGGCATCGCCAACCAGCTCACCAACATCCTGCGCGATGTGGGTGAGGATCGCGGCCGCGGACGCATCTACCTGCCGCAGGATGATCTGGCCCGCTTCGGCTACAGCGAGGCCGAGCTCATGGCAGGGGTGCTCAATGACCGCTGGCGCCAGCTGATGCGCTTCCAGGTGAATCGGGCCCGCGACTGGTTCGTCCGCTCCGAGGCCGGCGTGCGTTGGCTGGCCCCGGATGCCCGTTGGCCCGTCTGGGCCTCGCTGCGGCTTTACCGGGGCATCCTCGATGTGATCGAGCAGCACGATTACGACGTGTTCAACAAACGGGCCTACGTGCCCCGGGCCGGCAAGTTGCTTGATCTGCCGCTCTCTTATGTGATCGCCCAGTCCCGCTGATCCCCCTGGCGCAGGATCTCGAGCAGCAGGGGATTCAGCTGCTCCGGCCCTTCGTCGTGGGGACAGTGCCCCAGGCCCGGCAGCTCATGCAGTTGGCGCAAGCAGGCGAAGGAGGCGGCCCAGCGGCGTGCCTCCGCCACCGGCTCCCAGGGGTCCTGTTGCCCCCAGACCATCGTCACCGGGGTGGTGAGCTCGGCCAGCAGCTCCGGGGCGATCCGGTCGTTGAAGAGGTTGATGAAGCCGCGGAAGGCCTCGCTGGCCCCCGGCTGCAGCGCTGGCTTCAGCAGCAGCTCCACCAGTTGGTCATCGACATGGGCGCCGCTGGGGTAGGCCTGCAGCAGCACCCGCCGGATCACCGCCGGCCGGGCCAGCGATCTGAACAGGGCGCCGGTCAGCCAGCGCTGGCGCACCAGGGACTTGAGCAGTGGCCTGCCCCAGCGGGCCAGGGGGGGATGTTCCGCCAGCCGTTTGTCATCGAGGGCCCGCTGGGCGCAGTCGAGCAGCACCACCTGGCGGGCCGGCCGGCCGGCGGCGGCGAGCCGCTCGGCAGCGGCCAGGGCCACCACCCCACCGATCGAATTGCCCACCAGTTGCACCGGTCCCACCCCGCAGGCCGACAACACGTCCACCACTTGCTCAGCCCAGAGGTCGATGCCGTAGCGCACACTGCCGGCCTCGGCCGGCTCGCCCTCCAGGCGGGAGCGGGGTTTGGCACTGGCACCGAAGCCGATCAGGTCGACCGCCAGCACGGGCCGCTCGGCCCGCAACGGCTCCACATTGTGGCGCCAATGCTCTTTACAGGCCCCGAAGCCATGGATCAGCACGACGGTGCTGCTGGTGAGTCCGGTGCCGGGTCCGCTGCTGGTGGCGGGGGCCGAGAGCAGGCTCAGCCTCAGGCCTCGCCACTGCTGCTCCTGCAGCCATTCCGGGGGATAGGGGGATCGGTCCATGGATCAGGGGGCCGCCCCCAGCCCCGCCTGCGCTTGCCGGGGGACAGGCCCCCGGGAGGCTCAGACGGCAGCTTTCTGGTTGGCGAGCAGGTTCTTCAGCTTGGCGAGTTCGCCGGCCCAGCGGGGATCGGGGGCTTCGCTGTCGACGCTGTCGGAGTGGACGACCTTGTTGACGGCCTTGCGGGCCGGGCTGGGGGTGGT
>Ga0208864_1000296_pt1 | contig 16700 bp, 10 predicted proteins | sample CryBogmetaGMA05M_FD_184542 | JGI IMG/M metagenome (GOLD analysis project Ga0208864, IMG submission 184542) | Freshwater microbial communities from Crystal Bog, Wisconsin, USA - MA0.5M (SPAdes) | ecosystem: Environmental > Aquatic > Freshwater > Lake | place: Crystal Bog, Wisconsin, USA...
GCCGCTCGTGGAACTCGCCCGCAGCGGCGGCTGACACGAGCGCGGCCCACCTGAAAGTGGCCGCAGGTTTTCAACCTGCGGTTCTTGTCCTGATGATGCCGCGCCGCTCGGGGCTACCCATGCCCCGAGCTCAGGAAGCCCAATCGCGTAAGCGATGGGGATACCTGCAACTGCACCGTGGCCGCAGGTTTTCAACCTGCGGAATCCGCCGTGGCACTGGTTTGCAACCTGTGGTGCCGCGCCGCTCGGGGCTGCCCGTGCCCCGTCGCCGGACGTTCGCCTCGGCCATCACGGCCTCGGCTCACTGCGTGTCCGCTGCGCTTCGCCATCCTGGCTCCGCTTGCTCCCACAGCCCGGCTCCCGGGGCACGGGCAGCCCCGAGCTCCCTGACTCCTTCAGGCTTCGTCAGAGAAGCGTATCGAGTTCGTCCACGAGTTCGGCGAAGCGGGACAGGGCCGTGGCCACGGGCGTGGGCGTCTCCAGATCCACGCCCGCGTCGCGGAGGAGGTCGAGCGGCCACTTCGACGAGCCGCTCTTCAGGAATCCGAGGTAGCGGTCCAGGGCGCCGGGCTCACCCTCCGCCACGTTCTTGGCCAGCGTGATCGCGGCGGCGAGGCCGGTCGCATACTTGTAGACGTAAAACGCGTTGTAGAAGTGCGGGATGCGGAGGCACTCGAGTTCGAGCTGTGAGTCGATCGAGAAGTTCGGGCCGAAGTAGGCGTCGAGCAGTTCCCGGTAGAGGCCGCGGATCCGCTCCAGCGTGAGCGGCTCCCCGGCCTCCGCCGACGCATGGCTCTTCCGCTCGAACTCGGCGAACATCGTCTGGCGGACGATCGTGGCCCGGATCGAGTCGATCTCGCGGGCGATGATCGCGGCCCGCTCCTTCGGCGAGGAGGCCCGCTGGAGGAGCAGCCGCGCGAGCAGCTGCTCGTTGAACGTGCTCGCCACCTCGGCCACGAAGATCGTGTATCCCGAATACTGGTAGGGCTGCGCCTCCGCGGACAGCCGCGTGTGCATCGAGTGGCCCGCCTCGTGGGTGAGCGTGAACACGTGCTCGATCACGTCCTCCTGGAAGTTCATGAGGATGTACGGATCGGAATCGTAGGTGCCGGAGCTGAACGCCCCCGACCGCTTGCCGGCGTTCGGGTAGCGGTCGCACCAGCGGCCGCGGAGGCCGCGCTCGAGCCGCGTCACGTAGTCGCCACCGAGCGGCTGGAGCGATGCGAGGATCACGGCGACGGCCTCGTCCCAGGTGTGACGCTGCTCGAGTTCCGGCACCAGCGGCACGTAGCAGTCGTAGTGATGGATCTCGCCGAGGCCGAGCACCCGCTTCCGCAGGCCGTAGTAGCGGTGGACCGCCGGGAGGTTGGCCCGCACCGCCGCGATCAGCTGATCGTAGACGGCCAGGGGCACGTTGTCGGCGTGCAGGGCCGCCTCGACGGCGCTCGGGTAGTGGCGGACGCGGGCGGAATAGACGTCGCGCTCGTTGGAACCTGAAAGCGTGGCGGCGAGCGTGTTGGCGTGGGCCTCGTACTGGGTGTAGTACTGGTGAAACGCGATCCGCCGCACGTCGGGCGCGGGGTCGTGCAGCAGCGTCGTGAACGTGGCGTTCGAGAGCTCGATTCGCTCTCCCTTGCCCGTCGTCACGTTGCCAAACTTCAGGTCGGCGTCGGTCAGCTGCCGAAACACCTTGCCGGCCGTGCCGGCGAAGGTGCCCTGCATCGCCAGCAGTTTCTCCTCGGGCTCGGAGAGCGTGTGGGCCCGCGTGCGGACGAGCCGCTCGAGCATCAGGCGATACGCGGCGAGCACCGGCAGTTCCATCCAGGCCGCGAGCGTCGCGGGGGGGATCGCCATGATCTCGGGCCGCAGGAAGCTCGCCGCCTCGCCCGCCCGCGTCGAGACGTGCTGAAACCGGCCCACCATCCGCTGCGCCTCGGCCGACCCGAGATCCTCGCTGGCCCGCAGCTGCGCGTAGGTGCCGAGCCGATCCCCCTCGCGGTCGAAGGCCAGGTCGTGCGCGAGGCATTCGGCGAGCCGCTCGGCCGAGGAGCCGAGCGTGCCGGCGTAGGGGGCGAACTGCGGAATCCGGGCCTCCCAGGCGGCGAGCGCCTCCTCCCACTCCGCGTCGGAGCGACAGAGGCTCGCGAGGTCCCAGGTGTCGCCGACCGGCACGTCGCGCCGCGGCGGAAGCGTCTTCACGGCAGCATCGCTCATCGACTCACAGCCTCCAGACCGCGGTGCCCCACGCGAGTCCACCACCGAACCCGCAGATCACGACGGTGCTGCCGGGGCCGACCCGGCCCGTCCGCCAGGCCTCCTCGAGCGCCAGCGGAATCGACCCGCTCGACGTGTTGCCGTAGCGATCGAGATTCATGAACACCTTCTCAGGCTGCAGCCCGAGCGAATCCTTCACCCCCTCGATGATCCGGGCATTCGCTTGGTGGAGCACGAACAGATCGACGTGATCGAGGGGCACCCCGGCCCGGTCGCTGACCTGCCGGATGCTCTCCTCGGCCAGACGGATCGCCCACTTGAAGACCGCGCGGCCGTCCATCTTCATGTACTGCTCGCGGCGGGCGATCCCTTCCACCGAGGGCGGCTGCCGCGACCCGCTCATCGGGCAGGCCAGGAGCCCGGCGCCCCGGCCATCGGCCCCGAAGCCGAAGGCGAGCAGCCCGTGCTCGCGGCCCGAGGGATCGGCGGCGCAGGGCTCGAGCAGCACCGCTCCCGAGCCGTCGCCGAACAGCGGCCAGGTCTTGATGTCCTCGGGATCGACGAGCCGCGAGTTGGCGTCGGCGCCGATTACCAGCGGCAGGCGGCTCGTGCCCGCCGCCACGAACTGGGAGGCCGTGATCAGCGCGTAGGCGAAGCCCGCACAGGCGGCGGTCACGTCCATCGCGGGGGCATCGAGTCCCAGCTTGTCCTGCACGATGCAGGCGGTGGAGGGGATGCACATGTCGGGGGTGAACGTGCCGAGCACCACGAGGTCTACGTCGCTCCGCGGGCGGCCCGAGGTGGCGAGCGCCGCCTCCCCGGCCGCGGCCGCCAGATCGCTCGTCGCCACACCAGGATCGACATGCCGCCGCTCGCGGATGCCCGAGCGGGCGACGATCCACTCCGGATCGCAGCCCAGCCGCGCGAGATCGGCGTTGGTGACCACCCGCGGGGGAACGGCGGCCCCGATCCCGACCAGCCGAAACCCGACAGCCCGGCCGAATCGGGACGGCCGCGGCGAGGTGAGAATGTCGGACATCGGGGACCGCGGGGGAAGGTTCGGGAGGACGGTATCGTAAGGCTCGCACCCACCCCTGCAAAGCCGCGGCAGGCGCCGGGCCTCCCGTGCCACGCTCCGGCGTCGCGTCGTGGGCGAGGCCCTTCGCGGCCCGTCAGTCTTTCTTGTCGCCCGCCTTCTCGTCCGCGGCCTTCTTCTGGATCATCCCGTCGCGGCCGAGGTGGATCTTGTCGTACTCCTTGTCGGAGACGACGTAGTACCAGTCGGCGAAACGGTTGTTGAGGTCGCGAACCCGCTTCTGGGCGGCCTTCACCCGCTCGTCATACTGATCCTGCCGCCGCCGGTTCTCCGCCTCGATCCGACGCCGCTCCTCGAGCGCCGCCTGGGCCTTGGCCTCGGCCTCTTCGGCCTTCTTGAGCTCGTCGGCGGCGCCGTCCTTCTTCTCGCCTCCGTCCTTCTGATCGTCGCTCCCCTTGGTGGCGGCGGCGTCCTCCGCCGGCGCCTCGGGCACGGGTTCGAGCCGGGGCTTCTCCAGCAGGCTCTCGTCGAGCCGCGCCGACACGAACAGGTAGCGGCCCGTGGACGATGCGGCCTTCGTGCCGTCCGCCGCCGCATCGCCTGTGGCCGGCACGTCGGCGCCGGCCACGCTGGTCCCGTTGCCGAACCGCAGCAGATACTCCACGCCGTCCTTCATGCCCACGATCGTCTCGCCATTGCTCGAGACGATGTCTCCCTTCTGCACCGCGAAGAAGCCCCGCTGGGCCAGTGACGTCACCGCCTCGCGGTCCCCCGTGAACGACTCCTCGGCCTTGAGGTCGGCGCTCAGGCCAGACGGCTTCCTGACCACGTCCACGATCTTCAGGTCGCCGAGCGCGTTCCGCAGGTCGTTGAGCTTGCCACTGGCGAGCTCCTCCCCGTCGCCGAGCTTCTCCTCCCGCGGCTGGTTCTTCTCGTCGAAGCCCTCGAGCTCGAGCAGCGACCAGGCGGCATCCTTGTCGTCGTAGCCGAGCTCCGCCCGGGCCCTGCGGGCCAGCGAGATCATCGGCCGCCCCGTCGCCTCGTCCATGCCGAACGTGCAGGACAAATCGTCGAGCGTCAGTCGGCGGACGTCCCACGGCGAGATCTTCAGCAGGTCCTTCTCGATCCAGTCGTCGAACCGGGTCGTGAACTTCGTGGTGTCGAGTTCGACGCGGTAGACCCGATCCTGGCCCGCGCGGCGGACGAAGCGGAGCGTCCGCCCCGATGACGGCCCGGCGCCGGCCGGCCGCTTGTCTTCCTTGCCGACGATCAGCCGGGCGAGCTTGTTGCCCGACGCGTCGCGGATCTCGACGAGCTGACCCACGCCCGTCATCCCCACCTTCACCTTCTCGGGATCGGGCTCGATCACGCCGTAGGTCTCGTGGTCGCCCGGCGAGTCGCTGACCACGTCGAGCACCGGCCGGTCGATCAACTCGGTCGCCGCGGCCGCGAGCTGGTCCCTGGCGTCGGCGGGATAGTTCTCGTGCGAGGGCAGCACCCAGACGCCCTCCGACCGCACCACCTTGAAGGGCTTGAGCGTGGCGGTCTCGTCGTCGAACGACACGATCTCCAGGCTCGCCGCCTTCGAGGCGTCGGCTAGGTCCGGAAAGAGCACCTTGGCCTGCTGCTCCTCGCCGACGACGGCCCGCTGCCGCAGTGCGGGCCGCACGTTCAGCCAGCCGCCGAGGAGGAGGAGTCCGCCGCCGATGGCCAGAAACGCAGCCGTGCGCCGCAGGGCGGGCGAAAGCCCTTCGGCGGCATGCGCAGTGGTGTGGTGATCTCGTTGCATCGCTCGTTTCCTCCCTTACCTGAGCCGCGACTTCGCCACGCCTTCGCGCTCCCGGGCACGACGGCGGAAGAACACGAAGAAGGCCACGATCAGCGGCGGGATCGGCGGCAGGATCACCGCCAGCCACTTCTGCCAATCCTGCTCGCGACGAATCGTCGATTCGAGCTTCCGCTCGACCGACTCGACCTCCGCATCGCGCTTCCGCCTCAGTTGCTCGATTTTCGTGTCGAGTTTCCGCTGCGCGAGCCGCTGGCTGCTGGCGAGCTGCTGAATCGCCTGCATCGCGGCCTGGGGATTGGCGTCCCCCTGCTCCTCCATCTCCTTGATCTTCTTCTCGAAGGCGCCGACATCCTTTTGCATCGCCTCGTTGGCATCCCGCTCGGCCTTGTCGAACTCGGCGATGAACGTGGCCCGCTGCTTCTCGGCATCCTCGCGGGCGCTGGCCACGGCGTCCTCGATCCGCTCCAGGGTGCGGTGCTTCGGCTTCCGTTTGCGGATCTCCACGAACCGATCGTCGCCCGAGAGCCAGTCGAGCACGTTGAGCGCGAAGGTGACGTTGTCGAAGTCGAAGTTGAAGGTCTCGTCGCGGCGGTTCCGCAGGCCGAAGAACACACCCGACAGCACGTCGATGTCGGAGACCACCACCGCCCGAATCGGATTCGGGGCAGCCTCCCCCTCCTTGGCTGGCGGCTGCTTCCGCTCGACGGCCACGGCGAGCGTCATCGTGTCGTCGCCCGGCTTCTCGAAGGCGCGGAGGAGCCGCGTGTCGCCCCCCTGCAGCGCCTGCTCGACGCGGGCGACCTCGATCGTGCCCGACCGCTTTCCCGTGCGGGCGAGCGGCGTGAGCGCGACCTCCCCGCCGCCGGTCTTCTCGATGCCGCCGGGAAACGGAAACAGCACCTCCTGCAGGCCGCGGGTGATCGGCTGGTCGGCCGCGAAGCCGGCCCCCTTGTCGCCCCCCTCGGCGCCGAGCGCTGCATCGACGAACACGAACTCATCTTCCAGCACGAGTTTGGGGTGCGGGTTGTAGCTCTGCCAGACGACGAACGGCGCCGCTCCCATCGCCCCCATGGCCGGCCGCTCGGCACCCGCCGAGAGCTTCACGCCGAGGGCGTCCCAGAGCATGCCCAAATCGCCCTTCGGCTGCCCCTGCGGACCGCCGAACATCGCCATCGGTCCCATCGGGCTCCGCCGCGGCTGGGCCGTGCCGGGAACTCCCTGCATCATCACCGGGAGGGGGTCCTCGAAGATTGCCACCGGCTGCCCTGCCTTCACGGCCGCGACGAAGTTGGCCATCTGCTCCGGGCCGAGCGACGACGGCTGCACCGCCAGCAGGACGTCGAAGGTTTCGGTGATCGGTGCCGTGGCATCGACCTGGACGACGTCGTACTGCTTCTCGAGCTCCTCGACGAGCGGCTGCCGCGGCCGCTGCTGGCCGCTCATCATGTCGAAGCCGCCGTACAGATCGGCGTCGGTGGTGAGCACGCCGAGACGCTTCCGCTTCTGCTGGGCCGCCGTGCAGATCGAACGCACCAGCTCATACTCCACCGGCGTGCCCCGGTCGAAGAACGGGACCACCACCTTCTCCAAGCCGCTGGTGAAGGCGCAGCCCAGGAAGATCTCCTGGTCGTTGCGATACGTGCCCCGGACGCGCGACACGACCCGCTGCGGCTCGATCCCGAACTGCTGCAGCGCCAGCGCCGCCTCTTCAGTCTTCGGCTCGGTGGGAATCACCTCGACGTTCACCTTCCCGCGGCCCAGCCGCTCCACCTGCTTGAGCGAGTTGAGGAGGTTGATGCGGGTCTGCGTGTAGTCCTCCGGCACGGTCGGGCTGACGTACGCCTTGATGTCGATCGGGCGGCTGGTCTCCAGCGTGCGGAGGAGCTTGCGGGTGTCGGGGGAGAGCGTGCTGATCTGCTCCTGGGAGAGATCGCCCCGCACGTCGGCCGACCGAAAGACGAGCACGGCTCCGAGGGCCGCCGCCAGCAGGCCCGCCGTCCGGGCGAGGTAATGGAGGCCCATGGGGCTCGAGTCGCGGCGGCCCGTCCAGTGGCGGCGACCGATCAGCACCATGGCGATGTAGAGGCACACCGCCACGATGCCCAGGAAGTAGGCCACCGACGACAGGCTCACCACGCCGCGGCCGAAGTCGGAGAAGTTTTCCGCGAGGCTCCAGGCCTTCACGCGGGCCGCGGACGCCGGTCCCATCACGGCCGCCGCCTGCTCGGCGACCGCCAGCGGCGCGTTGAACAGCAGGCCGAGGATGAAGCCCACGGTCAGGTTGCTCGTGAGGAAACTCGCCACCATCCCGATCGCCAGCATCGCGAGACCCACGAACCAGTAGCCGAGGTAGTTCGTGAGGAACAGGCCCGCATCGGGCGTGCCCCAGCTGAGGAGGATGACGAGGTTGCAGATGCAGGAGAACACGAGCGCCACCGTGAAGATCCCGACCGCGGCGAGATACTTGCCGAACACCACCTCCCAGTCGCTCGCGGGAATCGTCAGCAGGAGTTCGTCGGTGCCCTGCCGCCGCTCGTCGGCCCACACGCTCATCGTGATCGCCGGCACGAACACCAGCAGGATGTATGGCAGGTAGCGGTTGAGCTGGTCGAGGTTGGCGAGGTTGGAGTTGAAAAACTCGGGGGGCCAGAAGGCCGCCAGGGATCCCAGCAGCACGAACACGCAGATGAAGACGTAGCCCGTGGGATTCGAGAAATAGGCGACGAAATTCCGCTTGAAGACGGCGTCGAGCACGTGCCACTTCATGTCGTCGGTCCCTCGTTCAGGTCTCGTGTGATGGTGATTCGATGGGGCATGGGGATCGGGGCAGTTCGGCGGATCGGCCCGGCGGACTCGGCGGCGGCCGAAGTCAGGCCGGGCGGGTCAGCTCGTGGAACCGCTCGTCGAGGGAGCGGCCGTCGCGCCGCAGGTCGGCGGGCGGACCGTCGAACCGCACCCTTCCCTCGGCGATCAGGATCACCCGATCGGCGAGCGCCTCGACCTCCTGGAGAATGTGGGTCGAGAGCAGGATCGTCTTGCTCTGGCCGAGCCGGCGGATCGTCTCGCGAACCTCGCGGATCTGGTTGGGATCGAGGCCGCTGGTCGGCTCGTCGAGGATCAGCACGTCGGGCTCGTGGAGCAGCACCTGCGCCATTCCCACCCGCTGCCGATACCCCTTCGAGAGCTTGCCGATCGCCTTGCCGATCACGCTCCCGAGCTCGCACTGCTTGACCACCGCCTCGACGCGGGCCTTCTTCCGCTCCCCGGAGAGCCCCCGCGCGTCGGCGAAGAACTCGAGCAAACTGCGAGGCGTCATGTCGGGATAGAGCGGGCCGTTCTCCGGCAGGTAGCCGAGCCGCTCCGCACCGGCGAGGCGGTCGGTCGACATGTCGTGGCCGGCGATCCGGGACGTCCCCGACGTCGGCGCCAGGTAGCCGGTGAGGATCTTCATCGTGGTGCTCTTCCCGGCGCCGTTCGGCCCGAGGAAGGCGACGATCTCGCCGCGGGGAACCCGAAACGAGACGTTCTCGATGGCGATGAAGTCGCCGTAATACTTGGTGAGGCCGTCGGCCTCGATCATGGCCTCGGCGGAGGAGACGGTGTCACGTGCGGTCATGGGCGTCCGATACGGGCATTCCTGGATTCTCGCTCCATTGTTTCCGGGTCGCCGCCGGGCGGCAAGTCGGTCTTCCGCAGGGCTCGGAATTGCCCGCGCCCCTGAACGTGGCCGCAGGTTTTCAAGTGGCCGCAGGTTTTCAACCTGCGGTTCCCAGGCTCCAGGCGATCACGCCCCGAGCTGGGTGTGCGCATTCGGGAAACCCCGCGCTACGGCAGCGGCTCGAACCGGGGCTGCGAAACACCACGGTGCCAGGCGATGTGCTTCTGCCAGGCCGCGCTCGTGTCGGGATGGTCGCCGCGAAAGTGGACGCCGCGGGTCTCCTCGCGGCGGATCGCGCCGCGGATCATCAGCCGCGCCACCTCGAGCATGTTCTGCAGCTGCCAGCCCTGCGGGTCGGCGAACTGCTGCGGCAGCACGTAGCGGCACCAGCCCTCGACCGTGGCCAGGGCCTCGGCGAGCGAGTCGCCGCTCCGCTCCACGCCCACGTGCCGCCACATCAGCGACCGCAGCGAGTTGCGGATGTCGGCCAGGTCGAGCCCGGCGTCGCCGCCGTCGGCCGCCGCCTTGGGCTGGACGATCGCCGGCACGCGAAACTCGTCGCCGCCCCGCCCGGCCTCGGCGAGCACCTCGGCCGCCGCGGTCTCGCCGGCCCGGGCCCCGTAGACGAGTCCCTCCAGCAGGCTGTTGCTCGCCAGCCGGTTGGCGCCGTGCAGGCCGCTCGACGTCACCTCGCCCGCCGCGAACAGGCCGGGGATGTCGGTGCGTCCGCAGGCATCCACTTTCACGCCGCCGATCATGTAGTGCGCCCCGGGCCGCACCGGAATCCGATCGCGGGCCAGGTCGAGGCCGAACTGGCTGCAGATCGCGGCCATGCCGGGAAACCGCTCGCGCACCATCGCCGGATCGAGGTGCGAGAGGTCGAGGAAGACGTTCGCGTGGTGCGTGCGATGCATCACCACCGTGATCGCCCGCGACACCACGTCGCGCGGCGCGAGCTCCGCCCGGGAATCGAACTCGGGCATGAACCGCCGGCCGTCCTTGTCGACCAGGTGTGCCCCGGCCCCGCGCACCGCCTCGGTGATCAGGCTCCGCGAGCCGCCGGCGATGTAGAGCACCGTCGGGTGGAACTGCATGAACTCCATGTCGCGCAGCTCGGCCCCGGCCCGCCAGGCGAGGGCCATGCCGTCGCCGCTGGCCCCCGGAGGATTCGTGGACTCGCGATAGAGCTGCCCCGCCCCGCCGGTCGCCAGGATCGTTCGTCGCGCCCAGACGAGCGTCTTGCCGTGCCGCGGATTCCAGACGAGCGCCCCGCGGCACGCGCCCTCGTGGGTCACAAGGTCGATCGTGAACGTCTCGGGCCAGACGGCGAGGTTGTCGAGCTTCCGGGTCTGCTCGATCACCGCCCGCATCACCTCGCGTCCGGTGGCGTCTCCCAGGGCATGCACGATCCGGTGATGGCTGTGACCGCCCTCGCGGCCGAGCGCCAGCGAGCCGTCGCGCTCGTCGAATCGCGTGCCCCAGGCGATCAGCTCGGCGATGCGTCCCGGGGCCTCGCGGATCACCGCGTCCACCACGTCGTCGTGGCACAGGCCACAGCCCGCCGTGAGCGTGTCGGCGACATGATTGTCGAAGCGGTCTTCGGGATCGACGACGCCCGCGATGCCCCCCTGCGCCCACTGGCTCGACGAACTCTGCAGATCGTCCTTCGTGACCACCGTCACCGCGAGCCGCGGATCCACCGCGAGCGCAGCCCGCAGGCCGGCGAGCCCGCCGCCAAGGATCAGCACGTCGGTGAAGCAGTGCGGAACCCGCTTGGGGCCGAACGACACGAGGTACCGCGGGCCTTCGTAGGGCTCACTCATTCGGGGGCCGCCCCCTGCATGAACGCCTTGAACTGCTCGCGGTAGTCGCTTGGCGGCCGGCTGCGGCGGCCCTCGGCCTGGCCCCCCTTCACGTCGGCGGGAACGTCACGGCTGCTCCGCACACCGCTCGGCCGCAGCCCGAGGCTCTTCACGGCCTGATCGAAATCGACGCGGGCTCGCGGGTCGCCGCTGCGGGCCATCCGCCGCATCGCCTCCCAGCGGGCGAGGAACGCCCGCGCCTGATCGGCGCTCCAGCCAAGTTCATCGAGCATGCCCGCGTCTCCGGAATCCACCGCCTTCTTGAGGTGCTCGATCGCCAGGTCGGCCGCGTTGCGGGCGTGGGCGAGATCCTGCTCACCCCACTCCATCTCCCGATCCTGTCGCGTCACCGGCTCGTCGCCGCCCCCGGCCCCGCGATCGCCGCCAATCGCACCGCCACCCACGGTGGCACCACTCGCGTCACTGCCACGCTGCTGCACCTCACCCTGCTTGCCCTCACCCTGCTTGCCCTCACCCTGCTGGCCCTCACCCTGCTGGCCCTCACCCTGCTTGCCCTCACCCTGCTTGCCCTCACCCTGCTTGCCTTCACCCTGCTTGCCTTCACCCTGCTTGCCCTCACCCTGCTTGCCTTCACCCTGCTTGCCTTCACCCGACGGACCTTCGGCGTTCTGCCCCTCCTTCGAGCCCTCGTTCATCCCGCCGTTCTTCTGCTCGCCAGCAGGCTTGCCCGCGCTCGGATCCCGAGACTCGCCCGCCTCCGAGCCTTGCTTCGGCGTGCTGCCCGGCTCGCGACCAGCCGACGGCTCGCCCTTCTGAGCCTGCCGCCGATGTTCGAGGATTCGCTCCATGGCCTCGCCGTCGTCGGTGCCGTCCGACGCGACGGTTTCCTTCGTCCGCGGCTTGCCCTGCCCCTTGCCGGTCTCGGCAGGCCGTTCGCCGTCGCGGCCTTGGCCGTCGGAGTTCTCGGCGCCGCCCGCTTGCTGCCCCTGCGGCGCATCCGGCTGTGACTGGTCGCCGCCCGACGTGGACTTGCCTGGCTGGCCCTTGCCCTGTCCGCCGCTTCCCGACGGACGCTGCTCCGCGGCGCCGCCGCCCGCGTCGGGCCGGCTGCCTGCCTGACCGCCCTGCTGCTGGGCGCCTCCCTGCCCTTCGGGCTCGGATCCGGCGCCATCCTGGCTGCCTTGTTGCTGCTGCTGGCCGGGCTGTTGGCCAGCCTTGCCTTCGCGGCTGTCGTTCGACTTGCCCCCCTCGGCGCTCCCCTGCTGCTCGCCTTCCTGCGGATCGCCCGGCTTGTCTCCCTGCTTCGGGTCGGGCTGCCGCTGCGAGGGCGACTGCTCGCCGTCCTGCGCGCCGTCGGCCCCCTTCGCGCCTCCTTGTTTGCCCGCCTGCGGATCGGCGTTCTTGCCACCGGCGTCGGACGGGCCGCCGGCATCGCCGGCCTGCGGCTCGCCGCCTTCGTGGCCGTCCTTCCCCTGCTCGCCGTTCTGGCCGTCCTTTCCATCCTGGCCATCGCGGCCGTCGCCGGCCTTCGGCTGCCGGGCATCGGCCGGAGGAGGCTGACGGGGCGGAGCGCTCGCATCGATCGTGAGCTTGTACCAGTCGGTCGTCGCGACGTTGGCCGCATCGGGCCGCGTGTCCTTCGCCACGCCCCGGTATTCGAGCACCTGCCCGGGACCAGCGCCGAGCGCCGCGGGGATCAGCGTGGCGGCGCCGCGAAAGGTCTTCCGCGCGCCGACGAGCAGCTCCTCGCCCGGCCGCTCCGCGCCGGCGGCGAGCCGCGTCTCCACCGACACGCTCGCGAGCCCGAAGTCGGGGTCGAGCGCCCGCAGCCGCACCGTCACCGGCGCGTCGGGGGGCACCCGCACGACCTTCTCGACCGGCTCCTCGATCGTGATCTCGGGCGCCAGATCCGGCAGCACCTCGATGCGGTATTCCATCTTGTCCACGACCGTCGGCTCGCGCTGCGAAAGCGACGCCGCCTTGGGCTGAAAGAGCAGCCGATACCGCGCGTGCTCGGCCGCGGACCGATCGGGCGAGAGCCGGAGCGTGAACTTCCCGCGGCCCCGCGCGAGATCCTTGGCATCGATGGTCAGCGGTGCGTCTCGCTTGCCATCCGCGCCGAGATCGATCCACGCGGCCTCGAGCGGATGGTTGCATTCCGCCACCACCGTCACTTCGGTCCCCTCCACGCCGCGAACGTCGCCCTGCCAGGGGATCGTTTCGGCGGCCTGCCCCGTGTGGACCGGATACCGATAGTGCAGCTCGCGGACGAGCATGGCCGGCTCGTCCACCACGGCCACGCGGATCCGCTCGCTCCGCGCGTCGCCCGCCGCGATCTGGAGTTCGACCGACTGGTCGAGCCCTCGCGCCCCGTCGGGAAGCACCGCCGTGAACCCGCCCGCCGCCGCCGGCACGAGCGGCACCCGCCAGCCGCCGGATGCCGCGGCCAGGCCATCGTCGCCGACGGGGGTCACCAGCAGCGCGGGCTTCTCCTCGCCCGCGAGGCCACTGATGTCGCTCGCCACCACGAGCTGCCGGCCACGAATCAGGGTGGCGACTCCATGGACCACCGCGACCGCCCGCTCCTGGTCCACCGTCACCGGCCCGCCGGGCACGCTCCAACTCAGCGTGGGTGGCGTGATCCGCACGCGCGACGGCGCTGCGACGCCGAGCCAGGGCGCCACGAGCCGGCTCGCCGACACGAGCAGGCTCTTGGGGGCGAGCAGTTCGTACACGCACGCGGCCGCGATCAGCGCGGCGAGCGCATAGGCGAGTTTGAGCGCCGGCCCGCGATCGACGAGCCCGTCCCCCGACAGCCCCGAGAGCTGCCGCGCGGCGCGACGGCGGAGCGACTTGACGATCAAGGGCGTCGTCTCGTCGGCATGGGCCTGTGCGAGCACCGCGTTGACGACGTCGTTGTGCAGGTCGGGATGCTCCTGCTCGAGCATCCGCGCCGCATAGACCAGGTTCACGCGATAGCGAACGAGCGGCAGCACCCAGCGAACGACCGCCGCGGCCAGGAGCGCGACCCCCGCCGCGAGCCACGCCCAGCGGAGCCAGGCCGGCAGCCCGCCCGGCACGAGCCAGTGCTCCGCAACCACGCCGCAGGCGAGCCAGAGCATGCCGCCGACGCCGGCCGCCAGGAGAAACGTGGTCAGGGCCACGCCCTTGTACTCGGCCCCCGCCGCTGCCAGCCGCTTGGCGAGATACCGCTCCGATTTCGACTCGCCGTCCCCCTCGGCCGCCCAGTTCGGGACGGCCAGCGGATCGCCGGGAGTGCGGGAGACCGTCGCCATGGGCTACTCCACCACGCGGACGGCGGGCCGCTTGACCGGAGGCGGACCACGCAGGCCGCTCCCCCTCGATTATATCGGTCCGGCCGCCGGCTCCCGTCCGAAAAACCCGCCCGACTTGGCACGCCGCTCGGGCCTTGGCGACGATGGCCGTGCCAGACGCGGGGCAACCTCGTCGTCGGCGCGAGACAGGAACACCCGGATGGGGCTGCTGCCAGACGCGGAAACCTTCAAGCGGCTCGTGACCGGTGCCACGCCGGGCGCCGGGGCGGCGGCCGCGCGGCTGGCCCTGGCGGCGGCGGCGGTGCCCTACGGCCTGGCGGTGGCCGCCCGCAATGCCGCCTACGATCATGGGCTGCTCGCCGTGGCCCGCGTGCCGGTGCCGGTGATCTCGGTCGGCAATCTCACGCTCGGCGGCACTGGCAAGACGCCGCTGGTGGCCTGGGTGGCGCGGCGGCTCGCGGCCGATGGCCGACGGCCGGCGATCATCAGCCGCGGCTACGCGGCGCGGCCGGGCGAGCGGAGCGACGAGGCGGCGGAACTCGGCCTCGTCGTGCCCGAGGCGCTGCACGTCGCCGACCGCGACCGCGCGGCCGGCTGCCGCACGGCGATCGCGGCCGGCTGCAACGCCGCGGTGCTCGACGACGGCTTCCAGCACCGCCGCCTGCATCGCGATCTCGACCTCGTGGCGGTCGATGCGACCGATCCGTTCGGCTGCGACCGACTCTTCCCGCGTGGCCTCCTCCGGGAACCGCTCGCGGGACTCGCGCGGGCCGACGCGGTGATCCTCACGCGGGCGTCGGCCGTCGATGCCGAACAGCGACGGGCGATCCGCGCGGCGGTGACGGCCGCCGGCGGCCGCCGGCTCGAGGAAGCCTGGATGGAGACCGAGCATCGCCCGATCGCCCTGCGGCTGGCCGACGGGGGCACGCGGCCGCTCGACGCCCTCCGCGGGCTGCCCGTCCTCGCCTTCGCCGGGATCGGCAACCCCGCCGCGTTCCGCGCCACCCTCGCCCGCCTCGCCGCCGACGTGGTGGAGTTCGTCTCCTTTCCCGACCACCATGCCTACGCGCCGGCCGACTTCGCCCGCCTCGCGGCGCAGGCCCGCCGCGGCGGTGCCGTGCTGCTCGTCACCACGCTCAAGGATCTCGTGAAGGTGCCCCCCGGCCGCGCCGCCGACCTGCCCGTGGGAGCGGTGGAGATCGCGATCGAGCCGCTCTCCGGCGTCGACGCGGTCGCGGCCTTGATCGACGCGGCGGCCGCAGGCATGAAGGCGTCCCCGGCAGCCCCACGACCATGAGCGGGGCTCCGATCGACGTCTCGGTGCTCGTGACCACGTACCGCCGGCCGCGGCACCTGGCGCTCGCCCTCGAGTCGCTGGCCCTCCAGCAGGCGGGCGGCATGACGATGGAGGTGGTCGTGTCGGACGACGGCTCGGACGACGAGACCCCGCAGGTCGTCCGCTCGTTCGCGGCCACGGCGCCGTTTCCGGTGCGGTTCACCACGCAGCCCCACGACGGGTTCCGGCTGGCGCGGGTCCGCAACGAGGCCGCCCGGCTCGCCACCGGCCGCTACCTGCTGTTTCTCGACGGCGACTGCATCGTGCCCCGGCACCACGTCGCCGCACACGCCGCCCGCCGCCGCCACGGCACGGCCCTGCTCGGCTACTGCGCCCGGCTCCCGTCCGAGGCCAACGCGATCCTCGTCCCGGAGAATCTCGCGATCACGAACCTCGCCGCGCTCGTGCCGGCCTCCGAGCGCCGGAGCCTCGCCCGTCGTCGCCGCAAGGCGTGGTGGCACGCGATCACGCGGCATCCCACCAAGCCGCGGCTCGCCGGCGGCGACTTCGGCGTGTGGCGCGACGACTTCGAGCGGGTCAACGGCTTCGACGAACGGTTCGTCGGCTGGGGCCAGGAAGACGACGATCTCGGCCTTCGCCTCCGTGCGGCTGGCGTGCGACTCGAGACGATCCTCGGGCAGACCCACTCGCTCCACGTCTGGCACCAGACCGACGCCACCGCCACGCCCCGCTGGCGCGACGGCGTGAACGTGGGCTACTTCAACCGCCGCGGCCGGCTCACCACCTGCCGTCGCGGACTCGTGCCGCGACCGGCACCCGCCATCACCTGGGGCCTGCCCGCCGATCTCGTGACCACGCCGCTCGGTCGCATCGTCGCGGAGCAGCTCGCCGGCGCGACCGTCATGCCCGCGGGTGCGGCCTGCGAGGTGGACGTGATCGTCCGGCCGGGAACGGCAGGCTTCACGCGCCGGGCCGAATGCCGACTGGCCCTCGTAGCGGAGGGCTTTCCGGCAGACGATCGCCTCGCTCGGGAGGCCGATCGCGTCGTCATCGCGGAAGGCGCCGCGGCGGTCGCCGCCGCGCTCGACACCGTCGGCTGACGGGGGCCTACTTCCGCTTCTCGTTGTGCAGCGTGTGCTTGCGGAGCCGCGGCGAGTACTTCTTGACCTTGAGCTTCTCGCCCCCCGTCTTGCGGCGGAGCGTGTAGTTCATGTCGCCGGTCTCCTCACAGACGAGGTGGACCACTTCGAGTTTCTTCTTGCCCTTGGCCATGTCTCTGTGTCTCTGTCGCCTGCGGGGCTCGCAGTCTTTCTTGCGGGTCGTCGTCGCACCGGTGGCGGCTCACCGGAAGCGAAAACCTTACCCGCCCGGCCGCCGAAAGGCCAGCCGCCTCGGTGGCCCCGCCGCGAGACACCGTTCGGGTCTCATGGCGACGGCCCCTCGATATAATCGAGGTGTCCCGGCCTTCCGGTCCGGGCCAGCGGCCGGGGGCTGCCGGGGAGCGTCGCGATGTCGAGCCGAATCGATCCCGATCCCGTGACGCAGCCGCCCCCCGAGGCCGCGGCCTCGGAGGCCGCCAGGCAGGCC